>Ga0114922_10000061_pt1 | contig 90237 bp, 77 predicted proteins | sample AartaG_FD_100975 | JGI IMG/M metagenome (GOLD analysis project Ga0114922, IMG submission 100975) | Deep subsurface microbial communities from Aarhus Bay to uncover new lineages of life (NeLLi) - Aarhus_00045 metaG | ecosystem: Environmental > Aquatic > Marine > Oceanic > Sediment | place...
AGCGCCTCTCAAGAAAGGGACGGGGAGAAGGCAAGGGCGATTCGGGTCCCGGCTCTGCAGCGAGCGTGCGCATTCCGGCGACTCCTCGACTCGGGTGAGGCGGAGAATCGGGCGGAGATCGCTCGGCGGTACGGGATCAGCCGGGCTCGCGTCACCCAGATCATGAACCTGCTGAAGCTGCCGGAGGAGATCCTCGACCACATCGCGGGGCTGCCAGAGAAGGAACAGCTACGCTACTCCGAGAGACTGCTCAGGGCAGTGGTCGCTCTGGACTCCAAGGGAGCCCAACTGAAGGCGTTCGGGCAGTTCCGATCCGCCCGGACGTGACCGATGTCGTAGGTTCGAATCGGGGGCCCGCTACGCTCGTTCTGAGCGATGGGATGTACTGCTCTTCACTGTCAGGTGCCAGAGCCGGCCCTTTGAGGAGATGGCGTTCGTGCCGTTCGCGTAACGTCTCAGGACGTTGCGGGAGCCGAAGGTGATCATGCCGCCCTCGAGAAGGCACTACAACCAGGTACGACAGCCCAGCTCACTGGACTATCGGCCACCGGCTCCACAGGCCGCTCTGCCCTGGCAACAGAGCCCGGAGTCAATGCCGACGCATGCTCCAGCTCTGAGACTGTGAGTGGTAACGTCAAGGGGGGCAGGTCAATCGCCATCAGGAAGGAAGTCAGAGCCAAGATCGGAACATGCACTCAAAGACCGGGAGGCCTACGATGAAGAATGTCGCAGCATGGATTATCGCAGCCGCCTTTCTCGCAGGCTGTGGGGAGACTGCACCGCGATCGACGACTGGTGCGCCATTAGTCGATATATGGACGGCTACCGCGGAGGGCAACCTCGAGGCCATCGAGCAGCATGTGTCGGCAGGCACAGACCTGAATGCCAAGGAGCCCGAGGGGAGCACCCTCTTGATACTGGCGGCGTTTCTCGGCCAGACCGAAGCCGCGGGACTGCTGGTGAAGAACGGGGCCGAATTGGAGGCCAGGAACAACGACGGTTCCACTGCTTTGCTGACCGCGTCCTTCTTCTGCCATCCGGAGACCGTGAAGCTGCTCCTCGAGAGCGGCGCGGACGTCAATGCCAAGAACAACGACGGCCGGACCCCATTGGATGTGGTCTCGGCGGAGTGGGGCCCGGAGGTGGAGGGAATCTACACCTACTTCGCGGAGACCTTCCAACTCCAACTGGACCTCGAGAACATAGAATCCACGAGGCCAGTGGTCGCCGAAATACTGCGTAAGCACGGCGGCAAGCCCGGAAGTGAGCTGTAGGCAGGGGTGGCAGCCGCGGCGACGCAGGTATGTGGGAGCTCGCCGTCAGGCCTGGGGCCACTCGAACACCGATGTAAGCTCAATGCCGCTGATGGGAGAAGCCGCCTGAGTAGGGTGTCGGACGGCGGGCCGGATGAGCCATTGCAGGTTGGGGATGAACGACGAGGCCCCAGTTAGCGCTGCCGGGCAGGTAGATGCCGTGGCAATCAAGCGAATCCCGGCGTTTGACTACCTGCGGACGTTCGGTGTTCTCCTGGTCCTTCTCCACCATACCGTGCTCGCCTACGTGACGTTCGGGTTTCTCAATCCGAGGGACCCGACTGCGACGTTCAGTCCGATAGTTGATGCTGCGAAATGGGCCGGCTTCGATCGAATCGCTCTCTTCAACGACACGTTCTTCATGCCACTTCTCTTCTTCGTCTCAGGCATGTTTGTCTGGCGGAGCCTTCAGCGCAAGGGTGCGGCTCGCTTCCTGCTCGGCCGGCTGACCAGACTCGGGATCCCCTTTGTCATCGGTGTCGTCGTGCTCATGCCGGTGGCCTTCTACCCCACCATGCTGGAGATCGGCCTCGTGTACGGATGGAGCCAGAGCTTCGGGGGTTTCTGGATCGATTCCGCCCGGAGAGGTTTCGGACCACCGGGGCCGCTATGGTTCGTGTGGCTCCTGCTGGTCTTCGACTGTTTCGCGGCGCTCTTCTACTCGCTCTTCGGGAGGGCCAGCGATGGATCGGACCCGGGAGCAGTCTCCGTTCTCGACAACTCGCTGCTCTTCACCGCGGGGTTGATCGGGTTGTCGTTCGCTGCCTACCTCCCGATGCTCGGCGCCTTCGGTGCGGAGCAATGGCTGGGGATCGGGCCGTTCTCGGTGCAGATCGGCCGCCTCTTCCTGTACCTGCTGTACTTCGGTGCGGGTGTCGCGATTGGAGCTCGTGGCCTGGGGCGAGGCGCGTTTCGGGCCGACGGTCCATTTGCCAGGCGCTGGTGGGCCTGGCTGCTCGCGGGGCTACTTTCGTACAGCGGCTTGGCGGTGACCTTCGAGCTGGCCCCGCAATCCTCGCTGATCGGGTACGTGCTCGTCATCATGATTGCGTTCGTGGTCCTGGGCCTCACTTCTCTGTTCGTTCGGTCTGCCCGACGGAGCGTCCCCATCCTCGACAGCCTGAGCGCGAGTAGCTATGGGATCTATCTCACTCACTACCTGGTTGTGATCTGGCTTCAGTATGCGGTGCTGCGGATCGATCTCCCGGCTGTCGCGAAGGCCGCCATCGTGTTCTTCGGTGCTCTGGCTCTCTGTTGGGGATCGATTACCGCCCTCCGAAGGATCCGGGCAGTCGCGAAGATCATCTAGGTTGATGCCGGATTGATGAAGGAATCTGCTCTACCGAAGCCGGGGACAGCGGGGCTGTTGAACAAGCCCCGTCTGTTGCTCGCCTTGCGTGCACACGCGATCGCTACAGCTGGTGGCATACTGCGCTGGCGTTCGGGCACCCGCATGGCCAAGGTGATCGTCAAGCTGTCAATAGCTTGCTGGCTCCGCGGGTAGGACTCGAACCTACAACCTAGTGGTTAACAGCCACCCGCTCTGCCAATTGAGCTACCGCGGAGCGCCTTCGGGCCAATGTTACCACATTGGCTGCGCTGGTCGCAACCAGAGGCGCCGGCCCGCAGCAGGGCAGCTCTTGTGTGCGCAGTGGAAACGGAGATGCCATCGAACGGGGCGGCAAGGTGCAGCCGGCGCCGGCGCAGAAGTGGCCTGGCGTCGAGGCGATGGCGTGGGAGGTGATGGCGACGCGACGGCTGCTGTGGCCAGGAAGCCTTGGGATTGTCTGCGGTCTGGCAGCATTTCTCGCGGGAGCGGTTGGCTGGCTCAGCGGACTGGACGCGCGTGCCTATGACCTGGCGCTGAGGACCCGTCCGCCACTGCCGGGGCCTGGGGACATCGTGGTCGTCGTGATCGATGATGAGAGCATCGCGCGCCTCGGACGCTGGCCCTGGCCGTGGTCCCGGCACGCCGCCCTCGTTCGCGCTCTCCACGAACACTACCTAGCGAAGGCCATCGTGTTCGACCTGCTGTTTCTCGAGCCGGACTCGACCGAGCAGGAGGCTGAGTTCGCGCAGGCGATCGAGGGGGCGGGGAACGTTTACCTGGCCTCGTTCTTCTCGCGCCTCCCGCAGGACGCGGGGACGAAGACAGCGGGGGAGGCCCCGTGGGTCCGGGGCGAGTACGTGGGACAGCAGGCGTGGCATGGCATGTCTTTTGCCTCGCGCCATCCTCCCGCGGGGAGACTGGCCGCTGTCGCCGCCGGCGTCGGACCCGTTAACGTCGTGCCCGAACTGGACGGCTGCATCCGGCGCCTTCCTCTGATACTGGATCATGACGGCGTGCCCTACCTTTCGCTCATGGGCGCGGTGTTCAACGGGCTCGTGAACCCAGACCGGGGCGGGGTGCGGGTGGAACTCGGGGAGGCGGTGGATTTGGGCGGCCGGCGCGTGCCCATAGACCAGTGGGGGGAGACGTTGATCAGCTATACCGGCGCCTCCTCGGACCAGAGCCGGGGGGCGTTTCCCCACTATCGGTACGACGCGGTGCTCTCGCGATCGATCGATCCCAGCAGCCTGCGCGATAAGGTGGTACTGGTGGGGTTCGCCGCCACCGGCATGCCGGATATCTATCCCACGCCGATTACCCCCGCCGCCTTCGGGGTGGACATCAACGCATACGCGCTCAACGGCCTTCTCCAGGGCAGATTCCTGAGGGCCGCGGGGTGGGCGGCTCGACTGGCGCTGACGCTGGCGTTGGCAGTTCTCGCCTCCCTGGTGGCGGGCGTATGGTCTCCGACGAGAGCACTGGGCATTACTCTCATCCTCATGATCTGGGGGGTGTGCTTTGCGCTGTTGATCCTCTGGACGAGGGGGGTCTGGCTGGGCGCGGCTCCACCCGGCCTGGCCATTCTCGGAGCCTACACTCTTACGGTTGCGCAACGATACCGAGAATCGGAGCGGGAGTCGCTGAGGATGGAGGCGAGAGTGGACACGCTCAGTCAGGCCACGCGCGTTATCGCATCGGCGCGCCTGAGGTCGGAGTTGCTGAGCGAGGTCCGGCTGCAGATCAACGATGCCATGGGGGCGCGGCAGACCAACCTCTACCTGGCGGATGACGCGAGGGAGAAGTTCGAGCTGGCCGTTTCTTCGGCCGAGGACAGAGAGACTGTAGCCTACGAGATGGGGGAGGGGACAGTCGGCTGGGTGGCCGAACACGGCATGGGCCATCTCGTCCGGGATGTGGGCACTCGCTCCGCGGCAGCGCAGGAGCTGGGGAGGTCGGTGCGGTTCGTCGTTGGTTCAGTGTGCTATGCACCGATGGAGCATCGCGGGCAGGTGATGGGAGTAGTGGAGGCGGTGCGCGAGGTCAGGGACGCTCCTTTCGAGGATGCTCACCTGGGGGTGCTGCGGGCGCTGGCGAGTGAAGCGGCGGTGGCGCTGCAGAACGTGTCGCTGTACGAGCAGTTGGAGGGGAAGGTCGAGATCGCGAACAGGCAGTTGGTGGCGGCTTACGCGGAACTCCGGGAGGAGAGAGACAGGGTCGCGGCGATAGTCTCGAACATGGCGGACGGGGTGCTGCTGACGGACGCCGAGAAGAATGTTCTCTTCGTCAACCCCGCCGCGGTGTCGATGTTCGGCGCGGAGCCCGCGGAGGTGGAGGGGAAGCCGGTTGCCGAGGTGCTGTCATATCCCACGCTCTTGGAGCAGTTGGAGGAGGACCCGCCGGAGCCGACGACGGTGATGCCTCGCATCCACATAGGGCAGCCTCGGCGTGTCGTGGTGGCGCCGCGGACGGTGCAGCTTGTGGACGAGGAAGGGAGACGCACGGGCGCCATAACGGTACTCACGGACATCACGCTGCTGGAGGATCTCTCGGAGATGAAGTCTGAGTTCGTGTCGCTCGTCTCACACGAGCTGCGAACTCCGCTGACTTCCATAATGGGATTCGCGCAGACACTCCATGCCGACGCCGGGCGTCTTCCTGCTGCAGAGCAGCAGGATTTCCTGGGCATCATCGAGCAGGAATCGAACCGCCTTCTGGTGATGATCAACGATCTACTGGACGTGTCACGCATGGAGGCGGGGCGGCCTCTGGCGATGCGGTACACAGAGCTGAATCTCAAGGAGCTGGCCGAGCACGTGGTTCGGTTCCAGCGTGTGACCACCGACAGGCATGAGTTCCGGTTGGAGTTCCCAGAAGGCGGGCTCTCGGTTGAGGGTGACCGGGACAAAGTCGAACAGATGCTGACTAATCTCGTGTCCAACGCCATCAAGTATTCCCCCCAGGGCGGCGATGTCATCATTGGAGGCCGCGAGCAAGGGGAGGAGGTGGTAGTATCGGTCCGCGATCGGGGAGTTGGCATGACGGAAGAGGAGATGGGGCGGCTCTTCCAGCCGTATCAGCGGGTGGACCGCGACGCCATCAAGGGGATTCGGGGTACCGGGCTCGGGCTCTATCTTGTGCGGGGCCTGGTGGAGGCCCACAGTGGCAGGATCTGGGCAGAGAGCCAGCCTGGGACAGGGTCGACGTTCTACTTCTCGCTGCCGAAGCGCCGGGCCGAGCGGGAAACGGCTGTTTAGGTTATAGTGCTAGCGGGTAGGGGAAAATAGGGATGGTGTGGACTGCGGGAGCACTCCCATGCGAAGAGCTGCTACTGCTCTGATATTTGGCTTTGGCCTGCTGATGATCTTCTGGGTCTACCTCGTGCACTCGCTGGCGATCGTGCAGCGGGTAGCGGTGGTGGACGTAGTGGCGGGCCAGGCAGACGTTCTCGTGCACGGCAAGGGAGAACCCGTCCCGCTGGCGGTTGGGAAACTGGTCCGGGCCGGCGATCTGGTGCGCACCGGGCCGGAGTCTTCGGTCGAGCTGCGGTGGGTTCGATGGGCGGGGGGAATGCGGATAGAGATCGGGCCCGACACGCGTTTCGAGGTCACCCGCGCGATCACCAACACGAGGAAGAAGACAGAGGACTGTCGCCTGCGGGTGGACTTCGGGCGGATCTGGGTCCGTCTCCGCAAGGCCATTACGGGGCGGTCGAAGTTTGAGGTAGAGACTCCGACCGTGGTGGCTGCAGTGCGCGGCACAGTATTCAGCGTGGCGGTAGACGCGAGCGGTGTCAGTGAAGTGCAGGTTTACGAGGGACAGGTGTCCGTGGTGGGGCGAGACGGTGTGGCGACGACCCTCACAGCCGGTTCTCGCACGGCGGTCGCTCCGGGCCAGGAGGCTGCGGAGACGCAGCCGCTGACGGTCGAGGAGCAGGATGAGTGGGAGAGACATCACTGCCTGATCGGGTCCTTCCTGGTGGTGGACTCCCCGACCGATGGCGTGCTGGCGGAGACCGGCTCTTGCACTGTCTCCGGACGGGTGGAGCCGGGAGCCCAGGTGTTCGTGAACACCGGGTCCGTGGAAGTATCGAGGCAGGGTGAATTCTCTCTGCTGGTGCCATTGTCGGCCGGGATCAACACGATCGTTGTAACGGCGCGCGACCCGTCGGGCAGAGAGAACACGATTGTGAGGACAGTGCCGCGCGCGGACGTGTTGACTGTGGAATAGCGGGTCGGGCCGCTGCCGAAAGAACTTTCGCTGCGTGTCCCTGTGAGTGGCTGGGGACGTCTGCCTCACTTCTCGCACCTTTTCGTGTTACCCTTGATAGCCCTGCCGCGACTTCCCGTGCTTGCTTGGTGCTGGGGGCATACTCGTCGAACCTGATGGAACGGCCGACTGATCCCGCCCGACTGCTGAGATGACCGATACAGCCACTGCCGCATCAGGAAAGGGAACCCGCGCTGCCGGCGCCTGGGCGGCGGTCGTGTTGTATGTCCTGGTGCCGGCAGTGATCGCCGCTCTCATGCTGTACTACCTGTTGATGTGTCGCAGGGCAGCGGGTGAGTTCGGCTTTCCCCTGGACGACAGTTGGATCCACATGCGCTTCGCGCAGAACCTCGCTGCCGGCCACGGCTTCTCGTTCAATCCCGGCGAGCCGACTAGCACCACGACAAGTCCGCTGTGGACGCTTCTGTTCGGCCTTGCCTACCGCGTCACGCGCGAGTACGTGCTCACTGCGGCCGCGCTTAACTGGCTGATCTGTGTGCTGACCGCGTTGACGGCATCCGCGCTTGCCACAACGCTGGTGCCGAGGAGGGAGTTCGGGGCGGCGGTCGCGCTTGTTGTCGCCGCCACCATTCCGTTGCCTTGGCTGGCGCTTTCCGGCATGGAGCCGCCGCTGTTCATGTGGTTGTCGGTGCTTGGAATCCTGCTGCATGTCCGCCTTCGCAAGACGCGGGGGCTCAGAGCGCTGAGCCCCACCGTCGTGTTCGGCCTGGCCGCGGTGGCACGGCCGGAGGGGCTGCTGCTGTTCCCACTGGCGATGCTCGACCGTTTGCTGGTGGCGAGATGCGGGGGATGGGGGAAGCCGGCGGCTGTGACATGGCTCAAGCAAGTAGCAACACACACTCCCGTGTTCCTGGCCATGTTGGTGCCAGTCGTTGCCTACAACTACAGCGTGATCGGCCGTCCACTACCTAGCTCCTACTACATCAAGGCCATGAACTATGGCGTTGTATGGGCGCTGGTAATGGACAACGAAAGGCTGCTGCTCCGTTCGCTGTTGGTGGCGCCGGTGAAGGAGCTGGGATCCCTCTTGTTGCTGTGGGCCGGGAACAATGCGGTCCTCATCATCCCGTTCCTGTTGGGCTCGTTCGTGCTTCTCCGGCAAGCCGGTGCACCGGCGCGGGCGCAGCACCGATCATTCCTCATCCTGCTGGTGCTCATCGTGCAGCCGGTGGCATGGGCGATCTCGACTAACTTCCACCGTGCTCCCGCGTTCCAGGGTCAACGGTATGTAGCCAACCTGGGGCCGCTGTATCTGGTGTTGGGGATGGCTGGCGGGTGGTGGATACTGCAGCTAGTGACGAGGCCGGGCCTGCGACGCGTCGCCTCCCTGGCCGGGCTCTGCTTGGTGCTCATCGCATCCGCAGCGCGGCAGCCAGCGTGCGCCCGCCTGTACGCGCACAACGTCAAGAACATCACGGAGATGCAGGTAACGACAGCTCGATGGATCAGGGACAATCTGCCGAAGGAGTCGCTCCTCTGCGCGAACGATGTGGGGGCCATCGGGGCAATCACGGAATGCCGCGTGCTGGATACCCAAGGCCTGGTGAGCCCGGAGATCCTGGCATGCCTCACCATTGACCGCGCTCGTTCCGGCGCCTGGCGCGAGTGTTGGCGACAGGTCATTGTTCGGGAAGAACCAGACTATGTAGTTGCCGTGACGCGTCCAGAGCGCTATCAAGATGCAATCCGGGGCTTCGACTTCCTCAAGCCCAAGCTCATCTATCGAGAGGAAATCGACGACAATATCACCTGCGGGGGGCCGCTGATTGTCGTGCTTCAGACGGCGCTATGCAAGCATCCCCCGAAGACACCTCTCAGCGCGTCGGCACCGGTGGGGGGCAGCAGTGCGGAGTAGGGAGGCGAAGAAGGCCCGTCCGCCCAGTGGGCCCTCCAGGCTGCAGTCAGCCGCGGTCTGGCTCGCGGTCTGTGCCGTCGTGGCCGGACTAATGGCATGGTATCTCGCGCTCTCCCATCGGCTCGCCGGAGAATTCGGCTTCCCGCTCGACGACAGTTGGATCCACGTGCGCTTCGCGCAGAACCTGGCGGCCGGCCACGGCTTCTCGTTCAACCCCGGCGAGCTGACCAGCACAACCACGGGGGCACTCTGGACTATCCTGTTGGCGCGGGCCTACCGCATTACGGGAGAGCATGTGTTCACCGCCGCGGTGCTCAACGGGGCGCTCTGCGTTCTCCTCTGCGTGCTGGTGTATCAACTGACGTTGGCGCTGGCGCCGCGCCGCTGGCTCGCCGCTGCCGCCGCCATGACCACCGCAGTCACAGTGCCCCTGCCCTGGTGGGCGCTCTCCGGAATGGAGCCGCCGCTCTACGGCGTGCTCGCGTTGCTGGGGATATTGCTCCACCTTCGACTGCGCCGGTCGTCGATGCCGCGCGCGCTGCTGCCAACCGTCGTCTTTGCACTCGCGGGACTGGCTCGGCCTGAGTGCTTTCTACTGTTTCCACTGGCGCTGATAGACAGGATCGTCATCGCGCGTTGGGTGGAAAGGGAGGAGCGCTCGGTTGCGCGGTGGGCGAGAGACCTGGCCATACACGTCCCGGTGTTCGCGCTGATAGTTGCTCCGCTGTTCGTCTACAACTATCGCGTAACGGGGTACGCTCTGCCCAGCTCCTACTACTCCAAGCTGCAGTGGGAGGGCATCTCGGGGGCGCTCGCAACGGAGCGGATCTCCCTTTTCGCCGCGCTGGTCGTGGGGCCGGCGAGAGAAGTCGGGGAATTGCTGCTCACGTGGGCCCGTAACAACTATGTTCTCATTCTCCCGTTCTTCGTCGGGCTCGTGTGGCAGATCCGCCGGGCGGTCTCGGCGGACACTGGCGGCACTCGGTCCCTGCTGATCCCCATGGTGCTCGTGGCTCAGCCCGTGGCTTGGGCTATAGTGGCAGGCTATCGGCCTCCAGACTTTCAGAGTCAGCGTTACCTCGCCAATATCGGCCCGCTGTTTCTGATGCTGGGGGTCATCGGTGGCTGGCGGATCACCGAATGGATGCCCCGCCTGCGTCATAGTCGCCTCCGAGCTTTGCTTCTCCTCGCCGTGCTGGCCGCTTCCCTCGCAAGACAACCCGGCCATGCCACGACGTACGCGAAGAATGTTAGGGACACCACCGAGATGCATGTCACGATCGGTCGATGGGTGCGGGACAACGTGCCGCCCGGATCGCTGCTGGCGGTCAACGATGTAGGGGCGATTGCTGTCATGTCGGACTGCCCCGTGCTCGATCTGCAGGGCCTGGTGACGACGGAAATCCTCTCCCGTCGAGACATGGCGCACCGGCTGGCAGGAACCGCGCCGCAGGCCGTCTTCGAATTCATCGCGGCACACCGCCCGGATTACCTCGTCATTTTCCCCTTGGCTCCCTGGTACCCCGACTTGGACCAGCGCCGCGACCTGTTCACACCGGTGTTCTGGGTCGCGCTGGACGATAACATCACCGCTGGCTCGCCGGTGATGGTGGTCTATCGAACGGTCTGGGCTGAATCAGCGACCGAGGATGGTGGTGGAAGAGATGAAACCGGGAAAGCTCCCACATGATCTACTGGCCGCCATGCTTGCGCGTCTGCCCGAGGCAGAGGCAAGCGTAGTCATTGGTCCGAGGGTAGGGGAGGACGCCGCGGTGATGGACCTCGGCGAGCGACTCCTCGTGGCCACCATGGACCCCATAACCTTCGCCACGGATCTGATAGGGTGGTACGCAGTTCACGTAAATGCCAATGACGTAGCCGCCATGGGAGCGGCCCCACGCTGGTTCCTCGCCACTCTCCTGCTGCCGAAGGCGGCGCAGGAAGAGGAGGTTGGGCCCATCTTCGACCAGCTCGCGACGTCGTGCCGTGAGGTCGGGGCAACCCTGGTGGGGGGCCACACTGAAGTGACGATGGGTGTCGATCGGCCCATCATAGTGGGATGCATGCTCGGCGAGGTCGCGCGGGACAAACTGCTGACCAGTGGCGGCGCCAGGGCGGGCGATGTAGTGATCCTCGGGGGTACGCTCGCGATTGAGGGCACCGCGATCCTCGCGCGGGAGGCGGGAGATCTGCTGCGGGCGAGGGGATTGTCTTCGGAATCGGTGGCACGGGCCAGAGAGCTTCTCTTTGACCCGGGTATTAGCGTAGTGCCCGCGGCACGCGCGGCGGCCGGCGTGGCCGGAGTCACGGCTATGCATGATCCAACTGAGGGCGGGATCGCGACGGGATTGAGGGAGCTCGCCCTGGCCTCGGGAGCGGGCCTGGCGATCGACGGCCACGACATCCCCATACTGCCCCTCACTCGCGAGATCTGCGGAGTGCTGGAACTCGATTCCCTGGGGATTATTGCGTCCGGTTCGCTGCTCATCACTGCCCAGCCGAAGGCGGCCGACACGGTGGTTCGGGAGGTCCGCGCGGCGGGAGCGGAAGCCAAGGTGATTGGAGAAGTGCTTCCTGAACAAGATGGTCTGTGGCTGCAGATCGGGGGGAAGCGGCGGGAGTTGCCTGAATTCCCGCGTGACGAGATAGCGCGTTTCTTCGAGAGCCAGGGGGCCGTCTGAGGTCCGAGCCTGGGCTGCGGAAGGAAGAGCGCCGCCCACCGGGGCGGCCCTCCACTTATCCACCGTGCCCGTTGTGGGTGATCTATTGTGCGTCGGGAGCGTCCGCCGGCGGCTGAAGGCTGCGAGGAACCTCCGGCATCCTGGACTTCTCTCTATCCGTAAGTCGGGCCGCTTCCGTCGGTGTTCGGACTACGTGCGGAGTCAGGAAGAGCAGCAACTCGCTCTTCTCGCGCTTGGAACTAGTAGATCGGAACAAAGAGCCAATGATCGGGATATCACCCAGTATCGGCACTCTGGTCGCGCTGCGCCGGATGCTATCTCGCATGAGGCCGCCCAGCACGACCGTGTACCCGTGCTTGACGTTCACCACTCCCCTGGCCACGCGCTGGTTCGTGCTGGGGAAGTCCTGACCGGCGACGGATATCGAGGCGCCCAGCTCATTGGCCTCTACGCTGATGTCCATCCGTACTACGTCTCCCTGTGTCACGCGCGGCGTGACCTCGAGCACAATCCCGACGTCTTCGTACGTAACCGATCTACTGGATGCGCCGACGCCCGTCGGGTAATCGATGATCCCTGTTACGAACGGGATGCCCTGCGATATGCTAGTCCGCGCCGTCTCGTTGTTCGCGGTGAAGATGGTGGGTGAAGAGAGGATGCGGACGCGGCTGTCGGTGGTGAGGGCGCTCATGGCCGCGGCGAACTCCGGCCCACTGATGGCTCCGAAGAACCCGAGTGGGCGGCCCTCCTCAAGGTCCGTACTGAGGCCGAAGTCAGTGCCTGCATCGCCCCCGAAGACGTTCGTCCTATCGCCGTCATGAAAGGTGGCCAACGTGCGACCGAGGCTCTCCCATTGAAAACCCAGGCTAGTGTCACGGGTCATAGTGACCTCGGCTATTATCGCCCGGATGTGGACTTGTGGCGGCAGCACATCCAACTTTTCAAGCATCTGCTGAATCAGGTCGATCTGCTCGGGCGGTGCCGAGATGAGCAACGTATTGCTGTTGTCGTCCGCCACAATGAGGGACTCGCTGCCCAGCGTCATCGGCGTTGTCTCCTCCGCCACGAGCCCGGGCGGCTGGCCCACAGGCAGCTCAGGCTGAGGCGCGACCTGGGGCATAGGCTGCACCATTCCCGCGGCAGCCTGACCCGCAACTGCGCCAGGCGTGGAGGGGGCATCCCCAGCTCCCGCGAGCGGCTCGACTTCCAGGGCAGCCGTCCTTCGGGCGCCGCGGTCTTCTCGCGGCAGGGCCAAGGTATCACCTGCGGACCGGAGTGCGCCGCCAAATCGGCGCCCTCCGGCCTGAGGGGAACGGAATGGTGATCGCATTCCCCCTGCCGCGGGAGTCTGCCGGCCGCCCCCGGCGCCGGATGAGCCTGTGGTCTTGACTTCGGCGCCGACGAGAGGCGCAACCATCTCGGCCAGCTCGCTTGCCATCAGGTTCTGCACGGGATAGTGAAAGAACGTATCTCGCAGGCTTATCGGGCGGTCCAACTGGAAGATGAACTCCTCTATCTGCCTCTGGTGATCGGGCGTCGCCAGCACCACCAGTGAGTTGGTTCGCTTGTCGGGGTAGCAGAACTCGGGGCCTGCGCCCGACCTCCCTGCGGCCGGTGCAGTTCCGGGGCGCGGGGGTGTGCGAGCCTGAGCCCCCGATCTCGTCACCCGCCTTTCCCAAGTCGGCCGGGCGGCGCCGGCTCCGCCGCCTCCCCGGCCGAGGATGTAATCACCCACGAGATTGGCCATTTCCTCGGCGTCACGGTACTGAACGGGGAAGATGCGCAGTCCGCTGGACAACTGGTTCTCCAGGTCGGCGATGATGGTGAGCGCCTGCTGGATGTTGGCGGAAGTGTCGGTTATGATCAGGGAGTTCGTCGAAGTGGCGATCAGGCGAGCTCCGCCGGACATCATCCCCTGTATCTGAGCGACGACGTCGTTGGCGTCCAGATTCAGCAGCGGAACCACCTGTGTGATGAGGTCATCACTGGCTGGAACGTCCTCCGGCCGCGCTCCAAACTGGAGCGGCAGAGGCGAGTGCATGGCCTCCTCTATGGGCATCACCTTGTAGTTCCCGGTTGGGGTTCGCACCATGGTGACGCCGCGGACCGCGAGCACCTCATTCAGGATCTGAAATCCCTCCTCAAGCGACACCGGCTCGGGTGAGATCACAGTGAGATTTCCGGTCACCTGCTCCGACTTCAGAATGGTCACTCCGGCCGCGCGGCTGAACAGGCGGAGGATATGATCGATGTCCGCGCCGTAGAACTCCATGGAGATAGTTGTTTCGCCCTCCGGGCCCGTGACGAGCGTCGGCCCCGAGCTCTCCGGCTGCTCCTGGGGTGCGGCCGCCGGCGCGAGCGCCTCCCCGGGCGCGCGTGCCGTCCTATCCTGCTGAAAACGACGCGAATTCGGGCCACCCCTGCCGGGTGGGGGGCCGCGACGACCCGAGTACGCCGGCGTAGATGCCCATGCCACCAGGACCGCGGCAGCGATCGCTCCCCAGATTGTGGGGCGTCCTCCTGTCATTCTCGTCACCCTTCTCGACCCGCGGTCAGCGGGCCGCAGAGACCTGTTCACTGTATGTCGGCACCTCGTCGTCAAGCGATATACCTTGACAAGCAACATCCTAACATAGCGCATCCGCCGCTAGCGACGTCTCGGCTCGCCTTGTCGCCTCCCCCCCATCGCTCCCAGGGGGGTGACGGGAAACTTGTCTGTGGTGGTCAAAGTGGTCACGGAGGAGCCAGACTTGAGGCGGATCGCCTCACCAGTCACCTCGATCACCGTCGCGCCCTGGAAGCTATCGCCTACCACTACATCCTCCCAGCTATCGCTGCTGTCGCTCTCCAGTATGGCGCGCTTCTCACCGTTCACGGTCATGTACCCGGTGTATGCCCAGCCTGCAAACCCGGACATCTTGAGCGGAGTAGGGGGCTTCTCCTCAGGATCGTCGAAGCGCGGTAGGGGTGACAGTGGCGGCTTCTCTTCATTGTCGTTCTTGGGCGGGGGCGCCGAAGTCCTGCGAAGCGAGAAGACGTTCCGAGAAGCCAGTTCCTGGTATCGGGCGAACTCTACATCAGCGGGAGCGGCGGGCGCGAGGGGTTCGGCCGGTTGTTGTGCCTCCCCGCCCTCCTCCGCTCGCGCCGGAGCGTCGTCTGCGGCAGTGAGTCGCGGCCGCGCGCTCTGCAGCGAGTAGAGCAGAAACGCGACCGAGGCGAAGAGCAGCACCCCCAACAATGCGCCCTTGGGGCTAGGCCTCCGCATCTTGTTCCTCGCTTTCCGGAGCTGGGACGTACACGGCCACGTGCACGTCGACGTGCAGAGATTCGCCTCCCCCGCGGCCGGGAGTGATCTCGATCCCTTCCACCCAAAGGCGGCGACTCGGCTGCTCCAAGTCGTAGAGCAGGCGAACTATCTCGGAAAAGCTCGAGTCGGCACTGAAGCTGGCAGTGTACTTCAGGCAGCCCGACAGGGGCTCTGCATCTCCCGGGGGCGTAACGCCGGTCACGCTCATGCCCAGGTCTGAGGTGAGCCGGTCGATCTCATGTACCACGTCAACCTTCACGTTGCTCTTCTCCAGCATCAGACCGGCGGCCCTCGCGCGCAGCTCTTGGATTTCCGCCTGAATCTCGGGCATCTGAGCGTATAAGCTCTTGGCCTGAGCGATCTCGTGCCGGAGGTTGTCCACGTCGCGGGCCAGGCTCAGAGATCGATTCCTCATGGGCAGGCCTATCACGAAGATCAGGACAAAGCCGATCAGGGCGAGGGCCGCGAACAGAACCAGCATTCGCTCGCGCTGGGAGAGCTGTCTCATCTGACACCTCCCCTGCGGGCCAGTGTCCATGCTGTCGCTGGCGTCTTTCGCTGCGTCCACAGCGCCGCTCGTATGGTGAAGTTCACCCGCTCGGCGTCCTGGCCTCGCTGAGCGCCGGTGCGATCGATACCGACGAGGGTCGCCTGCGTCACCAGAGGCGAGCCCGCCAGTGCATCCTGAAGGTCTGCTGCGACAGTCGCGGTCGGCGCTGTGCCGCGGATCTCGAGCGCCTGGTCCGGCCGCAAACGAAAGTGGCTCAACACGATGTCATCTGGTGCGTAGAGGGCGATGCTCCTGAGGAGTTCGAGTGCCAGATGGCGACGGAGCCTCACTGTCTCCAGAGCACTCAGCCGTCTTCGCAGCCGGTCGCGCTCGGCCCTCAGCCCTTCCACATCGGCGCTCTGGAGTGCCGCCGCCTCGGCCTGCTCCTCCAGTTGGGACTTCTCCCTGCTCCGTTGGGATAGCCCCCCGGCCGTCAGCAGATACCATGTCATCATGCCAGCCATCACCAGAACGGCCGCGACGGCGCCCGCTCGTCGCAGGCGGCGCAAGCGGTGTGCCGCCTGGACCTCCTGCGGCACCAGCGAGATCTGCCACGCGCTCCCGCCGGTCGAGTGCAGTCCTTGGGCAATGGCCAGCAGACAAGAGTCCGCCTCCCGAGGATCTCCCTGGAGCCGAGCGTCCGGAAACAACTCGGAGGCAGCGAGACGTATCGGCTCGGCGCCGAATTCTCCTTGGATGGCTTGCTTCAACCCGGGCAGGGACGCTTCTGACCCAGCCAGTAGGATGCTGGACACTGCCGCTGGACCGAAGGACAAGGCCGACCGCCGAATCTCTCCCAGCAGGTTCTCCAGCCAGGCTGCAATGCGAGAGGGGCGCGGATCCTGGGCGAGCAATCCCAGTCCCGCTGTCTGCTTCTGCATCTCGGCTTCATGGACCGTCAGTCCCAGGTCTTCCTGGATTGCGCGGGTCAAATGCTGCCCACCGAGACCGACGGAACGGGTCAGGCGGAGCCGATCTCCCTCCGATACGTTGATGGTGGAAGCGCGCGCGCCGATAGCCACGGTCACAGTCAGTCCTGTTGGCTCTCGCGGCACCCGCCGCGCCAAATCGTCAAGCGCAAGGGCGTCAATTGTCACGGCCGCGGGGCGTAGACCGGCGTCCTCGGCAACGCGAAGATGCTCCCGCACCAGATCCCGTTGCACCGCCACTACCAGGACGTCGGTCAGACCTGCCTCCCCCCGAGAGATCCCCAGCGGCTGCCAGTCAACCACTACTTGGTCCAGGGGAAACGGGATATGGTCCGCTAGATCGTAGCCGACGACGCACTCCAGGTCCGAGCGATCTGCCGGGGGGAAGGCACTGATCCGAGCAGTCGCCTGGCCCCGCGGCACCGCCATTATTGCGGTTCGCGTTCGGATGCCGGCCTTCTCCATCGCTTGCCGGATGGCGTGCACCAGCGGCTCGCGGTCCCCTCCGGGTTCCCAACGGTAGTCGGCCGGTAGGGACTGCTCGGCGAACCGAATGGCGCGGACGCGACCACGGTCCCCGACCAGTTGGGCCACTCTCACTGATCGCGCCCCTATCTGAATGCTGGCAGGTCTAGCAGAAGAAAGCAATCAGCTACTCCCTTGCAGCGACGGTTACTTCTTGCGGACGCTGCGGCAGGGGCCAGTCCCGCTCCCCCTGCTGCACTAAGATTACCTTACTTGGAAAGCGCCGAACCAGTGCCGACACGGTACGAAATGTCCGTTCCGGCTCCGACTGCCCCGTCGCCTGTACGACGAACGAGGAGGACTTGGTGGTCAGATGGTCGATTGTGTGCGCGAACAGCTCTCGGCCGTTCGGCTGCGCCAACAGCAGCGTGGCCACCTCACTGAGCGACGCAAACGGCTCGGCCTCCCGGGCGGACACAACGGTCTCGGCCATCTCGATTGAGCCTCCCGCCAGCGCAGCTAGCACCTCCGGGGGAGCGGTGTTGACATTGACCTTCCCGTTGACCTTCGGTTCGATCTCGCCCCAGAAGTGCGCCCGCGGGCTGACTGACACACAGTCGAGGAGAGGGAGAAAGTCATATCCGTACAACTCCAGCGCATCGGCGACCTGTGAGAGGGAGGTGTACGCCTGACCCGGCACGCGGGTGCTCCGCCAGGTCAGCAGCTTCATCAGCATATCATCCGTAAGCACCGGCTGCAGCCATTCCGGCACCACGTCCTGGCCGGACTGCGCCCCGATGCCCAGCCGGTTCAGGAGGAGATTCAGGTTCTGTCGCGTCCTGCCTTGGGCGTCAGTGTCGGGCGAGAGAGACTCGACGGTAAGGAGGTCGGCCAGCCCCGGTATGCCTGAGCCGCCAAAGAACATGGCGGGCGTCACCCCCCGCACTAGGAGCAGCTCGCCGAGCGTCTGGAAGGGGCCGTTTCGAGGGAGATAGGGCTGGGGGAGCGCGGTGTAATATTCGTGCTCGGCTCCCCCGGGGGCCGGGATGCTGTCGGGGTCTCGCCAGTCGATGATAGCGGCGGCGACGGCCGGGTCGCCTGTCAGGTACAGCAGCACAGCGTAGTCGGATTGGCTCTCAGGGTTCTGAGGATTCGCCGCGCGCTCGCAGAGAGTGTTCACGTTGATGCGCCCGCACGCATCGCGCACGTGCACGCGGTAGTATCCCTCTCCCAGTACCTCAGGGAGGTCGAGCGGGGATTCACAGAACGGTCCCCACGGGTCCGCCAGCGTGTCTACAGTCATGTCCTCATAGAGCAGAATGGCTCGCGCTTCGTGAAGCCCCGCCTCTGCGAGGAACAGTGACTGCGCTCGGCCCAGGCCGGTGCGGGAGGCAAACAGCTCGACTCGCACCGCGGCCGTGATTCCGACCGCGAGCACGGTCAGGAGCACGACCGCGAACACGGCGAGGATCAGCACCATACCTCGCTCGAGTCGTCTCACTCTACCGGTTCGGAACAGGGATGATCGTCTGGTAAACATGGTCTCGCTGTCGGGCATCGCGCAGGGTCAATTGGATCGATATCGCCCAGGGAAGCCGGAGGTCCTGCTCGGTGGTTTCCCAGGCGTCCAACCAGTCTTGGCCGTCGAAGTAGCGGAGCTGGAGGCCGGTGACGGAGGTGGAGATGAGCTCCGGGCTCGGCTCGCCGATCTGCCATTCCAGCCCCGCTCCTGAGATCGCATTGGGCGCGACAGAAGCTGTTCGATAGAGCCCCTGTGGGCCGCCATCCTTGCGCGCCATCTGCTCGTAGCGAACCGCCACGTAGTCTGTGACGAGGGGATGGCTCTCCGGGTGCCACTCGATCTGCATCTCCTCTGGCAGCAGCGCCGTCCGGGAGAGGCTGCTGCTCTCGGTGCACATGATGAGTGTGTCTACTGCGTCTTCGCCACTCTGAGCAGGCACGCCGATGAGATATCCAGCGGTTTTCTCAAGCCCTAGGTAGGCTCCCCTTATGTCGCGGGAGAGCAATTCGATCAGTGCGCGTGCCTCCTGATGCAGATCGGCAGCTTCCGCTGATCTCTTCCAGACGTTCAGGCATGTGGAAATGCTCAGCGTAATGCCGGCCGCCAGCAAGGCGACGAACGACATAGCGATCGTCATCTCCAGCAGAGTAAAGCCCTGTCGGGCCCGGCTGGGCCTAGAAAATGGCGGTGGAGAACTGAGTCTCACGTCTTCTGCCTGCCTCCGGGGCGGAGATCACCAGATGGACACGTTGCACATTTAGTGCGTCAGGCGAGTGGACCGTGAGCCGCCAGAGATAGTCGGGGAATTCGGGGCTGAAGTCGCCCTCTGCGGTCCCGATCGGCAAGTGCTCGCGGCCCAATAGCTGTATCTCTGCAAGCCTCTGCTGGGCGAGGAAGGTCAACACGGTGTCATTCTGGGCGACGGCGGTAACACGACTGGCCATGGAAAAGGCCGTCAGTACGCCCAGAAGCCCGATGGCAACTACTACGGTAGCCACCAGGACTTCGACCAGAGTGAAGCCCCGCTGCATTGGCGTGCTAGACACTGACAGTTACTTTTCCTGTGGCCGGAGCGACCTTGACCGCCCGCTCGCGGCCATTGGCGTCCAGCAGGAGCAGAACAGCTCCATCCGCATGACCATCGGGGTAGAAGTAGATAGGATCCGACACCCTATCACCGGTGCTCTGCCCCGCAATCACGAGGTCGGTTAGGATGAGCCATTCAGGCAGGCGCACTTGCTCCCGCCCCAGCAGACGGAGCAGCCCGAACTCGCTTCGGTCGAACGTAGGGTCGATTTGGGCCTCTGCCCAAAACACGCCCGCGGCTGAATCGTGCATGACTCGCACCAACCTGCCCTTCGCCACCGCTTCAGTCCGCGCTGAGGTCAGCAGACCGACCAGCTGGCGGATCGCCCTCCGGTTCTCGGCGCCTCGCAGCACATTCCCTATGCCTGGCCGCAAGGCGAAGAAGGCGATCGCGATGATGATCATCACCGCCAGGAGCTCGAGGAGGGTGAAGCCTGTGCTATGCCCTCGCGGGCTTGTTCGGCCCGGTCCGCGCAATGTCCCGTCCTCAGTCCTCATGCAGGTTGGTGATGTCCGCGCTGGAATCGTCTCCTCCCCCCGGAATCCCATCCGGGCCGTAGGAGATCAGGTCGTAACCAGTTGGGATTAATCGTCCTGGGTACACGTACTGATACTCATTCCCCCAGGGGTCCTTTGGAACAGTCGTCTTGTTCTTGAGATAGGGTCCGTTCCAGTTCCGCGGCACTGGCGCTGTGCTAGGCTTGCGGACGAGAGCCATGAGCCCCTGCTCGGCCGTGGGAGGATAGCCGTTGTCCGCCTCATAGAGATCGAGCGCCAGCTCAAGGGTGCGGATATCCTGCATCGCCGTCGTCCGCTCAGCAAATCGCCTTCTGTTCGCGACATTCACCACCAATGCTCCAGCTAGGATGGAGAGGATCACCATCACCATCACCAGCTCTATCAGAGTGAAGCCTTTGTTGGACCGAAATCTGGTCTGCCGGCGCATCATTGCAAGTCCGTCCCCTCCACTTAGCGGCCTATGGTCGCGTTGATCTGGAAGATGGGCAGCAACACTGCGAGGACAATGAATCCCACAATGAGGCCCATGATGATGATGATGAAAGGCTCCAGCAGCGTGGTAAGCCGCCCCAGCGTGCTATCCACCTCAAAATCGAGACTGTCCGCGACCCTGGCCATCATCTCCGGGAGCTGGCCCGTTTCCTCGCCCACGCCAGCCATGTGAACTAGGATAGGCGGGAACACTCCCGCTCGTTCGAGGGCGGATGATACGGGCGTGCCCTCTCGCACCTCTTCCCGTACAGCCTCCACGGCTTGCGTCATGGGGCGGTTGGCGACAGCATTCCCGCTGATCTCGAGCGCGGCGAGAATGGGGACCCCTCCGCCGAGCATGGTGCCCAGCGTTCGCGCGAGACGGGAGACGGCCATCTTGTGCCAGATCGGCCCCAACAGTGGCAGTCGCAGAGCCCATAGGTCGATCCTGACTCTGCCCGCCTCGGTCCGCGCGTACCACCGGAACCCCAGCACCAGCAGGAGGATGAAGATCGCCAGCATCCACCAGATTGATCGCAGCGCATCGGCGACTGTCAGCAGCACCTGGGTCAGCAGCGGCAGCGTCTGTTCGAGTTCCTCGAACAGGGCCGAGAGCTTCGGTATGAGAAACCCCATGATAAAGGCGACTGCGGCAACGGCGACTGTCATCAGGACCGCCGGATACAACAGGGCGGAGATCACCTGCGAGCGCCGCTGCATCGACTTCTCGAGAAAATCCGCCAGGCGCAGCAGCACTGCATCCACGTGGCCGCTGGTCTCTCCCGCTCGCACCATGTTCACGTAGAGGTCAGGGAAATGCCGAGGATGTCGCTGCAGGGCTTCTGAAAGCGGCCGGCCCTCTTGGACGTCGGCGCGTATGGTCTCGAAGAGGTCGCGCAGGGTAGCACGGTCTGCCTGCTCCACGAGGACGGAGAGGCTGCGAAACATCGGGAGCCGCGCGGCCGTCATGTCCGCAAGCTGCCGCGTCATGATGACAATGTCACTCCCGCTGACGCCCCGCCCCCGCCGCAGCTGCTTGCGCTGTCCGACGGTGACCCGTGCCGTCTCGCCGATGCTGGACGGGAAGTATCCCATGTCGCGAAGGCGGCGTTTGACCTCCTCCGCGTTCTCGGCTGCGATCTCCCCCGTCACGGTCTTCCCCGCGCGATCCAGCGCGGCGTAGCGAAAACGGGCCATGCTAGAACTCGTCCCGCTGACAGACTCGCACCAGCTCTTCGATCGTCGTCTTTCCCTCCAGCACCTTCTGGCGACCATCTGCCAGCAGCGTTCTCATTCCCTTTTCCACCGCCCGCTGCTTGATCTCACCGGAGGATGCCTTGTCCAGCACCTGGTGCCGGCACTCTTCGTCGATCAATAGCAGTTCGAAGGCCCCCGTCCGCCCCACGTAGCCCTTCCGGCAGAGATCGCATTCTCCCGCTCGATAGAGGGTGACCGAGTTCGCCTCTTCGGGAGTGAGATGGATTTCGCGCAGGTCCTCCGGTGTCGGGTGGAAGGGGATCTTGCAGGCGGAGCAGAGGGTCCGAACCAGCCGTTGGGCGAGCACGCCGATCAGGGAAGAAGCCACGAGATAGGGCTCGACGCCCATGTCGAGCAATCGGGTGACGGCCCCCGCCGCGTCGTTGGTGTGTACGGTACTGAACACGAGGTGCCCGGTCAGAGCGGCGTGGATCGCGATGTCAGCCGTCTCTCCGTCTCGAATCTCCCCCACCATGATGACGTCCGGGTCCTGGCGCACGATATGCCGGAGCCCGGAGGCAAATGTCAGGCCTATCTCCGGCCGAACGTTTATCTGGTTCGCTCCCGGCAACTCGTACTCTACCGGGTCCTCGATCGTGATGACTTTCAGCTCCGGCGAGTAGACCTCGTGGAGTCCCGCGTGTAGGGTGGTGCTCTTGCCGGAGCCGGTCGGGCCGGTGGCGAGGATGATCCCGTGGGGACGGGTGATCAGTTGCCGGAACTGGGAGAAGGTGTCCGGCCACATGCCCAGGTCCGTGAGTGTCATCCGCCCGGTAGCGCGATCGAGCAGGCGAATGACCATGCTTTCGCCGTGGAGAGTGGGGATGGTTGACACGCGCAGGTCGATCATGCGTTCGGCCAGCTTGATCCGGACTCGACCGTCCTGTGGCAGGCGCCGCTCCGCGATGTCCATGTCAGACATGATCTTGATGCGGGAGATAATCGCCGGGTGCAAATGGCGGGGAGGGGAGGAGGCGTCGTGGAGCACGCCGTCTACCCGATAGCGCACTCTCAGTTCCCTCTCGTGGGGTTCGATGTGAACGTCGGAGGCCCGGTCCTGGATCGCCTGGTGCATGATCAGGTTCACCAACTTGATGACCAGCGCCTCGCGGGCCATCTTCTGAAGATCCGCGATCTCCAGGTCTTCCTCCGCCACCTCCTCGGTCTGCATCTCGTCGATGTCCCGGAACATCTTCTCCATGTAGCACTGCTCGATCGACTCCGAGATGCGCCGGGGGCTGGCCACCACCGCCCGCACGTCGCGGCTAGTCAAGAGGCGAAGGTCGTCGAGCACCGTCACATCGAACGGGTTGGCCATTGCCACCACCAGCGTGTGATCTTCCTCTCGAAGTGGCAGCACCTGATGGCGCATGGCAAATTCGCTGGGTATCAGGGTCAGCAGGCCCGGCTCAATGCTGCGGTCGATCTCCGTCGCATACTCCAACCCCAGGTGTCGCGCCAGCGCCGAGTATATCTCCTCTTCCCGGGCCAGGCCCAGGCGGGTGAGCGCCTCGTCCAGTCTCTCCGGGCCGCTGTCGCAGGCCGCGACAGCTGTCTCGAGCTGCTGCCTGCTGATGACCCCTGCCTCGACAAGGATCTCGGCCAGCGGATCTCCCGACAATTGGGCCATCCAGGACCTCACCTGTTCGGTATACTATGGAGGGGTTATCCCTCCACTAGCGTATTAGACACATGGGCGCCCGACAAGTTCGTCAGGCACTAATGCGGTCCAGCCTGACGTGCGCGTCGGCAACTGATTATACCCCAAAACCGCCGCCCCTGGCTAGCAGCAGCCCGGCGCGCTCACAAGGAGGCATGTCGCGTGAATATCCAAGTTTCGCCGGAGTCTTTCCTGCAGTACCAAGGCGACGCTGTAGTGGTGGGGGTCACCAAAGGCGTTCCGCTCGCCGGCGTGCTGGCGGAAGTGGATCATGCCTTGGCGGGCCTCGTTGGGCGCCTGATCCAATCGGGAGAGATCCGCGGTAAGCCGTCTGAGGTCACTGTTCTGCACGTTCCGGGCAAGCTGCCGTCTGCACGGATAGCGGTGGTCGGCCTCGGGGAGCCCGCGGGCATGGACCTATTCAGAGTGCGCAGGGCTATGGGCGTGGCAGCGCGCCTGCTCCGCGATCGCGGTTGCCGCCGCCTCGCCACCACGCTGCACGAGCAAGCCGGGGAGGGAGTGCGTGCCGAGCAGGCCGTCCGCGCGGTGATCGAGGGGGCATATGTGGGTCTGTACCCCGGAGGCGAGTGCAAGTCACAGAAAGAGTTCCCGGAGGAGCTCGAGGAGCTCTGCCTGCTCGGCGTCGCAGAGCAGGAGCGTGAGCACGCGTCTGGCGCGGCCCGCGCAGGCAGGATCACAGGCGAAGCCACCAACTACGCGCGCCGCCTCGTAAATCTACCGCCGAACGAGGTCACGCCCTCGCGGCTTGCGGAGGAGGCGGTCGAGGCAGGGGAGCGCGCCGGACTCGAGGTGGAGATCCTGGAGCCGGAGCAGGTTGAGGCACTGGGCATGGGCGCCTTCCTGGCCGTCGCCCGCGGCAGCGACGAGCCCTCGCGCTTGATCGTGCTGCGCCATCGGGGAGAAGGCGACGGGCCCGTGCTGGCATTCGTGGGAAAGGGACTGACCTTCGACAGCGGCGGGATCTCGATAAAGCCGTCCGACAAGATGGAGACGATGAAGCTTGACATGGCCGGCGGCGCTGCCGTGCTGGCCGCCACGAGAGCGATAGCAGAACTCAAGCTCGGTGTGGATGTCGTGGGAGTGATTCCGGCCACCGAGAATCTGCCCGGCGGCCGGGCGTACAAGCCGGGAGATGTCGTCAGAGCACTGAACGGGAAAACAATCGAAATCATAAGCACCGACGCGGAAGGACGGCTGATTCTGGCCGACGCGCTGGCCTATGCGCGCCAACTGGGCGCCACCCATCTGGTAGATGTCGCCACTCTGACGGGTGCGTGCATCATAGCCCTGGGACATGTCGCCGCCGGTGTTATGGGCAACGACACCGCCCTGGTGGACGCGGTGCTGGACACGGGCGAAAGCGCCGGAGAGCGGATGTGGCGCTTGCCGTTGTTCCCGGAGTATCGCGCCCAGCTGGACAGCAAGATTGCAGATATCAAGAACGTCGGTGGCAGGGCGGCCGGCTCCATCACCGCGGGTCTATTCCTGCGCGAGTTCGTGGGAGATACCTGCTGGGCGCACATAGACATCGCAGGCACCGCCTGGAGCGAGAAGGATGAACCCCACCAGGTCGAGGGCGCTACCGGGGCAGGGACGCGCACCCTGATCGCCCTCGCCGAGAGAATAGCCGGAGGTGTAATGTGAAGACTGGAGGACGCGCGCTCGCACTTACCCTTGGCATCTTGCTGGCGGTGCTGCTTGGGGTGGTGGTAGGCGCCGTGATGTGCTGGCTTGTCTTCCAGCGTTTCGGCCCGCCGACTCGGGTTGCCGGCAGCCCGATTGACGCCCAACCCGGGGTGGTTCCGGCCGGCGCGGGGCGCACCTCCGTGCCGTCAGCGGTGAGTGAGCAGTCGCAGGACGCGATTACCGCTGCAATCGCCCGCGTCGGTCCCGCGGTCGTCAACATCGACACCTCCTACCAGCCGGTAGTCCGGGACCCGATGGAGCGCATTCTGCGGAACATCATGGGGATTCCCACGGACCCGTTTCCCAGGAAAGGCCAGGGCAGCGGCATCATCATCGACGGGGAGCGCGGCCACATTCTGACGAACGCGCATGTGGTGAGGGGCGCCGCCCACGTCGGGGTGTCTCTCGCCGACGGGCAGCACTTTGAGGCGCAGGTAGTGGGGATCGATCCTCTGTCGGAAATCGCAGTGCTCAAGGTGCCTGGGGGAGAGCTGCCGGCTGCAACGCTGGGTAGTGCCGACGAGCTTCCGATTGGCTCCTGGGTGATCGCGATCGGGAATCCCTTCGGCTTTGAGAACACCGTCACCGTGGGCGTGCTCAGCGCGAAGGACCGCCAGATCAAGGGGCCTGACGGTACCGTGCTGCAGGACTTGCTGCAGACAGACGCCTCAATCAATCCCGGGAACAGCGGGGGCGCGCTCGTCGATCTCAACGGGAATGTGGTGGGCATGCCGACGGCGATCATCCCCTACGCCCAGGGGATAGGATTCGCCGTTTCGGTGGACGTAGCCAAGCAGGTGGCCGAGCGACTGATAGCGACCGGTAGAATGCCGTGGCTTGGCATCTCCCACCGTGACATTGCCCCTGACGAGGCGCGAGAGCTTCGGCTGCCGGAACCGAGGGGAGCACTGGTGGTGTCCGCGGTAAGGGGCGGCCCGGCGGCCCGGGCCGGCATCCGGCAGAGAGATGTTATTACAGGACTGGGTGGGCGGTCGGTGGCGAATGCGAAGGAGCTCAGTGCGGCCGTCCGCTCCCACGACGCCGGCGAGCGAGTGCAGATCACCATCTGGCGGGAGGGCGGGGAGCGCACCCTGAGTGTCACGCTTGGGGAAGTGCCCCAGGCAGGCCTGCGGCAGTTGCGGGCTAGTCCTCCCGGTAGTGGCAGCCGCGGCTGACCGGGTTCCTGAGCGCCGCGTCAGCGATGATCTGCGCTGCCGCGATGCCATTCCGGAGTCCCACTAGCTCGTCATTGAGCTTGGTCTCCCGGTAGAAGCGCTCTATCCGATGTGCCCAGTAGCTCAGGTCTGCCACCGCGCGGTGCAGTCGCTTCGCGTTTCTCACGATGCCCGCGTAGTTCCACATAGTGCTCTTGATCAGCATCCAATCCGGGATGATCAGCAGCGGGTCGCTCTCCTCCGTCAGCCCTTCGTCACGCCAGGTCGCGATCTCTTCGATCCTGCCTGCGTCGATTGGCTCGTCGTGGCTTACGGCGTCCGCGGCCGCCCGCTGACCCCATAGAATCGCCTCCGGCAGCGAAGTCGAGGCCAGCCGATTGGCCCCGTGCACTCCCGTGCAACTCGTCTCTCCTGCCGCGTATAGCCGACGCAGACTGGTTCGGCCCCAGGTATCCACCCCCACTCCGCCACAGAAGTAGTGCGCTGCCGGGACCACGGGGATCGGCTGCTTTGTGATATCGACACCGTGCTGGATGCAGGTTTCGTAGATCGTCGGAAATCGCACCTTCGGGTCCACCGCCAGCGGCGTAAGATCGAGCAACACGTACTCGTCTCCGCGCTTCAGCATCTCCTCGTGAATGGCCCGCGCCACAATATCTCGGGGTGCCAGGGACCCATCCGGGTGATACGAGGACATGAACTCTCCGCCGTGCCTTGTGCGCAGGACAGCGCCCTCTCCCCGAACCGACTCGGAAATGAGAAAGCGGTCCGCGTCGCGATGATAGAACGCAGTGGGATGAAACTGGACGTACTCCGCATTAATGATGGCGGCGCCGGCACGGTGGGCCATGGCAAGGCCATCTGCCCGACCCACCCACGGATTCGTCGTATGCAGATAGAGCTGGCCGACTCCGCCCGTGGCGAGCACTGTATGTGACGCGAAGAAGCGTCTGACTCTGCCGCTTTCCTGCTCCAGCACGTAGGCGCCCAAGCACTCGATCGGCCGGTAAATCGCGCCGGGCTCCACCGAGTGGTGCGGCACCGTGATCAGATCCACCGCGGTGTGTCCGGTGAGAAGTTCTATGCCAGCTTCCGCCTCTACTGCCGCGAGCAGTCGGATCGAGATCGCATGTCCGGTTGCATCATCCGCGTGAGCTATCCGCCTCCGCGAGTGGGCCGCCTCCTGAGTGAAGTCGAGGCGCCCCTCCGCGTCCAAGGTGAACTCTACCGCCAATTGCTCGACGAGCAGACGATCCACGATATCCGGGATGCTATCCGCGAGGAGTCGCACTGCTCCCTCGTCACACAGTCCATCCCCGGCCGCGATGATATCGTGCACCAGGCCCTCCGGGCTGTCGCCCGGCGGCCGTGCCACGATGCCCCCCTGCGCGTAGTCACTGTTGGACTCCAGTGGGTTGGCGGCGTTGCTGAGCACAACTACCGAGAGACCGGCTTGCGCTGCCGTGAGCGCGGCGGAGGTGCCGGCCGCTCCGCAGCCTATGACAAGCAGATCAACGAAGGCATCCTGGTTGGCCTGGTTCATCCGTAGATCGACACTGTGCCGACTGGCACCTTGTCTTCCTTCCCCCGCGCGAGAGTGGACGGCCTTCGCCGCGCGAGACGGGACAGCAGTCGCTTTCTGCGGCTGAGCACTCTCCTCCTGCCCGGACATGCTGGCTTGCGTTCGCCCACGCGCTGTGTTAGAATCCGGCCCATGAGTAGAAACCTCCGGCGCGCGCGGGTGGCGGACGTGGAGGCGATACACCGCCTCATCAACTACTTCGCCCAAAAGGACGAAATGCTCCCGCGCTCGCTGAACGAGCTGTACGAGAGCCTGCGTGACTTCTACGTCGTCGAGGCCGGCGGAGAGGTCGTGGGCTGTTGCGCCCTGCATGTCACGTGGGGGGACCTCGCGGAAGTCAAGGGGCTGGCCGTGCGGGAGGACAATCGCGGACACGGGATAGGCAAACGGCTCGTTGAGGCTTGCCTGGAGGACGGGCGCACCCTCGGGCTTCCCCGAACGTTCGTCCTCACCTACATTCCAGCTTACTTCGAGCGATTCGGATTTAGCGAGATCAAGAAGAGCGAGCTGCCGCACAAGGTATGGAGCGAGTGCATCCGCTGCCCGAAGTTCCCGGACTGCGGCGAAGTTAGCATGGTGCTCGAGATAACGTGAGAGAAGGGGCAACATGGCGGCAAGGCGTGTGCTGGTAGTTCACGGATGCAACCTCAATCTCCTGGGAGAGCGCGAGCCGGAGCTCTATGGCCGCGCCACCCTCTCCGAGATCGATCAGCAAATCGAGTCTCTGGCCTCGGAACTGGGCATGGAGGTCAGAATCGTCCAGTCCAATCACGAAGGGGAGATCATAGAGGCCATCCAGGACGCCCGCCAGTGGGCGGATGGCATCGTCATCAATCCCGCTGGCTTCACGACCACCAGCGTGGGCATACTCGACGCCATCAAGGCTGCCCGCTTGCCCGCAGTGGAAGTGCATCTGTCCAACGTACACGCGCGCGAGGAATTCCGCCGCCAATCCATCATCGCCGCGGCCACCGTCGGGCAGGTCTGCGGGTTCGGCCTCAATAGCTACCTACTGGCGCTGCGCGGCCTGGCGGCTCAGTTAAGCGCGCGCGAGGACTGATGGGCGACGAGGCAAAGCAGCGGCTGGCCGGCATTCGGTCCCGCATGCGGGATTCCGAAGTGGATGGGCTTGTCGTGTCTGCGCCGGCCAACATCTTCTACCTCAGTGGGTTCCGCGGTTCATCTGGCGCCCTGCTCATTACCCCAGATCGAGCCGCGCTCTTCAGCGATTTCCGCTACCGCCTCCAGGCCTCCGAGCAGGCCCCTGATTTCGCGTTCACGGAGGTAGAACGCCGCCTGCTGACTGGTGTCGGGAGAGCCGCCGCGGAAGGCGGCGTGCGGCGTCTCGGGTACGAGCAGGGGCACTTGGTGTGCGGACGCCGGGACGAGCTCGCAGAGGAGGTCCCTGACGCCGAGCTGGTAGCCACACCTGACCTGGTGGAAGGACTGAGAGCGGTGAAATCCCCCGCAGAGGTGGATCGGATCCGCAAGGCGGTTCGCCTCGCAGACAGAGCGCTCGCCCATATGGTGTCGCTGCTGCGTCCCGGCGCACGGGAACGCGATATCGCCCTGGAGGGCGAGTTTCTAATGCGCCGGGAGGGGGCCGAAGCTGCCGCCTTCGACATAATCGTCGCCTCCGGACCGCGGAGCGCGCTCCCACATGCTGAGACCACTGCGCGGGAACTGCAACCGGGAGATCTCGTTGTCATCGACATCGGCGCCAGAGCCGCTGGATACTGCTCGGACATGACGCGTACGTTCGCGGTCAAGTCAGCCTCTCCCGAGGCGAGGGAAGTCTATGGGCTGGTGTACCGCGCTCAGCGTGCGGGCACGGCGGCCCTCCGTGGCGGAGCAATCTGCGGAGAGGTAGATGCCGCGGCCCGTTCGTTGATTGAGGAAGCGGGCCACGGCGAAGACTTCGGCCATGGGCTGGGACACGGGGTTGGAGTCGAGGTGCACGAGGCCCCGCGCCTCGGGCGCAAGGAAAAGACTGAGTTGGCTCCCGGCAACGTCGTCACTGTCGAACCCGGCGTCTACCTGGCGGAGATGGGTGGAGTGCGGCTCGAGGATCTGTTGGTGGTAGCACCCGAAGACGCGCGAATCTTGACAGGATCACCTATGGAGCCTGAGATCCCCATCGTCTGAACCCCAGAAAGGAGACGGGAAGATGCTTAGGCGCTGTGCTGTAGGATTGGCGGCGTGGCTGTTGCTGTCGGCGGGTTCGCCTGCGCAGGCGATAGTGCTGCGCTATCGGCCCGAGGTCAACGAAGTGACGAAGCACAAGATGAGCATGGCGGGGAGTGCGCGAGTCTCCATGGAGGGAATGGGACAGGTCATGCAGATGGAGTTGACGGGGAGCCTGGACTACGCCGAGAAGGCACTTTCGGAGACCGACGAGACGACGCGCGTCGAAACCCGTTTGCTTGGTGGGACAATGACTGCCAAGGTGAGCGGCGAGTCTCATACGCAGCCGATGCCGACAGGCCGCACGGTGGTGGACCGCGACCGGCGAGGCCGGCTCGTCAAGATCGTAGAGGCCGAGTTCGAGAATCTCGCCACGCCGCAGCTGATGGGGCCGGGCGCGGAAACCTGGACCAACATGCCCAACCAGTTCGGCGCCTTCCCCGAGGGAGACATCGAGGTCAACGACTCGTGGTCCGAGCAACTGGAGATCCCCACCGTACCTGGCGGTCCGGAGATTGGGATGACGATCAACTCCCGCCTACTTGCCCTGACGACCTTCCAGGGGCACAAGTGCGCCAAGATCCGCAGCTCATTCGAAGGCCCCATCAAGCTGGACTTGTCCGAACTCGGGACTCCCACCGAGGGCGTCGAGGGAACGATGGAAGCCACGCTGCAGGGCGATATGCTCTGGTACTATGACTATGAGAACAGCGTTCACGTTCACTACGAAGGCGCGGTTGGCATGGAGATGAATCTGGCCATGTCGGGGCCTGACGCGCCGGCCGGCTCCATGAGCACCCAGGTGCTGATGGACGTCAAGATGACTCTCGAGAGGTGAGGAACTGCCTGAGGTGAGGGGGCCTCTCGGGTGACCGACCCTCGACTTCTGCAGGCCAGCGCGGTCTGGGTTATGCTGCGCGGCGGTACCACTCATCCCGCGCGCAGATATTGATGGCGGATGGATCTCGCCTGCGCCCGAGACGCTGCTGGGAATGCGGCCAACACGACGCTCCGCTGTCTTCGCCAGCGGAGCGTCCGCTCATGGCCGGGAGTGTCGGCGGCTCTGTATCACCGCATGGCCAGAAACATCTTGAAATCCTGTGGATTACTTGCAACGGAAATCGCAATCTGCGGCGTAACCTTGCCCGCCTGTACCAGCGCTTTCAGCGCCTGATCGAGGGTCTGCATGCCTTCCGATGCACTTGACTGCAGCACCGAAGGCATCTGGTGTGTCTTGGCCTCTCGGATCAGATTGCGAATCGCTGAGGTGGCCAGGAGGATCTCCTGCGCGCAAACACGGCCCTTCCCGTCGGCCAGCGGGAGGAGCGTCTGGCAGAGAATCCCTTCCAGGACGGTGGATAGCTGGACCCTGACCTGCTCCTGCTGGTGAGGCGGGAAGACATCCACAATCCGGTCAACGGTCTGTGCCGCGCTGGTCGTGTGCAGAGTTGCCAGCACCAGGTGGCCCGTTTCTGCCGCACTGATAGCCGCATGGATGGTCTCGAGGTCTCGCATCTCGCCGATGAGGATCACGTCGGGGTCCTGGCGCAGGGCGTGACGCAGCGCCGCCGGAAAGGACTTGGTGTCACTGCCCACCTCTCTCTGGATGATGATGCTCTTCTCATTCCGGTGCAGGAACTCGATGGGATCCTCGATTGTCACTACGTGCCGTCGGCGTGACATGTTTATTTCTCGAATCATCGCCGCCTGAGTGGTTGACTTGCCCGAGCCCGTGGGCCCCGTCACGAGTACGAGCCCGCGCGGCCGCGCACACAGTGTCTTGAGAACATCCGGCATGCCCAGCGCTTCCAGGGATGGGGGGTCCACCGGCACCGATCGGAACACCGCGCCCAGGGTCCCCCTCTGTTTGTGCACGTTCACCCGAAATCGCGAGAGCCCCCGCACGCTGTACGCGAAGTCTAGCTCCCAGGTCTCCTCGAACTCGCTGATCTGCTCGTCGCTGAGTATCGCGTAAATCAGCTCGTTGATGCTGGTGGGGCTCAGCTTGTCACTGACCGCTTGAGCCAGCTCTCCGTCAACTCGCAGCGTTGGCGGGGAGCCCACGCTCAGGTGCAGGTCTGAAGCCTTGCGTTCGACCATTGCCCGGAGCAGGTCATCTACGTGCAGGAACTCTTCCGCCTCTTGCGCCTCCTTAGCTCGAATCTCCGACGCGGCAGAAGACGCGCCCGGCCCCTTCGTCTCCTTTCCCATCTGGCCGTAGAATCGATCTATCGCGGCGCGGATAGACCGCTCTGTCGCCACCACCCGCTCCAGACGCATGCCGGTGCGCGCCTGGATTAGGTCACAGGCGAGCGTGTCCATCGGATTTACCATCGCCACGTGCAGCGTGCTGTCCAGCTGCGAAACGGGCACCACTCCGAAGCGTCGTGCCATAGATTCGGGAAGCGCTCGCACGGCCTCCACATTGGCGGGCAACTGGTCCAGGTCAATGCTCCTCAAACCCAGGTGGTTGCTCAGCACCTGGACTATCTCTTCTGGCCCCACGGTGCCGAGCTCGACCAAGATGCTTCCGAGCCATCGCCCCTGGGTACGCTGCATGGCCCGTGCTCGGTCCAAGATGTGCCGGTCCGCCACGCCGGCCGCTAACAGAACCTCCGCGAGCTCCTCGCTGTCCGTGTTGCTGGTGAGTTCGCTGTGGTCAGGTTTCGATTCCATGTCAATCATCGCTGGCTGGATCCTTCCCGTTTCTTGGCGTTCTGAGGAGTTGGCAATGGTCTGCTTGCGAGGTGGAACGACCGGAGTCCTCTTCTAGGTAGTTGCCTCGGCCCGCGTCTGCCACGCCTGTTGGCTGGCCGGCTCATCGTCCCGCTCGCGTGTCACATGGTCTGCTGGTTCTTCTCCCACCACCGCCGTCAGCGCGGCGACTACATGAGGATCGTAACGCTTTCCCGAGTGCTGACGGAAGTGCGCCAGCACCTCCTGCTGGCTCATTGCGGACTGATATGGGCGGTCCGAACTCATCGCGTCGTAGCAGTCCGCAACCTGCAAGACCCGGGCGAGTATCGGGATCTGCTCTCCTGCGAGCCCATCCGGATACCCCTGCCCGTTCCACACCTCATGGTGACTGCGCACCATCGCCAGTGCGTGTTGGCCCGGCTTCAGCGGCCGGATGATACGCTCTCCGATAGTGCAGTGCTCCTGGCAGAGCTTGCGCTCTTCCTCTGAGAGGGGGCTCGTCTTGAGCAGTATCGCATCTGTGATGCCGATCTTCCCCACATCATGCAGCGGCCCGAACGCCTCAATGTCTCGGATCAGGTCTTCTGACAAATCCATCCGTTCCGCGATTTGCACCGCCAGGCTTGCCACTCGCTGACTATGGGCCGCCGTGTAATCGTCACGTGCGTCTAGGGAGTTGACCAGCGTGCGCACAGTCGCGAAGTAGCTCTCTCGCAGTTCGGCGTGCAGATGGGCACTCTCGATCGCCTTCGTCGCCATGTTGGCCAGAGTGGTGAGCAGGCGCAGGTCGTCAGCGGTGAAATGCCCCTCTCCGTCGCCGCGGCGAGCTCCCAGCACTCCAGTCAGACCATTAGTCAGCCGCAGAGGCGCGCAGACCAGATTACGGACCTGGTTCCACGCATCGATCTGCTCATCCAGATCGCGCGCGTCTCCGTCTCCTGCCGGCCATTCGGACATCCCCGGATAGAAGATGGCCCCGTCCTCCTCCAGCTCTACGCTGCCACAGTGGCGGGCATATACCGGACGCCCTGTCTTCTCGTCGAGCAGCAGGAGCGAAGACTGGTCGGCTCTGACAGTCTCCAGCAGGGATTCCACCACGGACTGCGAGATGTGATTGATGTCCAGGGATCCCGCGAGCTCTGTGCTGGTCTTGTGGAGGCCCTTGAGCTGCTCCAGGTGGTCGTCCAGCTTCTGTATGGCGCCCTGCAGTTCACCCAGAAGCCCGCGGTTCACGAGGCGCTGTTCCCGCTCCCGAGCCCCAAGATATAGCACCATGCAGAACACGAGTAGGCCGAGCCCGGAGAGCAGCACGACCTCGTCGTAGCTGACGCCTAGGATCAGGGGCTGGTATCCGAAGACCAATACCACCGCCAGCCAGGTGGCCAGGATCACTATGAAGCTGATGGCGATCCAGACGATCTCCCTCCGCTTCTCGTCTGGATCTGTCAGGTCTCTGAATGGCCGAAGTGGCAAGATAGTGTCTCCTACGCACGCCTACCGCGCTTAGAGGTAGAACTCTTCCCAGGAAACCGGCGCCCACTGGGTCTTCCCAATCCCGGGTAGAGGCAGGCCCTTCCAGACATCATCGTAGGTGATGGTGATGGACCCGTTGGTGCTCACAACGTCGGCAATTATCGCGCCGTTGATCTCGACGTTGCCGCTGGCGGTTGCGGACGCGTCGTCCACTACACTGTGTGCGTAGACCAGGCCGTCGATGTGCACGTTCCCGCTAATCTTGACGGACTTGGGGCTCATGATGACGAGCGTGTCACTGTCTGGGTTGCCCGCGGTGACGTTGCCAGTAATATGGACCTTCCCGGTCGCGACGATGACGGCCTGTCCCGTGTAATTGCCGGAGATGCTGACATCACCCTTCACGAAGATGACACCGGTCAGGTCCTCCATGTTGGAGTTCGAGAAGGTGGTTTTCCCAGTATAGGTAGTTGTGGCGATGCTCTCATAGTAGTCGATGTCGATGATAGGCATCGTCAGCGGCGCGACGCCCTGGTGGACGTGGGTCGAGGGCACTTCTGGCGGCACCCAGTTGACCGCCCCTGTCGTGTAGATGGAACCCTCGGGATCCATCGTGTACGAGGTCCCGTTGAAGGTAATATCCCCGTTGGCGTAGATGTCCCCTCCGTATCCGTTTTCGTCGGGGTAGATGCCTCCGGCGCCGTTAAGCACTAGTGGGCTGTCCGAGAAGATTGCTCCCTCGAACACTCTGCTGACATCGGCCTGATAGGCGGCCACGACGCGTATTCGTGCCTGCTCGTCGGCCCAAGTGGTGGCATCAGACACGATCATGCAGGTCTCTGCAATGCCGCCATAGGGGGCGATCACAGTATAGGACACAGTCCCTTGCGCGAGCGAGAAGCTGTCTGTGTAGGGACTGCCGGCGTCTATCGTATCGTTTATGCCGTCGTAGTCCTCGTACAGCTTCGTGATGGCCATATCAACCCCAGCCTCGGCCAGGGAGAATGCTTCGGCCTGTCGCCGGTCGTTCGAGGCCCACGCCAGCCCATGCATTGCATTCTGGACCAAGGATGTGCCCAGCAACAGGAGCACCACCAGTGCCACCATCGCCAGCAGAAACACGCTCCCTCGATCAGAGGGTCCGCGTCTGTAGGGTTTCCGCATCGCTCTGTCCATCGCAGCTCTCCTCACTCCCCGTCGTTCCGCTAGTTGTTGCGCAGAGTCAGCTCGCCCGTCATGGTCTGGCGGGCCGTTCGGTGCCCGCGCGACTCCTCGACGGTGACCGTGATCTCGACCGACCGAAGCCGATAGACATCCGGCCAGTACAAGAACATGGGTATAGGATCACCTGTGTCATCATCCGGATTGTCTACGATGTTGTCTGCGATCTCCTGCTGTTTCACAACTGTCCCGTCCGGCTGCGCCACTTTGCGCCACAATCTGTCGCCATCGGCGGCCAGGGCGCCGTGCTCGTCTCCACGGTAGTAGATGATGTAGTTGCCTGGCACCAGATAGGGATCGCCGAGACCGTCAATCGCCAGCTGGTTCAGATATACTCCCTCGCCGCTGTCATAGCTCTTGGCTGGAATCTGAACGACGAGGTACACGGACTCATTGGGGGGAGCAGCAGGTGTCACGCTGAGCGCCTGATGGAGGTCTGGAGCCATGCGCTGGATGACCCAAGCCGCTTTCTGCTCCGCATAGGTCTCGGACGCGCCCAGGTACCATGCCCGCATTGCCTGTGAGTAGATCGCGCCGATCGACCCAACAACCACCGCGAGCACCATCACTGCGGTCAGCACCTCAGGGAGAGTCACACCTCTCGCGCCGGGACTCCGCCCTCTGCTTTGCATGGCACTTCCACCTCTCTTCACGGTCGGTTGGCGATGAGCGTCTGTAGCTGCGTGACCCCGCCCGTCTGCCCGCCACCGCTCCAGGTCACGGTAACCGTGACGTCCTTCAGATTCGGATACTCGCCAGAGCCGGTGTCGTAGAAAGCAATGTCGATGACGCCCTCTCCGTCTGGCAGAGAGGACACTGAGAAGCCGACCTGCCCAGTCATGTCTGTGTCCTGCTCCAGGATGGTATAGCCCTCGGAGCTAGTGAAGATGTCGGGATCAGCGACGCACCCAGAGAAACCTGCGCTCCGAAGGCGCTCCACTTGCTGCTGTGCTGCATTCAAGGCAGTGCTGATGCGCTGGGCCTTGCGGGTCGAGATGGTGCCGGCCACAAAAAGCCCGCTCACGGCAGTGAGCCCCACCGCAAGGATGAATACGACAACCAAGAGCTCAATCAAGCTGAATCCGTGTGTTTTGCCTCGCATTGTCGGGTCACCCTTCAGCCTACGAGGGGGATAGCAGAAGGCGCCTCCTGTTCGCGGTCTTCTGCCATCCCCCAACTTAGTCAACAAGTCGCAGCTGCAGTCGTTGCCCTCTCTACCAGGCGCTGTAGGCGGTGCCGTCGAGCGCCGTCAGAGTCGAGCCACTCTGGACGTGGCCGGTGGCGGCGGTGTAGCTCCAAGTCGTGCTGCTGTCGGTGAACGGATCCTTCGGCATGTTGTTGTCCGCGGTCCGCAGATACGGTCCCTGCCAGCCAACGACGTCGAGAGCAATGCCCCCGCCGCCCGTCGAGCCGGCCGCCGGCGCCGTCATCAGCGTCGAAATGGCCGATGGATAGTCGCCCAAGTCGGCCTCGAACTGCTGGATCGCGTTCCGAATCTGATGCAAGTCGCCGCGCAGAGTCGCTTCCTTGGCCTTACGGCCTGCACCCAGCAAGCGCGGGATCACGATCAGGGCCAGAATGGCAATCACCACGATCACGATCAGCATCTCGATCAGGGTGAAGCCCTTGTGCTTTCGGCTAACGAATCGCGTCATCATCTTCCTAGTCACCTCCCTTCACTGAGTATTGAGTGAGATTCTCGCTGCTAGCTCGGTCCAAACAGACCGAGCCCCGGCAGGTGGCATTCGCTGGCCGTGCCGGATGCTAACCTATGGGCTATTCCATAGGTGTCGGGCGGATTTGAGATGGAAAGCCCTGCCGCCTCTGCGGCAGGGCTCTGGCTCTTTGGAGTAGTCTGGCGGGTGCTTTCTCGGGCTATCCCGTGGCGGCCTGGGCACGGTCGTTCCCCCGAGCCGCGCGCGGCGCCCGCAGAGAGCAATTCCCTCCCTGCTGGTGCGCCGCCAGGAGCGCCTCCTCCGTGGCCGACATCAGGCTCTCGGTTGACCGTCCGTTCGTCGGAAATACGGCATATCCGGCGCTGATGGTGATCGTCCCACTCATGCGGCTTTCCACCGTCCGCACGATGCGGTCGGCCAGCACTCCCGCCTCCCGCCCAGTGTGCGGGAGCAGCAGGCCAAAGCGCGCGCCTGACAGTCTGGCCAGCAAGTCAATGCCCCGGACATTCGTGCGCAGCAGTAGGGAGAGGGCCACTAGCTTCTCTTCGTCTGAGTCGTCACAGTCGGGCTCCACGAGCACCAACGAAAACTGCTGCGGATAGCGAGTCGCGCGCTCTACTTCCTGCCCAATCTGATCGACAAAGTGGCCTCGCGTCGGCAGCTTGGTAAGTGCGTCCGTCGGAGCCGGTCGAAGCGACAGCGAGTACGCACCCGTGGCGGACTTCTTCTCCTCCAGTTCGGCCGCCGCCTGTGCCTGCTCCTGCGAGGACTCGAACGCATTCTTCAGCTTCGCCACTGCACCCCGCAGCAGGTACGAAGCGTAGTTGACAGAGATGCCGAGCTTCCGGGCAATCTCGGTTTGGTTCAGGTCGAGATAGTAGAAGAGGTGGACCACCTTTCGCTCCAGCGTCCTCAGCCGCGACATCGCGTCGCGCAGAAAAATCCGATCCTCCACTGGCAGATGCACGTCGTCCCCATCGTCTGTGCGCAGCTTCTCCGGGTCGATAACCGGTGCCTGGCCATCATCGTCGCTGCGCGCAGCATCCAGGGAGGCGACCTTGCTGCGCTCTCTCGCATCAAGCATCCGTCTGACGTTGTGAGGCGACGTCGCCGCGCGCTCTGCGATCTCCGCCAGCGTGGGTGCGCGATTCAGCTCCTGCGTCAACCCTTCGGTGGCCTTGACTATCTTGGTGGTGAGTTCCTGTACCCACGCCGGCTGCTTGATGAGCTTGCCGCGGTCTCGCAGGTAGTGGCGGATCTGCCCCTCGACCAGGTGCGTTGCATAGGTAGAGAATTGAACGCCCCGGTCGGGATCGAACAGGTCTACTGCATTGATGAGCCCCATCGCGCCTTCCTGAAGCAGATCCTCGTGTGACTCCCCGAGGCCGGTGAACTTCCGCGCGACGGTCTGCACCAAATAGAGATGTTGAGAGATGAGCCGATCCCGCAGTTCCGTGTCGCCAGTGCGCCGATACTCCAGAACGACATTCTCAACTTCGTGTCGATCCGGTGCCTTTCGCTTCTCCCTTGCCATGTCGCCTTCGGGCCACCAGGCCGCGGGGGCCTGCCGCCGTGGCCCTTCGCCTCCTTTGCGTTCTTCTGCCTATCGTCTCGGTCTGCCCTCGTCCTGGGTACTACCCCAGTGATCCCACGAGGGAGTATATGGGAGAAATGACCGATACCGCGATGAAGCCGACGATCAAGCCCAATCCCACAATCATCAACGGCTCGATTAGCGAAGTGAGGCCCTTCAGGGTATTATCCACCTCGTCATCGTAGAAGTTAGACACTTTCGTCAGCATCTGGTCAAGGCGACCCGTCTCTTCGCCAATCGCAATCATCTGCGTGACCATAACGGGGAAGATCTTGCTTGCGAACAGCGGAGTGCTGATCTTCTCTCCCTCCTTGATGCTCTCGCGCGCCCGGACAACCGTCGCCGAAACCACCCTGTTCCCTGTTGTGTCCGCGACGATCTCCAGCGCCCGCAGCACGGGCACGCCGCTGCTGATCAGCGTCCCGAAGGTCCGCGAAAAGCGCGAAACGGCGGTCTTCAGCATCAGGTCCCCAAAGATCGGCAGCCGGAGCTTGGCGGCGTCGATGGCGTACTTGCCCTTCTCTGTGCGTGCCAGCAGCTTGGCGCCAATCACCGTGCCTGCCAGGACCACCAATGCTACGTACCAGTAGTCGCGCAGGTAGTCGGACGAATTCAGCATCAGCCTCGTCGTCAGCGGCAACTCCAATCCCATCGTCTCAAAGATGCCCTTGAATTTGGGCAGCACGAAGAACAGCAGCATCAGCAGCATCAAGATCGAGAAGCAGAAGACGACTGCCGGATACATCATTGCCGACTTTATCTTGTTGCGTGTCTCCTGCTCTTTCTCCAGGAAGGTGGCAAGACGGTCCAACACGACGTCGAGGATGCCGCCGGCCTCGGCCGATCTCATCATGTTCACGTACAGTGTGGTGAAAACACGCGGGTGCTTCTGCAGCGCCTCCGTCAAGCTCAACCCGCCGGCCACATCGCGCTTCAGTTCTCCGACGACATCTTTCAGCTTCGGATTGCGCGACTGCTTCTGAAGAATATCCAGGCACTTCACCACGCTCAGGCCGGCATCGATCATGGTCGCGAACTGCCGGCTGAACACGACCAGGTCCCGCAGCTTCACCCGCTGCATACCGTTGAACCAGTCCTGGAAGCCGGCTCGAGACTTGGACTCTCTGATCGACAGGATGTGATAGCTCAAGTCCGAGAGCTTGGCTCGCACCAACTCCAGACTATCGGCTTCGAGCGTTCCGCTTACAGTGCGGCCGCTCCCGTCCATCGCGCTATATCGATAGGTTGGCACGACTCGGCCTCCTTAGACGAGCTACTCGCGCACACCACCGGCCCTCTTCATCTATTCCCTGTTTCCCCCGCTACTTCACAGGTTCGAGAGCCAACGTTGGAAGTTGTCGCGGTCTATGGCGCGGGGGCCGGCCTCGTCTGCGGACACTCGCCCCTGGCGAACGAGCAAAGCCAGCGCCTTGTCCATAGCCTGCATGCCTTCCTCGCCACCGGTATCCATCAGGGCATAGATCTGATGTGTCTTGCTCTCTCGGATCAAGTTGCGAATCGCCGCCGTCACCACCATCACTTCCGCTGCCAGGATCCGGCCCATCCCCCCGATCTTCGGCAATAGCTGCTGGGCCACCACTGCCTCCAGGGCGCTCGCCAGTAGCACGCGAATCTGTTCCTGGTGATGCGGCGGGAAGACGTCTATGATGCGATCTATGCTGTGAGGTGCATTCCGCGTATGGAGCGTCCCCAGCACCAAATGCCCCGTCTCCGCAATCTTCAGCGCCGCATCGATCGTCTCCAGATCTCGCATCTCCCCGATCAGGACCACGTCCGGGTCCTCGCGGAGCGCGGCTCGCAGCGCCGAATCCCAGCTATACGTGTCGCTGCCCAGCTCTCGCTGATTCACCATGGCACGCTGGTGGCGATGGATGTACTCGATCGGATCTTCGATGGTTATTACGTGACAGTCACGACTACTGTTGATGTGTTCCACCATCGCGGCGAGGGTAGTCGACTTGCCGCTGCCCGTCGGCCCCGTCACCAGGATCAGCCCACTCGTTCGCTCTGCCAACTTGCGGACAACAGGCGGCAGGCCCAAGTCGTCAAAGTTGGGGATGCTCCGCGGGATTACACGAAACGCCGCCCCAACCGAACCGCGTTGCAGGTACACGTTGGCGCGAAAGCGGCCCACCTTAGCGATTCCGTGTGAGAAGTCCAACTCGTGTTTCTCTTCGAACTCGCTGATCTGATGGTCTGTCAGGATACCGTAGATGAGCCGCTGACAGTCTCTCGGCTCGAGCCGGTCGAAACTCATGGGCCGGAGGCGGCCGTCCACCCGCATCATCGGCGGCAGATTCACCGTGAGGTGCAGGTCCGAAGCAGTCTGCTCGGCCGCCAACGTCAAGATCTCGTCCAGCCCGTGCTCTTCGACCCTTAACTTGCCCCTTGTCTTAGCCAGCGTAGACAACGCGCAATGCCTCCTCCATCGTCGTTACCCCCTCCAGTATCTTCTGCATGGCATCCTGCCGGAGTGTCATCATCCCGGCCTCCAGCCCTGCCTGGCGAATCTCGTGAGTCGGTGCCTTCCTGAGTATCAGTTCCCGAAGGTGATCCGACACTAACATCAGTTCGAAGATCCCAATTCGCCCGCGGTATCCGGTCTGGCGACACCGATCACATCCCTTGCCTCGGTAGAAGGTCACCGATTCCAGATCCATCGCCAGATTCAAGCGGCGAAACGCCTCCACCGGCGGCGTATATGCCTCCTTGCATTCCGGGCAGATCACTCGCACCAGTCGCTGCGCCAACACTCCGATCACCGAGGAAGCGATGAGGAAGGGCTCGACTCCCATCTCGATCAACCGGGCAATCGCCGTCGGAGCATCGTTCGTGTGTAGAGTGCTGAATACAAGGTGTCCCGTCAGCGCTGCCTCCGTAGCTATGAGTGCGGTCTCGGGATCTCGAATCTCCCCCACTAAGATGATGTCTGGATCCTGGCGCAGGAACGTTCGCAGCGCCTTCGGAAAAGTCACCCCTGCCCGCTCGTTCACTTGGGTCTGGGTCAGTCCCGGGAGCTGGTACTCCACCGGGTCCTCGATCGTCAGCACGTTCTTCTCGGGGCTATTGAGCGTATTGAGCACGGAGTATAGGGTAGTGGACTTTCCCGAGCCCGTCGGCCCTGTCACAGTGATGATGCCATAGCTCTGCTGGATCAGGCCCTCGACCTCATCCATCATCACTGCCGGGATGCCGAGTTGATTCAGCCCCACCTGGACGCCTCGCTTGTCCAGGATTCGCATCACAACTTTCTCCCCGCTCACCCCCGGGTTCGTTGAAACGCGGAAGTCATACTCTCCCCCGGCCACGCGCAGTGAGATGCGTCCGTCCTGTGGAGCGCGCTTCTCCGCGATGTCCAGTTCTGCCATCACTTTGATGCGGGAGATCAGCGGGGCCTGGGCCTTCTTCGGCACCGTCATCGCGTCGTGCAACACACCGTCGATCCGATAGCGCACCCGCACTCGGTTGAGCTCGGGCTGGATGTGAATATCGCTCGCCTTGTCTCGGATCGCTTGCCTGATGATGACGTTCGCTAGGCGCACCACCGGGGCGTCCTCCATCATCTCTCGCAGCTGATCTATGCTGACGTCCTCGTCGCTCTCGCTCCTCTCCTCCACTTGGACGTCGGCGGAGTCTCCCCCCAGGTCGTCGCTCATTTCTTGCAGCGCCGCGCCGATCTCCTCGCGCGCCGACATGGACTGTCCCAGAGCGGCGTTGACGTCATCCACGGCGGCGATGACGGACTCGATGTCCATCCCGGCCACCAGCCGCATCTGGTCAATGGCATAAACATCCAGGGGATTGACCATCGCCACTACCAGCCGCGGACCACTGCGGTCGATAGGCACTGCCTTCCAGCGTTGCAGCAGATGGTGTGGGATCAGCTTCAGCAGATCGCGCTCGATCTGTCGCTCCGCCAGGTCAACGAAGGGGATGCCCCACTGCCTGCCCAGGATGCGGGCCTTCTCCTTCTCTGAGATCAGGCCCATGTTGGCCAGCACTTGAGCCAGTGGCTCTCGCGTCTCTTTCTGGACGTCGATCGCCTGTCTGAGCTGTTCGTCCGAGATTTCCGTCACTTCTCGTACGATATCAGCGACTGTTCTCGTCTCCATATCCCGCTTGTGTCTTTCCGCGCCTGTGCCCGGAAGGCACAAAAGGGGGCCCGCCCGGCCTTGGGCGAGCCCCTAATGCCGGCGCCATGATTCGCTATGTCGCCTTAGATTCTCCGCATCGTTTCGGCTTTCGGACCGAATTTCGCCCGGAGCGACCGGGCGCCAACCAGATTTACCCTTCGACGATTGTGGGAGTCACGAAGATCAGAATCTCCTGGTGCCTAGGTCGCCGATCTCTATGCTTGAACAGCTCTCCCAGCAGCGGGATGTCGCCCAGGAACGGGATCTTCTTGACGACTAGCTGCTCTTCGTCCGTGATCAACCCCGCGAGCACCGCGGTCTCACCGTTCTTCACGCGCACCGTGGTCATTACGGCTCGTTCGGTGACCACCGGGAGATTGAACTCACTGGTGCCCTTCAGAGCCGACACGATGGGAGAGATGGTGAGCGTGACCTCATCGTCGTTGTTGATCCGTGGGTTCACAATGAGGTTGACCCCGACGTCGAAGGTCCGGATGTCTTTGACTATCCCGCCTGTCGTGGCAGCTGCCACAGCTACCTCGTAGTAGTACGTCTCGCCCGTATGCAGCGTAGTCTGACGCCCGTCGAGCGTGATTACACTCGGGTTGGAGAGTATGCGCGCCCGGCCTTTCTCCTCGAGGGCCCGGATCGACGCACTCCACTGCAGGAAGCTACGCTCAATCCTCCCGACTTCCAGCCCGCGCGCTGGAATCGACTCGGTTGGAGCGTCGATCGGAATCGCCTCTCCGATGACGAACGGAACGCCGGTCGAGCCGAGGCCCGCCTCCACTGACGGACCCCAGTCGATCCCGAGGCGGGTTATGTCGTCTCGGCTGACCTCTGTCACCATCGCGTTGATGTGGACCTGGCGAGGCGGGGTGTCTAGCTGCTCCAACAACTCCAGCCCGAGTTCAACGGTCCACGGCGCGCCGGACAGAATAAGCGCCACAACCGGGGCCCCTGCGGCCTCCGCTTCGCCTCCGACTCCACCGCCGGCGCCCGCCGTCATCTGCGCCCCCGCCAGCAGTTGAGCCGTCCCGCCGGCGCCCCCCGTCGGCGCTTGTACCGACGGAGTGAACGTACGCGGCTTAAGCGTTACCTGCAAGTCGGGGACCAAAGACGAAACGGCCTCCTGAAGTTCACTTGCACTGAGGTACTTCACATAGTAGACGGCCTTCGTCGCCTGCGCTGGCGCAGGCCGCACATCCGATGCCGACATCAGAGAACGTACCGCCTCCCACTGCATGCTGTCGGCCGTGATCAACAGGCTGTTCTCCTGCGGACCGGGCTGTACCTCGACCTCGGGCATGGCCGCCTCAATCATGTCCGCCATCTGCTCTGCCTTCAAGTAGCGGACTGCCACCAGCTCGGTCGTCGGCGGCCTCGGGATTGGCGGCACGTCGATTTCGGCTAACGCTCGCTCGGCTTTGGAAAGCGAGGCCTCCGTGCCCAACAGCAGGATGGAGCGGACACCCTTCTGCGCCGAAACGGTTACCTCGGGCGAAAGCTTGCCCAGCACCTCCTGCGCATACTCCGGCTGAATGTGCTGCAGCACTACTACCGAGGTGCGGAGTTCAGACATCCGCATCGTGCGCACTTCCTCCGGGGTGCCGACTACGTAGGCGGCCTCAACCCAGGCGTAGTCCAGGCCGTTGAGCTTGGTCACAATGTTCATCGCCTGTTCCAGAGTCACATTGCGCAGCCGGAGTGTCGTCTTTCCCTTGACGCTGCCGCTGAGCGCGATGTTGACCCCGCTCTGCACGGCCAGCGCCTGGAATACGTCCACCAATTCAGCATCGACGAACTCGAGGCTGATTCGAGCCGTCGACGCGGGGGGTCCGGCGGCCGGTCCCCGGGCAGCTACTGGGTATGCCGCTGCCGTACCTGTCGCTGCCGCTGTACCAGCTGCCCCAGCGGCCCCTGTGGCCCCTGGTCGGCTCTGGCCATTCGCCGAAGCCGTGGTGGCGGCCAACAGCAAGACCAGCAACAGCGCGGCCACACTGCTGCCGCTTAGACGTCGTGTGCGAGTCATGGCGCTACTGCCTCCCTCCCGTGTCCTTAGGATGGCTTTCCTGTTCTTAGGACGATTGTGCCGCTGCTGCCGGCGAGTACGACCTCTCGGTCCCCTCTGATGGCCTCCACTCGATAGCCACCAGCGATCTCATCGCCGACCTTTACATAGTACCGCGTATCACCGTGCCGGATGACTGCGAGGGTGCGCGCACCCGTCACTATCCCCACTAGCCTGAGTTCCGTCTTGAGAGCCGGTTCCTCTGCCAGGAGGGGATCCGGCGGCGGCCCGCCTGTCCCAGCGTCCCCCGCCGGTGGGGGGCCCGAAGCGGGTGCATCCGGCGCAGAGAACGGATTACGATTGGCGTCCGTTCTCGTCACTTCCCCCGCTGGCTCTTCGGGTGCCCCGCCTTCTTCAACTTCAGGGGCCCTGGCCACCTCCTGCCCGGCCTCCTCTGCCTGTATGCCCGCGTCAGGTGCAGGCGTAGCGGTGCCCTTGGGTTTTCCCCAGAAAGTGTACAAGGCCACGGCGAGCGCCGACAGCGCGAGAGCTAGCAGGAGAATCTCCTTACCCCGACTTTGCATCGCTGCCCCCTTTCGTCACCACTGCGGTTAAGCCCATCGTTACCGCGAGCCTTGGGGATTGTCGCGCGGTAACGCCGGCCTGGGTTGGGCTGAAAGCAATGTCGTTGACGGCAATCATCTTGGGGAACTTCTGCAGCTCCGCCAGGAAGTCGATCACCGTCCAGTAGGTGCCCTCCAGGCGCAGCTCAATCGGGATGAAGTCATACGGCATCACCGGGGGCGCATCGGCACTCGGCTGGCCGTGGATGACCGCCCCGGTCTCATCGTTGATCGTTACTGCCGGCCCAGATCTCTGCACCGACGGCTTGGGCCTGATCATCAGGATGTTGTTGTGGGTGCCGGTCGCCAGCCCCTCGATCTGGCGCAAGAACGTGGGTATGTACGCGCTGTCAGGAAGAGCGGGTTCCAACACCGAGAGCCGACCCTGGAGCGTACCGTACTTCGCCTCCAACAAGGGCAATTCCGTCAGCTTCTCCTGCACCTCCGCCAGCTCGTCCTCTTTCGCCGAAAGCTGCTCCTCTAGCCTCGCCAGCTCACCTGCCTTGGCGTGGTACAAACTGCCTCCCAGGCCAATCAGACACAGCACCGCGATCCCTACCAGTGCGAACACGACTTTTCTATCGCCGCCAGCAGTCATCTCAGTTCACTCCCAATGATCCGGTTGAGCGGAACGGCAACCTCGAAATCTATCACTGGAGAACCACGTAAGCTGACGTTAGCTTGGGTATACCCCAACTTGGGGACGTCACTCCAGTTCACTTTCTCCAGTCGCAGCATGAATTCGCCAATGTCGCGCTGCCTGTACGCCGATCCCCGTACGGACAACACTTGCTCCTGCGCGTCGCGCCGCGAGGACATCTGCGACATCCACACTCCCTTGGGTATCGCCCCGCTCATGTCCTGCAGAATGTAGATCCATGCTTGTTCGCTGTCGTGCACCTTCTGCAGCAGCGAGACACGGGGATCCAGCCGCCCGATGTTGGACTCCAGGAAGCGAATCCGTACCACCGCATCCGCCAGTGCCGGGTCGGTCAGATGCGCCGTCACCTCTGTGATTTGCCCCTGCACCGACCGCGTCGCGACGAACATCCTGGCATAAAGCAACGTCACTCCCAATAGCACTGCCATCAGCGAATACACCACACACCGCATGATGGCGAGCGCGCGCAGCTTCTGGGCGCGTCTACCAGCGATCAGGTTGATGTCGCACACCGTCATGCTTGATCCTCCCCCGTCTTCCCGCGCCGCTGCTGTTTCTGCAGCAGTCCCCGCAGGGCCAACCCGGTACTCACCAACAGGGTCGGCGCGTGCGACTTGAGATAGTCTTCGTTCACTCCTCGCGCCCCAAGTTTGCTGTTGCCGAAAACACTGGCAATCTCCACCGGCACACCAAGCTGGGCCTGGAAGTACTCATGGATGCGCGGCAACTTCGCACTCCCGCCGCTCAGCAGTATCCGGCTCACTCCCAACTCACCCGCTCCCGCATCCGGGGATTGCTGCTGATAATCGTGGTAGGCGAGCGAGCGTCTCACCTCCCGGATCAGCTCGTCCAGCAGCGGCTCGGTCGCCCGGCTCGCCTGCTGGGCTGCAGGATCCAGCGTCGCCCGGTCCTCCTCGCTCGAGACCACCTGCATCGCGCTCTCTTTCAGCTGATTAGCCTCCGTAGCGTCAATGTCCAAAGCGTTCTTGATCGCTTCTGTGAAGGCGTCCCCGGCGATCGGTATGGTACGGGTCAGCACGAACTCCCCATCCTTCATGATCGTAATATCTGTGTAAGCCGCCCCGATTCCCAAGACAGCTGCTACATCGCCTTCGCCGCGATCATCGCCGTTGCCGGCCAGTATTCCACGCATGGAGGCAAAAGGCTGAATCTCCACAGCCAATGGCTCCAGGCCGGCCAGCTCTATTGTCTCCACTTGACTATCTACCATGTCTCGGGGTGCGGCGACTAACATCACTCGCATCTGGCTGCCAGCAGCGGCAGTGCCGGGTCGCTCCAACACCTGGAACTCGACTACGCTGTCCTCCACGGGGAAGGATATGTAGTTCCGCGCCTCCCACTGGATGGATTTCCGCAGCTGTCGGTCTGACATCGTAGGAAGAGGGACCTCTCGCACCACCACGGTGGGCCCAGCGATTCCGGCTGCCACCGCCGTCCCTTCCACCTGGAGGGCATCCAGCAGCGAGCCGATGGCCTTCGCCACCGCCAGCGGATCCACAATCACGCCACCTCTGACCGCGTCCGGTGGCGTCTGCGCGCTGCCAGCCTTGTGGAGCGCGACCCCGTTCTTCCCCCCTCGCAGCTGCACCAACTTGATGGCGTTGCTGCCGATGTCGAGCCCAATGGAGGTATTGGTTGGCGTCAGCTTCGGTAAGAACCCCATGGCATTTCAACTCCCAATGACTGCATTTCAATCACAGTCCTTGTCTTCCGTGCTTCGATGAACCACTGCTTCTTTGCGCTCCGAGAGCCGCTGCTTCGACGCGAAGTAGCTGCTCGACCGGAAGTCGATTGCGCCGGTTGCCTCCGGTAGCTGGCCGTTTGTCGCAAGCACATCTCCCATCGGTTGCGCCGCATTCCATTCTTCCACGATTCCTTCGGCCAGCAACTCAGTCACCGCCTTCAACGCCTCCACGGGCTCGAGCCCACTCTCCCGGATAATCGTGGCGACATCGCGCCGGGCGTCCACCAGCCGCAGCACCACCTGCGCCGGCAGCGTCAGTTCGTCGAAGCGTTCATTCACGGCAAACGCACACTGTCGGACGACCACGTGCATGTTGGGCATCTGCGTCTCGACTCGCTCCCATTCGTCAAAGCGCTTCATCCCTTCGAGAATTAGCGCCTCGGTGCTCTCGCTTATGTTCCGCATGACCGGCTCATCCGTGCGCTCGAACGAGAACTCTCCCGTCTCCCAACCCAGGATCCGGTAGACCAAGTCAGGTCCTCGTTCCCGCCGGGACACCGCGCGCGCCACCTGCCCCGCCGTGATGTACAAGGCCGCGCTCTCACCGCCCCGCTGCACGGTCAGCCGGCCGGTCTTGTGGCCTACGTTGAGCATCTGCAGCAACTCTGCAAAGCTCACATCTTCGAATGTCCCGATCAGCGCCATGTTTCTCACATCCGGTCCGCTAGACGACCCCGGCCTTCTGCTTCTCAGAGAGATTCGCGAGTACGAGCGTGCAGATTGCGTTGAGGGCGTCGAACACTCCATCGCCGTGGATTGCAGTCGCCTCGAAGCTCGGCACCTGCCGAGGGTTGACGACATACTGTAGATACTCTACGGGAGCGATGTTGGGCAAGTCCCGCTTGTTATACTGAACGACATAGGGCGTAGTCTCCAAGCTGTACCCATATGAGGAGAGGTTAGCCGTGAGATTGCGAAAGCTCTCCAGGTTCTCTCGGGCCTTCTCCCACTGCGAATCGCACACGAAGATCACTCCGTCCACGCCCCGCAGGACCAGCTTGCGAGTCGAATTGTACATTACCTGTCCGGGCACCGTGTAGAGCTGGAACTTCGTCCGGAACCCGTGTACTTGTGATGCCTCCAGCGGCAGAAAGTCAAAGAAGAGCGTTCGTTCCCCCGGGGTCGCCAGCGACACCATGTTCCCCCGCTTGTCGTCCTTCGTGTGCTGGTGAATATGCTGCAAATTCGTCGTCTTCCCGCACATCCCGGCCCCGTAGTAGACGACCTTGCAGCTAATCTCCTTCAGCGCGTAGTTTATCGAAGCCATTGCCTGGGGGGTCCTTTCTCGATCCTATCAGCTCCGAAGCCTACACCTTGGCGAACACCACGCGCTCTGACTGGTCCATCTCTGCCCATGCCGGCGGCGAAGGCTCCGGCAAGGCAAGCGTTTCCGCAGGCAAGCCCGGAACGATCAGCTCGAGGGGCAGTGGCACCGACTCGCTGTTCTCGATCGCATCGTCCTGCTGCGCCAGAACCTTCTTTACCCGGTCCGGCAACCACTCGCGGATCTGCGCCAGACTCACCACAACCTGAGCCTCCTTCAGCTGCGGCAGGATAACGTCCAGCGGTATCGACACGACCTGCCTGTCGTCTATCCCCTGCGCCTTCGCCGTCAACAGATCCTGTGGCATCTGTGCCAACATCGCGCGTATGGGTAACTCTACCGATCCCTCCAGCCCGGCATGGGGCCGACTAGTCTCAAGCATACTTCTTGCTGTGGGGCCTCCGGAGTCTTCAGAACTGCCCGCCTGCTCTGACCCCGCCCATATGACCAGCTCCGAATCGCCGCCCACCACTATACCTGCCGCAGACTTCACCGCCGGACTGTCCGCGAAGCGGCGAGGCTGCTTGGCCTGAACAGGTCGAACCGGCAGGAAGATCCGCAGTGGATACCACACCATCAATGAGAACAGCACGGCGCACATTCTGGGCGGCAGCTTGGACATCTGCTGGATTACGGTGGGAACGTCGCCTTCGCCGTGCATCGCCGCAAGCCCCAGCCCCGCGCCCGCAGTCAGTATTAGGCGCACCGCTGCCAGGCCGACGACGGCCGCTATCCACCCCGAGAATGAGATCCGACGGCACCAGGCATAGATCGCACTCCCGAAGATCACCGCCTCCAGCCCCCAGAGAGTAGGCTCGGACAACCCCAATGCAGGCGCCGCCTGCATGTTGGCCAGTTGCATGCAGAGCACCAGGCCCGCGATGAATGCGATCACCATCGAGAAGGCGCTGATAGCGGTGAACTCTGTCCGCATCGCTGCCCAATCCGGGCGGCACGAGTCGCGATATTCCGCGGCCCAGATGGGGCAAAGGCCGTCCAAAACAGCCCGCCGCCAATGTCCGCAGATCCTCCGCCACGAGCCCGTGCTGCCGCAAAAGCTAGTGACTTATTCCATATTTGTCTGGGAACCTACCATCGGGCGTGTGGCGCTGCTGAACGACGCGAAACTGAGGAATAGTCATATCAAAACGCCCCTTTCGAAAGGGGCGTTCGAGGCCTGCACACACCTCTCCGTGCTGCTCGCGACTACGGCAGATACTGCCGCCTTGCCTGCACTTCGCCGTCCACCAAGATGCGCGCAGTCGTGGCACTCACAACTGTTATCTTCTGTGGCGGGATTCTCTCCCCGGGGCGGTGCCGGCCCTCGTAGATCCGCCGACTGCCACGCGCGTCAACGATCTCGATCACTACCTCTCGCTCCCTCTCTGCCGCCTCATCGCCGGGGACAGTGAAGTTCAGCGTGTGCTCTCGCCCCTGTCCCGGTTCCGCACGCGTCGGAAGAGCAGGACCTAATGGCGCGCTCAGCTCCGGCCCCAAACTCACCACCAGATCCACCGCCGTATCTCGGACCACCTGCGCCCCGGCCGCTGGGAGTGTGCTTGCCACGTAGTCCTTCGGCACGCTTTCGTCGTAGGCCTCTCGCACCGTACCGCCTGTCAGGCCTGCCGCCTCCAGATTCCGGTGCGCCTGCGTCACCGACATCCGCGTCACCTCCGGAACCACGACGTGGCCTGGCCCCACGCTGAGCACAACCTTGATGACAGTCTCCGGCTGAGCCTCCACATTCGCTGTTGGAACTTGACTCAACACGCACCCCGCGTCCACGTTCTCGCTGGGCCTACTGCCGACCTCCCGATACTCCAGTCCACGTTCGGCCGCAAGGTCCCTCGCCCTGGCCGACCGCATTCCCTCCAGGTCCGGGACGCGGACCATCGTAGCTCGCCCTCGCTCCCCCGACCAGAGAGTGAATCCAACCACCACTCCGGCCACCAGCACCACTCCCAGAGCCAGCCACAGGCCGCGGCGCCTGATCCACCGTCCAGTTCCCGACAGCGCGAACGCAAGCTGCCGCCCCCGTGCCCACGGCCAGGCGGCGCCCCCGGCCTCTTCCGTGCTTGGGCAGGCGCCCAAATAGCTGAGCAGTTCCCTCGCAGACGCAAACCGTCGAGAAAGATCCTTTTCCAGGCAGTGGGCCACTACCGAGTCCACCTCCGCAGGGATGCCCGGCCGCAGCTCGGACACCCGTGGCGGGCGGTCGTAAATGTGCCGGTGCAGAGTGGCCAGCTTATCCGCTCCGTTGAACGGCGTCCGGCCTGTGAGCACTTCGAACAACGTGGCCCCCAGAGAGTACAGGTCTCCCTGCGGCCCCACCGCATCGCCGCGGGCCTGTTCCGGCGAGATGTATTGGACTGACCCCACGATTGTGGTCGTGTCGGATTGCCCCGCGGCAGATGCCGCCCGGGCGATCCCGAAGTCGCTTACCTTGACCTGGCCCCCGCGGCCCAGCAGTATGTTGTGGGGCTTGATGTCGCGGTGGATAACTCCTGCCGCGTGCGCCGCCTCTAGGGCTTCCGCTGTCTCGGCCGCGATGCGCAAAGCCTCCGCCAAAGGCAGTGTCCCCTCTCGTCGGAGCCGGTCCTTGAGGCTCTCCCCCTCCACATACTCCATTACGATATAATGAAATGGCCCATCGCTTCCCGTATCGTAGACGCCGGCGATATGCTCGTGGGTGACCCCCGCCGCGGCTCGAGCCTCCCGACGAAATCGACTCAGAAACGCCGCGTCGCTTGCGAGCTCGGGGCGCATCACCTTGATCGCGACCACCCGTCCCAGCACCCGATCCCGTCCCCGATAGGCGGTCGCCATCCCCCCTTCGCCGATCTTCTCGATGACCTCATAGCGATCGTTCAGCACCTGGCCAACGATTGGCACGGAGGTCCCCTGTGTCACCGCTGTCTCATCCCCTCCGCCGCAGGCGGGATCATTCGCGGAACCCTCGCCACAACAGCACCGCCATTGCCAGCCCCAGTAACATCACCGAGGTTACCACAAGTAGATTGGCGATAGACGGGGGCATTGGTGGCCGCGGCACGAACACCGCCGCCGCGAAGAGGATCACCCCGCTCCCCACAAGCAGCACGGCCAGGCCGACGTCACGCCCCCGGCGCCGCGCCCTCTGATAGGCCGCTCCCAGGACCCATAACAGCAGTGTTGCTCCCAGTCCTAGACGCCACCACCGCACTGCGTCGCCACCTCAGCTTTCGGGACTCGCGGGTCTGGTCGAGCGTCACAGACCGGGATACAGCAACTGGCCGTCGCTCTCCGGCTGTCGCTCGTCCTCGGCTCTCTGCCGCAGCTCCCGCTGCTCCGCTCGCGTCCAGTGTCGCCTATCCCCAGAAGAATAGACCCGAATCGCTCCCAGTGGTTCCACCGGACACACCCACTCGCAGATACCACAACCCACGCAGATGTCCTCATGCACCACAGGTCGGGGGATGCCCTCGACTTCCTTCTGAGAAATCGCATCATAGGAACACGCTTCGTCGCAGACCAAGCACTGTCGATCGGCCGCCCAGGCAATACAGCTGCTTCGGTCAATAGACGCAGTTCCCAAGTACAGGTGTGACTTCTCCTCCATCGTGAAGGGCTCCAATGCTCGCGTCGGGCAGACCGCTCCGCACAGGTCGCAGGGCTGAATACATGGACCCATGCGCGGCACGATGATCGGTGTCCCCAGAGCCTCCAGTCCGCCCTCCCCGAAGGCGGGCTGAAGCGCATTCATCTGACACACCTTCATGCATTCGCCACAGCGTACGCAAGCCGTCACGAACTCCTCTTCCGCAAGCGCTCCCGGCGGCCGGATCAGCCGCGCGGATGAAACCTTCAGCACTTTCTCCGTGGCCTGAGTCCGCATCGCTCCCCAGCCCACCTTGGGCAGCACCACCGCCGCCAGGCCAGCCCCTGCCGCAGAGAGCAGCCGCCTTCGGTCGAGCTGCAGTTCGTCCGTGCGGTCAGTATCCAGATGTCCGATAGTCACCGAAATGGCTTTCTCCGGACAGACTGCAATGCAGCTATAGCACCCGATGCACTCGGGCCCCGAGTACTGGTGCGGGTCCTCGGAGATCGCTCCCATCTTGCACTCGTTCACACACCGCATGCATCCGGTGCACTTCGCGGAGACAGCCAGCCGCACCGGCGAGGCCTTTCCTGCCAGCCCCAGCAATGCCCCGAGTGGACAGAGGTTCCGGCACCAGAACCGCCTGGCGTACCGCCCCAACGCCACCACTGCGACGAATGTGGCGAAGGCAAGCAGCGACAACCGAAAGTGAACCGGCCCGTCCCTCGCCACCAAGCTCAGCCCTGTTTGCACGGGAATCAGTGCGCGATCGAGTGTCGGGTGTTCCTCCACGACTGGTGTGTAGCTCCAGGACGTCACCGTATCGCGCGTCATCTGCACCGCCCACTGGGCGGCGGGGAGGCCTGCCAAAGTGAATGTCCGCGTCAGCAGCGCTATCGGGTCCATCGCGTAGACGGCCGACAGGCCTACCGTCTGTGTCAGTCCGAGTTCGGCGGCCGACCGGTGGGCGGCCGGCACGAGCATGGTTACCACCAGCGCAATCAGCACGTAGAACTTCGCCGTCCGCCAACGCGGCGCTTGGGACGGACGTCGGCCCTTGACGCGGAACAGCCTCTCGCAAATGTCGATCATTGTGCCCATCGGGCAGATCCAGCCGCAGAAGACCCGTCCCAGGAAGAGGCTGAGTACTAGCACAGGGAGGGCATACCAGACGAGGGGAACGATCAGCTTCCGCAGCGACACCATCGCGGACAGCGCAATGAGCGGATCGCCCCGCAGGAATATATCCACCGGAATCGGCGACCTGAGTGGGAACGCCGCCAACGCGAAGAGCAACACAAACGCAGCGAGAAAGAAGAGCTGCGACACTCGTCGCAGCCCGCGCAGTCGCCTAGACATGCTTGACCTTCACCCGCTCCAGGTCGATCTCTCCCACACCCATGTCGTGTGCGCGTGTCAAATGTCCCACCTGCTGCGCTTGCCGCCCGAGCAGCGTAGCCCCGTAGGCGTCCACCGCAAGGGGATCGGTTCCCGCCACTACTATGCCCTTGGCTTCGGTGCGCCCGGGTCCCTTGGGCCCATTTGTCAGCAGAACTCGCGTCGCGTCGAGGACCACCAGGTTGGGCCGCAACTCCTTCGCGTAGTCTGCAATGCACTGGTCCAGATTGCTGCGGTGCCACGCGCCTCGGTCCAACACCGTCCCCATCAGGTTCTTGCAGCCCAGCGTCACTCCAGTCGCACTGTGCACCTTGGCAATCGGGACGTTGATGAAGACGTCGGCCCGACGCAGATCCCGCAGCGCTTCCACCGATTTCAGCACCTTCGCACCGCGCAGATTCACCCGTTCATACAACGCCGGCGACGATGCCAGACTCACTCGCGCTCCGGCGCCCTGGGCCGCCGGCCCTATTCCGGTCATTCTAAGGAGCAGCGCCTCCGGGCCGTCCACTGAGTGATCCGTGACCTTCACCTCGCGCGCCCCCGCCTGCTTGCAGAGTCGCACGATCTCCACCACCACCTCCGGATTCGTCGTCGCGGCCTGCTCCGGCTTCCGGGCCCATGCTATGTTGGGCTTGATGAGCACCCTTGCCCCGCGCTTGACGAACTTGCCGATGCCCCCCATTGCTTCCACCGCGGCGCCCACCAGCTCCGCTGGGCCCTTTCGAGAAGCTACCGCAATCGTCGGCCCCGAAGCGGCAGCTGCCGCCTGTTCTCCCAACAGCCCATCCACTCCGCTCAAGGCGCAGGTGGCCAGACCGGCGCGCAGCGCGCGCCGGATGAAGTCCCGTCGAGTCATGTCGTGCTTGCTCATTCCCGTGCACCTGTCTGTGTGTGGCCCCCGCGTGCAATGCTACCCCGCATTGCCAGCCGCGACACAGATCTGACTGTCACCTCTCGGCACAGCGCTCGACCCGGCGAGCGTTCAGGGCGTTTCAGGCGCCACTGGGGAGGGCATACCCTCCTCTCGTGCCGTTTCCTCGCCGGCGCCTTCCTCGAGCGCCGCCAGCTCCCTCTGACGCTCCAGCTCGGCCTCTCGGTACTCGTCCAGCCATCTCTGCTCGTCCGCAGCCCGATCTTCCTCGCCCAACCGCTCGTAGATCCCCTGGAGCTGCGTGTGCACCCCCGGCAAGTCGCTGATGCTGCTCGCTATCTCGTACCAATCCAACGCTTCCTCGATATCGTCCAGCCGCTCGTAGCATCGCCCCAAGCTGATCAATACCAGGGCCCTCCCCCCAGGCATCTCCCCGCCACTGCCGGCCAGCATATCGTAGCTTGACTGGTAGGCTCCGACTGCCTCCTCCCACTCCTCCCGCGCCTCGAGGAGCGTCGCCAGCTCGTAGAACACCGTCGCCGCCGCCAGTCCCTTCTGTCGCCCACGCCCAACACCGGCCTCTTGGAGAAGAGCGATCGCTTCCTCTTCCTTACCCTCCTGCAGCGCCTGCCAAGCCATCATCTCCTGGCTGACGACCTCGATCTCCGCCTTCTCCCTCAGCTCCTGGTGATAGTCTGCCCAAGCCCGATCCTGTTTCTCCTGCACCAGGCGCAGAAACAGCTCTTGCTTCCTGGTGTCGAAGTCCTCGGGCAGCTCTCGCTCCAGCTTCTCCATCCGCACGACGGCATATCCCCAGGGGAGCTTGATCGGGTCACTGATCTCATCCGGCGCCAACGCGAAAACCGCCTCCTCCCACTCCGGCGCCATCATCCCGCGGCTGACCGCCTCAACCAGCCCGCCACTCTCCGCCGCCTCGGGGGCATCCGACTCCTTCCGCGTCAGGTCGGCGAAGTCTTCCCCGCTCCGGACCTGCGCGGCCAGTGCCTCGGCCAGTGCCAGCGCCTCCTCTTCCGTTCGCTCCGGCTTGCCCTCTGGGCGTAGCCGGACCTGAATCTCCCGTACCGTCGCCCGGTCGTATCTCGCCAGGAGATCCTGGTCTGTAGCGGTGATCGAGCCCACCCTCTGCTGTCTCAGCTTGGTGATGAGCATCTCCCGCTGCAAGGCGTCTGAATCCTCCAGCACCCGCTCTGTCATCCAGTCGCTAAACCACCTCTCGCTTACCTTCTCCCGGGGCTTCCCCTCCACACTCGCCACCAACTGAGCCAGCCGCTGTTCGAATTCCTCCGGGCTGAACTGCCCCTTCAGCCGCGCCAGCTCCTCGTCAGCCATCTGCTGAGCTTTCGCCTTCACCTCCCTCCCCGACACCGACAGCATCTCCGCCCCCGCCTCCTGTACCAGCAGCTCCTCCGCCACCGCTTGCTCCATTGCTCCCAGTCGATACGGCCATATCTGATCGAATGAGATGCTCTGCCCCAGCGAGGCGTATATCGACAACAGCTGGCCCGCCATCCGATCGAACTGGCGCCCCACCTGTCCGCTGGTTACCGGCTGCCCGTTCACCTTGGCGACGACCTCGGCCGCGGCATCCTCGGCGCCTGGCCGATCCCTCCCCGGCCCGCGGAAACGGGGTACGAACACTAATGGCAGACCTACGATGAAGACCCCCGTCGTGATGTACACGACGATTCGCAGATGACGTGACATCCGTCGCTGCATCCCTCGAATAGACATCTATTGCCTTCCCGTGCTGTTGGTTCTAGAAGCTGTTTCATAACCTCCATCTGAGGCTATGAAACAGCAGCACAAGTCGCCAAGCTCCAGCAGGCGCATTTCATGCCAGCATCTCTAACGGACATCCAAGCGAGTGAGCGTTATGAAATGCGCGCTAGTCTTCGTCAGTGCTCGCGGGCGTCGCCCCGAGCCTCTCTCGCGCCGCACGGACCGCACCGAGGACCCGAGTGACGTATTCCTCCAGGTTCGCGAGCGCCTGCGTGGCGTACTCCTCGGCGCTCCGCTTGGTTTCGGCCGCCTCCGTGCTCGCACGCTGTATGATCTCCTCCGCTTGCTCCGTCGCTCGACGGATCACCTCGTCGTTCGAAACCAGCAGCGCCGCTTGCTCTCGCGCCTCTGCCAGCAGCCGCTCCCTCTCCGCCTCCGCGCTCCCCAGGATCTGCTGCCGCTCCTGCGACACGCGATTCGCGGCCTTGATCTCCTCCGGCAGCGCGGAGCGGATTCGGTTGACCTGGGCGAAGAATCGGTCCAGGTCGAACCCCCACGCGCGGTGCAAAAACTGCGGACGGTGTTGCTCTCCCATCCGATCGAGTTCCTCTAGCCGCTTTAGGATTTCTATTGGAATCCCTCCTTTCAGCCAGAGTTGAGTTTCTTTCCCAGCTTATCTCGCAACCGAATCTCAACGTGCGCCGGCACGAACTGCGAGATGTCTCCGCCAAAGCGCGCGATGTCCGACACGAGACTCGCGCTCACATAGTGATACTCCGGCGCCGGAGTGAAGAAAATCGTCTCCACCTCCGGCGCCATCGCCCGGTTCGTCGAAGCCATCTGAAGCTCGGACTCGAAATCGGAAATCGCCCGCAGCCCCCGCACGATCACTCTCGCGCCGGCCTCCCGCGCGAAGCCCACCACCAGACCCGGCACAACCGCCACCTCCGCGTTCTCGAACTCTTTACATGACTCCGACAGCATCTCGACGCGCTCTTCCGTCGAGAACAACGGTGTCTTCCTCGGGTTCACCGAAACACCCACGATTACCTTGTCGAAGAGTGCCGCCGCGCGCCTTACCACGTCGACGTGCCCGTAGGTAACCGGGTCAAATGTCCCTGCGTACAGTGCTGTTGTCAACTGCTCGTCCTCCCGCTGCCACCAGCCGAATGCCGCGCCTGCTCGCGTGGCTCGTACGAGTCGATTATCGTTTCGCCAAATCGCTTCCGCCTCATTCTCGACAGTCCGCCGATCTCCTCGCCAAGCTCCTCGTGCCGGGAGTGCTGGCAGACCACCACGCCCCTCGGCGCCACCAGCCCCAGCCACTGCCCCAGCCGCGCCATCGCGGCCGCGGCCTCGCCCCGGTCGTAGGGCGGATCGATGAACACCACATCGAATATTACCCCTTCTCGTCTCAACCGCGCCAGTCCCCGCTCCACCGTCATCACCAATATCCTCACCCGATCCTCGAAGCCGCACAGCCGGGCGTTGCCCTGGATGAGCTTGCCCGCCGGCCGATGCGACTCCACGAAGATCGCCTCCGTCGCGCCGCGACTCAACGACTCCAGCCCCACCGCCCCAGCCCCCGCGTACAGATCCAGGAATCGCGCCCCCTCGACGCGCCGCCCGAGAGTGGCAAGCACCGCCTCCCGCAGCCGCTCGGAGGTGGGCCGCATCGCCCTTCCCCGCAGCGAACGAAGCCGTCTTCCCTTTGCCGATCCCGCGATAATCCGCACCGTCTATCCTGCCGCTCTCTCCATGCGCGCCCGGACTGCCGCCACCCCTGCCCGCAGGCCTGCATGCTCTTCCCGCGTCAACTCCGGATCGTCCTCGATCAGCCCTCGTGCCGCCTCCCGCGCCTCTTCCAGCACCCCGACGTCTCGCACTAACCGCGCCATCCGAAAGTCCGGCAGTCCGTGCTGCCTCGTCCCATAGAACTCCCCGGGCCCCCTGAGCAGCAGATCCTCCTCCGCAATGGCGAACCCGTCCGACTCTTCCTGCATCACTTTCATGCGCCGGCGGGCCTGCCCCAGCGACTCCTCCGCTGCCGGCGCCAGTCCGTCCGACGGGTCGTACTTTCGGTCCGCAATCAGGATGCAGTGCGACTCGTGCGCCCCGCGGCCCACCCTCCCTCGCAATTGGTGGAGCTGTGCCAGGCCGAATCGCTCTGCGTTCAAGATCAGTATTGCTGCTGCGTTGGGCACGTCCACTCCCACTTCGATCACAGTCGTGGCGCACAGCACATCGATGGCGCCCGCCCGAAATGTCTCCATCACCTCGTCCTTCTCCGCCACCGGCATCGCTCCGTGCAGCAGCCCCACGCGCAGCTCCGGAAAGACTCTCTCACGCAGTTCGTCTGCCAGCTTGGTCGCCGCCTCCGCCTGAAGCCGGCAGCGGGGCTCCCGCTTCTCGGACTCCTCGATCAGCGGGCAAACCACGTACACCTGCCGGCCCTCCGCCACTTGCCGGCGCGCGAGATCGTAGGCGTCGTCCTGCTGCGTCAGCGGTATCCACGAAGTTCTGATGGCTCGCCTCCCCGGCGGCATCTCGTCCAGGATCGAGATGTCCAAATCCCCATAAGCCGTAAGAGCGAGGGTGCGCGGAATCGGGGTCGCGGTCATCACGAGCATGTCCACTCTTGCGCCCTTCGTTCGCAGCTCCGCGCGCTGCCTAACCCCGAATCGATGCTGCTCATCAACCACCACCAAGCCCAGCCGGTGGAACTCCACTCCCCCCTGGATTAGCGCGTGCGTTCCCACCACAGCCTGCGCGCGGCCATCCATAATCCGTCGATATGCCGCTCTCCGCTCCTTCGGTCGCAGCGAGCCCGTCAGCAGCTCCAGCGCGATCCCCACGGGTTCGAGCATTCGCGACAGCACCAAGTAGTGCTGCTCTGCAAGCAGCTCGGTCGGCGCCATCAGCGCTCCCTGATACCCGTTCTGGAGCGCGATCATCAGCGCCGCTGCGGCCACCACTGTCTTGCCTGACCCCACATCTCCCTGTATCAGACGGTGCATGGGTGTGTCGGCGGCCATGTCCGACGCCACCTCCGAGATCACCCGCTGCTGCGCTCGTGTCAGAGAGAAGGGGAGAATCTCCTCCAGAAGGGCCACCATATCGCCCCGGGGCCGCATGCTGATCCCACTTCCCGGCTGCTGCATCTCTCGCTTCCGCTGCGCCAGTGCCAACTGCAGCGTCAGGAACTCCTCAAACGCCAGCCGTCGCTGCGCCCCCTCCCTCGCCTCCTCCGACTGCGGCCAGTGAATATCCCACAGCGACTGCCGCAGGCCCAGGAGCCCGTACTTCCTGCGCAACCCATCCGGCAGTGGGTCGGCGAGATCCTCCGGGAGGCCCTCCACAAGTCTCCTCACCACCGGCCGCACTTGTCCTTGATACACTCCATCCGTCAGCGGATACAGCGGCACCAACGTCCCCGCCGCGAGCTGCTCCTCCTTTCCCAGGCGCTCCGCGCCGTTCAACTGCACCTCGATAAGCCGCCCCGCCCTCCTCACCGACCCCTCGATCAGCAGGCGGGTCCCCTCCGGGTAATTCAGGCTCAAGGGCCCGCCCGCGATGGCCTTCGACCTCGCTCCCCTCCGCGGCACGCGAGCGAACGACGTAACCCACGCCCTCCCGCTGTCATCCGATACCTCCAGCGCGTATCGCATCAACCGGAACCCCCGCCTCTCACCAGCCACCGCCTCCTCGCGGTTCCCCGCTTCTGCTGCGATCACCGCCCGCTCCCCATCCTGTAGATCGCCAATGCGCTTCAGCGGAACGTAGTCTCGCGGGAAGTGATACAGCAGGTCTCGATTCGTCTCGATGCCCAGCTTGCCGAGCCGCGCTACCCAGGCCAGCCTCTTCAGGCGGCCGGCCGCCAGCGCACCGTCCAGACACAGCCCTCCCCCCTGCCGTCGCTCGTCCGTGCGCGCCTTGCGCCGTCTGCTTTCCTTTCGCTTCGCGCGGGACCGTGGGGTCCTCAGCGACGCCGGGAGCCGGGGATCGATTTCCCGCAGCAGTTGCAGCGCCTCTCTGATGCGCCGCCTGCGCTCATCGGCATCGCACTGACCGTAGTCCGCCAGCGCCTCCCCCATCTTCCTACACCGCTCCCGGGCGGCCTCGCTGCCTGCGGCCTTTGTCGCTCTCTCCGCCCAGCGATGCGCATACTCCCCCAGCGACATCCCCAGCACCGCCGCGTCCATATACCCTTCCCGCTCTTCCACCCCGAGGGGGCCCGCCAGAGATCGCACAAGCTGCATCAGCTTGTCTGGTCGCAACGGGCTGCCAGCATCGTCGGTATTGCTGGCATGATCAGCATTGCCGGCATAGTGAGTATCATCTTGCGTCATGGCTGCTCGGCCTAATCTAACACATCACCCTGCGCCAGGACAACCCGGACCCTCGCAGACTGTCTCCGCGTCTCATCTGGCCGCGGAGCACAGAGCGGGGAGCGTCATCCCCACCCGTGGTGTGCAGGAAAAGGGGCATACGCTTCGGAAACTCCTAAACAGAGAGCGGGGTCGAGCCCTGGCTGGCGCCTGCCCCTATTGCTGTTACACGAGAATGGAGGGTCTTCCCGAGAGCCCCACGGGCCGCCCATGGAGAGTAAGCGAATCCTAGTTGTCGATGACCATCCCCCCACCGTTCGCCTCATCCGGAACGCTCTGGAGCAAGAGGGATTCTCGGTTGCTTCCGCGGCCAACGGCGCAGAGTGCCTGCTCGCACTGCACCGCGAGCTGCCCGACCTCGTCGTGCTCGATGTCATTATGCCGGTCCTGGACGGGTTCCAAACGCTCCGCATTCTCCGCGAGAACGCGCAGACCAAGCATCTCCCCGTCATCATCCTCAGCATTCGCGACTCCGACAAGGACGTGCTGGAGGGATGGCAGACCGGCGTCGATCTCTACCTCACCAAGCCCTTCCAGATGGACGAGCTCGTGGCCGCCGTGAAGCGCCTGGTCAGCGCCGCCGAGGGCAGTTGACCTGGGCGGGCGTCGGCTCTCCCGCATTCTCTCCCGACCCGCATCCCCAAGGACACCCAGCTCTTGCTGTCGAATCTATTGGCCGATGACCCTAGCCTGTAGTTGCCAGCGCAATCGCGACCAGACTTTCCTGTTCGGCCTGCACCTTGTGTGGCTGTTGTTCATCTCGAGGCCCGTGTGCGCCGCGGCTGAGGCGGACCGGCCTGTCGGCCTCGATCCTACTCTGCGCGCCGCCGTCGTCCGCGTGGAGGCCGCCATCGATCCCGCCTCCATCGGACCGGACTTCGCGGCCGAATTGGCTGCGCGCCAGCCCTGGACTCCCTACGAAGCCGAGATCGCCCGCCGCCTCCACATCGGCAGCACGGGCACTGGATTCTTTGTCAACTCCCGCGGCGACCTCGTAACAAACGCCCACGTGCTTCTCAGTGGCGTCCGCTACCGCGGCCTCCATTTCACCTACGCGCAGTGGGACTCAATGGTCCTCCTCCTCAACGTCATTCGGGATGTCTGGGTCACTGTCGGAGAAGGGGAGGAGGAGCGCAGCTATCTCGCCACCCCAGTGGTCATCGCGGAAGACCTCGATCTGGCCGTCCTGCGTGTGGCTCTGCCACCCGGCGACGAAACCCAGTTCGCCTCCCTCCCCATTGCCTCCTCGAGCGCTCTCCAGGTCGGCGCTCCCGTCCTGGCCTTGGGGTTTCCCGAGGACGAATTCCAGACCGCCTCGGGCGAAATCTTGTCCCTCATACACGGCGCGCGAGTGCACGAGGAAATGCAGATCATCCGGCGGCTCGATCCGGACGCCGGTGAAGAAGCGGTCACCGTCAGCGGTACCACCGCCGGCCCGGTGGTGCGACTCCAGCACAGCGCGCCCACCGGACACGGAAGCAGCGGCGGCCCGCTTCTCGACGACCGCGGCCGGGTCATCGCCGTGGCCTACGCACTCCTCGCCCACCGCGGCCCCGCTCCGGAGGAGGACTCCCCGGCCTCGGATCTCAACCTTGCGATAGTATCCGATGTACTCAAGCGCTTTCTCGCCGTGAACGCTATTCCTTTCACGGAGGCCGGGCAGTGAGACTGCGGGCCGAACTCATGCTTGTCCTGTTCGTCTTCCTGCCGGCCGCCATCTGGGGTGCTTCGGAGCCACCCGATGCAGCTGCCCGGGAGGCATCCCTCGCCCGGGAGCCCTATTCCTATGACATCCGCCAGGCGCTCGTTGCCGAATACGCCAGCGCTAGGGACTATCCCTCCGCCTACTACCACGCCGCCTGGCTGGCGTGGCTCGCGCCGCGCAGCTACGCGGACTCTGAGGCCGGTCGGGCCTATCTTCGTCAAAGGGCTGCTCGGGACCGCGCTAGCATGTCCCACGACGTATCCGTCTCGGCCGCCCTGGCCGCAGTGCAGGCAAAGGAGTCCCTCGCCAACACCTGCTTCAATGGAGCCATTGCCCAGCAGGGCGCCCGCTTGCGCAGGGATATGAGCGCCCTCCTCGCGCGCGCAGGCGAGGGAGATACCCGAGCCAGAAAAGCAGATCCGGTCAGCCGCATTGCCCTCGCGCATCTCTGCCTTGCGCTCGACGACGCGCTCGTCTTCGAAGGCACGGCGGAAGCTCGCGACACTCGCCCTCGGGTCCTTCGAGATGCCGCCTCGCGGGCCGCCACTGTCGCTGCCTGGCTCCCCCAGAGCCCCGGTGCCCGGCGCACCCTGGCCGTCGCTCGCGCGCGTCTCGCGAATCTGGACGGCAGCCCCGAACTCTGGCAGCTGGCCATCGCAGAAGCGGAGCGCGCCTACGAGCTTGATCCGGGTGACCCCGACCTGGGCGAACTGCTCCGGAGTCTGCACCTGCGGGCCGGAAACTGGGCTGGGGCGCATCGGTGGCAGTCGGAGTTGGAAGCCATCAGTCGCTAGCGAATGTACCCAAAATCGAACAAGACTCGACCGCCGGAACGGAGGACGGAGGCCCCCGGCGAAGTACCGTTGAACTATCGCTCTGTTACTGAGTACCGCGTTCTATCCACCTGTGATTGGCGCACCTGTCCCGACTCTACGTTCGAAAGGGAGGGAGTTCCGAGGTGGATATCGAGTGCCCCAGTTGTGGGGCCGAAAACTGGCTTGAGAACCAGAGCCGGTGCTTCCACTGTAGCGCGGTGCTGCGCCGCTGTGTCGACTGCGCCCACTATGACCACAGCCACCGAAGTTGCCAGAGCCTCCACACGGACATCTCCATCGACGAAGCAGAGCACCCATCGCTGCTGTCGCTCAGCACCAACTGCGCCGCCTATCGCTACTTCCGCGCCGCAAGTCCCTAGGCCCCTTGGGGGCCGGGATGGCGGTCGGCTTCGCCGACCTAGCCACTGAGCAGCCGCCGCGGCAGGAAGGCCGCTTGCCACTGGGCGAGTGAGGCTCGCTCAGGCCCGACGCGCGCGGTCCACCCGCACCACATCACTCAGCGCGCCGATCCTATCCATGATGGCGCCGAGGTGCTCCAGGTCCTTCACCTCCAGCGTTAGTGTAAAACGCGCCAACTTCGGCTTTCCCCCCGTTCGCACCCGCGCCTCCAAGATGTTCGTATTCGTCGCGCTTATTATCGAGGTGATGTCTCCGGTCAGCCCGACGCGGTCCAACGCATCCACCTCCACCACCACCGGGAAGTAGGCCTCCCCGGTCAAAGTCCATTCCAGCGGGATCACTCGGTCCGGCTCCCGTCGCGAGTAATAACGCACATTCTTGCAGTCCGCCCGATGCACCGTCACCCCTCTTCCGCGCGTCACGAAGCCTACGATCGTGTCCCCCGGCACCGGCCCGCAGCAGCGCGACAACCTGAAGAGTACGTCCGTGACCCCGCCCGCGCTGATCGCCACCCGCAGGCTGCCCTGGTCCTTCAGTGCCGCCCTCTTCCTCCGCTTGATCGTCGGCTCCTTTCGCAGCCGACGCAGCACCGTCTCCGCCGCTAGATCGCCATAGCCTACTGCCGCATATAGGTCCTCGCTGGACTTGTAGCTCAGGCGGGGGGCCAGCTTCTCCAGCTCTTTCTCTGCCAGCGTCTCCCCCGCATCGATCCCCAGGCGCCGACACTCCTCCACCAGCCGCTCCCGCCCTCGCCCGATGCTCTCCTCCCGCTGCGCCCGCCGATACCAAGCCTTGATCCGACTCTTCGCCGGCGAGCTCGCTACAAACGCCAGCCAGTCCAGGCTCGGCCGCACCCCAGACCGGCGCGACGTCATGATCTCCGCCACGTCCCCGTTCCCAAACACATAATCCAGCGGCACCATCCGGCCGTTGACCTTCGCTCCCACGCAGTGGTTCCCCACCTCCGTGTGGATTCGGTATGCGAAGTCAACCGGCGTCGATCCCGCCGGCAGATCCATCACATCGCCCTTAGGCGTGAACACGAAAACCTGGTCCTTGAACAGGTCGAGCTTCAGAGACTCCAGCCATTCCTGGGGGTCGCGCAGGTCGCCTTGAAGATCGAGCAGCTGCCTCAGCCACGACAGCTTCGTGTCCGCTTCCAGGTCCCCGCTGGTCCCCCCCTTGTATCGCCAGTGCGATGCCACCCCGTACTCCGCTCGTCGGTGCATCGCCCAGGTTCTGATCTGCACCTCCATCGGTCCCCCACGCGGCCCGATCACCTTCGTATGGAGCGATTGGTACCTGTTCGACTTCGGCTTCGCCACATAGTCCGTGAACATATCCGGCAGAGGCAGCCACAGCGAGTGCACCACCCCCAGCACTGTGTAGCACTCCGTCTCCGTATTCACTATCACCCGGATCGCTTCCAGGTCGAGGATCTGGTCGAAGTCCACCGCCTGCTTCTGCATCTTCTGGTAGATGCTGTAGAAGTGCTTGGGGCGACCCTCGATCTCCGCCTTCAGCCCCATCTTGTCCAGTCGCTCGCGAAGCTGCTCGATCGCCCGCCGGATCGTTGCCACCCGGTCCTCTCGGCTCCGCGCCACCGCCCGCATGATCTCCCCGTACTGCTTCCCCTCCAGATGCCGCAGCGCCAGATCCTCCAGCTCCCACTTCAACCGCCAGACCCCCAGGCGATGTGCGATGGGAGCGAGTATCTGCAGCGTCTCCTGCGCTACCTCCCGCCGCTGCTCCGCCGGCAGCGGCGCCAGCGTCCGCATGTTGTGCAGCCGATCGGCCAGCTTGATCAGGATCACCCGCAGGTCCTTCGCCATCGCCAGCAGCATCCGCCGCAGGTTCTCCGCCTGCCGCTCCCGGCGGCTGTCGAGATGGATCCGGCGGAGCTTCGTCACCCCCTCCACCAGCGACGCGATCTCCTCCCCGAACTGCTCTCGCACCTCCGCCAACTCGTGGTCAGTGTCCTCCACCACGTCGTGCAGAAGGGCCGCCGCCAGAGTCGCATCATCCATCTCGAGTTCGGTCAGCACCTTCGCCACCTCGAACGGGTGCGTCACATATGGATCACCCGTAAGGCGCTGCTGGCTGCGGTGTGCCTCCTCCGCGAACTCATAGGCACGCCCCAGCAGCTCTCGATCCACCTCGGGATTGTACGCGGCCGCGAGCTCGATCAGCTCCTGGATGTCCGCCGCCGCCTTCTGTCGCGTACCGCCGGTCATTCGTTTCCCGCCTCCGCCTGCGCCTGGACCTTCACATCCTCCACCTGCAATTGCACTCTCACACTACCACGCCACTCATCGATCTTCGGCCGGTAGCAGACGTCCACTTCGGTCCCCTGCGGGAGTCTCTCCTGCAGCTCTCCCCGGCCGAACCAGATCGCCCCCACACCGGCCCCCTGCTCTGTTGCCAGCCGCAGCGACAGATGCGATCCATCTCCCACCCGCTTCGCCTCCTCCACCCGCAGCTCCCGCGTCATCAACATCGGCGCCGGGTTCCCCATCCCGAAGGGAGCAAGTCGGTTCAGCTCGCCGACTGCCGCCGGACTGAGCTCCTCCACCGTAGTCTCCCCGTCGATCTCGATATGCCTGACGAGCTGCTCCATTGTCAGTTGAACGTCTGCCAGCTCATTCATTCGACGACGCAGCTCCGGTATCTGTGCCGCTGGCATGCCGAACCCGGCAGCGTAGTGATGCCCACCGTATCGGGTCAGCACCTCAGCACAATCCCGCAGAGCCTCCCACAGGTTGAGCGCGGCCACACTCCTCCCCGATCCCTTCCCCATCTCGTCGCTCACCGCGATCAACAGCACCGGCCGCTGATGTCGCTCCACCAGACGTGACGCCACTATTCCAATTACGCCTGGATGCCACCTCTCCGACGAAAGCACGATGACTTTCTCCCGAGCGAGGTCCACCTCCCCGGCGACCATCTCCTGCGCCTCCGCCAGCGTCTGCTGCTCCTCCTGTCGCCGGCGCTGATTCTGCTCCGACAGCGCCGCCGCCAGCTCTCTCGCTTCCTCTCTGTCCTTCGTCAACAGCAGCCTCACGGCCGCCCGCGCATGTTCCATTCGCCCTGCCGCGTTGATTCGCGGCGCCAGGCCGAATGCCACATGCCTCGCGTTCAGCACTTTCCCCCCGCCGAGGCGCGCCGCCGACATGAGCGCCGCAAGGCCCAGCTTGCGCGTCGTCGGCAGTTGCTGGAGACCGTGCTGGACGAGCAGCCGGTTTTCTCCCAGTAGCGGCACCACATCGCCCACCGTCCCCAGACACACCAGGTCCAGGAACCGCAGTTCCGCCCCCTCCGGCAGATCCCGCGCCCGCGCCAGCGCGCTCACCAGCTTGAACGCCACTCCCACCCCCGCCAGATCCTTGAACGGATACTCACAGTTGCCGCGCCAGGGATTCAGCACCGGCGCTGCCGGCAGCTCTTCCTCCGGCCTGTGGTGATCCGTAACCACCACCTCGACTCCAAGTTCCCGCGCCAGTCTCACCTCCGCCACCGCCGTGGTGCCGCAGTCCACCGTGATGAGCAGCCCCACGCCGTCGGCGCTCGCCTGCCGCACCGCCTCCTCGTTGAGCCCGTAGCCCTCGTCCACGCGATGGGGAACGTACCAGTCAACCTCCCCGCCCAGGCCGCGCAGCGCTCTCACGAGCAGCACCGTCGCGCAGACACCATCGACGTCGTAGTCCCCATACACCCGGATCCGCCTACCACTGCCCAGGGCGCTCTCTACCACCTCGACCGCCCGCCTCATGTCCCGCATCCGGAAAGGATCCACCAGGCCGCCCAGGTCGTGCTCCAGAAACTGCCGCGCCTCGTCCGCGCCTGCTATCCCTCGGCACACCAGCAAGCGCGCGGTGATGTGGTCCACCCCAAGCTCCGACCGGAGACGCTCCTGCCCCGCCTCATCTGCCTCCTTCAGCTCCCAACGGGCCCCTGTCAGGCTTACTCCCGTCGCGCTGATCACGGTCCCACCTCCGGCTCCACGTGGATCATGACCTCCAGACCGGGCAGCAGATTCCGCAGGTCCTGCTCCAGATGGTCGGCGAGAGCATGCGCCTCCGTCACCGACTGCTCTCCCGGCACCACCAGGTGCAGATCAACGTACCGCTGCGAGCCTGCACGACGCGTTCGCAGCCGGTGATACTCCGTAAACTCGGGGTAGTGTTCTCTCAGCAGAGAGGTGATCCGGGCCACCTCGCTCGCTGGCAGCGAGCGGTCCACGAGGTGGTCGTACGACCGCCTCGTGATGCCGCACGCCGCGCGCGCGATCACCACGGCGACCATGATCGCAATCACTGGGTCGAGGTGGTGTACCTCCTGCAGCCCGGCCCATGTGCCAACGGCGATGATGCTCATCCCTCCGAGCACACCCAGCGAGGTCCACACGTCCGTGCGAAGGTGCCAGGCATCGGCCTCCAGGGCAATCGACTCCGTCTCCTTCGCTACCCGAAACAGCATGCGCGAAACCAGCACGTTCACTACCGCAGAGATGCCCATCACGGCCGCCCCGAGCACCGGCTCTCTCACCTCTGCCTCGCCCAGCGCCAGTCGTCTCACCGCGCTCCACAAGATCATCCCCACGGCGACGAAGATCAGCGCGCCCTCGGCCATCCCCGACAGGCTCTCGAACTTGCCGTGCCCGAAGTTGTGGTCTGCGTCCGCAGGCTGGCGCGACCGCCTCACCGCAAGCAGTGCCATGACCGCGGCCGCCAAGTCGAGTCCCGAGTGGAGTCCCTCCGAGAGAACGCTGACTGAGTGTGTGATCGCCCCCGCCGCCAGCTTCAGGGTTGTGAGGCCGGTGTTCGATGCGACCGATACGAGCGCCGCGCGCGACTTCGGGTCGCCTCCCGTTGGTAGCATCATCTGAGGAGCGTTACCCAGCGCAGGTGCGCTGCCCCTGTCGGACTAGAATCGTTTCTTTCTTCGCTTCCGCCCTGCTTTCAGCTTCTTGCGCGCTTCCCGAGGCTGTCGCTCTCGCTTCTGGTCCGATGTGGCCGCTGCCGCAGATGCCTCCACCTCTGCTGCCGGCACCTCCTCCCCCGGCCGTTCCGGGGAGGGCATTGAAGCTGACGGTTCCGGCCCCTGCTTGGTCGGCCTGGGGCGGACAGCCCGCGGCTGTGCTGCCGGCGCGCGCCGCCTCTCCGCCTGTCGCGCAGGGCGCCCTGCTGTGGTCCGGCGCCGGGCAATCCCCTGCTCTTCCCGCTTCTTCAGTATCACCAATACCTGCGCCGCAGTGAAGATCGAAGAGTAGCCCCCGGCCGTCATTCCCACCAGCAGCGCGAAGGTGAAGTCCCGCAGCGACGCACCCCCAAGAACGTACACCGCCATCAGCACCAGCAACACGGTGAGCACCGTGTTCACCGACCGCGCCATCGTCTCCAGCAGAGAGATGTTCGCCGTCTCCGCAAACGTATCGCCCTTCCGCAGACGCAGGTTCTCCCGAATTCGATCGAAGAGCACGATCGTGTCGTGCACCGAGTACCCCACCACCGTCAGTGCCGCTGCCACGAACGGGCTGTTGATTTCGCGCTGTGTGATCGCAAACACCCCAATCAAGACGAGCACATCGTGCACCAGCGCAAGCAACGCCGCCCCAGCCCATTTGAAGTCGAAATAGCGAATCCGAATCCAGAACAGGATAAACACGCACCCCCACGCCACCGCCCACACTGCTTTCCTGATCAGCTCCTTGCTGACCACCGGGGTCACCAGCTGGCTCTCGACTTCCTCGATGCCCGGGAAAGCCTCCTCCAGCGAGGTCAGCATCTTCGCCTTCTGCTCACCCAGGATGTCGTCCTCGCTCTTTCCCTCCTCCGCCACGACTCGTGTCCGCACCAGCAGTTGGTCCTTCCGGGTGGCCGTGCCGGAGATTTGCAGTCGGGCGTTCACTCCCGCCTGCTCGATCGCCCCCCGCGCCTTCGCCAGCGTCGCTGACTCCTCGCCCGGCGCCACTGGCTCCGCAACTCGGTACTTGACCAGACCCCCGCCCGTGAAGTCGATCCCGTAGTTCAGCCCCTGACTCCACCAGTGATACGCGCCCGTCAGAATCACTGCCAGCGAAATCGCAAACCACAGCTTACGATAGCCCACCAGATCCCACTTGCGCTCACGAAACAGGTCTACCACAATTCCTCTCCCGGGTTTGCGTTCCGCCCCCGCCTCCCACGGCCCGCCCCTCGTGCACTGACTGCCATCGGCCCGACCTCAGGCACCCTCGACCTCGCTGGGCGCGACCCCGAACAGCGCGGTATTGCGCGCCAGATTGGTCTGGATCACCATCTGGAGGAAGAGACGCGTCACCGTCACCGCCGTGAACAGACTCACCAGCACCCCGATGATCAGCGCTACCGCGAATCCCTTGATCGGCCCCGTGCCGAACCAGTACAGCACCAGCCCGGTACCGATGCTGCACACGTTCGAGTCCAGAATCGCCGCCCACGCCCGCTTGAACGCGGCCTCCACCGCCGACCGCATGGTCTTGCCTGTACGAATCTCTTCCTTCAGCCGCTCGAATATGATGATGTTCGCGTCTACCGCCATGCCGATAGACAGGATCACCGCCAGGATGCCCGGCAAGGTCAGCACTTGACCCAGTAGTTTCATCGCTCCCATCAGCAAGATGCAGTATATCGCCAGCGCGATGTCCGCCAGCCCACCCAGCAGTCGATAGTACAGCACCATGAACACCATCACGGCCCCCAGACCGATCAGCCCCGCCCACAGGCTCTTCGTCAGCGCGTCCTTCCCCAACTGGGCGCTGACTGTCCGCTCTTCCACGTACTCCAGGTCCAACGGAAGCGCTCCTGCGTTCAGCAGGATCTTCAGCTTCCGCGCCTCTTCCAGTCCGTCTGGAGTGTCAAATGCTCCCGAGATCTGCACGTTCCCGCCGGGGATGGTCTCATTGATGCTCGGACATGTGATCATCTCGCCGTCCAGCACCACGGCCATCAGGTGATCGACGTGCTTCCGCGTGAATTCCTCGAAATCGTCCGCCGCCTTCCCTACCAGCTTGAACGTGACCGCCACCTCTCGCCCCGGTACCGCGTCCACCCGTGCCGAACTAGGTTTCAGACCCCGTCCCGTCACGATCACTGGCGCTTCATCGATCACCTGCGCGGTCGACACCTCCTCTCCCGCCTGCGTGTGGAACGAGAAGAGTGTCCTCTCGCCGACTGTCGACCGCTCTGGCCTCCGCTCGGAGTGGGCGTACTTCCACGGAATGTGCCTGAACTCCAGCGTGGCCGTCTGCTTGACCAGTTCCTTCGCCTTCGCCGGATCCCTCACGCCCGGCAGCTCGACAATGATCTGATCGGGGGGCTGCCGCTGAATCAACGGTTCGGTGACCCCATACGCGTTAACCCGGTTCTCCAGGATATACTCGACGCTCTCCAGCGTCTTAGACATGTCCTGCGGACTTGGCTGCAGACTGGCCTCTTTCAGATCGATCTCGGGGAATCGCTCCCCCAGCAGGCCCTCTATCACTTCCGCCTGGCGGGCGACCGCTGCCTCGTCCTTGGCCCGGGTCCGGACCACGATCCTCTGCTCTCTCAGCTCCACCTCCCGCTTCTTCGTCCCTATCGCCTCCTTGGGAAGGAGTGCCACGATCTCCCCGTAAAGCTCCGTCTTCTGCTCCTCTGACAGCGATCGGCTCAGCTCAGGCGCGGCGAACTCGAACAGCCCCTCCGGCTGCACCTGCAGCACGAGGTGGCTCCCCCCTCGCAGATCGAGCCCCAAGGTTACCCCTACCCACGGTCTGTACAGGCGGAACGGCCCCACCGTCTTGAGCGGCGCCGCCGATTCCCCAGTGTTGGGATCGGTCCGGTCTTCCAGCTTGATCGTCTCCGTCACCGCGATCAGGGACACGATCACCAACGCGGCAATTCCGATTAGCCACCAGCGCATCCGGGCCTGCATACGGTAAGCCTCTCGCCTCGCGCGCCTGCGGGCCGCGCTTCGTTGCTTCGGTAGTTCTACTGCCGAAGCCCCTCGCCTCGCGCACCTGCGGGCCGCGCAAAAAAAGTCGCCGAAGTCGTGTTGGCCTTCGCCCGGGCCTAGCCCGTGGCCAGCTTCCTGTAGAGGGCCGCCGCCCGCTCGCCGAAGGCCGATCCGCTTCGGGCCCTGGGATTATACCGTTCCGAGTGCTGGGCTGTCAACGCGGGGAGCAGTGCTTGGGAGGCGAAAGCCTGCTTGTAGATCGCGCGCGATTAGCACTCCTGGAAGAGTGCGCGCACACTCCTATGGAAGTGTTGCAGCACTCTTACAGGAGTGGGACAATGGACAATTCTCGGCCATTCGGTGATTGTCCGGACATGTCCATCGCATCTGAGGGCATCTGAGGGGGCTTAGAAAATGTCCGCGATATGGCCGAAGATGTCCGTTGTCCGTCCGTTGGCCGGACTATGACCATTTGGTCAATTCGGACATGCTGTGGACATTCTGATATGTCCGCAGCAGACGTCCGCTCGCACAAGAGTACAGCGATAGCTTGGTATCGGACCCTACGTCGTCAAGTCAAACGCCCGACAGATGACGACCGCCATCTGGTCGCGGGAGACGGTGCCAGTGGGGCCGTAGGTGTCGGGATCGTAGCCCTGGACGATGCCCTCCGCAGCGCAGTACTCGACGTACTTGAATGCCCAGTGGTCGGTGGGGACGTCGTCGAAGGTGGCCGTGTCGGGGCCGTCGGGGACGCTGTCGTCATCGCCGGCGACGGCACGGGAGATGAAGACAGCCATCTGGTCGCGAGTGACGCCCAGGATGGGGAGGTAGAGGTAGATGTCCTGGCCCGGATTGTCCGGGTCGGGGTAGGGATATCCTCCGACGATTTCAGAGGCCACGCAGTACTCGACGTACTTGTAGGCCCAGTGGTCGGTGGGGACATCGGCGAAGGTGGGAGTGTCGGGAGGAACGTAGTCGGCCATCCCGGCTTCTCCGGTGGGAGTACAGATAGAGCGGGAGATGAAGACGGCCATCTGGTCGCGGGAGACAGACCAGTCGGGATGGAAGAGGCCGTCATCGTATCCTGCCACGATTCCGGCCGCGACACATGCCTCTGTCTCCCAGAATGCCCAGTGCGCGAGGCGGACATCGTCGAAGGATGGAGCGCGGAAGACGAGCATGCCCCAACTGCGATCTCCTAGGTATGCGTATCCGCCCCCCGCCGTCACGGTGCGGGCACTGCCGGGCGTGTCCCAGTACCTTACCTCCACGGGTGCACGTGGATTCGAGACGTCGATCATCCGCAGACCCACCTCGTCAGCTGCAACATAGGCATACCCCGCCGCCACCGCCACGCCCCGGGCCTCGCCATCGTCGGGGATGTCGAAGTGGCCGACTTGGACGGGGTTGGCCGGGTCCGCGACCGAGATCACCCGCAGGCCAGCAAAAGGGTCGGCAAGATAGGCGTAATCACCCGCCACCGCCACTCCCTCGGCACGGCCGGGCATGCCCCAGTAGCGGACTTCGACGGGGTTGGCCGGGTCCGCGACCGAGATCACGCAAAGGCCTAGGGCGGCAACATAGGCATAATCACCCGCCACCGCCACCCCATTGAAGTAGGAATCAGTCCTCTCGTAGAAACCCACCTCCACCGGGTTGGCCGGGTCGGAGACCGAGATCACCCAAAGGCGACCTACGGGAGTGTACGGCCAACTCGTGATGCCGGTGCCGACCACATAGGCATAATGACCTGCCACCGCCACCCCCGTGGGTCTCGAGGGGTCGTAGTAGGGGGCGTCGCAGAAGCCAACTTCGACGGGGTTGGCCGGATCCGCGATCGAGATCACCTGCAGGCCACCAGCGCCGACCGCATAGGCATGGCCGCCAGCCACCGCCACCGCGCCGGCATGGCGGGAGGAGTTCCCCACCTCCACCGGGGCCGACGGATCCGAGACCTCGACCACTCGCAGGCCCGCCTCCCCGTCGCCAAGACAGACATAGTCATCAGCTGCTGCCAGTCCGGCGACCTCGGTGGGCGCGTCCCAGCACCCCACCTCCACCGGCGCAGATGGATCCGAGACATCGATCACCCGCAGGCCAGCATCTAAGTCGGCCACATAGGCATAATCACCCGCGACCGCCACCCCATGGGCGCTGGAGGGCGTGTCGTAGAAGCCCACCTCGTGTGGGTTGGCGGGGTCCGCGACCGAGATCACCCGCAGGCCCGCCGACAGATCTGCAACATAGGCATAGCCGCCTGCCACCGCCACCTCAAAGGCCTTGCCGGGCGTGTCGCAGTAGCCGACTTCGACGGGGCTGACGGGATCCGCGACCGAGATCACCCGCAGGCCAGCAGCCTCGGCGGCGACATAGGCATAGCCGCCTGCCACCGCCACCCCAAGGGCGCGGTCGGGCGTGTCGTAGGACCCGACTTCGACGGGGCTGACCGGGTCCGCGACTGAGATCACCCGCAGGCCAGGGTCACAGTCCACGTCACTGGAGCCACCGTCTGCCACATAGGCATAGTCACCCGCCACCGCCACGCCCAAGGCACCGCCACACGTGCCCCAGTACCCCACGGCCACCGGCGCGGCTGGATCCGAGACATCGATCACCCGCAGGCCGTCGCCAGAGTTGCAATAGACATAGTTGCCGGCGACTACCACCGGTCCCCGTATGGAGTGCGTGTCATAGTACCCCACCTCCACGGGTGCAGCCGGGTCCGAGACATCGAGCACCCGCAGACCCGACCTGCCAGTTGGAACATAGGCATGTCCGCCAGCGACAGCCACGCCGGCGCTGCCTCGACGGCCGGGGCCGTCGTAGTAACCCACCAGCTGCGGGTGCGAGGGCGAGGAGATGTCGATCACAGCCATGTCAGCACCGACTTCCACGTCGTCCACGTAGGCGTAGTCTCCCTGAACTGCTACCGAGTAGGCACTGCCACCACCAACCAACTGGCCTATCGGCGGCCAGGTGCCGCCTTCGGAGAGGGCGGGGGTGGCCGAGAAGCATAGGAGGAGAATGAGACAGAGAGGCAATCGCCGCAGTGTCATGTGACTAGCCCTCCAGGCCAGATTGTGGGCAGGGCTGATTCCTGCCCCGTAGGACTCGGCGCGATGGCTCAGGTCGAATCGAGGTATTAGACGCGGGGTCAGACGGGGAAGTTCGCCTGTTCAGGAGAGCGGCCCGCGCCTACCGCGTTCCCGTGTACATTATACCACACGGTGTCAAGAGGAAAGGCGGCAAAGGCAGGAAGTTGCTGGGTTTTTGTGGTGGGGGACTTGGGCGTTTTGGGGTGGTTTCGGGCCTGATGCCACTCTGCGAAGTGCCTACTCCGCCGAAGGCTACGGAGGCGGAAGCTTCGCTACGTAGCACGAGAGTACCGAAGCAACGGAAATGCCACTGCCGAAGCGACGGAAGGAAGGGAAGTGAGCAGGGAGGTCCCTGAGCTTCGGCGTAACTAATGAGCATAGGGCCCGCCGCGCGGGCTTCTCTTCAGCATCCTGGAGGAGCAGCCGATGTTCATCGAGGAAGTGATCGCAAGAGAGATACTGGATTCCCGGGGCAATCCCACGATAGAGGTGGATGTCTACCTCGAAGAGGGCGGGATGGGGCGCGCCGCGGTCCCCTCCGGCGCCTCCACGGGAAGCCGAGAGGCGGTCGAGCTGCGCGACATGGACGCAGAGCGCTACGGCGGCAAGGGCGTCCAGCGCGCCGTCGAGAACGTCAACGACGTGATCGCCAACGAGGTGACCGGGCTCCAGGTCACCGAGCAAGCCGCCATCGACCAGATAATGATCGAGCTCGACGGCACTCCCAACAAGGAGAAGCTCGGCGCCAACGCCATCCTGGGCGTTTCCCTCGCCGTGGCCAAGGCCGCCGCCGCCTGGACCGGCCTCCCGGTCTACCGCTACCTCGGCGGCCCCAGCGCCCGACGCCTCCCCATCCCGATGATGAACATCCTTAACGGTGGCGAGCACGCCGACAACAACGTTGACCTCCAAGAGTTTATGGTCATGCCTATCGGCGCCGAGCGCTTCTCCGACGCCCTCCGAATCGGAGCGGAGGTCTACCACGCACTCAAGAAGGTCCTCACCGCCGACGGCCTCAGCACCACTGTCGGCGATGAAGGCGGATTCGCTCCTGACTTGCCCAACAACGAGGCCGCCGTTCGCGCCATCGTGAACGCCATCGAGGCCGCCGGCTACAATCCGGGCACCGATGCCGCTATCGCCCTCGACCCCGCCGCCAGCGAGTTCTTCAAGGACGGCAAGTATCACCTGGACGGGGAGGGCAAGGTCTACGCGCCCGGTGAAATGGTTGACTATTACGCCGCCCTCGTGGACAAGTATCCCATCGTCTCCATCGAAGACGGACTCGCCGAGGACGACTGGGAGGGCTGGGGCATTCTCACCAAGAAGCTCGGGGGGCGCATCCAGCTTGTCGGCGATGATCTCTTCGTCACCAACACCGAGTACCTCCGCAAGGGCATTGAGATCGGCGTCGCGAACTCCATCCTCATCAAGGTGAACCAAATCGGCACCCTCACCGAGACCCTGGGAGCCATCGAAATGGCCAAGCGGGCCAGCTATACTGCCGTTGTCTCTCATCGTTCGGGCGAAACCGAAGACGCCACCATTGCAGATATCGCCGTCGCCACCAACGCCGGGCAGATCAAGACCGGCGCACCGGCCCGCACGGACCGAGTCGCGAAGTACAACCAACTGCTGCGGATCGAAGAGGAGCTGGGGAAACTTGCTCAGTTCGGCGGCCCGGATGTATTCTACAATCTCAGGTAGCGTCAACTCGCCGCACCCCGTGCCCCCTGGTATTGCGGCGCCCAGGGGCAGCTTCTGTCCCGCGGTGGCCGGGCTACATACATAGCCGCATCAGCAGCACTAACCGGCAAGCTTACGGGCCGGCCGCTCGCGTGCGGAGGCCCGAGTAGAGGAGGCGATCGGAGTGAAGATCACATGCCCGAAGTGCAAGAAGGTGCACGACGTGGACGACAAGGTGGCCACCTGTCCCGACTGTCGGACTGTTCTCCGCCGCTGCGTGGACTGCACCAAGTATGATGTGCGGGTCTCCTTCTGCAAGGAGGTCAACCGGCCCATCGACACCGGCGAAGCGAACTACCCAACCTACACCTCCGAGAGCACCTACTGTCGCAACTACACCCCCATCGACTCTGCCTGAGACACGCGCAGGGACGCCGGCGTTTGTGCACTCCCTGCCGCGGGTACTAATAATACAGACTACAGCCGGGAGCGTTGCCTTCCCGGCCCCGAGGGCTTGCCCTCTGTAGCACTTCTGATGCCGGTAACGCTTCACTAGAAGCTGTTTTATAGCCTCCATCTCAGGTTATGAAACAGCAGCACAAGACGCCAGGCTCCAGGAGGCGCATTTCATGCCAGCGTCTCTAACGGACAGCCAGGCGAGTGAGGGTGATGAAATGCGCTCTAACCACTCGAGCGAGGATAGCAATGGCGATTGACTGGAAGCGAGCGCGAACAGCGCTGAAGGCGGCCGGGGTGAGCGGCCTGGCCTTGCGCGGCTTGTTCTGGCCCCTCGGTAGGGAGAGGCGGCTGCGCGCTTTGCTGCACGAGCGGCGGGCGGCGCTGGAGGCGAAGAACAACGTTCTTGAGTTCCTCCACCGGACCCAGGGGCCCCTCGCGGAGTTGAAGCTCACGCGCCTCGAACACGTGCTGACCGCTCTCGAGGATGTGCAGAACCGGCGGCTCGTCGCTACCTTGGGAGCCAGCCGCGCGATGATCGAAGACGACCTCACCTCCCGCCACGGATCAGAGGTCGGCCGCCCGCTCGATCAGGCTCTCCTGGAGATGGTTGCCGAAGGCATCGTCCTGCAGGTCCCGGCCCAGGCTCTCGCTGCCCAGTACGACCTCTACCTGGCCGCTCAGAGTGGACGACGACCGCACTACGATGTCGCAGAGCTGAGCCTGCTGCTGCGGGAGGGTCGCCAGTACGGCACGGAGCTGCGCGCTCGCGCCCGCCGCGAAGAGCAGACCGACCGCACTCGCACCTACCGCATGTAGGTACCGCGTGTAACTACCGCATCTACCTACCGTATCTAGCTACCGCGTGTAACTACCGCATCTACCTACCGCGGGTATGCGGATAATCGCGATGGTCGCCGGGCCAGTGTTACGGCGCGCGCTGGATGCCTCGAAGTGGGTGCTCTGCCCGGCCGCCTGCTAGCGGATCTCCATTGCCCCCTCGGCCGCCTCCCCGGTCCCCGATCCGGCCGGGTCGCTTCTCCCCTCGGGCGGCACTACAACGAGCAGTCGCTCTCCCGCACGTACGTATCCGCGCCGCCGCGCCGCCCACTCCTGGCCGGCCTCCGACGCCAGGTACCGCTTCTCCCCCTGCAGATGCCCCCGCTCCACCTGCAGCGCCTGCTTGGTCCGGCACAGGCGCTCTAATTCCCGTCCCTGCCCCCTCGTGGTCATGAGCGGCCCGGACAATTCCGCCAAACCCACAGCCAGCAGCCCCCCAAGCAGCAATATGAATGCCGCAACATTCAGTCGCAAAGCTCGGCGGCTTCTTCCTGTCCTCTGGGATGCCAACTCTATGTCCCCTCCCTACGTCTGGTCGTGCTGGCCCACCACTTCGACTTTGATCAGGTTGGTCTGTCCGGATGCCCCGGCGGGTATGCCGGCCGTGACGATCACTGCATCTCCCTCTCGCACCATCCCGAGATCGCGCGCGCGGGAAATCGCGTTCACGATCAGCTGATCTGTGTTCCGACCTCGCGGCGCCAGCAGCGGAGTTACGCCCCAAGACAGAGTCAGCCGTTTCTGTGTTGCCACATCCGGCGTCACCGCTATAATCGGGGCCTTGGGACGGTGCATCGCCACCATCAGAGCCGTCCGCCCCGAGTTCGTGGCCGTGATGATCCCCCCTGCGTTGAGATCGTGGGCCAGCCCCACCGTTGCCTGGCTGATTCCGTCTGTCACTGTGCGGCACGGCCACTGGCTCGTCACCTTCAGCCTGGCATCATAGTCGAACGATGCTTCCGCCCGCGCCGCCACCCGCGACATCACCCGCACGGCCTCCGTCGGATATCGGCCCACCGCGGTTTCCCCTGACAGCATCAGGGCATCCGTCCCGTCCAGCACCGCATTTGCCACGTCGCTCACTTCCGCCCGCGTCGGCCGCGGGCTCTCCACCATCGACTCCAGCATCTGCGTGGCCGTGATCACAGGCTTCCCCGCTGCGTTGCAGGAGGCGATTATCGACTTCTGCAGCACCGGCACTCTCTCCAGCGGTAGCTGGATGCCCAAGTCTCCCCGGGCCACCATTATCGCCTCCGCCGCCTCCACGATCTCGTCCAAATTGCTGATCGCGTCGCGCCGCTCGATCTTCGCCATCACCCCCACATTCGCCCCGGCCCGCCCTATCTCTCGACGCAGCGGCGTCAGGTCATCCGCTCCCCGCACAAACGACATCGCCACCCAGTCCACTCCACGCGCCAGCCCGAACCGCAGGTCCGATAGGTCCTTGCTCGTCGCCGCCTTGATCGGAAGCACCGTATCCGGCGCCGCAACCCCCTGGTATGACTTCAGCACTCCCCCTGCACGCACCCGGCATCGGATCTCCGTCCTCGTAGTGTCTAGAACCGCCAGTTCAATCCTCCCATCACCCAGCAGCACGCGCTGACCTGCAGTCAGCGCGCCCGCCAGCTCGGCTGCGGGCACCGGTATCTTGGGAGGTTCGGGCGCAGGCTCTGTGCTCAGAACCACCTCTTGCCGCGCCTTCAGCAGCACTCCGCCGTCGGGCAGTTCCCCCACCCTCAGCTTGGGCCCGCGGAGATCCTGCAGAATCCCGATGGGGCGTCCCAGTCTCCGTGACACAGACCGGATGTTTGTGATCATCCGCGCGTGCTCCGCGTGCGCGCCATACGAGAAGTTGAGGCGCGCCACATCCATTCCTGCGCGCGCGAGGCGCTCAAGCGCAGTCCTGGAACGCGTAGCCGGGCCGATCGTGCATACGATCTTTGTGCGTCTGGCCCTGGATTGACCTCGGGATTTCGCCGCTGACATTCTTCCCCCCCTAGAGCGCATTTCATAACCCTCACTCGCCTGGCTGTCCACTAGAGACCCTGGCATGAAATGCGCCTGCTGAAGCCTGGCGGTTTGTGCTGCTGTTTCATAACCTCAGATGGCGGTCATGAAACAGCTTCTAGTGTCGTGTCCCAGGAACAACTTCATGATATTGTTATCCGCGGATAATCACAGAACGGACGCTATCAGCCTGTCGTGGGCTCGTGCCGTCCTGTGCCACGTCCTGTATTTCCGCAGCTAACACTGGGACGGCACACTGACCACAAGACGCTAGCGGCGGCCCGCTCTTCCTGCGGCCGCCGCTAGCACACATCTCAGCAGAGCGGTTCTTGTGTCCCGCGCTCCGTGGCTTCCCTGCTTACGCTACTCCGGTACCTCTGACTCACTCCCCCCGGGAGCCTCAGACGCAGCTCCCCCGGGCGGCGCCCCCGCGCGTGACTCCAAGGCGGCGCGCCGCGCGCCGCGCTCCGGGCGGTCAGGGCGCCCACCGCCCTCCCGCTCACCGCGTCCCTCACCGGCGCCCGGGCCTGCCATTGAAGGCATAGACGCCTCTGGTGGTCCCGTGAAGTGAAACCAGGCAAACACGGCCGCCCCGATCACGATCAGGATCACCACTACTGCAACCCACGGAGATACGTTCCGCTGCATACCCATACACCTCCTATCGGCACTCAAGCTTCCCGCATCGGCCTGCCGGACTATACTACCACATGCTTGTCTGTACTCCTACCTCCCAGTCCTCCCGGCACATGCTTGTCTGTACTCCTACCTCCCAGTCCTCCCGGCACATGCTTGTCTGTACTCCTACCTCCCAGTCCTCCCGGCACATGCTTGTCTGTACTCCTACCTCCCAATCCTCCCGGAGCGCCACTGCTCCCGTGCGCACCTTGGCGGCCCACGTGAGCACCCGGAGCCGCCGGACATAGACAGCCTAGAGCGCATTTCATGACCCTCACTTGCCTGGCTGTCCGCTAGAGACGCTGGCATGAAATGCACCTGCGGAAGCCTGGCGGTTTGTGCTGCTGTTTCATAACCTAAGATGGAGGTTATGAAACAGCTTCTGCGCGACAGGTGACCTGACAACGGTGAGGAAAGGGATGCTGACCAGTCACGTTCAGGAGGCCGTGATGCGCGCTGCCGTCTTCCCCTCGCCGGAAACGTGCGAGATCGTGGATCGCCAGACCCCCCTCCCCGCCGAAGGGCAGGTGCTCATCCGCGTCGAGGCCTGCGGCGTCTGCGGCACCGACGCCCACATCTACCGCGGACGCTTCCCCGCCCGCTTCCCCGTCGTCGCCGGCCACGAGTTCGCCGGCGTCGTCGAGGAGAGTGGTTCCGGCATTTCATCCCTCCGGGCCGGCGACCGCGTCGCGATAGATCCTAACATCTGCTGCGGCGTCTGCCGGCCCTGTCGCAGGGGCCTCACTCATCTCTGCCGCGACCTCTCCGCCATCGGCGTCACCCAGGACGGAGGCTTCGCCACCCACTGCCTCGTCCCGGCACGCCAGGCTCACAAGGTGTCGGCCGACCTCCCCTTCCCGGTCGCCGCCATGGCCGAACCCGTTGCCTGCTGCGTCCATGGGATTGACCTCGCCGCGGTCCGCTCGGGAGACGTAGTTGTTCTCATCGGAGCCGGTACGATCGGACTCATCCTGCTTCAGCTAGTGCTGCTCCAGGGCGTCGCAGCCGCCATCGTTTCCGAGCTTTCCGAAGAGAAGCGGGCCGCCGCCAAGCGCCTCGGCGCCAGTTGTGTCGTAGACCCGCGTTCAGAGGACCTGCCCGCCATCGTGAGAGACGCCGCCCAAGACGGCGGCGCCGATGCAGTCATAGAGTGTGTGGGAAGCCAAGCTACCGCCGAGCAGGCTGTCGAGCTGGCCGGAGAGGGAGGCCGTGTCCTCCTCTTCGGTGTCGCGCCCCAGGCCGCCAGAATCGCGGTATCGCCGTTCGACGTATACCGCAAGGAGATCACCATCACCGGCAGCTTCACCAATCCCTTCACTCACAGCCGGGCGCTCGCACTGCTCTCCTCCGGCCGCTTGAAGGTCGAGGACCTGATCAGCCACCGCCTCTCCCTCGAAAGGCTCCCCGAGGCCATCGACCTCCTCGAATCCGGCCGCGCCACCAAGGTCATCATCGAACCGCAGAGGCAGGGCTAGCGCGAACCAACTGCCCGTCTGCCGCGTCTATCTCGTCGGCGGCGGTAGCGCGGGACACCCCGCCGTCACGGGGCATCTCCTATGAGCGCAGCAACAGTCGGCATTCTGGAGCGAGCCTTCAAGGCCGTCATCTTCGTGCCGATCATTGTGCTCATCGCCTGGTGGCTCTTCAGTAGCTGGCTCGACCGCGCCCTGACGACGAAGGATGCCCTGATCGGGTGCGCGCTGCTCGCCATAGCATCGCTGTTCGGACTGGCATCTATCGTCCGAGGCGGTTGGGGATTCCTCGGTATCCTCGCCTTCGTCTACTGTGCGCTGCTCGCCGCCGCCTGCTGGCAGTACGTGGACTGGCGCCGCCGCGAAAAGCAGCGCCTCCTCGAAGACGTCGTCCGCTATCGGGAGGCGATCGCGCGGGATCCCGGCAACGCGGCCGCGCATTCCTTCCTCGGCCAGGCACACCTGAAGCTTGGCGACTTCGACGACGCGACGGCGGCCCTCGAGAGAGCGCTGGAGCTGGATCCCAAATCCAAGAGAGACAGAGAGCTTCTGCGGCAGGCGGGGGAGCGGCGCTCCGAAATCAAGTGGCGACGTCTGGATTAGCGGCGACGGCCGGCGGCCGCTGGAGGGCGGGCGGCGCATCTTGTCAGCCGGGCGTCCCCCTTATCGCTCATTCCGACGGTATCTCAATCTCGCCCCGAGGTCTCGTCCGCCGTTCCGGGGGCCCCATAGCGCCGGGGAAAATGACGCGCCTCTGCGTCACGTACACCTTGATCCCCGGTACCCGCTCCTCAGTCACCAGTTCCCCGCCCTCCCGTACCGGCTTCACCTCTGACTTCATCTGCAGCTCCACCTGAAACAGCCGGTCCGGGCCAACCCACACCGCGTGGAACAGATCGTAGAACACCCCGCTCTCCGAGCGCCGATACCACTCCGGCTCGCCGGCGTGTGACCTCCGCCATCCCCTCTGGCGATACTCCCTATCGTAGAAGCGATAGACCGACTTCGAAGGGTAGGCCTCATCGAGTGAGAACCAGTACCTCCGCAGCCCGATGTTGACCGAAGTTTGCTCGGCGGCGTCCTCGGTCCCGGGATAGTGGATCAGCTCCGGCTCCGAACCAGACCGCGCCGAGACGCTCCGCCGCTGCCATGCGGCGAGGAGCAGTAGCATGACGACCCAGGCCGCGACCATCGCCGCCACGGTCAGCACCAGCTCTTTTCGGCTGAATCTCATGCCACTACGGTTCGACCGCGCTTCGTCTCCCGCCTGCGGCCGCCTTGTTCCTGGTCTGGCTCCACCGCCGGAACGTGCGGACCCCATCCTCGCCGCCGGCGCCCGACCTTCCGGTCTCGCCCCCTAGCCTTCGCCCGCCTCCCCGCCGCGGAGCATCTTCACCCCCGCGGCCCCAAATACGACTCCCAGCGCCAGCAGGAAGATCGCGCACACGAGATACGTGACGCGCAGCACACCGGGGGAGAAGAGCGTTCGCCCCGCTGCCAGCGCGATGGATACCGCCGAGTACCAGATCACATCAGATGATATGTGGCCGATGTAATACGTGCCGGCTCCCGCACTCCCCCTTCGAATCGCCCACTGACTGTGTGCAACCCCAATCGTCGCCCACCATAACCACCAATACGGGTTAGCCACGCTCATCAGCGTCCCGAGGCCGATCAGCCGCGCCCAGGTTCCTCCGCCCGTTGCCTCTGCCGCGCCTGCTCCCAATGCCCCCCCGACTTCCGCTGGCATCACCAGCGTCTGATACCCCAGGAAGAGCAACACCGCGCCTCCCACCAGCCCGATCAGTCCCTGTGCCCTCGCCGACCGCGCGAATCGGATCAGCCCCATCGCCAGCAGGGCAACTGCGACCAGTTCCAGCGCCCCGTGTCCGATCATCATGATCGGCCCCGCGCTCCACCCTACCCGCATCGTCTCCCTCACCACCACTGCCAGCAGCGACCCGGGCATCACCGCGCCCGAGAACCCCGTCGCCAGCGCGACTCCGAAGATCACAGGGAGCGTGCTGTGGACCGGAAGTCTGCCGCTCGCGGTGGTGGCGCCCGAGTCCTCGGGCGATGAGGCGCTCATTCCTGAATCAGCTCCAGGTTCGCCCGCGGCGCCCGCACCTCCTCACCGCTGTCCAACCTCACCATCGCCACCCGCACCCGCGACTCTGTCTCGATCTCCGTCAGCTCCGCTGGCAGCGCGGTGACCTCGCCGAGCGCCCCGAAGTGGGGTGCCCGAATCACGCGTATCCGGGAGCCGACCACCAGTACCTGCTCCGCCTCCGCGGGCTGGGCGGCTGCCCCCTCCTGCGCGGCCTCGTGCTGGGACTCTCTCGTCACGATGATCTCGGGACGGATCACCCCCGCGCGAATCTGCGTTGCCCCGTTGACCGATGCCAGCTTCCCCTCCAGCGACCGCAGCAGCTCCCACGTCCGCCCCGCCATCGGCAGCTCCCCGAATCCCTCCGTGAGGATTAGCGTCATCGGCACCTCTTCCTCTCCCGTGATCGCCACCCCGATGTCGTAGCCGACATATTCCCTCAGTGTCTTATCCCCGACCGCGCCGATGACCAACGCGGCCGCCTTCGCCTCCACCGCCGCGGCAATGGCATCCCCGTCCGCGCCGGCCCCGCCGATCAGCACGCATCCCTCACAGTCGGCAGTCGCCCCCGCGCGCAGCACCTCTTCCGGCCCCTGTGCTGCCACTCGGAGGATTCCTCTCCGCTCTCCGCCCACCCCGAAGATCCCCTGCACCACCGCGCCCCGCGCCTCGATCACCGCGCCCTCGCTCTCGATGATCTCTGCCACTCGTCCCCCGATGTGCGCCTCCACCTGCACTCTCCGCGGACGTTCCCGCACCCGCACATGCCCGGAGGCAGCGCTCGCCTCCTCCAACACGCCGGCGACCGGCGACCGCACCTCCGACTTGAACAGCCCCCACAGGCCCTGCGTGCGCGCGATCACCTCCCCGACATCGACTGCTTCCCCGGGATCCTTGACGAGATGAGAGGCCAGCTCCTGCGGCTCCACCCGCAGCATCTCCGCCGCCCGCACCGTGTGCAGGTCGCCCGGCATCTCCGCCCGCGCCACCACCGTCTCCGCCTCGACTACATCGCCCCCATGCACCAGCACTTCCCCCCGCATCGGCAGCCGGCGCTCCTGCCTGACCACGGCGTCCGCGGTGACCCTAAGGCCCGGCGTGTATGCCACCGCCATCAGACCGTGCCTCCCGGCAATGCCCCCACTGCCCTCAGCCATTCGCCCATCCTCCGCGGGCGCTCACCTTCACTCTCAGGCACGCGCAGCGGCCGCCCCCGTCCGTCCAAGATCACTCCCACCGCGCCCCCCGCCAGGGGGCCGCTCCACTGCCGTCCCTTCCCCGCGCCCACATCCATCCCGCGCCGCGGCCGCAGCTCTGACTCCCGCTCCTCGCCCGCGGCCAGCGGCAATAGCCGCAGTTCCCCCGCCCGCAGCTCGCCCGTCTCCTCCCCGATCTGCCACTCCAGGATGACCTCCCCCTCCTTCGTCCGGCCCACGGGCGCGATCACCGTTCCCAGCGGCACCAGGCAGTCCCGCCGAAACACCTCCATCGCCGCCTCCGGCAGCACCGACGCAAGCACCCCAAGCTGCGGCATCATGAAGATCGAATCCACCGCCAGCCTAGTCACCCCCTGGGGCTCGAACGCGTCGATCAACATCATCGCCGCCTGCGCCCGCCGCGGCGCGTGCGACAGAATCCCCCCACTCCCGATTATCAGCCCCAGCGACATCATGTCCACCAGCGTCTCACCTCCGGCGACTTGAGTGAACAAGTCGCCCATCGTGCGGGCCTGCTGCACCCCCTTCAGGCCCGAGGCGAGCGCGCCATGGTGTATCAGCGCCAATCGCAGCGCCTCCCGCGCCACCGCTTGCTCCACCATTAGATCCTCAACCGTCTGCGGAATCGTCGTCGGTCGGATCATCTTGTTCAGCAGCCGGTTCCGCAGTTCGCCCCGCTCCATCGGCGCCGGCACCCACCGCAGAATCCCCTCCGCCCCCGCCTCTGCTAACACATTGCACACGCTATAGCTCAGCCCCAGGTTCGCCGAAACCGTCCGGTTGAACTGATCCCCGAATACCGAGAACACATCCGTCGTCGCTCCCCCGATGTCCACCGCCAGCACGTCCGCCCCCTCTTCTCGTGCCGCCAGCTGCACCATCTCCCCCACCGCCCGCGGGGTGGACATCACCGGCGCGCTCGTCCACGCCAGCAGCTTGTCATATCCCGGCGCCTGCGCCATCACGTGCTCCAGAAACAGGCGGTGGATCGCCTCTCCCGACGGCCCCAGATTCTCCCTATCGAGCTCCGGCCGCAGGTTCTCCACCCTCAGCAGATCGACCCGGTCGCCCACTACCTCCTGCACCCCCTCCCACGCCGCGCTGTTCCCCGCATAGATCACCGGCAGCTTGAAGTCTCTGCCCAACCTCGGCCGTGGATCGGCCGCCACCAGCAGCTCCGCCGCATCCAGCAGATGCTGGACCGTCCCCCCCTCCGTCCCCCCCGACATCAATATCATGTCCGGCCGTATCGAGCGGATCCGACCGACGCGCTCGTGATCCTCCCGCCCATCGTCCACCGCGATCACGTCGATCACAATCGCCCCCGCCCCCAACGCCGACCGCTGCGCCGACTCCGCCGTCATCGTCTTCACCACCCCGGTCACCAGCATCTGGAGCCCCCCGCCGGCGCTCGACGTGGACAGGTAGAGATCAGCTCCCAGCTCCCCCTCCCGTGGCGTGTGCACCCTGTCGTCGGCCAGGAACCGACGTTCGGTTAGCTCCTCCAGCTCACCCACCGAGTTGAGCACCCCCACCGTCACATCGTCGAACGGCGCCTCTACCGTCGTCGGCGCCTCCCCCCTCCCGCGCAGGCGATACTCCCCGTCGGCGCGCTCGATCAGAATCGCCTTCGTGGTGGTCGAACCGCAGTCAGTTGCTACAATTCGTGTCGCGTCTGCCATCTTATCCGTAGGGCAGGAGCTTGCTCCTGCCACCTCCGCTGTAGCTGGAGGGCAATCATGTCTCGAATCCTGCGAAGCCCTCGTGCTACGTAGCGAACACTACTTCGCAGAGTAGTATTGGCGAAGCAGGACCCATACTCGCCGCCGTTGTCGTCCCGACCGCAGTCCTGCGTAGCCTCTGGCGAAGCAGGACGAAGCGGAGGGACCTCAACACCTTCCGGCCCGCTCCCACCCCGCCACCCCCCATCTCAGAACGTAGGGCAGGAGCGTGTCTCCTGCCCCTCTCACCACATCGCCCGAGATACTAGCACGCCCTCCTCCCCAGGGTCAACGCACGTACGACTGTCACCCGCGGATAGGGAAACTAAGTCGCAAGAACGAAAGCACCTTCATCGCCAGGCATACTTATGCTCGAACACATCGAATGCCCTCGTTGCCAAACCCCCAACTTGACCACCGAAGTCATGTGCTTTGCCTGCGGCGCCGCCCTGCGCCGCCGTTCCAAGCGTCGCCGCGGCGAGCCACCACCCGAGGCCCCCTGGCCCCTCTGGCTCGCCCTCCTCTTTCTCCTCATTGCCGCGGGACTCGCCGGCGCGCATCTCGCCTCCTGGCTTGCCGGCTATCGCGCCCGCGCCGCGCTCCCCCTCTGGTATCTTCCTGTCGCGGGGGTGCTTCTCGTCGGTGTGGGCCAGCTCGCCTTCCTCGAAGCGCGTCGGCGTGACCGCCGCTGGTGGCGCCTCCGCCGCGCCCCCGAGCTCCCCCTCTCCCAGGCCCACACCGGTGATGCTGTCTGGGCCCGCGGCAAGGTCGAGTGCGACACTCCGGTCATTCCCGCCTACTTCCCTCAGGAATGCGCCTACTATCACTATGTACTTCGCGAGCGGGAGCAAGACCAGTCCGGATGGCGCGTCACCGAGCGGGAGACCAAGGCCGTGGATTTCCGCCTCGTCCAGGACGACGAGTCCGTCTACGTCCCCTCCGGCTGCGTCAGATTCGACGCCCCCGTCTACGTCGAGACTTTCGTCGATACCAGCGCCACCATGCGGGTGAAGCTCTGGGCCATCCCCGTCGGCCTCCCTGTCAGCCTCTGCGGCCGAATCGCTGGCGAAACCGCCCGTCCTCGTGTCGATCCCCTCGGCGACGACCTCCCCGGAATCCTGACCTGGCGCTCGCCTGCCGACTACTGCAGAGTAGTCGCCAGGCGAGCTAGGATAGCAGGCATCTCGGGCTGGGCGTCCACCATCCTGGCCATCCTTGTCGTGATTGCCGCTGTCGTGCGAGCATAGTACTTGCTCCGCCCGACCGGGCAACCCCGACACCTAGGAGTAACATGATCATCGAGTACGCCGGAGGAAGGAAGCTCATCGCTCGTCACCGCGACCTCCAGGTCCTCAGCGACCAGCCCGAGAGTGGGGGAGGAGAGAACACCGCCATGACCCCGACCGAGCTCTTCATTGCCTCCCTCGCGCTCTGCGTCGGCGCCTTCGTCGTCTACTTCGCCTAGCGCCCGCGCACTAACCCGCGCAGCCCCTCAATAGCGCTTGGTGGTGCTGACCCGCGGCATCCGAAACTGCGCGCTCGCCTCTAGCTCTCCGTCTTTGACAACGAGATGGAGCGTGCTCACATTCGGCCCGATGGGCGGTATCCCCGGCCCGCCTCGTACCGGGAATATCACCTCGTAATAGTACATCGCCGAGATGGGCGCGTTTGCATCGTAGTACGGCTGCACGTCTCTCATCAGCACCGGCTGCGCCACCTCGACAGCCGGATACTCCGCCCCCGTACTCGTGCGCAGCGCGAAATCGATGCTGGCCGGGTCGCGGTCCTTCGGCAATTGCACCACTGCCGTCAGCTTGATCTGCTGCGCGACCGACCTCAGCGCGCGCCCCGCGGTGTTCCGAACTGCCCCATCACTGCTGTCCCCACCCTCAGCAATCTGGTACGCCACCTCATCCGCCGGCCAGCAGCAGCCTGCCGACCGGAAGACCACGTCCGCTGACACCCGCTGGTTTACATCTACGAACGCGCACGTATAGGCATCATAGGGATCTGCCCCCCGGTCGATCAGCGATCGCCCCCGCTGCTTCGCCCGCTCCAGGTCCGGCCCCTCAACCCGCAGCGCCGGATGCAGCCGGCTTCCCCCGCTGCAGCCCGCCGAAGCCAGCGCGCACAGGCCCATCATCAACACCGCGAGGCCCCGGGCTCCGCGCCCGAACGAGTAACCGCCGCGACCGTCTGCTGCCATTCCCTGCTGCCACCCCCAAATCAGCGCCTCAGGCAACTCACTCTTGCTGCCGCGCCCGTAGCGGCAGCGTTCACCCGAGTGATCGTATGCTATCACTCCCCATATTCGCTGTCAACGAACCACTATCTCAGGCTGTGGCCCCAGATCATTGCCCTACCAGGATTGCTGCGCGCCAGCCTATGGCGCGAGTCACTCCGTAGGAGCGACATTCTTGTCGCGATCACCGGTCTTTGAACGAGTCGGCACAAGAATGTGCCTCCTACGGGCCGTGGCGGTAGCCAGAGAAATGGGGCCACACCCCTATCTCACACCGCGTACTTCGCCCCATACGGCCGATGCGAAATCGGCGCCACCCGCATGAAATCGCTCCCCAGGATCTCCGCCGCATCCAACGAGAACACCGCGCAGTACGCCTCCACGTGCGGTCCTATATCCGCCAGGTCCTTCTCCTCCGCCGGCCGCATCCCGCCGAACTCTCCCGCCACCAGCGCCGGATCCACCTCTCCGCGTACGTACAGCGTCCCGCCGTGCATCCCCGTCGCGCACCAATCGCCGACCAGTGGCTCTCCATTCCGCCTCTCCAGCCCCAGCACGATCAGCAGCCCACCCGCCATATACTCGCCCAGGAAATCGCCGGCCGTCCCTCCCGCGATCACCACCGGCCGCTTCCCCCGATACTCCTTCATATGGATCCCCACCCGGTAGCCCACGCTCCCCCGCCCGAACAGCTCCCCCCCCCCCCCCCCCTCGCCAAGCCCGTCGCCCCCGTGGCCCTCCCCCCTCCTCCCCCCCCCCTCCCC
>Ga0114922_10000062_pt1 | contig 89888 bp, 74 predicted proteins | sample AartaG_FD_100975 | JGI IMG/M metagenome (GOLD analysis project Ga0114922, IMG submission 100975) | Deep subsurface microbial communities from Aarhus Bay to uncover new lineages of life (NeLLi) - Aarhus_00045 metaG | ecosystem: Environmental > Aquatic > Marine > Oceanic > Sediment | place...
AAAAGACTCAGCCCTCCCCGGGAGGTTAACGTGTCTGTGGTTATGGCTACCTCATTAATAATCGTAGAATTTTTGTTGATTTTTTCTTTTAAAACCCTCATATTTATTCCTACCTTTTGGGTTGTTTGGTTGTTGAATATTCTGTTATCATAAGACTTTTTATAACAGCAAATTAACCCAAAAGGCAAAATATTTATGAGACAAAATCGCTCAGGTTAGGTATTAATTACATATCCCCTTAACAGTCGGGACTTGAATAAAGAACTTCGTTCGCCAGTCCCGATATTTGTAATTTTATTAGCAACTGATGAATAATGAGACTTTGTCATCAGTCTCCTACTGCTCGACTTACATTACTATTTTGCTTCTTTTTCAAATCTCAGACCGCAGTTGCCAATATTACAGTTTTGAGGCAACAGCTTCAGCAACCTCTAACGTGGTATTCTTACCGCCCAAATCATATGTCTTGACTTTTCCCTCGGCGATAACGCCGGCAATGGCATTTTCAAGAGCAGTCGCCTTGTCTGTTTCTTCAAGGTAATCAAGCATCATCTTGGTCGACAATAGCATGGCAATCGGGTTGACTTTGTATTTGCCGGCATACTTGGGAGCCGAACCATGAGTCGGCTCAAAGACGGCATAGTTATCGCCAATATTACCGCTGCAGGCAAAACCGAGTCCGCCTACAAGCTGAGCCGCCAGGTCTGAAATAATATCACCGAACATATTGGAGGTCACCAGCGCCGAGTAATCCTCAGGATTTTTCACCAGCCACATACACATAGCATCGATATTGGTCTCCCAGAGTTCAATATCGGGATAGCTTTTGGCAACTTCTCTGGCGGTGCGCACCATCAGGCCGGAGGTCTCACGGATAACGTTCGGCTTTTCCACGACTGTAACAGACTTTTTGCCAAATTTTTTAGCATATTCAAAAGCATCAGTGACAATATTCCGACAGGCTTTTTTGGTGACTATGCGAAGAGAAACCGCCATCTCGTCATCCGGGGTTTCAGAAAACCTTTTCATTCTGGGGTGAAGTTTTTCGACTGTCCGGCGAAATTCGCCGGGAGTAGGAAAGAATTCGACGCCTGAATACAGGTCTTCTGTATTTTCTCTGAAGACAGTGATGTCTATTCCATCACGGTAATTTAACGGGTTGCCTTTGTAGGCTTTGCAGGGACGAAGGTTGGTTCTTAAATTCAACTGCTGACGCATTCTTACTATCGGGCTGGAATAAATATGGTTTTTCCCCTGAAGCTCGGGGATCAATTCCGCCTCCGCCTCCTGTTTAGGTTTGGAGGTTATGGCGCCGAACAAGGCACAATCCGTGTTGTTAAGCAAATCTATAGTACGCTGAGGCAGAGGTTCGGCCTCCTTGCACCAGAATTCCCAGCCTACATCGCCATGAATGTACTCGGCATCGAGCTTGATTTTATCCAGCGCTATCCTGGCCGCTTTCATGACATCATTGCCGACTCCGTCACCGGGAAGCCAGGCGATCTTATATTTTGCCATTACATTTTTCCTTCTCCAGATATCATCACAGCAAACACCTTAAAAAAATATTACCGCATCGCGGCCAATTTAAAATCGGCTGGAATTTATGGAATGAAATCAGAGAAAACAATCAAAATCGGAAAAGCATGATGATTTTCATATAGCAGAAAAAAAGAACTAACCTGCATTATTCATAAATTTTTCATGTGCTTGGGAAGTTCGTCTTCTGCCAGAGCTGTCGGAAGTAACTTCCGACAGCACAAAAACACACTATATTTTTAATGATAAAATAGATTTTATGAATAATTCGGGTTTAGTAAGCAAAATCTGGGATAATAGCTTACATCTTTTGATTTCTAAATCGATAATTACAGCCGCAAATATTTATGGATATCAAATCGGGCTTGAATATGTATATAATCAAATAATTAAAATATTGCGCCTATAGTGAACCGATGAGTGGTGCCCAGATCGTTTTTATAACCGACGAAAGCGTAATCAAATTTAAACTGACGGTAAAACACTCCGCCGCCAAATGATATGCCCCGCGAATCATAACCTGTCCCGTACCCGGCTCTCAGGGCAAACGATCGGTTGAATTTGTATTCCGCGCCAAAATTGACTTTTGTGTCAATATCGCTGTAAAAAACCGCATCCGATACCAGTTCAAGCGACTGTTGGAAATGCTGCGGCTTATATGATAATCCTGCTCGAAATTCCCGGGAGAGAGAGTAGCTTTCGGTAATAAACTTTACTTTATTGCCAAAGTTTTTAGCCGCGACTCCGGCGGATAGTTCCTTGCTGATCGGCATAAAAACACCGGCATCGATCATATAGGCGCCGGCTGAGGCGTAGTCCATTTTTTCATAGGCATATTTAAGCGAAAGACCCAGGTCAAATTTATTAAAACCATAAGAAAAGCTGAAAGCCCCGATAAAATTGTTTTCCTCAAACGTAACAAGAGAAGCAGTATCGGGATTTGTCCACCTTTCGATATCGGCGACATTGCCCAAGGCCAGGTATCCGCCCAATGAAAAATTCTTGCCTTTTGAAGCCAACGCCAGGTAATTTTGGGTGACATCTTTAAAATATGAATTATACATAAAAGCAACCTGGTTTCTTCCCTCAAATGATTGTAAAAGCGCCGGGTTGTAAAATGCCGAGGTTATATCGGCTCCCGAGGCAGTTACCGCCTCTCCCAGGGCAGCCGGCCGAGAACCCGCGCTTATACGAAGAAAGATGAAACTCGAACTGCCGGCGGAGGCTGACAGCAAATCGGGTAATGCCATAAATATAACGAGTAGAACTAATAAAATTATACTTGTTCTCAAAACATTATCCTCACTGTAAAAATATGATTTGATTCCTGCCCTCTTTTACCGGTAAGAAATGCATAATCGAATCCGCCGGTTAACTTGCCGAATGGGTTGTAAAGGCTCATGCCAAAAGTCAATGAACCATCCGAATAACCGGTCCTTAACCCTAATAATCGCTTATTGATTAATTTTTCGATAAATTCATCCTCTGATTCCTCGTCGGGTACGGTTATGCTTACCTGTTTAAAAATCCAGTATTCAGCGCCAGCGTATATTTTCAAATCGAGATATTGAATCTTGACAATATCCAGTGCAGCGGTCAAAGCTTCGTTTAGCAAAGTTGCAGACGTTCCACCTCTTATTTTTACCGGGAATTTATCATTATAAACATTGCCTCCGCTCGACCAGTAATTGCTCGAATCCCATCTATATTCAGAACCTAAATCCTGAGCGGTCAGGCCAATGGTGAACATTTTATTAAGCCTGCAATAGCCGCCAATGTCGACTCCAATGGCATAAGTATCCAGTTCACCAAGAGTAGATTGCAGGTACCTTAGATTGCCGCCAAAGGCATATTTTACACCAAAGATTTTAGCAAAGGTTAAGCCGAAAGCATTGTTGCTGTTTTTGAATTCACCGAAAGGGTTGCGGTCGTAATCTACCATTGTGACATTACTGACAGAGCTGTTGATCCAGGACAATCCCATCACTGCCTCATTACGTACAGGAAATATGAAAGCGGCGCTGTTCAAGTTGCGATCAAGCGACAGACTGTGATATGTAAAGCCCACCTGTTTTGTTGCGGCAAATGCCAGACCTGCCGGATTATAATAGACTGCATCGATTCCCTCAGCGATACTGCAGAAGGCGCCGCCCATTCCCAGGGCTCTGGCTCCTAAACCGAATTTCAGAAACGCGCCCGCCTGCCCTGCCTTTCCAGTTTCAGCGGATGTTGAGGAAATATTTATTGCTGCTGCGATTACTATTAAAAATAAAATTAATTTTCTCATTTTACTACAGCCACCTTTCCCCACAGGTCTTCACCATAATCAAATTTAATGTTGTAGAAATATATCCCATTCGCCACTAAATCGCCATTATCGTTTCTACCATCCCAAACATCATTATCGGCATCGACTTCTGCAAGACGAGTTTCGTTTTCTATAACAACCCTGACCAGGTCCAGATTGAAATCATAAATTTTAATCGTAACTTCAGCATCTTCCCTTGGCTTATAATGGATAGTAGTACCTTTACGAGTCGAGGCAATCGGGGAAAACGGCGATGGGTAGGCAAAATGTTCCTCGGCCCGAATCTGGGAGCGAAAAACACTCGAATCTCCGTTTTCAAACCGGACTGTGCCATCGGCGCCGCCCGCCCAGATTACCGAGCCAACCGTTTCTACGGCATAAAATCCGGATTCGTAGAACTTCCGCTGGCTTGACGGGTCGGAATCATTTACTTCCCTTATGACTGTCCAGTCCTGGTAATTATCGCTGATATACAGGCCATCATCCGTGGCAACAATAACGGTGTCGCCAATAAAGGCAAAATCCCAGGCCGGTTCTTCAATGACAGTCGTCCAGGTCTTACCATAATTGGGCGAATAAGCCACCCCATATTTCTGCCCGCTGGATTCACCTCCGCCAATACGGCAGGCGGCCCAGATATAAGTCGAACACACCGGCGCAAAATTACCGGTTATGGAAATATCAGCAGTATCGGCAACATCAATCGCCTGCAGACCGAAATAGTTATCCGCAACATAGGCATTACTGCCGGAAACCATAACGCTGAGAGGCGTGCCGGGCGTTTCAAATTCTCCTGCAAGCAACAGCGCAACTGTAGTATCTTCAACTAACCGGTACATGTTCAGCGAAATTTTATCTGCCACGTAAATGTAATCGCCATCAAAGAAAACGCTCACAGCCTTGCCTGCCGGCCTGACAAATGCTTCACGCGTTGGATTGGCCGGATCGGTTATATCTATTGCATAAAGGCCGGAATCCAGGTCCGCTACATAAGCCATATTGCTGTCGACAACAACTGCACGTACACTAGTAAGCGAATCATAGCTTCCGACAAGCGCCGAATCGGCCAGGGATGAATCAGGCGAGATAGTAAGGTCAAAGATAAGAAAACCGGCGCCACTGGCGGCTACATAAGCATAATTATCAGATACGAAAATATCATAAACACCCCAGCCTTGAGTATAGTACGAATTGGTATAAGGCTCGAATGGATTTGATGGGTCTGAAACGTCGACTATTTCAAAGCCATAAATCTCATTTGAGACATAAGCATAAACACTGTCAATACAAACATTGACAGCCTGACCGTCAAGAAAAAGGCTTCCGGTTAATTCAGGGTTTGTTTTATCGCTGATATCGATTATCTGAAGACCTTGATCGTAATCAGCAACATAAGCATAATCGCCCTGCACTGTAACGCCATACGCTCGCCCCGGCGTATCGCAACTGCCGACCGCAGTCAGGCTGTCGGGATTGCTGATATCGAGTATCCACAATCCTTCGAAATCGTGTGCTACATAAGCGTAATCGCCCTCGATAAAAACATCGTAAACACGTCCAGGTCTGCCGTTAATCGCCAGCCCCACCACGAAGTTGCCGGGAAGGCTTTCCCCATCATCATCTGCGCTGTGAGCAATGTTCCAGGCGGTATTCTGTTTTGAACCATCGCCATATCTGGTGAAAATAAACCTGTTGATTCCCTCGGCGGAACCGGCAAAAACCGAAATCGTATCAGGCGCTAAAGAGGTGTCGACTTTTACCGAAAAGTAATAATTTGTATAGTTATAAAAAGTACTGTCCACCCACAAATCGATGCTGTCCGAGGCATTCAAATACAGGTTATCCCATAGAGAATCTTCCCGGTTCTGCCCGGCATCCATCAGCCTGATAAGGCCGCCATACCAGCAGGCGCTGTAGATATCATCCTGATAGATATCCAAATCATAGGAGAGCATTCCCACCCAGTTCGCCTGATGCGGCATCAGGGTATCCCATGAGGCGCCGTAATCGGTGGTTAATGAGAAACCGTCCCCGAATTCATTGCTCTGCCCGGCCATTTGTTCGGAATGCAACGTGCCAACACAAATATACGTTGTGCCATTGTATTTTGACGCCGCCACAGCCGAAACAAGATTGCTGTACAATCCAGAGCCTTTCCGGAAAGTCTGCCAGTTTTGCCCTTCATCGGTTGAATATGACGCTCCGCCGACCGAGCCAAGCCAGATGCCGACAGAATCATAGACAATCTCAACAACAGAATTCGAGGTTAAACCCGGATATGTTTCATCAAAGGAAAAATTCATAACCGCCACAGCCGATGCAGATAATAATAGAACCATTAAAACAATTTTTTTCATTAAGACCTCGTTACCATGGTAATACAAATCTATCTATGTTAATTGTGCGAAACTTGTCCTGTTGTTTGACTGTTGAGTAATCATATTTACCATCTATAATATATGGATAATCACCAACATTTGTTGCTTTATAATTTCCCGAAACCATATCATCATATGCAGTAATTACTCTATCGATTATATTTGCGAAATTACTGTCGTAATCAACAGCGGTAAAATGAAAAATATAATCTCCTGACTGATTCTCCGGTAAAGGGGCTAAAATGCCAAGCGTGTAAATGCCATCCGCGGCAACGGAATCTCCATTATCACCGCGGTCGAACATCTGATAGCCGATACCGCTGGAGGAGCCATCAGGTTTGGTGACTGTAAAATAAACCTGGTCAATATTGCTGTGATCCTGGGGATCCCAGACACTCAGAAACAGATATGCAGTATCGGGCGAACCTTTTTGGAGTGAATCAGGTGCTATCAGATTGTACACATAAGGATTCGGCAGGTCATAAATATTGACAGTGTCGCTGATAGTGTTGCCCTGATTACTCTCGAAATCAACAGCCGTGAAATGAAAAATATAATCACCGGTCTCATAAGATGTATCAGGACTGGTCAGGCTATAGCTGTAAACACCATCGCCGGCTGTATTATCGCAAAACTGACCGTCATCATGCATAAAGGATGTATCCGGATCGATTGAACCGCCCGGCAATTCAATAGTGAAATAGACCTTATCAATGTCATCAAGACCCTGTATATCTCTTACACTAAGATGCAGACAAACAGTATCAGTAAAACCAATAGGTAAAAAATCAGGGAATTCTAAATCGTAAACATAGGGCTGCGGTTGAGAATTAACAGTAATTATTCTACTTATAATGTTCGATTGATTATTATCTGAATCGAATGCGGCAAATTCAAACAGGTATTCATCATTTTGTGTGAATATTTCACCACCTACAATAATATAACTGTAGATGCCATCACCGGCGATACTATCACCATCCTGACCATCGTTTTTCATAAACAATGTGTCGCAGATCAATAGGCTGTCGGAGGATTTAATTGTAAAAAAAACCCTGTCAATATTTGAAAGACCCTGTGGGTCTCTAACAGCAATTGAAAAAAACAGGGTATCGGTAGAATCGATTTGAACGCTGGTTGGCGCAACCAGATCAGATACCTCCGGCGCATCGCTGGTAACAGGATTGTCACTGCAGCCATTGCAGTTTAATATTAATGCAATACTAAAGAAAAAAGGAATGGATTTTAATGCTGAAGATCGTGTATTTATGATGTCCGACAAGCTTTTTACCTTTCCGGCTGCAAAATTATCTTAAATTTTCAAGAATTTTCTAAAAGTATCAATCACAATATTAGCAAACTTACCAGACATCCTCCTTCTGCATTGCCATAAAATACCAGCGCCCTTCTTATTGTCAAGCGTTTCTTTAGCTAAAATGTTCCAGAAAAAGTCCATGACGAAGCCCGTTTGTCGACACATTTATTATATTAAAACCGAAAATCTTCATAAAAGATAATAGAATCGAGGCGCCGCTTACTATAATATCAGCCCTTTCAGGGTCAAAAACCATAATCTTCTTTCGTTGCCCGATAGTCATTGAGGCCAGCGTTTCTGTAAGAAGGGCAAGGATTTCCTCCAGTATTGAAAATTCTTTTAACTTTTCAGTCTGAAATTCATCCAGGTTTGCGAGTATTGCCGCCACAGCCGTTGCCGAACCGCCGACGACTAACATTTTATCTGGAACCGGGTCTAATAACCTGGAAAAATCGGATTTGGTAAAAATCTCATCAGCGATTTCCCTGTATGCATCAACCGGCTGTTCATAGCCTGCCAGCTCGCAGGCAGTAACAGCGCCCAGCTTAACGCCCGACCAGCTTTTCAGTTTTCCATCCACGCCGACAGCCAGTTCTGATGAACCGCCGCCGATATCAACAACAGCCACAGTTTTCCCCGGCGCTTTTATTCCCCAGGTTGCCCCCTTAAAACTTAACTCGGCCTCTTTCCGGGGATCGATGATTTCGATGGGGCGCCCGATTTCCTCAGATAATTTGCCGGCAAACTCAGCCCCATCCTTCGGCTTTCGCAGTACTTCGGTGGCGGTGATCTTTATCACCGAGCAATCCCTCAATGTATCCAGCGCCTTGTGAACGGCATTTATCATTCCGGCTTTATATTCTGAGGAGATATTTCCGGCTTCATCAAGACGTCTGCCCGCACGGTAATGAAAACGGTTATCAGAAAATATCTTTATGCCATTTTCATCAATTGCGGCTTTAAGGCATAAAACAGTATTTGTTCCTATATCAATAACGCCGGCTGTTTTCATAAATCAATCACGTCGACTTCCTTAAATTCAGCGGATTTAACTATCAATTGAAAATCCTGTATCGGCAGCCAGATTATTTCCCCTGGTTGAAGGCCATCCTCATCAAGATAAAACCCTTCAGTTTGAAGCCGGCCATACCTCTCAGCAATCACTCGCCATAAAAATATCGCCGTCTCTTTAGCTTCATCCTCATCGATACAAAGGACCGGTCCATCTTTGGGGAATTTTTCAGCCAGTCTGTCATGAGGCTGTGTTTTTAAAATCGTTATCGCTCTTTTAACCCACAGGTTAACATCGGTTGCCTTAAAAGCGGGACTGTATAGATAAAAAGGGTTGTCTCGTTTTTCTTTACGCAATAATGCCACCTCGGTTGTCAGCAGGCTGTAATAATCTTTAACCGTTTTATATCTTTTCCGGCCCTGAAACTCAAGCGGAAATCTCCAGTATGGAACACAAACCTGCGGATCGGCCGCCAGGCATTTAACCTGCCTGTATCCATCATCGCTTAAGATATACGGACGATCACAATTGGTGCATGGATAAAACAATGAAAAATGATTCTCCTTTAGATCTGCACCGCAATTAGGACATTGATGTTTGAGCAATTGAATATAATGAGAATTTTGTCCGGTGGAAACCTGCCCTTTATACTCAAACGGTTTTTCAGTCCCGGCATAGCCCCTTTTAGCAACGGCGTCAACGAAAACGGTTTTTCCCTCTCCTCTTGAATTGTAAGTTACAGCCCAGACAGGAAAATAGATAACCGATATCTTTTCGCCTATCATCGCCGAACAGATTGGCGCCGATCTATTGTATATGTTGATATTATGTTTGTGAAGGTCCATCGCTCTGCCTTCAGCCTCGACCGGAGAAATATCCGATCTTACCATAACCGCACCGGCGGGAGTTTCCTCACGGCTGTAAGCATACAGCGGCAGCGATTGCGGCCTTATTCCAAGCGATGCCAGCTTTAATTCGCCTGATGAAAATGCCGGAACGGTAACATCGAAATCCTTGCCTTTAAGCTCATACCTGCTCTCGACCGGAATTATCTGCCCATTCGCCGCTTCTTCAAATTCAACATTGGGAGCCAGATAATCAAGAGCCATGCCCCGAAAACGATAAAATGGCAAATAAAACAACTCAGATTTTATTATATTTCCGGTTAACGGTAAGCCCTTGTTTTTAAGATAACGGTCTACTGCCATTCGTGCGCCATAAGGTTTGATTTTGGGTTTGTAGAAATATTTCAATATCCTGTGTGGAGCGCCAATCCTGACCACGAGATCGCAATATTCACAGCGGTTGGTCATTGCCCCTTCGGGCGTCTTGGTAGGCTTGCCGCATCCGGGGCAGTTATATATGAGTTGAAAATCAGCCATTTAATTTTTCGCCGCATTCAGTGCAGTATTGTGATCCCGGCGGCAATTTCGCTCCGCATTTATCACAGACCGTTTTTTCATTGAGCTTTTTGCCGCAATTATGACAGAAATTCGCCTCGGCCGGAAGCTCTTCCTCACAATTTGGACAGGTATTTACCGCCACCATTTGATGGCCGCATTTATAACAGAACCGGGAATTTTCAGGCGTATCGGTATTGCACTTGGGACAGGTGACTGTTGGCAGCGGTTCTGTTTTCAGGTCGCGCTGTTCGGGTGATAATGCGCCCTGCAGGAGCCCTGGCACCATCATTCCGATACCGGCTCCCATTCCCAATCCGGTGCCTGTCTGAGCGGAATCGCTGCCTGAGCCCATTGCCTTGGCTAAGGAATATTTCAGGAATTTATCGAGGTCGCCGACTGCTTTCATCGAGGATTTTTCATCGATCATCTTCTGGACCTCATCGGGCGGAGTGATCGAGGTAACAAAGAAATCTATCAGTTCGAGGCCGTATTTGGAAAAATCGTTTGATATGCGAAGCTTGATGTCGCTACCGAGCTCATCAAACTGAGACGGCAGATCAAAAATAGTCTCAAGCTTTTCACCAAACATATCGTTGATCCGGGCGACTATAACGTCACGCAGGTAATCGGCTATATCATCGGTGCCGAAACGAGATTCTCGTCCAACCAGTGAGTTGATGAACAAAAGCGGCTGAATAATCCGGAAAGTGTAAGCGCCATAACCGCGAAGACGAACTAAGCCAAGCTCTTTGTCACGGAAGGCCACCGGATCCTTGGTGCCCCACTTGAGGTTGGTAAATACCTTGTGGTTGATAAAATAAACCTCGCATCTGAACGGCGATTTGAAATTCCACGGCAAGGACAGCGCCCGTGTTAAAAGCGGGATATTCAAACTAGTCAGGGTATGCCGTCCCGGACCGACCACATCATAAGCCCGTCCATTCCTGAAAAAGACCGCCGATTGCGATTCCCTGACAATCAACTGCGCCCCCAGCTTGATATCAGTCGAACCCTGCTCGGGAAAACGGTGAATCATGTCTTTGCCGATCATGTCCATCCATTCGATAACTTCCATCAGAATTGCCATATCTTCCTCCATAATTTTGGATTTATATTTTCTTTTTGTAACTAAAAAAAACTTATCTAAATATTTATCGGCTTGTATATTAGTATCTTAAAAAAGAAGTGTAATTTATATGGAGTAAATGCGAGTAATGGAAATTATGCAGTACACATGCTTCTATCTATCCGAATGAACTATCCGTAAGCACACGGTAAAGTACATCTTACATAAACTTCGCTCAGCCCCCGTGCCCATGATGGCCGATATCTATGTTATTGACAGTGGGGTTGTTAACACTGCATTCGTCTTCCTGGGGACATTCGTGGCATTCGCATTCGAGTTGGATTGTAGTGTGGTCAATGCCATACTTTTCACCCAGCATCCTCTCCAGCTTCTCCAGAACTTCCCCACCGACATGAGGCGTATTGCCATCGAGCAATACATGCACAGTCAGCATGGTATTAGAGGATGACAGCGTCCACACATGAAGGTCGTGAACTTTGATCACGCCCGGAGTATCAAGGATATCCTGCTGAAGCTTATTATAGTCGATCTTCGATGGCACCCCCTCCAGAAGTATGTTAGCCGCCTCCTTAATCACTCCATAAGCGCCGCGCAAGATTATTAACGCAACCACCACGGAAATAATCGGATCGGCTATGAAATTTCCGGTTAGAAGCATTATCAAGCCGCCTGAAATCACTCCTACTGAAGCCAGCATATCGCCGATCACATGAAGATAGGCTGATTTCACATTAAGGTTGCCTTCGGCTGACCGGCGAAGGCTGACCGCAATAATTATATTCACAACCAGGCCGATTACCGCTACTATAAGCATGGCGATTGTCTTGACCGGTTCAGGGCTGATCAGTCTTTTGTAAGCTTCCATGAAAATCACGCCGGCAATCACTACCAGCGATACACCATTGATTATGGCGGCAAAGACCTCAGCCCGGTGGTAGCCATAAGTTCGCTTGCTGGTAGTGGGCAATCGGGATATATACAGCGCCGCCAGTGATAACCCGATAGCGAAAACGTCGGCGAAAAGATGACCGGCATCGGATAAAAGCGCCAGCGAGTTGGAGAGAAAACCGCCGATTAACTCGGCGAAGAATATCGCTAACGTCAAACCAAACGCCCAGCCCATACGGCTTATGATTTTACCGTGAGAATGATTATGATTGTGGACATGTGTCAAACTACTATTACCTCGATTCCATTTTCAATCAATAATTCTGCAGTTACGCCGTTTCCATTTACAAGCTTATCGACATTGTGCACTTGTCCGACCCCACATGAAGGGCTTCTTGATTTTAATATGGCTTTTCTAACGCCGTTAGCTAAAGCCAGATCAAGTGTTTTATAAGCTCCTTTAATAAAATTATCGGTTACATCCTCGCCATTTTCATTGATAACTTTTGCATTACCCTCTAAGACGTCTTTACCAGTTCCAGATTTAATCCAGGCTTTAAGACGAGGTACGCCAAGCCCTCCTAAGACTTCCGGGCAAACCGGCAATAACTTACAATCTTTCTTATAATTATCTAGATCGGGCAATTGTTTGGATTTACCATCAAAGCGACATTTCTGGCCAAAAAGACAGGCCGATATGATGCTTATCTTTGCTGTCTGGAATTTCACTCTTTCGACTCAAACATCAACAAAAAAACCCCGAATCAACCGGGGTTAATCTTATTTTTATTTTCTGTTTCTCTATGATCTAAAAATAATTGACTTAACAAAATAATCTCTGGGATTAATATACCGGCCATATTTTCTTACCTCATAGTGAAGATGAGGACCGGTTGAACGTCCGGTAGAACCTATAAGACCGATAACATCCATCCTTTTAACGTTCTGACCTTTTTTAACTTTTATCAGACTTAAATGACCATAATATGTTTTAATATTATTTCCATGATTAACAATTATATAATTTCCCATACCCCTCTCCCAGCCGCATCGTTCGACAGTGCCGTTAGCCGGGGCAATAACAGAAGTTCCCTTGTCGGCGGCGATATCGATTCCTTTATGCATAACCATCAGGCCGGTAAATGGGTCCTTACGCATCCCCACGCCCGAGGTGATGAAGCCCTCGGTGGGCATTATCGACGGTGTATGATCAAGAATATTTTTTCGAGTTAAAATTTTGTCATAAACATCATTCAGCGAGGCATTTTCAAGGTCTACCTGCCTTAAGATTTTATTGATATCTTTTTCAACCAGAGAAAGCTTTTTTGTCGGCAGCGAACTAAACTCTAAGGAATTGAAATCCGGACCACCGATACCAACCTCACGAATTGATGGATCGATTATTGGCAAATCAAATACCAATCTAATCTTTTCATCAGTATCTACAATGTCGGCCATCCGTTCCTTAATAGTCTCAACTGATTCCCTGAGGTTTTTAATCTCTGATTCTAAATAGACGTTTTCTTTTTCTAATGATGTCAGTTTTTGTCGGTCGATGTTGGCTTTAAAATAACTTACAGTAAAAAACATTGAGCAGATAAAAAACATAGACAGGACAACAAGAACTGAAATTATCTTCCACCTGCCAATTCTTTTTTCTATCACTTTACCGGTATCATCCGGCACGATAACGACTGAAAAACCTTTTCGCGGCATCAACTCCTCCTGATAAAACTAAGTTGGAGCAAATTTACTATGCGGTGATTGTCATGTCAAGACTATTTTATTAATAGATATTCCCGCTTCAAAATCTTCGCCACAACCTTAATAAACTTCTCCGAATTCAAAGCTTGCAGGCTGTAAAGATGCCAGCATTTTTTTTCCGGCATTTTGAATTCCGGTTTCCGTTTTTTAGCCATTGAGGCTCCTTCCCGGACCTGCCGAAAAAAACTTACGTTGTCAAACAGCCTGTGTAAATTTTATCGGCAAAATCCGCTTTTACTTAAAAGTTTTTAAAATTCAAAAATCCTCCTGAACAATGTGCAACATCCATTCCGCTTATTGTTCCGGCGTTTCAGAACCGCCAATGACGAGTTATCATGTTGAAACTCAACCTGATGGCTGAAACCATAAGAATTTCAGAACGTTATTTTGGGGGAATTAATAATAGGAATTTTCCCATAAGAAGGAGACTTATATCAATAACTTTAAGCAATTGCTAAAAAAGATTATAATAAAAAATTGAAGACTTAAGATGAATTAATCGCTTGTACCGCAAGCGACTTAACATGTGCTGGCATCCGCCATAGGCGGATTCTTCTGCCAGAGCTGTCGGAAGTAACTTCCGACAGCACAAAAACACACTGTATTCTTAATGGATTCCTGACATTATTTCTATCATATTATTATCTAAAGGATTAAAAGCTAATTTTTAATGATAAAATAGATTTTATGAATAATTCGGATTAAAATGAATTAATCGCTTGTACTGCAAGCAACTGGCGATTGTTATTTTGGAAAATTATTATTGTTCGGCCTTAAAGCCCTTAACACCACCCAGGCCACTGCGCCCAGAATCGGCAACGCCATGAATATAACAATCAGCAAACCCCAAAACGGCTGATCTGCAAAAAATTCTTTAAATGCATCCGGCATAATATTAATAAGAGCTTTTTCAATTGGATTGTCAAATTCCTTTTAATTCAAAATTGATGAAAATGACCGATGACTCTGATGACTCTATAGTTGATTTCATATTAATGGCAATTTAATGCAGCGCTTTATATATTAAGGCATATTTTCGGAGTCGTCAGCATATAAATATATTTAGATTATGAGTCTTCTTTCGGCTCTTTCTGGTATTCTTCGAAGCTCTTTTCTTTATAATGTTCCTCGCCAAAATATCTCAATATCAATTCAAAGATTTCAGCGGATTTATATCCGGGGATGCCGGTTAAAACCGTACCATCGGCTTTCAGAAAATAAGTGGCCGGCACACCACGGATTCTAAGACTTCGAGCCAATTGACCCACAGAAATCTCGCCTTTTTCAGTTTTATAAATATCTTTTGATCCGGTATTGACTTTGACCGGTGTAAAATATGCGTTAATCAGGTCAATTATTTTTTGATTAGAGAAGGTACCATTCTCCATTTTAGTGCACCATGGGCACCTTGGCCGCCAGAAATAAGCCATTACATATTTATTATCCTTAGCCGCCAGTTTTAGACCCGTATCAAATTTTACCCAGGTTAAATCGTCCGAGGATTCGGCTTTTGTACCCTGATTGTTTTTATCCGGGGAAACGCTATATGCAATTAATATAACCGCTGTTAATGCCACGATTGCGATTACGATATTTTTCATCCGTCCTCCCGATTTGTATTTTTATATATAATCGTCAACAACTCTCTTTTTATCATAAATGTTCCAGATAAAATCCCCGGCGATGATCTTACTTATTGAATTCCAGCGGCCATAGACGCTTATACCAGAAATAATCGCCGATTACATGGCGTGTGTAGTTGCGGCTTTGATCGTAACCGATTGTTTCTATATAAGTTTCAGTATCAGTTCCGGCCTGTTTCCGCCATCTTTTAGCGGCTGTAGGACCGGCATTATAAGCGGCTACAACCACCTCGTTCTTTTGCAGTCTATGCCTTAACCAGCGAAGATATTTACACCCCAGCTTTATATTATATCCGGGATTGAATAATGTTTTCTGACATATTTCTTTTGCGCCAGCCATCTGGGCGGCGGTAACCGGCATAAGCTGCATAAGACCTAAAGCTCCCACTTCTGAAACCGCATGCGGGTTAAACCGGCTTTCACGGTGAATGACCGCTAATGCCAGGTATGGATCGATATCATTTACATTATACGAAAGTAAGTCCTTAAACAGGACCGGGTAATTTAAGCCGTTCCAGGTATCGCGGCTGTACGAAAGACCCTGTCTTTTCAGGTTGCCCTTTAGATCATCGAGGACCTTGAAAAACACCTGATCGAGCCGAAGTTTCCTCGACTTTTTCAAGACTTCAAGCCTGCTGTAAAGATTGGAATTCCGGTAATAGATATTAAGTAATTGCCTGCCAGCCTCATCTGTCAAGCCATAATAAAAAAGACTGTCGACGTGGCTAAGCTGTTTTTCATCAATCCGTTTCTTTTTTACCCGCCATGACAGAAATTTTTCGACCTTTTCTATAAAACCAGTCATAAATTCGTCATAAGTAAAAATAGAGTCTTTTACGCTGCCGCCCAAAATTTCACTTGTTTTGAAATTGTAAAATGATGAATTATATCGGCTAACGATCTTTTCCAAATGCGGCTTATAATCGGGGGAGAATTTATACAACCAGTAATCAAAAATATCGGCAAACTCATCCTTTCTATTATAGCTTGAATATGTTAATGCGGCTTTATTTTTTAGCCCTAGTTTTGCATACGATTTGCCAAGAAGAAAAAGCGCTCGTGTATAATATCTTGATTCCGGGTACTCGCCAGTTAATTTTTGCAATATGTTAATAGATTTATTCAGGTCGCTTTTTTGATAAAAATCGCCGGCAATAAAAAGCGCCCTCGGATTCAAGGGGTTTTCTGGATATTTTTTTGTAAAATTCAGAAGCTGAGTCACTCCTTTGACTCTTAAACCTCGACGGTAATTGCAAATCGCCCGGCCGTATTCAGCCTCAGTTTTAATTGTCTCAGACGGAGATTGAGTCAATCGTTTGAAAATCCTGGCTGCCTTCGAGTAGTTTCTTTTCCCAAGATAACACCAGGCAAGAATAAGATCATTCGAATCGGATGGTTCAATTCCTTTTAATGATTTAATGGCCTTGCTGTAGTATCCTTTTTCCTTCAGCATCTTTATCAATTGTATAATCTGTTGATTATCGAGGGCTGGAGATAGGGAATCAACAACAAAAGATAAAACACTCTTTTTCTCCTCTACCAGGTATCTGACAGACAGAGCATTCTTGAAATTTTCGAGGGCGTTATCATAATCCTTAAAAGTACAGAACAGTTTAACTTTTAGAAAGTAATAATTAATTTGATCTTCTATGGTTAAAACGTCGGGGTAGATATTATTCAGCGCTATCATCGAGGAGTCAGGTATTCCGTTTTCACAATAGTATTCAGTTAGTATCAGGTTCGCCTTGAATTTAAACACATCGACCGTCGATAAGGCCAGTGTTTGCAGGCGTTCTATCGATGGAAAACTATTATGACTTTCAACAAGGGTTAGAAGATAATCTGCAGCAAGAGAACTAAAACCGCTATCTCCGGGATTGGCCAAGGCGATTTTTCTTGTTTCTTTATAATCATCATATTGACAATATAAAGCCGCTGACTGGATATGATCGCCTGTTAATTCAGATAATTGCCTTATAGCGCTTTTTTTATCGCCGACTGCTGCAAAAGCCCGGGCCAGAATCAGTTTTTCCTCATCGTTATCGCCTGTAAGAGAATCGATTAGATGGCCATACCTGCTGTCGAGGTATAAACTGTTATATACTGTGAATAATCTGTTTTCTTCGGCTGTTAATGGACAAAATAGAATAGCTGTCCAGAACCATATTGTAATTTTTAAAGCACCTTTTTTACTTATCAATACCCGTCCTTATTATTCCTGTTATTGGCAAAACCCTGTTGAACTTTAAGGTCAATACTATCCTCGCCAAATGCTTTTACCAGTTCTCTTAAAATGGCTGGAGACGGCTGTACTTTAAATTTTTTCGATCTGATTGTCAGGCTGTTATTATCACTGCGCAAACGGATTATAACCTCAGATTTGCCTGGATTTTTTTCAAAAAGTTCAGCCAAATAATCGATTTTACCATCGTCGAGTTCGGATTCGTTCAATTTCATGAATAATTTGCAGGGAATTTCCTGATAAGCCGTTTTAATTAGAAATAGATCATTGGCTTTCACCTTGGGTTTTTCGCCCTCTCGGGTACTTAAGACTCCGGTCACCAGAATGTTGTTCCCTTCCTCAAGCAGCGCTTTTCTTTTTTCAAGACAATCTGAAAAAACAATAACCTCCGCCGTATCGGTAAGATCCTCGATTTTCAAAAAGGCATAGAGCTTGTTGTTTCTGCTGGTGCTGATCCTTGGCTTTTCACTGATTACACCGCCTACTAGCACGCTCTTGCCATCCTTTAGATCCACCAGGTCTTCAAGTTTGTTATCGACAAAAGCCAGATAGTCTGTATAATCGTCCTCTAAGGGGTGCGAGCTTAAGTAAAACCCGAGAACATCTTTTTCCATATTTCTTGTTTTTGCGTCGCTCCAGGGTTTTGTTTCTTTTAAATCCGGGGCCATCATGCCGATTGAGTCGTCCATCCCGAACAATTGCTCTTGTCCGGATTGCACCTCTTTCTGAACCCGGGCGCCAAAGCCGACTAATGTTTCAACGTTAGCATGAAATTTTGCTCTTGATGGTTCAACAGAATCAAAAGCGCCGCTGGCAATCAGGCTCTCGAGAGCTTTTTTATTAACTGTATGGAGATCGACACGTTTTAGAAAATCAAGCATATCGGTGAATTTTCCGCCTTCATCGCGGGCTCTGACAATCGCCCCGACGGCCAAGGTTCCGACATTTTTAACCGCGGCCAGGCCAAAGCATATCTTATGCTCAACAACCGAAAAATGAGCAAACCCTTCATTGATATCCGGCGGCAATAGTTCTAACCTCAGTTCATTACACTCATTTTTAAAGATTGTAACCCGGTTTGAATTGCCCATTTCGCTGGTAAGCGCAGCCGCCATGAATTCGGCCGGGTAATGCGTTTTAAGATAAGCGGTTTGATAGGCAATCACTGCGTAACCGGTAGAATGGGCTTTAACAAAACCGTAACGGGCAAAAGTTTCGATCATATCGAAAACTTTCTCGGCAATCTTTTCATCTATTTTCCTTTTGATAGAGCCCTTGATAAACTCGCTCTTTTGCTGAGCCATCACCTCTGCCTGCTTCTTGCCCATCGCCTTGCGAAGAATGTCCGCTTTGCCGAGACTGTAGCCGGCCATCACCTGGGCGATTTTCAACACCTGTTCCTGGAAAACGATTACGCCATAAGTGTCTTTAAGTATTGGCTCAAGCAACGGATGTTCATACCTGATCTCCTTTTTCCCCTTTTTGCAGTCGATATAAGTGTCAATCATGCCCGAGTCGAGCGGGCCGGGACGGTACAGAGCGTTCATGGCTATCAGATCATCGATACAAGCCGGTTCCAGTTTACGAAGGTAATCGCGCATTCCGCTTGATTCAAATTGAAAAACGCCGGTAGTCCTGGCATCGGCAAAAAGCCTGTAAACCTCGGAATCATCAAGAGGAATTTTGTCTATATCAATACTCTTATTATGGATTTCTTTAACAAGCTCGATTGTATCATCAATAACGGTCAGAGTCCTCAGACCAAGAAAATCCATTTTCAATAAACCAATTGCTTCGACGATTCTCATATCATACTGAGTGGTGATTTCATTCTTGCTTGATTTATACAAAGGTACAAATTCAGTGAGCGGCGCGGGAGCGATTACCACTCCTGCGGCATGGGTTGAGGCATGCCTGGCCAGTCCCTCGAGAACTCTGGAATGTTCCAGTACGGTGGCGATTTTTTCATCCTGTTGAATCGTTTCTTTCAGGTCAGTCGATATTTCAAGCGCCCGTTCTAGAGTCATGCCTATTTCCTCGGGGATCATCTTGGCCACCCTGTCCATGTCGGCATAGGGGATCGAGTGCACTCGCCCCACATCCCGCACAACCGCCCGAGCCGCCATCGAGCCAAATGTAATGATTTGAGCGACATTTTCCTGCCCGTATTTATTGGTAACATACTCGATTACCCGGTCGCGGCCCCGATCGGAAAAATCGATATCGATATCGGGCATTGATATTCGTTCGGGATTTAAAAACCGCTCGAACAGCAAATTATACTTCATCGGATCGATATTGGTAATACCCAGACAATATGATACCAGCGAGCCAGCCGCAGAACCCCGTCCAGGTCCGACACGAATCTTGTGATTCTTAGCAAAATCGATGAAATCCTTGACGATGAGAAAATACCCGGAATAACCCATCTGCCTGATTACTCCCAATTCATAATCAAGTCTCTCCTGTAAACCGGGAGTCACCCTGGCATAACGCTGATTCAGGCCGGTATTGCTAAGATATTCAATATACTTGTCCGTTGATTCAAAACCCTCAGGCAAGGGAAATTCCGGGACTAAATTTCTGCCCAGATCGATTTCAAGGCTGCACCGTTCGGCTATTTTCAGACTGTTTTCAATAGCTTCAGGAGTATCGATAAAAAGTTCTTTCATCTGTTCAGCCGATTTAAAATAAAACTGGTCGGTTGAGTAGCGCATTCGGTCGGTATCGGAGATTACCTTGCCGGTCTGCAAACATAGCAAAGCGTCATGAGCGGTATAGTGCTCGCGTTTCAGATAATGGCAATCGTTGGTTGCAACCAGACCCAGCCCGAATTTCTCGGCATACTTTTTCAGTGACGCCCTGACTGCCGCCTCCTCGGCTATATCATGATTTTGAATCTCAAGGAAAAAGTCGCCGGTATCAAAAATATCAAGATAACTTCTGATTACTCTCTCGACTTTTTCCTCATCACCTTCGGTAACCGCCTTCGGTATTTCACCTTTCAGACAGGCGGACAAAGCGATCAACCCTTCTGAATGTTCCGCCAATACTTTTTTATCGATTCGGGGTTTGTAATAGAAGCCCTCCAGATAGGCAATCGAGGAAAGCTTAATCAGGTTTTTATAGCCCTGAAAATTTTTTGCCAGCAAAACAAGGTGATAATTGCTGTTATAAATCTGGGCAGATGCATGTTTCTCATGAAGATCATGCGGCGCTATATAAGATTCGATGCCGACAATTGGCTTAATCCGGTATTTTTTGGCCTGCGTATAAAAATCAATTGCGCCAAACATATTGCCATGATCGGTAATAGCCAGAGAGTTCATCCCCATATCGGACGCGGTCTTCAGCATATCGGGAATTTTAATCGCCCCGTCTAAAAGAGAATACATCGTGTGGTTGTGAAGATGAACGAAGTCGGATTTACTCATTTCAATCAAGCCCTTTTATGAAATTCACTACGCTGTTTCGGCAGTTAAAACACAGTTTCTGTTTACATCTGAAATATACCTGCTCTTCAAGTTCCTGTGGCGTCAGCCCGGAGAGCTCAATCTCCTTAATAGATTCTTCAATATCTTCCTGGCTGGCGGAAATATTGATATAACCGTCAAAATCGGATACTACTGTACAATCGAGGCGGTAATTATCACCGCCTTTTCTCAGACGTTTTCCGCACCGTTCACAGCGAACGATTTTTTTGTCGCTCATAGGTTATCAAACCGCTTTTCTTTCGGCAAGATTTATTTATATTTTTCCATTACATTAAATAATATTATTCCACATAAAAATCCACCAATATGTGCAAAATAAGCTACTCCTCCCTGGGCTGAACCTATAGTAGGAGCACCTACCAAAATCTGGAATATAAACCAGATTCCCAGAAACAATAGAGCCGGCAATCTGACAACACGAATAAAAAAGAAAACGATTATCAGAGTACGTACCCTTGTCCGGGGAAATCTTAGGAAATATGCTCCCATTACACCGGCAATTGCTCCGGATGCGCCAAGCATCGGAAATGCAGATGAGGGAGCTGTTGCTACCTGGGCCGCAGTTGACAATATCCCGCATAGAATATAAAACAACAAAAACCTGATATAACCAAGTTTATCCTCAACATTGCCGGCAAAAACCCATAAAAAAAGCATATTGCCAAGCAGATGCAATGAATCGCCATGAAGAAACAGCGAGGTGATAAGTGTTAGAGGCGGGAATAATGTTGAGGCGGAGTTGACCGGTATAAACGTAGTTAGAGTTTTTGCCACAGCAGAGTATTTCCATATAAAAATATCTTCCGATGTTCCCAGAGATAACTGGTAGGTAAAAACAACGATGTTTAGCGATATTATAATCATTGTAACAAATGGAAACCGTGCGGACGGGTTTTCGACACGTAAGGGAATCATTACTATTTGCCGATTACCTTAAATCGGGATACCGTACTCGATATGTTGCCCTGGTTATCAAAAACCGTTATACGCAATGTATGCCAGCCTATCTTAAGCGGATTTCTGACCTGGTATGAAAAATCTTTCTCGTCGATATCGTAGTAAGCCGGCGCCCAGATACCATCGATGGTCATTTCGAATTGTGTTTCCTTTTTGAAACCGGAAAGGTCATCGGTTATTTTGCATGAAAGCAAGGGGGTTCTGTTTTTTGTCTTACTGTTATTTTTCGGCCGTATTCTCCATATCCTGGGCGGAGTATCATCGACTAATACTCCGAACTTTCCGCCGCCGCGAGTTACGCCCTGAATAAAATCATCAGACCTTTCACCGATAAAATACCATTTGTCTTTTTTATACGAATAATAATACAGCGAGCTATGAGAAGCCTTTAAAGCCAATTGTCTTTTTTCAACCTGAATTATTGCCTCATCTTTGAAAAGCAGGTCTGCCGGTAAGATATTAAAAGTATAACCTCCCGCTCCATTAAAAGCCGGCTCAGTAACCTGCATAATTGCCAGACCGTAAAGCTGATTTTTTAAAACCTGCAGCCGAACTGTGGAATCAGGCGAGCACACTATACCGCCTGAATCGAATATATAAAATCCATCGATTCCAGATTTCAAGATTAACTCCGGCTCAAAGAAGTCATTGCTGTTGAGTACAGGCGTTAAAACCTTTATATAATCATCGTTCAGAGGCAATATATCAAGATACTGTGATTTAAAATCACCGAAAGCGGCCAAATTAGTTTTTGGAGCAATGATCTCAAGGAAATCGGCATAGGGGATAATTTCCGACGAATTCGCCCGGGGATTGAATACAACCCACGGAGAAAAATCGGAATACTCATCGATAATTCTGACTCGATAATCGTAAGCGTCATCAGCTGATAAAAACTTAACCGTTCTTTCAAATATACTAAAATATGCTGGAATCGTATTGTAAGGCAGATGCGGCGCTTTTCGTACCTGTATTTGCGGCTTATGGCTGGCAGGAAAAGAACCCAACTCTAAAATATATGAATTTGAATCTGTATAGATATTAGTAACAACAGGTTTTTTGAATTTCGCTTTTTTCAGGTAAAGCTGAATCCGGCAGTTATTACCGCTTATATCAACCAGGTTAACCTGCAGACTGTGAATACCGGAAGTAATGTTTTCAGTGTCGATAATCCCGTCGGGATAGCTGTAATCACTATAAAATAACTGCCTGTCATCAGGCTGAATGTAAAGCCGGTAAAAGGCATTTTTATCATTATCTGCTTTAATACCTTTGTTTTTTTCAACCAGCATTTTCAAACTGTTATCACGGACATAATCGATCTGGCTGCCGGTTGAATAATCAAGACAGTTATGTTCAAATGAAAATATCTCTGAGCCATCAAGAATCACCGAAACGCCATAAAGCCCATAATTATAGCCGCCATTCGGATCATAAGCACAGACAGCAAAAACAGCCTGACCATAGATCGCCACAGTATCCGCTCCGAAAAGATTCGGGTTTTCCCTATCAGGTTTGAGAAATTCCATGTCATGATAATTAGCCAGACCGTAGGATTTATATCTCTTAACAACGATGTAGTCAACCAGCGGCGGCTGGCTTTCGGGCAGGTTGTAATAATCTTTTAAAGGATTCACGGTAATGTTGTCTCGATTCCTGATTTCAAAATGAAGATGCGGCGCTCCGGCTCCTGTCTGACCGGACAGGGCTATGTAATCCCCCTTTTTGACTGGAAATTGTCCGGGGTGAAAATTGATATCCCTGTAATATCTTTTTTCTTTCATCTGTTGCCGACGGATGTGCTCCTCAATTTCAGGGCTGAAACGCTGAAGATGTCCGTAAACGACATATCGTCCATCATTTAATTTGAGATATAAAGCCTTACCGTAACCCCAGAATGATGTTTTTACCCGGTACACATAACCGCTCTCGATAGCATAGACCTTGTAACCGGGTTTCCCCCTGGTGGTTATATCTATCCCCGAATGCCAGTGGTCATCTCGGTAATCTCCGAAAAGAGAGGAAAGCTTCGGCTTTATCTTTAATGGCCAGCGATAGTTTTGAGCATAATTGTCGTCATATATCACCATGGTCAGCAAACAGCACAGGGCGGTTGTTTTCATCAAATTTATCATCTTCGTTATAATAAGCTATTTAGAAAAGAACGGTCAAGGCTGTAATTTCTGTTGAAATAAAAAAAATATTATGTATATTTAATCGTTATTTAAAAATAGGATAGTTTTGGTCGATTAATAAATCGACAGTAATTTTATACAAGGAGTTAACCTTTTATGATGCACAAAATTCGAACCGCCGCCAAGCCGGTTTATGTGGTGGTGATTATAGCTTTTGTCGGAACTATAATATTCGCCTGGGGAATGGATATAACCAGTAAAGACAAACGCCCTCCCAACGCGATCGGCAAGATTAACGGCATGGAAATTTCGCTTGATATGTTTTACAGAAATTACGAATCAAAGTACCAGGAGTTTATTAAAACAAATGACGATCCCAGCGAGGATGACCTTAATAATCTTCGAGACCAGACCTGGAATGCCATTGTCGGCCAGGTACTTATACATCAACAAATTGAAGAAAACGATATTGCAATCACCTCGCTGGAACTGGCTGAATATGTGAAAAACATGCCTCCTCGCGAACTTTACGAATCCCCCGAACTTCAAACCGATGGAAAATTCGATCATATTAAGTACCAGAACTACCTGCATGAACTGGCAGTAAACCCCGATCCCCGAGCTGAACAGATATTGCTTATGATAGAAAATTCAATTAGATCGCAGGTGCTAATTAATAAGCTGCAGGAGTTTGTCATCTCGACAGCTTTTATTTCTGAATCTGAAGTTTACGAACAGTATCATGATAAAAATGAAAAAGTCAAAGTAAAGTATGCCTTTATCTCAGAACGCGATATCGACACTGCCAGTATTGTAATAACAGATGAGATGCTTATGGCAAGGTATGAACTTGACAAAGACCCAGATTATAAAACCAGTGAAACAGCATCGCTTAAATATGTCTCCTTTAAAAAAGAGCCAGGCCAGGCTGATATAGATTCTGTTAAAGAAGAAATGGATGTAATTATCAAGATCTTGAACGAGGGCAAAAAATTCGAGGACCTGGCCAGGGAATTTTCTCAGGATAGAAGCGGTGAAAACGGCGGAGACCTCGGCTGGTTTGGTAAGGGGCAGATGGTTAAACCGTTTGAGAAAGCGGCTTACGCTCTTAAAAATATCGGTGATGTTTCCGATCCGGTTAAATCTCAATTTGGCTGGCACCTGATTAAGCTTACCGGCAGAAAAACTGAAAAAAACGATATGGGTATTGAAGAGGAGCTCATTAAAGCCAGTCACATTCTTCTTAAAACGGAAACGACTGATCGCACATTAAAAGACCTTCGCGATAAAGCCGAAGAATTCAGACAGAGCGCTTTTGTTGACGACTTCAATGATTTAGCAAAGAAAAGTAAGTATACTGTACAAACCACTAAATCTTTTCCCCGGGGCAGCAACATCCCCGGTATTGGATCCGATAAGGAACTGGCAGATTTTGCATTCGAAGCCGACGAAGGTTCTATCAGCGATGTTATTGACGTGCGAAACGCTTTTATCGTGGCAACTCCGGGAGTGAAAAATCCTGCCGGGTTCAAACCTTTTGAGGATGTGGAAAAGCAGATAACAATGACGGTCCGCAGGGAAATTATTAATGATAAAACCTACGTCAAAGGCGACAGCCTTTATCAGCTTTTCCAGTCCGGGGATATGAGTTTCGAAAAGGCAATCGATGAGACTGGTTTGAATTTAAAGGAAACTAAGTTTTTTGCCAGACATGAGTATGTTGAAAATGTTGGCAGCGACCCAAATTTCATGGGAGCAGCTTTCAACCTGTCTGCCGACAAACCGCTTTCAAAACCTGTTGAAGGCCGCTCCGGTTGCTATCTGATAAAGTTTATCGATCGTCAGCCGGTTGATGATGAGAAATATGCGGCAATTTCAGATTCGCTGTACAACGATTCGTTCGAGAACAAACGCAAGGAAATCTGGAACGCATGGTATAAACAGGTTTACTCAAACTCAGAGATAGAGGATTACCGGGAAGATGTTTTCGGTTCGTAGAATGCAGCCCGCCGACCGGCGGGCTTTTTTCATCACTATACTCGTTTTTTTTATCCTTTCGTGTGATAAAACACCCTCGGTTTCTGATCAGGAAAAAGAGTTGTTTACTAAAATATGCGTGGAATTGACTGTCAGCAAAACTAAGCATGGCGATAACGCCGCAGCTTATCAGACGGCAATTGAAGATATCTTCTTACGAAATAATACAAGCCGGGAGTTTTTGAACGATTTTCTGGAGAAGATATCATCGCAACCAGAGATTCAGCAGGAAGTATTTCAAGCTATTAATGATCAACTTGAGAAATATGAAAGCCTGCCGCTGGATTCATTAAAGCGAATCTGGCAGATACGATAAAAAGCGGAATTGATTAGTCGGTTTGTCTTTCGGTTTATTTTCCTTTAGATTTAGATAATGTCCGGTGCTGTCGACTCTCTCTACGAGCCGTATGGCCGCAGTTGACAGTTTCTTTTCGTTAATTTCTGTGTCGACCACTGAGGGTCGTCACCGTTGAATATAAACCTGGATTTTGCAACTAAACAATCAGAAATAACAAGCAACTTATTATAACTCAACGCGTAGGGGCGTCCTACAGATCCGTATGGATATCGCTATACGCCTCTACTGCAACTTTTTTTGTGCTGTTGGAAGTTACTTCCGACAGCTCTGGCAGAAGAATCCGCCTATGGCGGAGTAAGATTTATGAATAATGCGGGTTAAGATTGTAGGCGGTCGGTTTATCCGGCCGCAATCTTGTTAGGGGACAAGCCCCCAACCTACGACTACTACTGCAAAATCTGGGATAAATATCATAGAGCCTGCATTTCTATTGGAAGTCAATATCAGATACAAGGAATGCGTTTTTTATATGGTTGATTACCGGCGGCCGGGTTTGACGGTCGATCGTGATTGCATCAAAACGACATTCAGTGTTATCATCACAATTCTGAGAAAGATAAACGCTGGCGCCCCTGGCAAGACGATAACGTTTATGGGGCGTTATCCAGTGTTCAGGCGAACCGAATTTTCCGGTTGATGATGTTTTAACCTCCACGAAAACAACGATGTTGTGCTTTTGGGCAATGATGTCAATCTCCGGGCATTTTTGCCCCTTTGTGCCTTGCCAGTTTCTTTTCAGTATTTGATAGCCATTCAGTCTCAGGTATTTGGCGGCAAGGTCCTCGCCCAATTTACCGGTTTTACGCATAACTGCCCCGTTTCAGCCACAGGGCTATGATGGCTATAACTATGGAAGCTGCAATTAACCTGACAATAATAGTAATCCACCAGACCGCCCCCTGGGCTACAAAAAGAAGGCGCCCCATACGAGTCTTATGACCCGTACGGGGACGCTGGAAAACTTAATAACGAAGGAATATTAATGAACAATCAAGCAAAAGTCAAGGAAAAAATTCATAAATCCCTGAAATTTATTTCAAAATTGAGCCGGCTGAGCCGAAATATATCCCGCCAGCCAATCCAGGATTTCAAGCTTTTTCAAGACCGAAATAAATATATAAACCGGACTCATGACCTTCAAAAGCGTATAGAAAGAGTAAAAACCCTGCCTGACGCCCTCATGAAGGCTTTCAGTGAAAGAAGCTCTGCGTGCAAGAGTTTTATTCAAAACGGGCGCCGGTTAATATTCGGCTACAGAGTCAAGGTCTTCCCAGAAAGTAGGATGAGAGGTGGCCACACATTCAGCATCTCTGATTACGGTTTCACCTTTTGCTATAAGGCCGGCAATAGCGAAAGCCATGGCAATTCTATGGTCGCCATGGGAGGTGATTTCCGCTCCTTCAAGATCAGCGCTGCCGTCTATAGCCAAACCATCCTCAAGTTCGCCGATTCTGGCGCCCATCTTGCGAAGGTTTGTGACAACTGCTTTAATACGATCGGTTTCCTTGTGCCGTAATTCAAAAGCATCACGAATAACAGTTGTGCCCTGAGCCTGGGTAGCTATAATAGCCATCATCGGTAATTCATCAATAATAGACGGGATAACTTCGCCGACAATTCGTCTGCCCTTCAACGAGCTATTAGAAGTAATAATTGTTCCTGCCGGCTCATAACCTTTTCGCCCGGTGACTTCGGATTTGATATTGGCTCTCATCTTAACCAGTATCTCAAGAAAGCCTATTCTGGTGGGATTTAAACCGACATTTTCAATGACCAGATTTGATTTTTTAACTAATGTTGCTGCAGCCACAAATAAAGCGGCGGCAGAAATATCGCCGGGAATTTCGATTGTCTGGCTGGAGACTGGCCTTTGATTGCCCGGCAGAGTGAAAAGCCCGCCTCGCGGTTCTAAAACAACGCTCTTGTTAAGCTTTTTCAATCGTCGTTCAAATTCATCATTTATCTGAAGTGGGGCAGGCTGAACTTTTTCCTTATTGAACTTAATTTTCATGAATGACATCAGCCGCTCAAAATGATCTCGGCTGGGGATCCGCTCAATAAGCTCGGTAATGCCGTCGGCAAAAAGACCCGCTAAGAAAACCGCCCCCTTAACCTGAGAAGTTGACAGGGGCATAATATATTTGATTGCCTGAAGGTTGCCGCCGTTGATCGTGATCGGCGCCTTGAAGTTGTCGCTTTCAATTTTGGCTCCCATCTTTTCCAGAGGCTCAATTACTCTGAGCATCGGCCGGGACCTGAGCCTTTCAGAACCATCGAAAGTTGACTCGAATGGACAGGCGGCGGCAACTCCCATAAGCAGCCGTACAGTTGCGCCTGAGTTGCCGGCGTCAATTACTCCCTCCGGCCTGGAAAATCCCTCTAATCCTTTACCGTGAATGATAAGCTTGTTCTTATCATCCACGGGCTGTTCGATTTCGATACCATACTGACGAAGGCAGTTAAGCGTCGACTCAAATTCCTGGCTGGCGCTGTAATTAATGATTGTGGTATCGCCTCTGGCAATGGAAGCGAGTATGACGGCTCTGTGAGAAATAGATTTATCTCCCGTAAAAGTAATTTTACCCCGAATGCTTGATGCAGGTTTGATGATCTTGTTCATAATTTGAATCTTTTCTGTTTATTTTTGAATTACTTACATTCTTTCAGGAGCTTCAAGCCCCAATATATTCAGCCCTGATTCCAAAACGGTTTTTACGCTATATGATAAATTTACTTTTGCTTTTCTTAAAGGAGGATCATCAGACAGGATTTTATCTGTTGGCGACTTATGCTTTTGAAAGTATGTCGAAAAAAGACTGACCAGATCAAACATGTATGATGTAAGCACATATGGCTCGTTTTGCTCGGATGCGTTGATAAGTCTATCGGGGAATTCCAACAGCATTTTAGCCAGTTTATACTCCTCTGGTAATCTCAACAGCCCGTAATCTGCTTCAACGTCGAGTTCTTTTCCGTGTTTACGCATGACGCTGCATATACGGGCATGACCATATTGCAGATATGGTCCCGAATAGCCCTGGAAATCAAGCATCCTGTCCCAGTCGAAAGACACGTCGGTATGACGTTTAACCGACAGTTCGGTAAAGACGACGGCTCCAATACCGACCTGTTGAGCAACTTTTTCTTTGTTCTCAAGGTCGGGACTGTTCTGTTCGATAATTGTTAAAGCTTTCGCCCTCGCATGATTTAAAACATCCTCTAAGAACACAACGTTGCCTTTCCGGGTCGACATCATTTCGCCGCCAAGCGTAACCCAGCCAAAGTCAACATGCTCGCATTTAGACACCCAGTCAAAACCGGCCAGTTCGAGGACCTTAAAGAACTGCTTGAAATGGAGTCCCTGCGCAACGCCGACAACATAGAGCAGCTTTTCGAAATTATAAGTATTATGACGGTAAATAGCGGCTGCCAGGTCTCTGGTTCCGTACAAAGTTGAACCGTCTTTTTTACGCAGCAGCATTGGCTCAATATTATAATCATCAAGCGGAACAATCAACGCTCCCTGGCTTTTACGACTCAGCTTTTTTTCCTCGAGAAGTTTTAAGACATCGGGGATCATTTTCTGGTAGAACGACTCTCCCGCAACAGAGTCAAATTCAATCCCCAGCATATCATAGACACGCTTGAAATCCTGCCAACTCAGGTCGACGAATTTGCGCCACAGGTCGGTAATTTCGGGGTCGCCATCCTCCAGTTTTCTAAACAAATCACGAGCTCCATCTTCAAGGGATTTATCGGCATCGGCTTCTTTATGAATTTTTACATATATCCGGTAAAGCTCGTTTATAGGGTCTTCCTCCATTTTTTTTGTATCGGCCCACTTTCTGTACGCTAATGCCAGCTTCCCGAATTGAGCGCCCCAATCACCGATATGATTAATGCTGACAACCTTGTAACCGAGATATTCATAAATCCGTTTCAGCGCCGCCCCAATAACTGTCGAGCGAAGGTGCCCGATATTCATCGGCTTGGCAATGTTGGGTGATGAATACTCGATTATAGCAATTTTGCCGTTGCCAATATCCGATTTGCCATAGTTTTTCCCTTTTGAAAAAACCTGTCGGCAAACATACTCAATAACAGCCTGTTTATCAAGCATAATATTAAGGTATGGTCCCTTTGCCGAAACAGACTTTATATATTTATCCGAAGAGATTTTTTCAGCCAGCTCCGAAGCAATTAAGGGTGGCGCTTTTTTCATTGTCTTAGCCAGCTGAAAACATGGCCAACCGTAATCGCCCATATTTTCATCGGGAGGGATTTCGAGAGTACCGGCAATATCCGACGCAGGAAATCCGACTAAATCAGACACAATCCCGCATATATGACTTTTAAATAGATTCAACCGTAATATTCTCCATAACAGATAATTGAAGCGGGTCCAAGCTGGCTTATTGTATTTGTTGATATATCCCAGGAAAGCTCCAGGTTCCCGCCAGTTGCAATGGCAACGGCTTTCTTCTGAAGTATATTACGCATAACACCCACTGCCAGACAGGCGGCGGCGCCGCTTCCGCAGGCGGCAGTAACTCCTGAACCTCTCTCAAAAGTCTTCACTTCGAATCGCCTTGAATTAATAATCTTCATAAAATTAACATTTATGCCGTCGGAAAACATCCTGTGTTCGCTAATTTCACGTCCCAAACGAGACCAGTCGAAATCATAGCTTGCCACAAGAACAACGGCATGAGGATTTCCGATACTGACGCAATCCATGGTGATTTTTTTATCTCCATATTCAAATACCGGCACATCAAAGGCCAGGTCTGTCTTGCTTTTTAAACCGACCTCTTTAGCTGAAAAAACAGGCGACCCAAGTGATGTCTCTACTTTTGCCCTGCTCTCTCGAGAGGTTATAACCCTGGTGAGAAAAACCCCGGCAGTCGTCGATATAACGAATCGTTTTCGGTTGGGAAACCTGGATTTTTTTAAAAACAGGGCGGCCTGACGCAAGCCGTTGCCGCACATTTCAGCCTCTGATCCGTTACGGTTGAAAATACGCATAGCAAACGGCTCCTTAGAAGTGTCCACCACAATCAGACCGTCGGCGCCGATGCCTTCGTTTGCATCAGATACAGCAATGGCCAATTTCCCAAGGGAATATTTTTTAACTCTTTGAGCCTCAATAAAAATATAACTATTGCCAAGGCCCTGCATTTTGACATAAGGCAAGGTCATAAATATTCAGAAAGCAAGTTTGAAAGGTTTAGTTTGCTGAAGCTATCACGTTAGCCAGCCTCTTTATCCCTAATTCTATATTCTCCTCCGTTGCGTAACAGAAATTCAGACGCATTGTAGTGTCATCCTGCTTTTCACTATAGAAAAATTTTCCCGGCACATAAGCTACTCCGGCATCGATAGCGCGGGGCAACATCTCGGTAGCGCTGATATTATCCAGTAATTTTACCCAGAGAAACAACCCGCCCTCAGGAGTAGTCCATGTGGTATAGTCACTCAGATATTTCTTCAACATCTCTATAATGAAATTGCGTTTCTTGCCATATTCTTTTTTAATTAGCTCTATATGTGATTCCAGATGTCCAGCGGCGGCGAACTCGGCAATAACATACTGACAGAATGTATTGGTGTGAAGGTCCAATGCCTGTTTCATCCGTTCGATAATCGGCTGTACCTGGCGGTTCGAGGCGATCCAGCCGATACGCAGACCAGGGGAAATCAGCTTGGAAAACGTTCCCAACTCGATTACCTGCTCTTTACCGATAGCTTTCAGAGAGGGCAGATCTTTCCCCATAAAGCGTATTTCACCATAAGGATTGTCATCGACAATCGGACAATTGTATTTTCTGGCAATTTCAACTATTTTTATCCGGCGTTCCTCTGATATGGTGATTCCTGTGGGATTTTGAAAGGTCGAAACAAGGTAAATGAAGCGAGGCTTATTTTTTTCTATTTTCCTCTCTAAGTCCTCAGGTATAACGCCATCGTTGTCGGTATCAACTGAGACATACCTGACGCCATAGAACGAAAAAGCCTGCAGGGCGCCAAGGTAGGTGGGAGTTTCAGTCAGAACGACCGAACCCGGCTCAATGAAAACCCGACCGATTATATCAAGACCCTGCTGGGAACCGCCGGTTATCTGGATATCGCCAGTTGAAAGATCGACGCCTTTGTTTTTATATCTGGAAACAACAACTTCCTGCAGTTTGTCGACTCCAATCGTCAGTGAATACTGAAGCGCTGTAGTCCCATAATTTTCGATTACCTTTGTACAGGCCCACTTAATTTTTTCCAGCGGGAACAAATCCGGAGCCGGCAGGCCGCCGCCAAAATTAACGACACCGGGTTTTGTTGAATCTTTCAGGATCTCTCTTATTATTGAACTTTTCTGTTCGCGAGCGAAATGCGAAAACTGCCATTCCTTCACTATATTTTCAACCTGTAATTCATCACTCATAGCTGCACCTACTTTAAAACAAGTACGACCGTATCGCCAATTTATATTTTAAAATAATCAAAAGCTATTTTCATGGCAAGAGAAAACCATTATTAATTTTGAAAAGGGGTAATTTCTTCTTTTTTCAATATATAATCAATTCATGCTGTCCCTCATTATATAGATACATAAAGCCTACGGCTGCTTTTTTCTTGTTGTCGTATTATCAATATAATATTATTAGTCAATGCAAATTATGCTTGTAAACCCATCGTTTAATGCGCCAAAACATTCAGGATGCGGCATATCATTTCCGCTTGGCCTGGGGTATCTCGCCGCCTCGCTTAAAAATTCCGGATTTGAGGTCGTGGTTGCAGACAGCGCCGCTAAATCAGAGCCTGTTGAAATTGATAAGGGAATACTGCGTTTCGGACTGGATAATAATCAACTGCGAGAGCTGGTAAAATCGATCGAACCCGGGCTTGTCGGAATCGGATGCTTTTTTTCGTCACGGTTTCCAGCGGCGCTTGAAACAGCCAAAGTTATAAAAAGCATCGGCAAAAAAATCATAACTGTCATCGGCGGCATTCATCCAAGCATAATGCCTGCCGAGGTTTGCTCGTATCCCGAGATAGATTTTGCAGTAATCGGGGAAGGAGAACGGAGTTTCGTTAAGCTTATAGAATCAATAATTAATAAGAGCGATTTTAAAGACATTGACGGTTTGGCCTTTAAAAGGCATGGCGAAATAATCATAAACCCAAAAACACAATATATTACAGACCTTGATAATCTAAGCTGTCCTGCCTGGGATATGTTTGATATGGAACGTTACTTAAACCTGGGTGAAGGGCGCTGGGGTCTTGGCAAAGGGAGATATGCGCCGGTTGTTACATCACGGAGCTGTCCATACAGGTGCACATTTTGCGGTATTCATAACGTTATGGGACGAAAATACCGCAGCCGTTCGGCATCCAATGTGGTGGATGAAATTGAAACACTGGTAGATAAATATCACGTTAACGAACTTTCGTTCGAGGATGACAACCTTACCTATGACAAAGACAGGTTTATTGAAATCTGCAAAGGAATTACAGAGCGAAAATTGAAAATAAGATGGAATACGCCAAACGGGGTTCACGTTGGCTCTCTGGATGAGGAATCTCTGGAGTTTGCCAGGAAATCGGGCTGTGACTCTTTGAATCTGGCAATAGAATCCGGCGATGATTTCATGAGAAATCGGGTTATCCGAAAAGGACTGAAAGCTGATAAAATCTATGAGGTGGCAAAAGCCTGCCGCAAACTGGGAATCAAAATGAACGCTTATTTTATAATCGGCATGCCCGGAGAAAGCGACAGTTCCATCGAAAACACAAAAAAGTATATAAGAGATCTGAAATTCAATAATGTTTCTATCTTTATTGCCACCCCAATGCCCGGAACCAAGCTGCACGATGATTGTCTGGCTAATGGATATATCGAAAAAAAATCTTATGAGGACGAGTTTGTAAATTACAAAGCGGCTTTATTTACACAAGTTTCAATTCAAACCCCGGAATTCGATAATCATAAAGTACAACTCTGGCAGCATTGTTTATTTATTGAATATTTCAAGGCAACTTTAAAAGATGGTTTTTTCAGATGGCTGTTTACCGCGCCCAGAGCATGGGCAGCAATGGCTGTAAAAATTGCCATGTCTTTTCTTCTTGGCGCTGAATTAAGTTTTAAGCTAACAAGATATATAAGGAACTTAATAAAAAAATAGATTTGAGCGGCGAGAAAGATATAGAATCCAAATCGCTTGCCATATGGTATTTATTGTTCTATAATTATCAATGATGGAAGTTGACTTCGATAACATAAAATGAATTAAATCGGTTATGGCTGAAGACTCATTTGAAAAAGAGCATAAGCTGGTTGTCGGCAGGGTTTCGACTTATTGCCCCTGGTGTTCGGCCCGGCTTGTTGATGGAAAAATCGATGGAAAAACCAGGCAACGTTGTCCTGAGTGCGATTTCATCTACTACAGAAACCCTATCCCCGCGGCTGGGGCTATATTGGAGAATGACGGAAAGATACTTATGGTTAGAAGAAAATACCCGCCCTATGTAGGCGACTGGTGTTTCCCCGCGGGCTTCATGGAGTATGACGAATCGCCGAGCCGGTGTTGTCTCCGTGAGGTGGCCGAAGAAACCGGGCTGAACCTTAGACTTACAGGCTTATTTAAAATATACTCCGGTAATGACGACCCCCGAAACAAAGCAGTGTTAATTCTTTACCTTGCCGATATTATCGACGGTAAATTAACGCCCGGAGATGACGCCAGCGAAATCAGGTTCTTCAATATCGATAAACCGCCCGATAATATCGCTTTCGAATCTCACAAACGAGCATTTCAGGACTATTCTAAATATAAGAAAACAGGGAGGCTGCCCGATCCCAATGAGTAGAGCGCTTGCCATTGATTTTGGCGATACCCGTGTCGGACTGGCGATATCTGACCAGTCGCAAACCCTGGCTTCAGGATATGGATACATTAAATTCAAAGGCTATAACGACCTTGTAGAAAAACTATTGGAGATATGTGAAAAAGAAGGCGTGGGCGAAATTGCTGTCGGTCAGCCTCTAAATATGGACGGCAGTCGCGGACCTGCAACCGCCAAAGCTGAAAAATTAGTCGAATTACTGAAATCAAAAATCAATTACCCGGTTAACCTGGTCGATGAAAGGCTGACAACTGTAGAAGCCGGCAAGCAAATCCATGCCTCCGGGAAAAAAATCCGTAAGGGCCGGATCGATGAGGTTGCCGCCACTATCATTCTTCAGGCATTTTTAGATGGCAAAAAACAGCGATGAAGTTAAATTTAGAATCACGGATAAAATCTGGTGGTGGGGCTCAAACCTGCTCAGCCTTATCGCCTCAATTGTGCTGGTTATATCTATTATCGTTTCGCTCCCGTTCAGGAGGTACAGATCGATGACTTTGCGATATGCGGTCAGGATTGTTTCTATATGCATAGTAGTGGGAGTTGTAGTCGGCTGTTATCTGTATTTTTTCCCGCATCAATCATCAACGTTTGGCGACCAGACTAAATATCTGATTGTAAAACGCGGTGACACAGTCTATGATATCGGCTACAATCTCAAAAAAGAGGGCGCGATAACTTCCGAGTTTAATTTTTTGATGTTCTCCAAACTTCTGGGATTTTCTCGTAAACTTAAAGCGGGTCGATACGCCATAGAACCTGAAGCCAGTATCGCTGATATATTTGACGCTTTAACCTCCGGCACGGCTGTTCCGTATAATGTGACAATCCAGGAGGGGCTAACGGTTGAAGAGACTGCCGAGTTATTAAGCAAACGATTAAATTTCACCAAGGATGAGTTTTTAGAGGTCTGCAAAGACAGAAAACTCCTGGATTCGCTTTCGATTCCAGTCGATGATCTGGAGGGTTATCTATTCCCGGACACATATAACTTTTTCTTCGATGAGTCGCCTCAATCGGCAGTCGGCAAGATGCTCCATTATTTTTTTGAAAACCTTCCCGACTCTTTTGAGCAGAAGGCTAATAAACTTGGCCTGGATTTTTATGAGGCAATTGTTATGGCTTCTCTTGTTGAATCAGAGGCGATGATCGACAATGAAAGGCCGACGATATCGGCGGTATATCATAAACGTTTGAAAATAGGCATGCGGCTTCAATGCGATCCGACCGTCATTTATGCGCTTGGCGGACTTAACCGACCGCTTTATTCAAAAGACCTTAAAGTGAATTCTCCCTATAACACCTATCGATATTACGGTTTGCCGCCCGGTCCGATTTGCTCGCCCGGCAAGACCTCCTTAAAGGCGGCAGTTAACCCGTCCGATGGCGATTACTTGTATTTTGTGGCTAAGGGAGATGGTTCGCATGTTTTCTCCAAATCGAACCGCGAACATGTTAACGCAAAAAATAGAATTAAAAGAAATAAACGACTGGGTATTCTACAGTGAGGTCTAATTATGAAGCTTTATATTGACTCAATAAAAGACAGGAGATTCGGCTATATATATTTCGCTGTCAGCGACAGGGGACTTCGTTGTGTCAGCTTCGGCAAATACTCGGGTCTGTCCCAAATCCTGGAGCATGCCTGTAAATATAATCTTACAACCTCGAAAAATCTTCAAATGACAAAGGATATTAAAAAACAACTCAGGGAATTTTTCCAGGGGAAAAAGAAATCGTTTAAGCTGAACCTTGATATCGGTTATATGCCGGCATTTAAGCAAAAAGTATTAAAAGAATGCAAGAAAATCTCTTATGACAAAACTACTACTTACGGATATTTGGCAAAGAAAGCCGGTTCACCGAAAGCGGCCCGGGCAGTCGGCCAGATAATGGCTGCCAACCCGATCCCGATAGTCATTCCCTGTCATCGGGTAGTGGGTTCAGGCGGTCACCTGACAGGTTACGGCGGCGGGCTGGATATGAAAAAACGATTGCTGGCGATGGAAGGGGTTGAGATTAAGAGGGAAAGGGTGGTTGAGTGAGAAAATCCAGTTGGCGTACTGGAACATACACTAATATAAAAATGAGATTAATTGCTTCACACAAAATAAGAGTGTATAGCAATATCAGCAATATCTGAAGAATCTGCAGAACGCCCCTATCAAATTTCATGTCTTCTACATCAATTCATCCTGAGCCCATTTATCTTTATGTTTTTCTTCCTCGCGGTAGCGTTCGAAAGCAGGGCGTTCGAGGTCGTTCGGGTCATAGTTTTTCTTCATTATCTCCTTATAAATACGGCGTTTCTCTCCCGGCTCTTTTTTCTTTCTGGGGATTGGCGGCTGCAAACCGCCATCCTCGCCTGTAAAAAGAGAAACTGCAACGGCGGTTTTGTTTTTGAAATCACGCGAGTTGCCGAAACCGGTGGCGATTACTGTAACATAAATTTCATCATCAAGGTTGTTGTCGATGACTGCGCCAAAAATGATATTGGCTTCCGCGCCGACCGCGGCATAAATGGCTTCCATAGCGTCGTTGACGTTCATGATAGTCATTTTCTTACTGCCGGTGATATTGACCAATACTCCCCGCGCCCCGTGAATATCGACGTCCTCAAGTAGCGGTGAGCTTATCGCCATCTTAGCCGCCAGTTCAGCGCCGCTTTCACCACAGCCAAAACCGGTGCCCATTAACGCATCGCCTTTTTCCGACATAACAGTTCTAACATCGGCGAAATCGAGATTGATAATGCCGTGACGGGTAATTAGGTCGGAAATGCCTTTGGTGGCTGAATAGAGCACCTCATCAGCCTTTCTGAATGACTCGGAAAGAGACGTAGATGGATCGAGGATTTTCAAAAGCCGCTGGTTGGGGATGATAATAAGGGTATCAACATGTTCACGCAATCTATTAATACCCTCATGTGCCCGGGAAATTCTCTTGGAACCCTCAAATTGAAATGGCTTGGAGACTATCCCCACAGTCAGGGCGCCCTGTTCACAGGCGCATTTTGATACCATTGGTATAGCTCCGGTTCCGGTGCCGCCGCCCATACCGCAGGCAACAAACACCATATCGGCATCACTGACCGATTTTTTGATGCAGTCTATATTTTCCTCGGCGGCCAGTCTCCCGATCTCCGGATCTGCTCCAGCGCCCAGGCCTTTGGTCAGCTTTTTGCCGATCTGGACAGTATTTTCGGCTTTGCTGAAATCGAGCGCCTGGCTGTCGGTGTTTATGGAAACAAATTTCACACCCTGCAGACCAGACTCGATCATTCTGTTAACTGCGTTTCCACCGGCGCCGCCGACTCCCACGACTTTCATCCTGGCATAAGTTACGCTTTCCACATCGTATTCAATCACAGAAGCACCCTCCTTCCCCTCGTTTGAGGAAGTTAAAAATATTCAGAAAATATATTTTTTATTCTTTCAATAAATCCCGGACCGCGTTTTTTACTCAGTTTCCCTTTAATGATCTGGTCGCTTGAAAATCCATAGTTCATAAGCCCAATTGCCACTGCATATTCCGGGCCGGGCATCTGTTCATTTTCATCGACAAGACAGTTAGGTCGGGCCGACTTTGCCGGCAGATCGAAAATCTGTTCGGCAAGTTCCTCTATACCCTGAAGCTGCGATGCGCCGCCTGTCAATACGACTCCAGAGGCCAGCGATTCGGCGAGGTTTGCCTTTTTTAGATCGCGGGCGACAAGCGAGAATATCTCCTCGGCCCGCGGTTCGACAATGGCCGCTAAAACCGAACGCGACACATCCTTGGACTCACGACCGCCGACACCGGGCACACAAATCATTTCGCTGGATGATACCAGCGTTGATAAGGCTGAACCGTGCAGACATTTTATCCGTTCAGCCTGTTCAAGAGGCGTTCGAAGCCCGATGGCAACATCGTTGGTGACATTTTTGCCGCCAATACCCAGTACCGCTGTGTGTTTTATAGAGCCATCCAGAAAAGCGGCAATATCGGTGGTACCGGCGCCCATGTCGACTAAAACACAACCGAGTTCTCTTTCATCCGCTTTTAATACCGAATAGGCCGCGGCAAATGGGCTCAACACCAGCTCTTCCACATCAAGGTCCGCTTTTTCAATAGCCTTAACAATGTTGGTTACCGAAGCGACTGAGCCGGTAACTATATGCACGTTTACCTCAAGACGAATGCCTGCCATTCCTATAGGATCGGTGACTCCCGTTTGGTCGTCTACTGTGAAATCCTGCGGCAATACGTGGATTATTTCGCGATCGGCGGGGATGGCAACGGCGCGGGCTGCCTCAATTACCCGTTCCACATCAGAATGACTTATCTCCGAGGTCCCCCTGCCAACGGCAATAACGCCGCGACTGTTGATACTTTTTATATGTTCGCCAGCAATGCTGGCATAAACTGAGCTTATCTTACAGCCTGAAACCATTTCGGCATCGTCAACAGCGGCATGAATTGAACTGACAATCTTTTCCAGATCGACAACCATACCGCGCTTGATACCCTCAGCCGGAGACTGCCCGATTCCAAGAAGCTTTAAGTTCCCATCATCATCCGGTTGTCCAACCGCCACCGTTATTTTCGAGCTGCCAATATCCAGACCAACTATATTGTTAACCTTTGTCATAATCAGGCTCCGTTTTTTACCACCATTCTACCGGCTGTCATATCAAAAGAACCGGAATTACCAAGGATGCCTTTTAAATCCAAAACTGTAAGTCTGTAAAGAGCTTTCCTGTAATTTCGCAGATTTATTAAAGCTTTCACGCCGCCCGGATTAAAAAACAACTCAACCTCGTCGGATTTACAGAAATGGATTTCCGACAAACGATCGGCTAAACTTTTCGATGACGTTCTTAAGGTATCATAGATTGCCACTGCATAGCAGAGCTTCATCTTTTCGTTAAATCCAAGCTTGCCCGAACCGGTCAGGCCGGTTATAATCGGCAGAACCAGTTTCCGGTCGGTGATATCAACTAATTTAAGCGAGCGAGTTAAACCATAAAGACGATTTGTTCTGGCAAACAATTCAATCCTGTCTAAAGTCATATCTATTTCAACCGAGCCGGGCAGTTTACGACTGACTTTAACAGCCTCGATGCCGGGTATTCCAAGCAGGGTATTGCCGGCAAATTCAATATCCTGGCGGAAAATTGATTCGCCAATTTTAAGCCCGCTGGTTTTCAAAATATCGCCGGCATCAATTTGATCAGGACAGTTAATCTCCACGTTCGACAGGTTAAACCATGTCAATTTACCAAGACTGTGATAGGCGTATCTTCCGCTCGCTAAAGCTATGAATACTATTACAAATACGCCAATGAGCCTTTTCATTTTTCCAATTCCTTCAATATTTCCGGCGATAGACGGTTTATATCTCCGGCGCCTATGACTACAACCAAATCGTCCGGTTTAAATTTGCCTTTTAAAAAAGCCGGTATGTTTAGCCTGTCCTCTATATATTCGACATGTTTGTGACCGGATTTTCTGGCGGCTTCGGCGACAAGCATTCCATCAACACCCTCAATTGGTTCCTCTCGGGAAGGGTATATATCAGTGACAACAAGCAAGTCTGAATCAAAAAATGATGAACCAAACTCATTATAAAACGCTTTCGTCCGGGAATAGAGATGAGGTTGAAATACAACAATAATTCTGCCTGTATGGCTCTTGCGAATGCCGTCCAAAGTAGTTTTTATCTCAGTTGGATGATGAGCGAAATCGTCATAAACACTGACTCCGTCGACCTGCCCCACAAGTTCAAACCGTCTGCTTACTCCCGGGAAAGTCTCCAGCGCTTTGGCCGCTTGTTCGAATGGAACCTCCAAATCGAGCGCCACAGCCAAGGCCGCCAGTGAATTCAATATATTATGACTGCCTAAAAGAGGAACCTTCACTTTGCCATGAATTTTGTCATTGCTATGACAGGTAAACTCTGTAACCTTCCCAGCCAATGATATGTCGGCTGCATATAAGTCAGCGTGATGAGAGAAACCGTAGGAGATACTAGGACGGGCAAAACGAGCGCGAACTCTCTGCAGGCCGGGATCGTCCAGGCAGTAGATTATACTGCCATAAAACGGGACCCTCGAGGCGAATTCGACAAAACAGTTATTGAGATCATCCAGATCTTCGTAGCATTCCATATGTTCGGGCTCAATGGAGGTGATAACGGCCACTGTCGGGTAAAACCGCAGAAGCGAGCGATCGAACTCATCTGCCTCGGCTACTATATAGCCGCCTTTCCCGACATACGCATTTGTTCCAACGCCAAGCACCCGCCCGCCGACAATTACAGTCGGGTCTAAACCGACTTTGCTCAGTATATGGCCGATCAATGAGGTGGTCGTGGTCTTGCCATGAGTACCGGCAACGGCAATCGAAAATTTCATTCTCATCAGCTCGGCCAGCATCTCGGCCCTCGAAATAGCAGGAATTTTTTTGCCGGCGGCGGCGATTAGTTCAGAGTTATCTTTTGTTACAGCGGACGAATAGACGACCACATCGGCATCTTTCAAATTATCAGCCTTATGTTTGTAGCTAACGTCTATCCCTAATTTCCGAAGAAATTCTGTTACTTCAGTCTTCTTCAAATCGGAGCCGGAAACGGTATAGCCGAGATTGAACAGCGTCTGGGCGATACCGCACATGCCGGTTCCACCTATTCCTATGAAATGAAGTTTCTTTATTCGCTTGAATTTCATATCAGCTTAACAATCTCCTCGGTGATCGATTCAGCGCCATTGGTATTGCCTATCAGGCAAGCGTTTTGCATCAGCTCCCGACGCCTGTTATCATCATGCAAAAAGCCAGACAGCAAATCTAAAAACTCATCGGTTTTTATTTTCGAATCAGCAATAACTTCAACAGCGCCTCTTCTTTTTAAATCCAGAGCATTTTTCATTTGATGGTTGGCGGTGGCGTAGGGATATGGCACAAGTATTGCCGGAAGACCAAGCGCCAAAAGCTCGGATAAAGTCATGGCTCCAGCCCGGCAGACAACCAAATCGGCGACAGCATAAGCTTTAGGCATCGAATCAATAAACGGCATAACCCTGCCTGAAAAATCAATTTCCTGAATCTGTTCACACACTTTCTCATACTTGTCCTCGCCTGTTTGCCAGAGCAGCTGCCAGTCATCGGAGAGATGCCCTTCTTTGATGACATTTATTATCCCGTCGTTTAATGATTGAGCGCCGCGGCTGCCGCCGGTTATAAACAGAACTTTTTTACCCGATTTCAGGCCAAATTCATTTAACAAGCCATTACCTTTTGATATGAACAGATCATCCCTGAGTGGGTTGCCGGTGACGACCAGATTTTTCATTCCCTGAAGATATTTTTTCGTGCTGTCAAATGCCAGACAGGTGCGGTCGGCAAAACGCGCCAGGAATCGTGTTGCCAGCCCCGGGAAGATATTTTGCTCCTGAATCAGAACTCTCGCTTTTCGTCTTTTACCAGCCAGGACAACAGGCGCCGAAAGATAGCCGCCGGTGCCAACGACAACCTCGGGACCGAAACCGCGTACGATTTTATCAGCCTGTTTATAAGCCCGCATAATCTTGCGCGAGAAATCGATCATGCCTGCGAAATTTCTTCTAAGCCCAACGACCTCGATTTCTTCGATGTTGAAGCCGTTTTTCTGGACTATTTCCTTTTCCATACCGCCTTTGATACCCACGAACATAAACTGCGAATCGGAAAGCTTCTTCTTCAGCAATTGAGCAATATTGATGGCTGGTATCAAATGACCGCCTGTACCTCCGCCGGCAAATAAAATTCTCATCGCGTTCTAATATACCTCGTTCTGGGTTTGCTGCCATACCGGGCAACCGATAAGATTAACCCGACCGCCACACAGCTTATGACAAGAGATGACCCGCCATAGCTGAAAAATGGCAGCGTGATTCCTGTAATCGGCAACAGTCCAAGGGCAACACCGATATTGATTACAGCCTGTAAGGTGATCATTATTCCCAACCCTGCGGCCAGCAGAAAACCTCGCAGATCGGTAGAACGTTTGGCGATTTTTAAGGCCCCTGTGTTAAAAATCAAAAACAACCCCAGCAAAAAAACACACAATACAAAGCCGCCCTCCTCAGCCGAGGCGGAAAATATGAAATCGGTGTGCGGCGCCGGCAAAAACAGGTTTTTCTGACCGCCGCCGCCCAGTCCGCGCCCAATCAATCCCCCGGAACCTATGCTGATCAGCGATTGACGGTTCTGGTAGTAGCCTCGTGAAGGAGCAACATCATCGTGCCTTTCAAGAGGGTCTTTCAAAGCGGCGATATAATCATCAACGCGGTCCTTCTCATAACCAAAACCAAATACCATAACACTGCCGAGGGTCAATACAATTAATCCGGCTATTAACAGATAACGAAGCTTAAGACCGACTAAAAACAGCAAAACCATTACAGCCGCAAAAATCAGCATCAGGGTACCCAGATCGGGTTGTCTGACAACAAGCAGAATACCCCCAAAGGCGACAGCCAGGTGCGGCCAGATCCTTTTAATATCTTTTCGTTTGTCCTTTCTATCTACCAGGACAAAGGCTAAATACATCAAAAGAGATATCTTAAACACCTCTGACGGTTGAAAACTGAAAAAGCCAAACTGAAGCCAACGGTTAACATTATGTTGTAGCGGCGTAAACAGTACCCATATTAAAAAGACCAGGGAAATTAAAATCAACAATGGCGATAATTTCAAGAAGTTGCGGTAGTTTATCTTTGAACAAATATATAATACTGTCAGGGCGACAATTGCCCAGATCAATTGTTTTAGAAAAAAATACCAAGCTGAAAGTCCCCTGAACTGACTGTACGGTCCGGACACGCTGTATATAAATATTAACCCGACAGCCATTAGTAAAATGACCGAGAGCATCACCGATTTTTCGGGAGATTTCAATAAATTCATTCGAGTCTCTTTTTTAATTGGGCCACAGCCTGTTTGAATTCCAGTCCACGATGTTCAAAATTTTCGAACATGTCGAAACTGGCACAGCCGGGTGACAGAAGTACTGTTCCGTTTGGCTGAGCTAATTCATATGCCTTTATAACCGCCTCTTTCATTGATCCAGCTCTGTAAACATCAATAACTTTTTCGAAAGCGGCGGCGATTTTAGCGGACGCTTCGCCAATCAGGACAACGCTTTTAACATTCTCTTTAACCAGATCGTTCAATATCTCGAAATTGCCGCCTTTGTCGCGGCCTCCGGCAATGAGTACGATTGGAGGAAACACCGACTGGAGCGCCCAGTAAACAGCGTCAACGTTGGTTGCTTTTGAGTCATTGATGAAGCTCACCCCTCCGGTAAGCCCCACCTCCTCCAATCGGTGTTCCACTCCTTTAAAAGATTTCAGACCAGCGGCTATGAATTCGGTATCGATACCGGCGGCGCTACAGCAGGCAGATGCGGCGCAGGCATTTGCCGTATTATGAGGACCCCGGATACCGATTTGATTAACATCGAGTACAGCTTTTTTGCGGCTACCTTTATTTAAATACAGCCGGCCCTGTTCTATATAACAGCCGTTTTCAACCTCACTCTTAGTTGAAAAGTTGAAAGTTTGCGAAACGGATTTATATTCTTTTAGGATTTTATCATCAAAGTTCATTATTGACGCATCTGTACCATTCTGATTAGCGAATATCTTCAGTTTCAGCGCTCTATAATTATCCAAACTCTTATGACGGTCGAGGTGGTCTGGAGTGATATTTAAAACAGCGGCTACTTTCGGTTTGAACCTGTCAATCCATTCAAGCTGAAATGTCGATACTTCAACAATCGCCCAGCCATTATCGCCAATATCACCGGCAACGCTTACAAACGGCTGGCCGATATTGCCGGCAACTTCGCAGAGCACTTGTGCCTGCCTGAAAATTTCACCGACCAATGAGGTCGTAGTGGTCTTGCCGTTGGAACCGGTAATGGCAAGTACTTTACCACGGCATAATAGAAACCCGAGTTCCAGCTCGGAGATGACCTTGATATTTAAAGCCACGGCCCGGCTTAAAACATCAGAGTCTGCCGGAACTCCCGGACTTGTCACCATTAAAGAGCAATCGTATACTCGTTGACTATGACCTCCGAACTCATGCATAATATTTTGTTTTTTCAATAAGCCGACAGTATCAGGAAACTTTTCCGCAGAGTTTATTTCGGATAGAAAAACCACGGCGCCAAGTTTTTTTAATACCTCGACCGAGGCCAACCCCGAGCGGGCCGCTCCGATAACGCTTACTTTTTTCCCTTTAAAATCCATTATCTAATCTTTAACGTACTGATACTTATCAGGGCAAAGATAATTCCTATTATCCAGAATCGAACGGTTATCTTCTGTTCGGGCCAACCCAGCAATTCAAAGTGATGATGCAGCGGCGCCATTTTAAAGATACGTTTGCCCGTCATCTTGAAATACAGAACCTGAATAATCACCGACATGGCAGTCACCACAAAAACACCGCCCATAATAACCAGCAGTATTTCTTTTTTTAACAGAAGGGCAACTCCACCCAGGATTCCTCCCAGGGCAAGAGCCCCGGTATCGCCCATAAACACCTGCGCAGGATTGTTATTGTACCATAAAAAGCCCAAGCAGGCGCCTACAAGGGCGCCGCAAAATATCGTCAGTTCACCGGCGTCTTTGAAATACTCGATGTTAAGATAGCTTGAAAAGTCAACACGACCCGTGATATACGCCAATCCGACAAAGCCAAGCGCACATATGCCGACAAGGCCGATCGCCAGACCATCAAGACCATCAGTAAGATTAACCGCGTTAGAAGACCCGGTAATTACCAAAATAACAAAGGGGATATATAATATTCCAAAATCCAGATAGAAATTCTTGAAAAACGGTACGCTTGTGGCAGTTGTAAAACCAGGATCGGGAGGATAATAATACAGTATTAATCCCAAAATGATTCCAAGCATTATCTGGCCCGCGAATTTCCTGCGCGCTACAACTCCCTTCTTTCGCTTTTTTATCGCTTTCAAGTAATCATCCATAAAACCAATCAGCCCCAGCCAGACAGTGACCAGAAGAATAAGATGGATATAAGTATTTGTTAAATCTGCCCAGAGAAGCGTTGGTATTATAATCGAAATTAAGATCAGCAATCCGCCCATCGTTGGCGTACCCTCTTTTGATATATGCGACTGAGGACCATCATCCCTGATCTTTTCTTGAATCTGCTTTTTCTTTAAATAATGAATGAATACAGCGCCGAAAATAAAGCTGATTAACATAGCCGTAATAGTGGCATAAGCGGTGCGGAAGGTAATATATTTAAAGATATTAAAACCGCTTATATACTGACTCAATGGATAAAGCAGATGATAAAGCATCAGTTTTTCCCTTTAAAAGCCATAGTAATTTCCTCCATGGCCACACCTCTCGAGCCCTTAACCAGAACAACATCACCCTCATTGAGATATTGTCTCAAGCGCCGGATTAATTCATTTTTATTGTTGAAATGTTCCTTTTCATCGCCCTTAAATTTTGTCAGATAAGATTCCGAAAGTCCGCCATAGGCAAAAAGCGCATCGATATTTTTCAAGTTTAAATAAAAGCCGATCTCTTTATGGAATTCCTCCCGATCGTCGCCAAGTTCAAGCATATCTCCCAGAACAGCCACCTTTCGTCCTTTAGAGGGATAATCAGCCAGTACATCGATTGCATATTCCATCGAAACAGGATTAGCATTGTAGCAGTCATCGATAAAGATAACGCCCGCATATTGAAATACCTCTGATCGCAAGTGATATACTTTCAGTTCACTTAAAGGTTTTACAAGCTTTTGAGGATTGCATCCCAGATAGCAAGCAGCGGCGATTGCCGCGGCCGCATTATAGATATTGTGTATCCCCGGGTAGTTTATCTGATAGTCTGTGTCGTTAATCCTGAATAAACTCTGACTTCCGGTATTGATCGTATGGCTGTTTACTTTAAAATCAGCCCTATTTTCGATGCCGTAAGTGATTACTTTTTGACTTATCTTTTTTGTCCACCCGGATAGAAAGCTGTCATCATTGTTTAAAATTACAGCTCCATCGAGCGGCAGACTTTCAACAAGTTCATATTTTGCCTTAGCTACCGCGTCAACTGAGCCCAGCGTCTCCAGATGTACAGGAGCAATGTTTGTAAAGACCCCGACCTGCGGCTGGCACATCTGCGCCATGGTGGTCATCTCGCCGGGGACACTCATGCCCAGTTCGAATACACCGACTTGATAGTTTTCATCAAGGTTGAAAAGCGTTAACGGCAGACCGATCAGGTTATTGAAATTCCCTGACGTTTTAAGCGTGCTGTATTCAGTCTGCAGGCAGGCGGCCAGCATCTCCTTGGTAGTCGTTTTACCGTTAGAGCCGGTGACTGCAATACTCTTGATATTGAATTTTCGACGGTAAAATGCGGCCAGATTACCAAGAGCGCCAAGTGTATCTTGCACTTTAAAAACTATGACTCCTTCAACAGCCACATCCTCGCTGACAACAATCCCGGCAGCGCCATTGGCAACAGCCTGCCCGATAAAATCGCGGCCGTTAAAACGTTCGCCTTTAAGGGCAAAAAACAGGTCTCCTTCCTTAATGCTTCGGCTGTCAGTCGATATTCCTGTAAAACCGATTTCCTCCAATGGCAATTGTGATTTTTTATGACTACCGGTCATTTTCACAGGTTGAACCTTGAATGCATTTTGCAAATCAGCGCCGTTTATTCTCATTTTCTCAAGAACCTTCATAGCCCATTTTCCTGAGATGTTTCTTGACCACCTCGGGGTCTGAAAAATAATGCCTGGTGTTGCCGACAACCTGATAATCCTCGTGTCCTTTACCAGCGATGATAACCAGGTCGCCTTCTCTGGCTAAAGTTAAAGCCTGTCCAATTGCCTCATCTCTTTTTTCGCTAACCGTATAGTTCACCTTTTCGGGAATGCCCTTAAGGATATCGTTGATTATTTTTTTGGGGTCTTCGGTTCTCGGGTTATCCGAGGTGACAATCAGCAGGTCGGCGTGCATTGATGCGATTTCCCCCATGATCGGCCGTTTGGTCTTGTCGCGATCGCCGCCACAGCCAAACAGCAGGATTTTTCTGCCAGCGGTATCAATCCCCAGAAGCAGGTTCTTTAGGGCATCCGGTGTATGAGCGTAATCGATAATTACCTCGAACGGTTGACCGGCATCGACTCTTTCAACTCTGCCCGGTATCCGGGGAGCGTTTTTTAAAGCTGTCACTGCATTTTCGAAATCGCAGCCGGCGCCGATAGCCGCTGTTACCGCCGCTCCGGCATTGGCAAGGTTGAATATTCCTAAAAGCGGCATGCTGCCGTTTATAATTTTACCTTGATAAGTTGCTTTAAAGCGCCTTGCGTTGCCCTTATATCCGTCATCTTCTATTGTGACATCCGCCATTTTCGACTGCTCTGAATTCGCTGCCGCTGAAAAAGTGAGAATTCTTCCCCGGGAAAGTCTCTTCAATCTGTCATAATAAGGATCGTCAATATTTAGAACCGCAAAACCGTCCGCATTTAGAAGTTTCTCAAATAAAATCGATTTGGCTTTGAAATAGTTATCCAGGTCTCTGTGATAATCAAGGTGATCTTGAGTAAGGTTGGTAAAGACTGCCCCGGAGAACCTGACATCATCGCAGCGATGCTGATCGAGCCCATGCGATGACGCTTCCATAACACAGCCGGCCATATTGAAATCCCGCATTTCTGCCAGGTACCTTTGAACATCAATGGAGCCGGGAGTAGTATTAAGCGCATTAATCGTGTGTTTGCCTGTAGAGTACTCAATAGTTCCGATCTTGCCCCAGCGCTGATCGTTTGCGTTCATAATATGGCTTAGCAGGAAACAAACAGTGGTTTTACCGTTTGTGCCGGTGATGCCTATTACCTTTAACTTGTCCGAGGGAAATTCAAAAAAGCGATCGGCGACCCGAGACATCGTTTTCCTGATATCATTACATTTTAAAACAGGGACATTATCTACAGTTATATCTGCCGCCTGTGTAATAACAGCATTCGCTCCCAACGAGGTTGCCTCGCCTAAAAACCTGACGCCATCGACAGCATATCCCGGAACCGCAAAAAAAAGATCGCCGGGCTTCACTTTCCGGGAATCACTGGCTAAGCCGGTAATCGTAATCATTGAAAAATCATCCGGAATATTAATCCTGGTACCGGCAAAAAGCTCACCCAGACGAACCGGCTTATGTTTAGCCGCGATGTTATTATTAATTGCTACGTTCACCAGCTTTTACATCCCAGTTTTACAGTATTGCCCTGAATGTATTTTTTGCCTGCCGAAGGCGTCTGGGAATATACCATACCCGAACCATTAAGCTCGCATTCAATACCTTTTGTTACAGCTAACGTCATGGCTTGTTTCATGGTTAAACCTTTGAAATTTGGAATTAGTCCTTCATCGCTGGGGTCTTCACAATAACGGGCAGAAACTTCAAGAATTTTTACAAATTCAGACTGTGAATCTCCGGTCGGTAGTTCGGCCTGCTCTTGCCGGTTTTGTTCTGATGCTAACATCCTTTCGACCATAAACTGCGGCAAACAATAATACCTTTCAGCGATGTTTTTAAAGACAGGCGCGGCGGTTTCGCCGCCATAGCGTGAATTTTTCGGTTCATCAAAAAGCGTCATTCCAACTATCGCCGGGTCTTCAGCCGGGAAATAGCCAACAAAAGACGACCGCGCTCTTTTTTGATCATAACCTTTTTTATCTTCTCTGAGCTTTAAAGCTGTGCCTGTTTTACCGGCTATTGAGACGAGCCGGGATGAGGCTTTATGGGCAGTGCCGCGGATTACGACCTGCTTTAGAAATTCGCCGATAGTTTCAGTAATATCTTCAGAGAAGACCCTTCTAATCCTAAGCCGGGGCGCCAGCGGTTTTCTGGTACCATCATCGCCGATAACCTCTTTGCCTATAAACGGACGGTATAAAAACCCACCGGAGGCGATTGCCCCGTACAAAGATATTATTTGAAGCGGCGTAGCGGAAACTCCATGTCCAAAACTGACATTGGCTAAGTAATGCTGACGCCAGTCAGGACGCGGCAAATAGCCACTCGCTTCCGCTGGAAAATCAATCCCTAAAGGCATAACAAAGCCGGCCTCTTTTATCGCTTTAAACAGAAGCTCATCCCCCAGTTCCAAAGCAATTTTGGACGCCCCGATATTGGAGGAATGAACAACAATATCCTCGACCGTGAGACTGTCAAATTCGTGATCATCACGTATGGTTCTTCTGCCTATCCGGAACTTACCATTTTCTACGAATAGAATATTGTTCGGTTCGAATAATCCCTGAGAAATCGCCGTTGCCACTGTGATAATCTTAAAAGTTGAACCCGGTTCATACTGATCTGTGACCGCGCGATTCCGGGCTGAGGGTTTTCCCAGGCTGTCTAAGACCGCACAGGCTAATATCTCGCCGGTATCGACCTTGATAAACAGGGCAATTCCACCGGCAGCATTATTTTCCATCAGCGTCTCTGTCATTTCCTGTTCGACAATCTGCTGCAGGTCTAAATCCAGGGTAAGAACAATATCGGCGCCGCTGCAGGGTTCAACCAGCGGTCTTTCATCAAAGAAGTAGCTCTGCCCCAGGCCGTCTCGCTTCAATATCGCCTTGCCATTTTTACCGGAAAGTAATTCATCATATTGAAGTTCAATACCCGAAAGACCGTTGACGTCGATATCGACTCTGCCCAGAAGCGACAGGGCAAGTTTTCCTGCAGGATAGACTCGTCTTGGTTCGACGATACGATTTAAAGACTCGATATTAGACTGTTCAAGCGTTTGTTCGAGTCGCTTATCGGCTTTTCGAGTCACCCATAAAAACCGTGGATGTTTTTTAAACTTCTCAAGCCAATTTGCGGAGCCGGTAATATTCTTTAATTTTCTGGCGGCGAGATTCTTGTTAATAATCTGCCCGGGTACAACATAATATGAATATGAGTCTATGTCCTGAGCCAATACTTTAAGATTACGATCATAGATTGAACCCCTTTTTGCCTGGATGTCGATAATCAGGTTTTGCTGATTATCGGCGGCGCTAAGAAATCTATCATGATCTAAAACCTGAAGCATAAACAGGCGACCGACGAACACTATCCCAATTGCGATAAATATAATTTTAATAACGATGAGCTTTGATTCTGACTTATTTTTCATTAATTCCCAGTTCTATTTTATCAGTGATTTATAAATCCCGCTTACGAATCCACCCAGGCTGGCAAAAAGACCCCGGTTTTGCCTTCGAATCTCCTTTGATCTGTCAAATAAAACTATCCTTTTCTTCACATCGTAGGTCATGCCGAAATTCTGACGGGCACAGCGGTCTATCCAGCCAATAGAGCGATATTTTTCAAGTTCGATATGCAGCAGCTTGTGCTGTTCGATTATACTTTTTTTTGTCCGTTCAAGCTCTGTCAGCTTTCTGGAGAGTTTATCGGCCTCGTTTGATTTGCAGACCCACATCACAGCCAGAACAAAGGCTATCGGAATTACCAGTTTGAACCGGTTGAAAGTTTTTTTTCTTTTACGACGCGGTCTCAATTCTTTCAACAACCCTTAATTTCGCTGATCGAGCCCTGGAATTTATGGCTATCTCTTCCGGGTCCGGTTTGACAGGTTTGGAATAAACCAGGCGAACAAGCTTTTGTTTTCCACAACGACATTCAGGCATGCCCGGGGGACAGACACACTTTCCCGAAAATTTTTTAAAAATCCTTTTCACATAACCATCCTCAAGCGAATGATAGGTGATAACCATCGCTATTCCCCCGGGGACTAAACATGCTAAGACGGCTTCAAGACTTTTTCTAATGTTTTCAAATTCATCATTGACTTTTATTCTGACAGCCTGAAAAACTCTGGCGGCGGTTTTTACAAAAGACCTGTCGCCAACTGTAGATCGAATGATCTGAGCAAGCTGACCGGTTGTGGTTATTTTATCAGGGCATTTTTTTATAGCCTTCGACAATGACCTTGCTTTACGTTCCTGACCAAAGGATTTAAACAGCCCGGTTAAATCATTTTCATCTAAACTGTCGATTAGATTTGCCGCCGCCAGTTTTTCATTATCGTCAAAAGACATCGATAAAGGCCCATCACCCAGATATGAAAAACCCCGATTGGGGTTATCTATCTGAAACGAACCGATACCTAAATCATACAGAACAGCGCTGATAGATGAGATTTTTCTTTTTTGAAGGTGGTCGGCAATTTCAGTAAAATTCGATTTGGTCAATTCGGCCTCCAGCCCAATTTTAGTAATATTATGTTTCGCTTGTTTTAGGGCCAGGCTGTCAAGATCAAACCCGATATACTTAAACCTGTTGCCGTGTGCCCTATAAACCTCTATTAAATGTCCACCGGCACCAACTGTAGCGTCAACAAAGACGCCATCAGGACAGTTAAAAAGCAATTCAACTACTTGATTAACCATTATCGGTTGATGTTTCATGCTAAATGAGGATTTTCCTGGCCACCTCCTCGTACGATTCACTGCATTCATCTAAATATCTCTCAAAAGTATCAGGATTCCATATTTCCATTCTATCAAGCGCCCCGTTAATCATAACTTCCCTATCCAGTTGAGCCAGTTTAAGAAGGTTGGCTGGAATGGTTATCCGTCCCTGGCGGTCAATTTGAACATCCGCCGCATTTGCCAGCGTTGATCTTAAATAATAGAGGGCGTCAGGGTCAGTCCGGGTAAGCGTGCGTAATTTCTGTTCCACTTTTTCCCACTCATCTGCGGGGAAAACATATAAGCACTCATTTAAGCCCCTCGTAATTACGTAGCTCTCAACAGATCCTGGCGTACGTCGAAACTTGGCGGGGATATTTATTCTGCCTTTCTGGTCAATCGTGTGCTTATATGATCCCTTGAAACCAGTCAAAATGGTCTTTCTCCTATTTCCCCCACAATTTCCCACAATACTATACTTTCACCCCACTATTGTCAAGAAAAAACTTTTTATAACTTATAGTCTCTTAAGGGATATAGGGCTATGGCGAACATTATGGGAAATTTCCAATATTTTAAAGGACTTTGACCAAATTATATAAAAACCTTTCAGAATAACTCATTTGCAATCAATTATATAACAACAAGTTGCATCGCCGTTTCAAATTCGAACAGGGTTTTTTAGGCATGGTATTACCTTTGCAGATTACTCGGCCTGAGATTTGGAAAACATTAATTTTTTACAGGAGGGGAAAAAATGAAAGGACTAAAAAACGGATGGGGAAACTGGCTTGCGGCTGTTTTCTTATTATTCAACAGCTTACCGCTAACAGCCGCAACGAATGATACAATTGTCCACAAGGTGACAACAGATTTAAGAGATATCAATGTTGTCAGCACAGACAGGGGTGAAAAATACAGCTTTAAGGATTGCTGGTTCCTTGAAAATGCCGGCGCCCCTGAGATTCCTTATAAAGTTGTCCGGCTGGCATTGCCGTCGAATACGAAAATTGGCTCAATCAAAGCCGCCGGCTTTCAGATTGAAATCATCGCCAGAGGAGTCGAGCATACCTGGTTTGAGGGAGATATCAAGACCGATATTTATGAGCAATACACTCCGGCTCCGAAAGATATCGATATTTATTTATCATCTGATCTTTATCCCGGTAATTATGTAGAGGTTTTAGATAAAGGGATGATGGGCTCTCAGTCTTTTGTTACAATTGCGGTTTATCCTATCCAATACCGTCCCTCAAAAAGAGAAATCATCTTAATTGGTGAAATTGATTTCACAATCAGTCTTGAGGACAATTTAGATTTTACATACGGCAGGACGCCTGTGGGGGCAAGCCTGTTAAGGGATATGGTGAACAACCCGGCAGATTTTTCTACTCCGAAACTTAACAGATTCGAAGGCGGAGGAACTATTCCCAGGATAGCAGTCGATGGAATTGAAGCCGAATACCTTATTATCACTTCAGCAGAACTGGCGCCCGCGTTTTATCCATATGCAGTCTGGAAAAATCAAAAAGGTCTCTTAACCGAGATAGTGTTATTGGAAGATATTTCGCTGCAGTATCCTGGAGAGGATGACCCCGCCCGGATACGTTCATATCTTCAGGAAGCGTATGTCGCCGGCGCTCGTTGGGTGTTGTTAGGCGGTGATGAGAATATTTTTCCAGTTCGCTATGCTTACCCGGGCAATGTTTCAACCCCGCCCGAATTATATCACCAGCAGGCTACAGATTTATATTATGCCGACCTGACCGGAAACTGGGACACTGACGGCGATGGGATTTATGGCGAGTATAATCATGATGATCCGGACATTTACCCTGAAATATATGTTGGCAGAGTGCCGGCGGAAAATTCTGAAGAGGTGGAAATCTGGGTTGAAAAAGCGCTTTTGTACGAACAAAACCCGGGAAATGGCGATTATTCTTATCTGACCAGGGGCCTGTTTATCTGCAACGATCAGATGAGATATCTTAACGAGCATACAAACTTAGCGGCGCTAATGCCGGATAATTTTGAGGTTGACGCTTCCAGTTGTGCGGAGGAACCCAGCGGTGGATCGCCAAATCCGACACAGCCAACCGGTCAAATGGTTATCAGCGCTATGGACGAAGGCTGGGGATTCATCTCCAACCTCAATCACGGCAGCTTTTACTATTATGCAGCCATGACTCCAAATTATAACCATTGGCCACGATCAAACATCTATGGCGATACTGTTGATTTTGAGGTAGAAACTACCAGTTCCCTTACCCGGCTTGCCGAAACCGATAAATATGGCGTTCATTACTCAATAAGCTGTTACACGGCAGCATTCGATTTCGATAGCGGTATCTGGGGACCGGGACCGTTTATTACAACAACCAGTTTTATGGAAGCATACCTGTTCTTGCCGGACAGGGGAGGCGTGGCTTACCTGGGCAATACTCGCTGGGGCTGGGTAACATCCTCCTACCTGCTTGAAAGGAAATTCATTGAATACGTGTATTCCGATACAGCCAGACATCTGGCGGTAGCCGAGGCGCTTTCGAAAATATACTATCCTAATAAACGCGATATCGGTTATGGACACAACCTGTTTGGCGATCCGGAGATGCAGATGTGGGCAAATCAGCCAACGCCGCTCAGCATTAGCGCTCCTGATTATATTAAAGTAGACACTACAGCCCTCTCGGTTGTTGTAAGCGCTGTTGACGGTCCGGCCGGTAATATTAAGGTTTGTATCTGGAAGCCCGGGGAACTGTATTATCGCGGATTTACCGACGATAATGGCCTGTTGGAAATACCGCTCAGAATAGCAAATCTTGGAGAAATATATGTAACCGCCGTCGCCACAGATATGATACCAGCTATTGATACAATTCAGGTTTGTTATCAGGCCGATATTGGTGATGAACCAGAAATTCCCAGGCAGACACTGCTTTATACAAACTATCCAAACCCGTTTAACTCTACCACCGAAATACACTTTAATTTAGCCGATCCGGGGCAGGTGAAAGTTGAAATATTTGATATCAGCGGCAGATTGGTTAAGACACTGGCTGATGATCATTATCCGGCAGGTCCGCATACTCTTAACTGGGATAGCCGTAATGAGTACAGCGACAAGATTGCCAGTGGAACTTACTTATATAGACTAAAAACTGCTGATAAAACTATTGTAAAGAAAATGGCGCTTCTGAAATAAAAATTATTTCCCCACCCTGTATAGTCCGAAACGGTCGGTTGAATATATTAACCGGCCGTTTTGTTTTGTTGTTTTCACAAAGTTTTCAACACCACGGCTGAAAATATCAAAACCGGGAGCAACGCTGTAAACTGAACCGGCAGAGAACTCCTCAACGACCATGCTGTCGATAAGAATATAGTCAATCGATAATTCCTTGAGCGATTTTTCCATTGAGCTTTCAGAACCGGTAAAATCGACAATTACCTGTTCGGTAGGGTTGAAATAATAATAGCGCCTGTCAAGATAAAATCCATCAGCCCGGTACCAGTTGGAACATAATATACCGACGACTTCATCATCCCGTGAATTGCTATTCAAAAACTGCCAGATATCGTAATAAGGCAAAGCCGGCTTCTTCTCTGCCGATGATAGAACATTCGGGTCAAGAATAGTCTCAGTCATCAGAAAATGATCTCGATCGATTATTCCAAATGCAGTCTTAATCCGGTTTACACCATCCCGACCTATCTGTACTCCCGTGAGCATAAATATCAGACATAGGCCGGTTATCGCTATAATGCCGCAAAATCTGCTCATCTTAAAGAGCCTGTCGATAACAAATGCGGCTGTAAAAGACAACAGCGGGATAACCGGCATCAAATAACGCGCATTCGGCCAGGCCAAGTACCAGAATACAAAAAATATTGCCGTTATCAGCAGAGCCTTTTTTACTATTCCGGGTAAAGGTTTAATAAAAATCAACAGGGGTAAAAAGACAAACAGCGCCGGTCCCAGCCGTCCACGGAAAATATCAGGGGAATATACAAGTCGCAACGGTGAAGTGATAAAATTCAGTAAGCTTTTATTTTCGCTTTCGACGAAGGTGGCTTTGTTATAAATATCAAAAATGTCGCGCCAGTATGGAGAGTCAAATATACTATTAAAAAAGGGATAAACCGGACTGCCGGTCTCGATATAAGCTTTCAGATACCAGGGGAAACCCAGAATAACGGCGCCCGTACAGAAAAGAGCCATGTCCTTTAATCGATGACGAGACATTATAATCAGCGCTAACATTGACAGAATAAGAATTACAGCGTTAGTTTTAGCGCCTGCCGCCAGACCGGCAAAGGCGCCCGCTAAAAGAATATATTTCGACTTTTTTAATTTCAGGTAATCAAAATAAAACAAGGCCGCCATGACAGAAAATCCTACAGTTAAGTAATCATTTTTTGCGTTGACCAGAACACTGAGATAGGTCGGCACTGCGCCTAATAGCAAAAAGATCAGCGCATGCGGTATATTTGTGTGACGGTGAATGCCCTCAGCCAGCAAGAACATGGCCATGAGTCCTATCAGGAATACAAAAAACTGAGCCGCCTGGGGAGAACAAAACGACAGAATCGGCGTCAAAAGCAGTTCAGAATTTAAAGCGGTGGCGGAAAATGCAATCGAGGGATAAAACCTGATACCGCCATCGGCTGCCCAGAGTTTGGGAAGAGCCAGGTTATAATATAATGTGTCGTCTTTTACAGGCGGTGAAAGCGATGACAGACCGATGATTATTAAAACCATACCCAGCAATACAAAGGGTATGATATACTGGGAATCAAACGAAATTTTTAATTGCGACAGCTTGCGAATTCCTGGAATGGCAAAAATAAAAACGACAAGAAATAAAACAATGAATAAATTCCTGCCGAATATTCCCAGAATACCGGTAATAAACAATATCAGGATTGCTAAACCGCAACCAGCAAAAAAACCGGTGAAAAAATCGATCTCAATCTTCAAAAGCTTTCTGAAAAAAACAGTTCCAAGCCCGGCAAGGGAAATGCATAAAAGAACCGGAAATAATATATCGATGATTAGTCTCATAATCCAAAAAGACTTTTTATTCTTTCAATCCTTGTTATGATTACTGATAGTAAATACGCTCCGAAGGCCAATATCAGGTAGACAGCGATCAGTCGATGTTTCAGTTTTGCGCCTGTTTGTTTATCCGATTTCATCATTGTTTGATTATTATTCCGGACATTTCTAAACGGTCATTCGTTTCTTGTTTCGCTTTTTATATCCCAGTCCAAGGTTGCCCCAGGTAACAAAATCAAAGACTATATCAGGCCAGGGAAAATTATGATAAGCGGAGACTAAATATTCTGCTAATTTAAGCGCTGGCCTGTTGATTGTTAAGGAAGCAATAAACTTATACATTATATTCGACATTGAAAACTTATCAGACATACCTAAGAGATGGGAAGGAATCTGGTTTAGAAAATCGGGGTGTTTCTTAATCAGCAGTTCAAACGTATTATTGCCGAAATTGTAAAAATCCTCAGCCAGCGACCGGACTGTCTTTTTATGGTGATGGTAAGTCAATGCCTCCGGTTTGCTTTTAATGGGAACACCCATTTTCTCAAGCCTGAGACCAAAATCGATATCCTCACCGCCCCATCCTTTAAAATCGGGATCAAACCCACCCGCCCTGGAAAAATTTTCCCGGCTTATCATGAAGTTGGCGCTGGCTAACAATCTGCCCGGTAGAAAATTGGCAGTTGTACTATCAACATAGCGGCCCCGTGAATAGAAATAATTTTCGAGAGGACCGAGTTTTTCATTGGGGGGTAGTCTGATACCGCCGACTTTTACAACATCTGATTCGTTATCAGCCAGCATCGCTTCAATATAGCCATTGGCCGGCACCATGTCGCCATCAAGGAAAATCAGATTTTTGCCGTTGGACTTTTCAAATCCAAAATTGCGGTTGGCCGATCTCCCAAGCGGCGGTTTATTTATGAAATATTTCAAAAATATTGGGAAGCGAAGCCGTTTTACACCATCCCCGGTACCATCATCGGAACCGTCATCACAAATAACTATCTCGAAATTCCGGCGATTCTTTATCTGCCGTTTCAGGCAGTTCAATGTCAAAAGCAACTGCTCTTTCTGATTTCTGACAGGAATTATGACGCTGGTCTCAATCATTTGCAAAGTCCCCGGTATATATTTTGAATTTTCTCCCCCTCAACTTCCCAGCGGTAATTGTTTTTTGCAATATTGCAGCCTTTGACTGCCCGTCCAAGACCATTTTCCAAAAAACCGTTGATCGCCTTTACATCATCTTTAATATCTGCATTATTTAAAACTAATCCCAGGTCATCTTTTTTTACAACCCGACTTAATTCCGGAAGGTTCGAAACAATCGGCGGAGTAGCGGCGGTAATATACTGAAATATTTTCTGGGGTAACGCTAAGTAATTATTCAAGGCTGCCGGTTCGATCAACATCAAGCCTGCATCGGCTCCGGCAGTATAATTGAGAAGCTCTTCAGGTGCAACAAAACCAGCGAATCTGATTCTGTCCTGTATACCAAGCCTCGTTATATATTTTTCTATTTCCAGTTTATAAGGTCCATCGCCGACGAATACTAAGGCAACATCCGGAAGTTCGGCTATTGCTTTTAAAGACCTCCCGATTCCCTGGCCGGACCTTAGAACGCCCTGAAAAATTAAAACGAATCTGCTGTTAAGGTTAAACTTCTGGCGAAGGTCGACCGGTTTTATGTCCCCAATTGACCTGGCTGTATTCATGACAACCTCAGGCCTTCTTATATTATAACGTTTCACAAGTTCATCGGCAATTGATTCATTCACGGTCACTATGGCATTGGCTTTATAGATCAGCTTCTTTTCCAGCATTCTCCAGAAAGCTTTTACCAGCGGTTTGTTCGATATCGAATATTGTTCGGTATAAAGTTCTCTTGATTCATAAACGACCTTGCCGCCGGCGCTTTCAGCCGCTCCGATCGCCGCCCATAGAGTATCGAGATCGACCGCATGATAAATATCCGCTTTGATTTTTTGAGCGACTGATTTTGCCCGCAAGTTATATTCTATGAAACGCCTCTGTCGAACAGGCCAGGCAGAAGTCGGAAGGCTGTGAATTCTTGCATTGCCAAGCGATGTTACCCTGCCGCCGCTCGGGATAATTATATCAAGTTCCCAGCCGGAAGCTAATATATCTTTACATATTAATTGCGCTCGCGAATCGAAGTCAATGGGATTCAAGACAAAAAAACAGATGCGCAATGGTTCCTCCACTTTTTGTTTATTTCATTCAAAGGCGCTATGTATGCGCCGGCGGCTTTCGCTTTCTCGAGAATCGAACAGTAGGTTTTAAACCAGCCGGGGAAATCAGGCTCATAAGCGGTCCGGGTATGCCAGTCCAGAACAAGAAGGCCGTGATTGGCAATACACGATTCAATAATCGTCTCAACTATTTTTTCACGAGTCGATTTATCTTTCTCAGAAAACAACGCGCCGTCCATCAAACCGATCGGAATTTCAAGTATATCAAATGTATCGCCGGTCTCAAAGTCAAATCCATAAAACGGGAAATTAATCCCACCGGTAAAACCGGCAATAGTATCCGAACCCACAGAGGATGAATACTCATAACTTTCTGCATTTCTCCAAAAATCGGGATAACGGCAATCAAGATAGTGCGGACGTAAACCATGAATTTCCGTTTTGAAAAGTTCAGCTAAACGTTTTTTAAGTGTATTCAGTTTATTTTTATCTGCCCAGGCGCCAATTCCATTATGCAGGGCTATTTCATACAGGCCGCTTTCATATTGCGTTAAAATCCTGTGAACATCATCAGGTTTATAGGTAGGGTCTTTTGAAGATCGCCTGTCGCCTGCAAAAATAAAAAGAGTGGCTGAATCCTCAATGCTAAACCATCTGTCAATCATCTTGTAGGGGTTTAGTCCGCCAGAAACTGCAGCTTTTAAAGAATCTGCAAGCCCCGTAATGGAGCCTTTTATACCGCCGGGAATTTCATCTGTATAAATAGATTTTGCCAGCATTACCAGACTTCCGGCAACTTTCCTTTTGAATATATCGATATCATGGCTTAGCCCAAGTGCAAACTTCGCCCCGTTGGGCCATGGGGATATCCGTTGGAAGCGCTGCGGTATTTTATTTAAGTCTTTTAAAGCCTGTATAAAATATTCGACATAACTATCAAACATCGGGTAAACACAAACTGCATTATTTTGTGATAACCATAAAGGATTTCTCTGGTTTGTTAAATTTATTGCCAGAAATCTGAACATCAGTTGGAATAAATCAAAAGAAAGTCTGGAATTATGAATATTAATTGATTCATTCGCCACATAACCAGGCAGCATCACTTTGAATTTGCTGTCGGTACGTCGCCAATCATCCGGTGAATCTATACTGCTTTTAGCCATGAGTTCTCGGAAAGGGATAACCAGAGCTTTTTCGTTATCGGCTTCGCCGTATATAATATCAGCTTTATCGTCTGTTAGGGTAAATTTCAGGCCGGTAAACGAGGAAATTAAATTCAGAATGTAGACTGTTTTCTTACGGGCTGGCTGTGAGCATCGTAAACTGATTTTCAGTTCAACCATTAAACCCTGCTTTGAATTTCATCAATTTCCGATAAATTTTTCCTTTTAAACTGAAATTTTTCTCAATTTGAAGATGGGTTTTAGGAGTTGAGCCGAACGATTTCTTAAAATCGCCTATCGATTTGATATCACCGCCCAGCAAATCCCAGTTTTTCACACCATTATGATAATGCCGCTCACCAATCTTTAATAAGAGAAACTGGTTCACGCCGAGCTTGCCGTAAGATGCATCTGAGCCGGCCAGCCAGTCATAAGCATAAGATTTATACATAAGCTGGGTTCTGAATGCCGTCGGTTTTTCATCAACGACAGCGATATAAGTCTCGGCAAGTTTCAACCGTGTTAATCTTTCGACCCAGTTTATGGTAGTTGCTTTATCGAGAGGGGGTTTAACGTCCTTACGTTTGAAGCTGGCTTCATATAATTCATAAGGAAACCTGTCGGCAGCAACGACTTTCACTCCGGATTTTATTGCCTTGTTGACTTTGTTTTTAACATCGGCAAAACAGCGTCCCTTCATGTTTTCAAAAGTATCGGGAGTAAGATAGTATGTCAGGCGTTCTGCTTTTTGCCAGCCCGAATAGGAGGATTTTGGATACTCCTCGGCGGTCAATGAAAATACAGCCATATCAACGTTATTTTTGATGACTTTGCAAACTGACTCGAATATACCGTTTACTGATGTCAAAGATATTGGACCGTAATATTGGAAAAGCTGAGGGATTATGGCGGTTTTTACATTAAATTTGCTGGAAGTGAATATATTGGCTATACCGACCAGTTCTTCCGAGGCATGGCATATTACCGGTTGAAATGTGAGGTTTAATATTTCGGAGGCGACTTTTAGAAAATCCGGATGATAGAATATTGAGCCGGAGAAATCAAGTATCGCCGATGTGACCTGGCTTCGATATTGATATTCATCTACTCTTGTCGCTTTAACTTCCAACAAAACTATCTGATAACAGCGAACTTGCCGCTTCCTGATTTGTCTTTCGAACGGACATGAAAGAAATATATACCGGCGGCGACTTTGTTATTATTCTTATTTCTAAGGTCCCAGCTGTTGGCCTCATAATAGTAGAACCTCTTTATTAATTCCCCTGCAGCCGTATAGATAAATATTTCAGCATCAGAGGGAACCCGCAAAAAATCAATTCTCTCATCGCCCTCTACCGGATTGGGATAGACTGCTACATCGCTTAAGTCGGCGGAGGGAGCGGCAAAACTCGATTCATAAACAGAAAGGCCGCTAATTGTGGCAATGTAAACAATTCCGGTAGATTTATCGATTACAATCTTTTTGACGGTATTGCTAAGCAGATATGAATTCGAAGACTTGAAGGCTCCTATCCAGTTTAATTGCCCGAATTCAACCGCGCTGGATAAAACCACCACTCCAGAATCCGACCCGATCCACTTGTTTCCCAGGCCATCGATAGTAATCGAATTTACTGCGCTTCTGTAGCCATCTGGAAGCTCAACCATCACAGTATCACCATAGAGAAAATCATAGTAGGATAAGCCGGAGGAACTGCCAATAAACAGCTTGCCTTCATTATCCATAGTCAGCGTATTAACTTCTCCCCCGGCTGTAAATACCAACGGCTCATCAGACCACTGGTCATCGGTAGTATCAGTTGAGTTCTGTCCGAAGTTCAGGTGATGGATATTTGTTCCGCCTATATAAATATCATTATCTACAACGCATATTTCGTGCTGGAAATGATCTGCTATCTGATCGGGGTTTTCCATGTAAGCGGCCCAGGTCGAATCGTCAGGATTGTGAACGACCATCGCCACACTGGGGTTGTCAGCCGTTATTTCCAAAGCCCATACACATCCCCTGCTGTCGATAGCGACATCGTTTACAGGTATATATTCCGAATTTATACTTAAACCTGCAAGAGGGCTGTTGGTCTCATCAAAGTTAACCCAGGTTGTATCATCATCAAAACTGAAAAGCCCACCTCCCCAACTTCCAAACCAGATAAGATCATGATGAACGTCATATTCAACAGCATATGCGCCGCTGCCGCCGAGTCCCGAATTATAGTAATTGAAATTTTCCCAATTAACGCCATCAAATCTGGAAACACCCTCATGGCTTGAAAAACCCGGCACGGCATGTACTAACCAGATATTCCTGGATGAATCGACAGCTATATCACTAATAAAACTCAAGGCCGGTCCGGGAACAGTATTCACTTCCCAGTAATTACCATTATACACGGCAAACCCGCCCTTAGAAAACGCAGCCCAGATATTGCCCTGATCATCTTCGGCAATACCGCGACTGTTAGTAGTCATCAGGCTGTCGTTCGGTATCGGCTCCCAATTTCCCTCAATACGCTGGAAAATTCCGTTATTTGTAGCTGCTGTCAGGCCATCGTTCAAGCGCTCTAACGAATAGATAATTCTTGATGGAGGACCGATGTTCTGCCAGGTTGAGTCTGGACCAAACATAAACACTCCATTATAGGAACCGGCAAACACTGTGTCGGCTATCGAGGCAATAGAATAGATTCTTGCATCAGTCAATCCATCCTGCCCTTCAATATAAGAACGCCAGTTTTGCGGGTACTGCGGATAGTCATTATTCTTATTTATAAAAGCCAGGCCAACGTCCGTCCCGACCCATAAATAATTGCCGATAACCCTGACTGCTCTCACCGGGGTTTCAAGCGGCAGATCTCCCAGGCGAGCGGCGATGTCCTTAAATTCGCCGCCATTTCTATATATCAAGAATTTCCCTATCCCGATCTCAGCGGCCACCCACAGTATATCGCCATCGGCTTCCATATCCAGAATATTGTAGCGCATATCGGAGGTATACTCAAATTCGTAAATTCTTATGTCGCCGGCAGGATTTATTTTGGTGATAGTACCGTTGCTTCCTCCAAGAAAAATCGCCCCGGAGGAATCGATTTCAATTGAGAGAATGTTTATATCGCCCAGCCCATCGGAATTTAAATATTTTCTATTTTCTCCGGATGTAAGATCATAACGGAGCAATCCTCCGGTTGTAGTACACCAGATATACTGACTATCACTGGCAATATCATTGCTGTTGTCGGAATAGGTGTAGTTATGCCAGGTACCGATGGCTCCAGACAATAGCGAGTAATTCAAAAAGAAAATAAACAATAATGCCAACGTTAACGATTTATTAATCATGCCATTCATTATATTTTTTCCTTTTGAAAAAGGCAACCGCTAAAATTATTAAAACAGTTCCCGCAATACATCCTTTAGGTAAAAAATCTCCGTAACTGTTATAGATACTTGTCGATGTTTCAGGTCTTATTGAGCCATATACCAGTTTTTTCTCGAACGTATTGGTCTGACCAGTAACACGCCCCCATCGATCGATAAACATCGAAATGCCGGTGTTGGCGCATCGAGCCAGCGGAACCCTGTTCTCAATAGCCCTCAGCACCGACATCCGGGCATGCTGGTACGGCATAGATGATGGTCCGAACCACATATCATTGGTGATAACGATAAGAAACTGGGCGCCCATACGGCAAAACTCGGCGCAGAAACCGGGGAAGGCGGATTCAAAACATATAACCGCGGCAAAACGTGTCGTATCTATTGTAAAAATAGTCATCTTTCTTCCGGATGAAAAATCCGCCTGGCCGAGACGAATCTCTCTTAATTTCTTAAATCTGCCTGAAAACGGGATATGTTCACTCATAGGCACCAGTTTGATTTTCTCATAAACCAGGATAGTATCTGTTTGTGGTGAAATTAAAAAAGCTCCGTTGAAATAAATGTACTCGTGAAAACCTACCATCTCATACTGAGGAGTCCCACTGAAAATACTTATATTAGCACTGTCAACAATATCTTTTACTTTTTTTAAGCGTTTTGGTTCATGCAGCAAATAAAAAGGGGTGGCGGTTTCCGGCCAGATTACAAGATCTGCACCGATAGAGTCAGCTTGATGGGTCATCTCGATATAAGTATCAAGGCTGAACTGTGCTCCTTCATCTTTCCATTTTAGGTCACGGGTTATATTGCCCTGCAGTAAAGCTATCCTGAAAGCTCCTTCCCCGCTTTCAGATGGAAGCCTCAGCCAGCCATAAACCAGAAATATAAGCGGTAAAACCAGGGCGGTTCCCAGCATAACAAGACACTGTTTTGGAAGGCGGTTTGATTTGACAAAGGCATAAAGAAGAATATTAACGATATGGATCATCAATGATACGCCGATTACTCCGAAGATTTCGGCGGGCTGGATGATTGGCAAATAGTAAGACTGAGTATATCCATAATCTGTCCAGGGGAAATTAAGTTCAGTTAAAGTGCGGAGATAATCCCAGCTAACCCAGATCAACGGCCAAATGATATAGCTGAGAGATTTCGACCTGCCTGAAATGAAAGCATACAACAAACAGTTTATCGCGGGGATCAAAGAGATAATGGCCAGCATTCCGAAAGTACCCGGGATAGTTGCCCAGAAGACCCCGTATAACGCAGCAAAATTGAAAATCAAACCCCAGATATATCCTATTATGAAAGCTTTGCGTAACGACAAATTCTCCAGGGCAATTAACAGTAATATTGGAGAAAAATAAATTATAAAACCTGTTTTATAGGGCGGAAATGCGATGGCCGTTAACAGGGCTGATAAACTGACCAGGTAAATTTTGTTTTTCATATGCAATAAGCCTGACAGACGATTTTACCCTACTTGTACCTTCTCGATGAGCGACCCTCCAGTCATCTGTGATGGTTGATCTATACCCAGGTATGCAAGCATCGTCGGCGCAACATCGGCCAGGATTCCATCGTCTTTAAGGGAGCCCCGGTAATCATCATCAACGAGAATAAAAGGTACTTCAAAAGTTGTATGCGCCGTAAATGGACTGCCGTCAGCCTCCTTCATCTTTTCAGCATTGCCGTGATCTGCAGTAACCATCACCACACCGCCGATTTTCCTGACTGCTGTTACGACCCTGCCCAGGCTCTCATCAACAGTCTCAACCGCCTTAACAGCCGCCTCGAATACGCCGGTATGGCCGACCATATCGCAATTGGCAAAATTCAGAATAATTACATCATATTTATCCGACTCTATTCGTTTCAGTACTTCATCAGTCACCTCAGGCGCCGACATCTCAGGTTTTAAGTCATAAGTGGCGACTTTGGGAGAAGGAATCAGCGCTCTGTCCTCTCCTGCCAGTGTCTGTTCTTTTCCGCCATTAAAAAAGAAAGTTACATGCGGATATTTTTCAGTCTCGGCAATCTTCAACTGTTTAAGACCGGTTTCTGAAATAATCTCCGGTAGAATCATATCGAGGTTAATTTGTGGAAAAGCTACTTCAGCTTTTAAGTCAACGTTATAAAGTGTAAGGGTGACAAGATCGACAATGACCTCGGGCTCACGCTTAAAACTATCAAACTTTTCTTCGGTGAATGCCCGGCAAATCTGACGGGCGCGATCGGCTCGAAAATTAAAGAAAATAACACTGTCGCCCGGATTTACCAGACCGGCTTTCGGAGCAATGTCAGAGACAGCAATCGGCTTCATGAACTCATCGGTGTTGTCTCGTTCGTAATGCTCTTTAGCAGTTTTGATAAAATCATCGGTCTTTTCGCCTTTGCCGCTGCATAGAAGATCATAAGCCATCCGGTTTCTTTCCCATCTTTTGTCCCTGTCCATGGCATAGTATCTGCCGATGACAGTAACCAGACGGCCAACGCCAATCTCCTTTATTTTATCAAGCAGGTCTTTTATATAGCCTGCTCCTGAATACGGGGACGTATCCCGGCCATCTAAAAAAGCATGGATGAAAATGCTGGTCAGGTCCCGTTGACGGCAAAGCTTCAACAGTCCATATAAATGATTCATCGAGGAATGAACACAGCCATCGGATAAAAGTCCCATCAGGTGAAGCGACCTGTTCTCATTTTTCACCTTATCGATGCAGGCGTTAAAAACAGGGTTAGTAAAGAAATCGCCATCGCTGATCGATTTGTCTATGCGGGTGACCTCTTGATAGACAACGCGCCCGGCGCCAAAATTGAGATGACCGACCTCAGAATTGCCCATCTGCCCTTCCGGAAGACCTACCGACAGACCGGAAGCTTTCAAAGTTGTATGTGGATATTCAGCCCACAGCTTATCGAAATTCGGCGTACTGGCTGTTTTTACAGCGTTATAATAACCTGACGGGTTTAAGCCAAACCCGTCCATTATTAAAAGCATTACCGGCCGTTTAGAGATATTGATTTTGCTCAATGTTTAATTACTGCCTTTTTGGTTCCGGCATCACAGACGCCGATTTCAAATGCCTTAACGCCTTCTTTACTTGCTTCCTCTATAATATGGCTTGAATCAGCCGCCTTGCAGAATAAAACCATCCCGACTCCCATATTGAATACCCGGTACATCTCGTCATCGGAAACAGAGGCGATTCTGGCAATGGCCTTAAATATGCCTGGCGCCTGCCAGGTGGAGGTATCGATTACAGCGGAAACGCCATCGGGTATTATCCTCTTGATGTTGCCCTCAAAACCGCCGCCGGTGATATGAGCGATCCCCTTGACAATCCCCTCATCAAGTAAAGGGGAAACGATATTCAAATATGACCGGTGTATCTCTAAAAGCTCGGTGCAGACCTCTTTACCGCTTTCCTCTATAATATCGCCTTGTTTCATACCGGCGATATCGAAAAACGCCCGCCTGGCCAGCGAATAGCCATTGGTATGCAGTCCGGTCGAGGCCAACCCGATAGCTTTATCTCCCGGTTTAATGGCGCGGCCATCGATAATTTTATCCATATCGACCCAGCCGATAATAAAACCGGCAACGTCATATTCGCCATCGCTATAGAAACCGGGCAACTCAGCGGTTTCACCGCCAAGAAGCGCTGTATCATTTTCTTTACAGGCTGTGGATAGACCCTTTACAATATCAACTACCGTTTCAGGCCTAAGTTTTCCCAGGCCGAGATAGTCAAAGAAAAACAGCGGTCTGGCTCCGCAACATAAGATATCATTGACACAATGGTTTACCAGGTCCTGGCCGATTGTGTTATGTCGATTAGTCATAAAGGCAAGTTTCAATTTTGTGCCGACGCTGTCGGTGGAACCAACTAAGACTTTATTCGTTCCGGTCAGCTTATTAAGCGAATACAGTCCGCCAAATCCGCCATGCGAGCCGATGACGGAATTATTATTCGTTGCTTCTACCAGTTTTTTTATCATTAATGAGGCTTTATCGCCGGCGCTTATATCGACGCCCGATTTGGCGTATTCTGAAGCAGGATCACTCATGTCAGCTTCTGTCCGTTAATTTCAAGTTCAAACTTTAGTCCCAGGTATTCAGCCGCCCGACGGCAAACTGTCATACGTGATAAGAATATCTCGAAATACTCCATCACCGACGATATAGAAGTATCGATTTTAATTTCCAGGATCACCTTTTTTTTAACATCATCAACCCTTAAAAAAGAAGATTTGGCCGCCCAGTTCACCCGGTCATGGATATCGATTTTCAGAAACTCAGTCGATCGTACCCGCGACTGGTGCACGTCTGATTTATCAGCTAAAATGACAGCCGCACAAATATCAGATATTGGCGACCCATCTTTTTCATCATGATTGCCGATAGCGGCAATGATTTCTACTATATCGCTGAACGCCATACCCATTTCGCTTAGTATACTCATAGCCATAACTGAGGCAACCTGGGCATGATAATCGCGGTTAATGACATTGCCCATATCATGAAGATAGCCTGCAATAGCCGCAAGCTGAGCCCGTTTTTCACCTTTGCCAAGCCTGATCATTATATTATAAGCGATACTGGCGGCTAAAGAACAGTGCCTGTCGCCATGCTCGGTATAGCCGATAACACCCAGGTACTCATCGGACTTGGCAATGAGCTCGGCAATCTTCTCATTTTGTTTGACATCATCTAATGTTATCAAGTTACCTCCACATTTTTTTGAAATGTACGAGCATAAAAGTCAGAGGTCAAGAGCTATATAGTAGGCTCCTCACATAAATTTGTGCATTAATTCTGGTTCTGGGAGTTTTCCAAGGCAATGGCAAAGCGTCGTACGGCTGCACCATTGTCGATACGCAAGCTGAAGTAGTTTAAGAAGGATAACAAATAAGCTACAATTGCTCTAAAAATTTTATTACCAGCGTTGATGAATTGTCTGCGGCAACCTTGAAAAATCCCTGTAATTCATCTTTTGCAGATTCCGACCCGGAACCGCCTGCCAGATCGGACGCAGACCTGAAGACAATGAAAGGAACATCGTTTACAGTACAAACCTGTGCCACTGCTGCAGATTCCATATCGGTTATCAGGGCGTGAAATGATGTCTTAAGCCAGATTCGCTTTTCGTAGTTATCGATGAAGGCATTTCCGCTTACGCCTGCTTCCCCGACTAAAACCGCTGGTTTGCGATCACCTATATTTCGAAATGCGATTGAATCAGCGCTTATCCCTGCAGCAACGGCAAACATTGTACTATCAACTGTAAATCGAGTCATTTCGATTACGCTGTCAAGATAGGGTGAATAAACCGTGATTGCATCAGGTACAGGACCATCAGCGCCATGATAAACATAATCGTGTGTAATCCAGCTTTCGCATATGACGATATCACCGATTTGTACTGCGCTGTCGATTGCGCCGGCTATGCCGGTGAATATAACGCCGACTGGTTCGAATTCATCGATGAGCCTCTGCGTTGTTATCGAGGCGTTAGTCATTCCGATACCAGACTCGGCAAGGATAATATCTTTTCCCGAAAGCGATCCGATGCACACATCACGGCCGAGTATATTCAGGCTTTGTTCTACCGTCATCTGTTCTTTCAATACTTGTCCTTCAGCATTGAAAGCATAGAGTATAAGATAGGGTTGTGTATTATTACAGGGTTGGCAGTTAAGGAGAAGAATAAAGAGAGTGGCTACAAGCAAAGTATATCTTGACAGTTTTAATCTGTATAACCGTATAACGCGTAGGGGCGTATTGCATACGCCCTTTAAGCCTCTATTACTTGTCTTGTTGAATGATTTCAAAAGGTTTTTTATGTCCATTATCAATCAACATTTTTAAAACGGTTCGACTGGCGTTAATCATCATTTTATAACGCTGTTCAACCGTTAATGATGCCTGATATTCAAGTTCCAATTCCAACTCGTCAATATCGTCATCCGGTCCTATTTGGTAAATTGGCGGCATGGGGTTAGTTCTTTTCCAATTATTTTTTTCCTGACACTTAGTACCCCACCCATCGGGTGGGCAAAATACAATAAATCATTCGCCTTTCAATTCACTCACCCGCTGGGTGAGTTATCGTTCACGCCCTATTTCTGGATGTTTTTTTTTAAAGAAATCTTCATTTGGAAAATCTCTAGGGAATTTCTCGTTTGGATAATCTGTTTTAAATTCTTCTTCAAAATGATACCTATAAGAATTTAAATACCTGGGCATAAATACCGTTCCTTCTGTTAAGTAAAAACCTAGGCTAATTTCCATCTTCTGAACCATATCTATTAATCCGTTATAATCAGTAAAATCACTCGCGTGGAACAGTTTTTGTCTCATATCTATAATATCGTCTATTTCCTCTAAGTTCTTGTTTAATTTTTTTATCCAAAATATTCTTATTAAGTTTTTGGATGTTGCGCTAAAAATGCTTGGTGAATTGCAATACTTACAAATCAATTCCTTTTTGCATTTGGTGTTTTCACACTTGCGTTCTATTTTTTCAGTTCCCGAAAGAGATTCAATCACTTTGAATAGATTTATAAATTTATCTCTATAAGCATCGACATATGTAGCGGCTCTATAATAATCAAGAGCAATACTATTTGCATTTCTAAATTCTGTTTCAGTAATATCTTTAAATTCATTTGCACTAATATTATCTTTAGTAAACCGTGGCTTAGGGTAATGCAATATTGTAATATAGCATTTCCTTAATTGATTTCCAATATTACTATCCAAAATATAACTAAATCGAGATACTACAAATTTACAGCGATAAACTAAGTTTATTTTTTTTAGAATTTCAAAACCATGTTCTTCAGCTTTTAACCTTGCGCTTTCTCTATTTTCTTCTTCTAAAATAAACTTAATTTTCTGTCCTTCACGATATCCATCTTTACGAATGAAGTCTATCTCAATTTCTACTTCATCTCTTACTAGTTTTACGACTCCGCAAGTATCATCAAAGCAGGTGTCAATATTATACTCTAGTAAATATCTCATAAACAGTCAAAATATAATCCCAGGCTGGAAAGCCTTAGCTATTATTTTTGTGCTGTCGACTCTCTGCAGTTGACAGCTTTCTTTGTCATTTCATGTTTCAGGATGGAAGTCCGCCCAGGCGGACGACATCCAGAATCTTACAGTCCTCCTCCTACACATCCAGATTCCGCACGAACTGTGCGTGCTCCTCGATGAACTTGCGTCGGGGCGCCACCTGGTCGCCCATGAGCGTGGTGAAAATCTTATCGGCCTCGGCGGCGTTTTCGAGATCGACCTGAAGCAAGGTCCGGGTTTCGGGGTTCATAGTGGTCTTCCAGAGCTGTTCGGGGTTCATCTCACCGAGTCCTTTGTATCGCTGGAGAGTAACGCCACCATTGCTGCCGCCGAGCCGCTCCATCAGGCGGTCGCGTTCGTCGTCATCATAGGCGTAATGTTCCTGTTTGCCCTTTTTGAGACGGTAAAGCGGCGGCTGGGCGATATACACATTACCTGCCTCAACCAGCGGCTTCATATACCTGTAGAAAAACGTCAGAATCAGCGTACGGATATGCGAGCCGTCGATATCGGCGTCAGTCATAATTATGATCTTGCTGTAGCGAGCGTTTTCGGCATTGAACTCTTCCCCGATATTTGTGCCCAGAGCGGTAATCATCGCCCTGATTTCTTCATTGGCAAGTATCTTATCCAGGCGGGCTTTTTCGACATTCAGGATTTTTCCTTTAAGCGGCAGGATTGCCTGGAACTTGCGGTCTCGTCCCTGCTTGGCAGAACCGCCGGCCGAGTCGCCCTCGACTATATATATCTCACAAAGAGATGGATCGGTCAGCGAACAATCGGCCAGCTTGCCCGGCAGGGCGCTCGATTCGAGCGCGGTTTTGCGCCGCACCAGTTCGCGCGCCTTACGCGCCGTCTCGCGTGACTGGCAGGCTGATTTGCATTTCTCAATAATTTTTTTGCCAACGGATGGATTTTCCTCGAGAAATGATCCAAGATGCTCACCGACGATCGATTCAACTATGCCTTTCACCTCCGAATTGCCGAGTTTGGTCTTGGTCTGTCCCTCGAACTGGGGATCAACAACTTTAACCGATAATACTCCGGTTATACCCTCGCGAACATCCTCGCCTATCAACAGCGAATCACCGTTTTTAAAGAGGTTGTTTTTAGCGGCATAGTTATTCAATGTGCGGGTCAGGGCAGTCTTAAGGCCAATTAAATGGAAACCGCCCTCAATGGTATTGATATTGTTCACATAAGAAAAGATATTTTCCGTGTAGCCGTCGGTATACTGCACCGCCAGCTCAACATCAACAGAATCGCGTTCTTTATGGAAATATATAGGCCGATTGAACAGGGCATTTTTGTTTTCATTAATGTATTTTACAAAGGCGGCGATTCCGCCCTTTTCGAAAAATTCTTTTACTTTTTCCTCATCACCGCGTTCATCGACGAGGATGATTTTCAAACCGGCGTTCAGAAATGCCAGTTCATGCAGACGGGAGGTGAGAGTATCGAAATTAAATTCAGTCTTTGTGAAAATTCCCGTATCCGGAATAAAAGTCGTTTTTGTACCGGTTCGCTTGCGGGCACCGATCTTTTTAACCGGGGTGACCGGGTTGCCGCGTTTATATTTCTGGTAATAGATCTCGCCGTCACGGGAGACCTCGACTTCGCACTTTTCCGACAGCGCATTGACAACCGAAACGCCGACTCCATGCAATCCACCGGACACCTTGTAAGTTTGATGGTCGAACTTGCTGCCTGCGTGAAGCATGGTCATTACCACCTCAAGCGCCGGTTTCTTCTGGGTGGGATGAATATCCACCGGTATGCCCCGGCCATTGTCATCAACTGTAACGGAACCGCCCTTGTTCAGAGTGATGGTGATTTTGTCGCAATAGCCGGCCATTGCCTCATCAACCGAGTTGTCGACGACTTCATATACCAGGTGATGAAGCCCGCGAGTTGCAACATCGCCAATATACATAGCCGGGCGACGGCGAACTGCCTCAAGGCCTTTTAAAACCTGTATAGTCGCAGCATCATAATTGCTGCCCGAATTTGAATCACTAACTATCACGTTCTCATCTTTGCTTTTTATGTTCAATTTCGCCTCGCATTTTAATAAAAATAGATATCATTAATTTTACCTTTACCTATCCGTCGGGCAATTTTTTTCAAAATTGCCTTTTTAAAAAAGACCAGTTCGTTTCGCCATGATGACGACACAACTTTTACTTTCAAGACATCCTTTTCAACTTTCAAGGCTGTGGTTTTGGAAGCCAATTTTGATCCGACAATTTCCTCCCAGAATGCCACAGCCATCTGACGGTCAACTTTATCCGCGATGCCGGCTGATTCGAGAGTTTTTCTTAAAAGCGTACCGATTCTTATTGTTGTTTCGCCTTTCATTAAACCTTAACCACAGCTAAAATACTCCACCATCTTTATATAAAATATAGCAGAAATTTACTAAAATTGCAAGCAATTAGACAAATTATTTTACCTTATAACGCATTTGTATTCAATATATTATAAAACATGGATAAGGGGTGCTGTTATATTTTATCAATATCTGAAAATTATACTTGATAAAGAAAAATATTTCAGACTGGCAGAGCAGTTTTTGCTTGTTATTTATATATCCAACATTGGTCGAGTGCGGCCATACGACTCTTCGAGAGACCTGATGACACGGGGAAATAAAAAAAGTGTATCGAACAAATGCCCAATACACTTTCAATATCTTCTTATAAAAAATCTTTTATCTTATAAGGGTCATCCGCTTGATGAGATTCACATTTTCTGCCTTGAGCCTGTACAGGTAAATCCCGCTGGCGACATGGTTGCCAAAATCGTCTTTGCCGTTCCAGATAATGTCATGGCCGCCGGCGGTCATAGCTTTAGACAGCATTGTCTTAACAGTTCGCCCCAGGATATCGTAAATAGTCAACTGCGTCAATCCGCCTTTACCAAGAGTAAACGATATCCTTGTCGAGGCGTTAAATGGGTTGGGGTAATTCTGGCTGAGTTCGAATTGCCGGGGAACAACCGGATTTCTGTCAGCAATGCCTACCTGCAATTCCCAATCGACTCTGAAATCATCTATATGAATGCCCTCACGGGTACCGGAAGAATTAGTGGTCATTCTAAATCTGAACCTGACATCATTTCCCAGGTAATCATCGAGATTTCTGCTTATTTCCTCAAAAGTGAAGCTTGAACCGTTGATCGGCATTCCTGCCTGTTCCCAGGTCACACCGTCGTCAGTGGAGACCTCGAAATAGACAAAATCTAAATTCGATTGCAGAATGTATCGCGCCTTGAAGCTGACGGCTGCAGAATCGGCATCATATAGTGGAATGCTGAAATTGCTTGTTAGAAACGTTTCGGCATCGTTGTTATAATACCGGTACGGGCTGTCGGTGATTGATATGTTGCCTGTGGCGGACCTTTCGGCGGTTATCGACCAGTTCCCATTGAAACCGGCAGTATTCCAGTAATAGAGGCCATTCTCAAAGGAGTCAAAGAATACAGCGCTGTCTATATAAACGGTAAAGAAATGGTCGGGAGCTCCGTGGGGATAAGTTGCATAAGAGCCGTGTATATCCTCGGCATAGATATAATACTGAAGATATCCTTCATCCAGCCCCGGGACAATACCCTCGAAATAATAAATTTCACTGACAATCATCGGGATTTGCTCGAATGACGCAGTTTCATCTGTGCGCCAGTAAAGGTAAACCTCTGATGGATTAATTCCGGCGCCGCCTGATATAACGGCTTCGATAATATTATTCTCAAGCCCTGAGGGAAAATATACCAGCGGTTCATGTTCGATGATGATATCGCCTTCAGGATGATAAAATAATGCCCGGCCGATATCGACTATTCCCCAGCCATGAGTATTATCCGGATTAGCGTTATTTGTAGCGGTCATCATCATGGCTTCACGCACCATCATCGGCGTCCAATTGGGATGAGCCGACAGTAAAACTGCGGCAACGCCGCCGCAAAGAGGAGTTGACAGCGATGTGCCCGAAGCCCAGGTATAGCTGTTCATATCTGATGGGTCGGCGCATACTGTATTGACTCCCCGGGCTAAAACCTCGGGCTTGATACGGCCATCGTAGGTGGGCCCAAAAGCAGAGAATGCCGCAATCTCATCAGTGTCCCAAACTGCGCCAATAGCAATGACCGAATCGCCATCAGCGGGCGCAAGCAATGAACCATCGCCCAGATTGCCATTATTGCCCTGAGCTGTTACAACTGTTATACCATTATAAACAGCTAAATCCGCTGCCTGAGTAACTATAGTAGAATCACCGTTCATATCCTCATATGTATAATTTTCTTCACCATATAGATCAAAAAGCCATCTATATCCAAGAGAAGCGGATATAACTGACGCGCCTAATGAATCGGCCCATTCGGCGCCGGCCGCCCAGTTGTCTTCCTCGATATGATGTTCACCGGTTAAATCTTCTGTTTTTGACAGGCAGAACATCGATTGATAAGCTGGTCCATAAAGAGAGCCCTCAGCCTGTCCACCCAGAGTCGACCAGGTCAGCGTTCCATGACGCGGTTGATTTTCAACATCCTGATCAGGATCGTAATCGGTGTTATCATCGTTGTTAATGAAATCATACTGGGCGATAAGCCTGCCCTCGTTAATGGCGGTTTGAAAAGCATCGTGCCCCTGACGATATCCGGTATCCATCATGCAGACTAAAACGCCCTGACCGGCAAATCCCAGTTCGTGAGCAACAACGGTATTTATCTGCTCGAGCTGGCTTAATGAAAAGCCATAATCGAGAGTTGTGCTTACCATAGGATAATCACCGCCTCCGCCGGTCTCTTTAACATAATCATCCGGGTAGTATGATGTGCTTACATGTTTGAACATCCCGACAAATGGAAGCCCGGCGATCTGGCTAAGCTGATCCTGGTTTGCTTCCACAGTAACAGCATTAAACCAGCGTAAGACACGGCGAAGCTTAACGCCGGTCGATAAGACCTGGTCAATGTAATTCTGGTTTACCGGAATATCCCTGAAATCCACCAAGTTGTTTGGACCTCTTACCTTGAGTCGCCTGTTTCTGGCGCGTTCGGTAAGCCGGCTTTCGGTTTCCTGAAGTTTGTAAGTATACTGGGAAAGTGTCGAAAAACCTTTGTCGGTGAAAAATATCCAGGCTTTTATGGCGCGGTCAGCGCCGGCTTTTGCTATTGTTTTCTGATAGCTTACCTGAACGAGGTCATCGTCACGCTGACAGGTAAAATCATCAGGAGGAGTAAAAGCATAAGCTGAGGATAGAAGAAAAATTGCTGCAAATGATGCTGTTAGGAATTTCATGATTCCTCCAAATAAATGTTTTTAATACCCCTCAGTACTTTAGACATTTCAATTTACAATATTTCAGAGATTAATCAAGCTAAATATTACATAGGAAGAACGCCGCCCCGGCGGTTAGTATTTTTGCTGTCTTTGATATCATAGTTAATTTTGACGGTAGGTTTTAATGGGGGAGTCTCTGTTAAACCATGACAAGCCGGGTTGTCTTTCTGGGGCAGCCAGTGAAACTTAAACTGGAATTTGGTCTTGTATGTTTGAACCAGACGATAATAAGGCTCAATATTTTTTAATATAAAGGTATCCTTGGTTAACTGGTAAATCACAACCGAAGCATCGGACTGAATCTCTATATTCTGATCTTTGAATAGCTTAGTGTTAGTCTCTATAAACCTGAGCAATGATAAAAGCGCGGCATACTGGCATTCAAGAAGACTGCCCATCCAACGGCTGCGAAAGATTACCCCAATATCAGGTATGGCAAAACTTACCGTTCCCATATGTTTTGACAATTCATCTTTTCCTAAAACCGAACCATGAAAATAGCACTTCATCGATTCCTCCGATATTTGTCATCAAAAAAAAGCAAAGAATATGCCTTTGAATGTGTTTACAATCAGGTCCTTTGACTTTAGCGTAATCTGCGTTAATTTAATTAGTTATAGATATGGATGAACTGATTATAAGACGAATTATATCAATTTACGGTTTATAGGTATGCATATGCCTGCATATCTTTTATAGGAAAGAATAAAAAATGCGGCAATGATTGTTGGCACAGCCTATTGATCCGGAATCCAATGGATGAGTGTAATGGATTCCCGTTTTCACGGGAATGACAGACGATAAACTCTGGTACCTCTCTGGTAAATGAGTAGATTCCTCGTTCCGTCATGTCGTGCCCGAAGAGTGTGACATGACGATCGGGTCACGTTTAAAGTGGCTGGTGTACGTCCTCGTGCACCAGCTTTTTGACATTTGCGCCAGCTTAGTTTTTCCTGTTACGGTTGTCTCAGTAAATAATTTAAACGATTTTCCGATTGAAATACAAATCTGATGGAGTTATACTTTCTCAAATTATTAATAAAAGGATTGACCGATGAAAAAGCTGATTGTTGTAATGATATTAATATTAGCCATCTCGGCATTCGCCGAGCCTTTGCGAAACATTACGTTCGATGATTTGTATGGCTATAAACAAATCGAGGAGTTTGACCTTTCGCCGGACGGTAAGACTATTGTTTTCGAGCTGACCGAATACGATCTGGATGGCGACAGCTCGTTTGTCAACCTCTGGACCGTTTCAACATCCGGCGGCTCTTCTGTTCAGTTGACCAACAGCGGCGATGATTCCCAGCCGCGCTGGTCGCCGGATGGCCGGAATATCGCCTTTGTATCATCACGTTATGATGACGCATACGGCGACAGTTCAATACAAATCTGGCTTGTTCCTGCAACCGAAGGTGAGCCAGCTTGTATTACAGATATTTCCACCGGAGCCAGCGGCGCCGAATGGTCGCAGGACAGCAATAAACTGTTGTTTCGATCAAAGGTGTATCCAGATTGCCCCGACGACCACTGCAACCGTGAACGTCTTCAAGAAAAGAAAAAGTCAAAAATTAAAGCCAAACTATACGATCATCTTCTGTTCCGTCATTACAACTCCTGGTATGATGGCAGAAGAAATCATACTTTCATATACGACATCCCTTCCGGCAAGATAACCGACCTTACCCCGTTTGATAAGGATGCGCCGCCTATCGCCCTTGCTGGAAAGTACGACTATTGCCTTTCACCGGACGGCAGCGAAGCCTGTTTTGTCATGAACACCGACACAGTCATCGCCGCAAGTACCAACAACGATATATTCACAGTTTCAGTAAGAGGCAGAAAACTAAGCCGGATTTCCACGAGCAAAGGCAACGATACTTCACCCGCTTATTCGCCTAATAGCCGTTATATTACTTTTAAATCGATGGCCCGGGCGGGATTTGAATCTGACCAGAACAATTTGATGCTTTTCGATAGAGTACAGAAGACTACCGTTAACCTTACCGAAGATTTCGACAGGTCAGTTGGTGAGTATGTCTGGGGGCCGTACTCTAAGTATATCTATTTTACCGCAGTCGATAAAAGCAAAATCAAGATTTACAGGCTGTCGGTGCAGAAACATCAGATTAAAACCCTGATCGATGACGCTGTTTGCCGGAACATCAGGATATCCCAAAACGGCAACTATTTATATTACCTGAAATCAACAACAATCCAGCCGTATGAAATATACGAGTACAGCATGAAAACGCGTAAGCAAAAGCGACTGACCTTTTTTACAGACGGCCTGTTTTCGACTTTGAAGCTGACGCCGGCTGAGGATTTCTGGTATATTGGCGCCGGAGCTGACAGCGTGCATGGACTGATGACATTGCCGCCTGATTTCGATCCTGAAAGCAGGTATCCGCTTGTGCTTTTAATCCATGGCGGTCCACAATGGTGCTGGCTTACAGATTTCAACTATTACGGCTGGAACACTCAGCTTATGGCGGCCCAGGGGTATGTCGTGGTTCAGATAGATCCGCATGGCAGCCGCGGCTATGGCCAGGACTTTGTGGATGCTGTCACCGGCGACTGGGGCGGGAAAGCCTACCAGGATTTAATGATGGGTGTAGATTACCTGCTCAAACAGTATGATTATATCAACTCTCAAAGAATGGCCGCGCTCGGACGCTCATATGGCGGGTTCATGGTTAACTGGATAGCCGGACATACTGAGGACTTTGCCTGTTTAGTAAGTGTCGCCGGCGTTTTCGACCATGTCAGCGACTACTACTCCACCGAAGAACTGTGGTTTCCAAACTGGGAATTCGGCGGCACTCCCTGGGATAATAAAGAAAATTACCTGAAGTATTCACCCTCGGAATATGTCAAAAATTTCACAACCCCCACCCTGGTTGTTCATGGTCAACTTGATTACCGGGTCGATGTCAGCCAGGCGGTGATGATGTTCACAGCATTACAATCGATGGATGTTCCCTCGCAGTTGTTGTATTTCCCGGATGAGGGGCACAGCGTATGGAAACTTCACAATATCAGGTATCTTTATGAAGTACAACTTGAGTGGCTGGCCAGATGGTTAAAATAGAAATAAGAAAATTGCTGACAAAATCAACAGAACTTTTTATGAAAAATTAATGAGCAACATTATATCATTTTAAACGAATTTCTAAATATTAAATGCATTGCATATCTATGATAATTTAGTATATTAATATAAGGAATATCACCATAATATCCGGATTTTAGATTATTTTAAAAACGGAGGAATGAATAATGATTGATGCAAAGACTGCTGCCTTAAAAGCAAGAAATTATCTTGTAGAAATCGTCGGTATACAGCCCGAAAATGCAACTATTGAAGAAGTTGAAGTAAATGAGACTGATAATATTGTATTAATAACTCTTGGTTACTGGGTTTCAATGCAACAATTTCCAATGGTTATGCCTACCAAACAAAAAGAATATAAAGTATTCAAAGTAGACAGGGATAGCGGTGAAGTGCTTTCTATGAAGATTAGGTCAGTCGATGTTAATAAATAATGAATATACATTCAATTGAAAGTAAATGTAAAAGAAATGGCGTATTGTTAGATACATCGTTGCTTCTTGTTGTGTGTATAGGCATTTATGATGTAAATTTAGTTGAAAAATTTAAAAAAACTGCCGCTTTTACCATTGATGATTTTATATTACTTAAGAATATTATCAGTAAATATTCTCCATTGTATGTTAGTCCTCATATCTTGGCTGAACTATCGAACCTCTCTAAGATGCTTCCTTCGAAAAATATGATTCGATATTTCAATTCTATAGAAGAATTACTAAAAAAACAATTCGAGATTTATATCTGTAAAGATGAAATTCTGAAAGAAGTTATTTTACCGGAGATAGGTTTTGCAGATACTTCTATATTCAAGATTGGTTTGAAAAAAGATTGTGTAATATTTACGACTGATTGGAAATTAACCAGTATATTAAGGTCGAGAAATTTAGCCGTCGTTAATTATAACGAGATAAGAACTTCTTTATGGTTCAATAACTTATGATATCATTTATTTAAAATATACTAATGCCCACAATAACCTCTCTCGAAACAATTAAACGCCAGAAAGCCTGGTATGAACTGCGGCTTGATAATGGTGTCACGTTTGCGGTCAACGATGAGTTGATACTGAAATATCTTATTAAAAAGGGCAAGACACTCAATGATGATAAAATCAGCAAGATTCGCAAGCAGGCTGAGTATCTGTTTTTAAAGAAAAAGGCGCTGGATATCCTGGCTCGTAAGCGAATCACCGAAAAAGAGATGCGCAAGAAACTGCAGGCTGTCAAATCATGCGCACATCATACTGATAAAGTCATCTCTGATCTGAAAGAACACTGCTATATCGACGATTACAGCTTTGCGGTGAATTTGATTCATTCAATCCAGGCAGGCGGCTTGCAGAGCATACGATATATCGGGCAGAAGTTGTTTTTGAAAGGCGTTCCTACCAAGACAGCCCAAAAGGCTATCGACGATGAACTTGGGGATTATGACGAGCACGAAGCCGCCAGGAAACTGGCTCTGAAGAAATACAAAACCGTCGCTAATCTGCCAAAGCTAAGAGCAAAGAAGCGAATTGCCGATTACCTGCGTACTCGCGGGTTTAACTGGGATGTTGTTAACGAAGCGCTAAACGAACTGTTTGCCAATATGAATTAGATAGTGTTCCTCATAGCGCTAAATCGCGGAACCTGAAGTCTTTGATGGCTAAATTCAGCTATAAGGTCTGTGCAAAGGCTTGATCGCAACTTGAAGCGCAGGATGCATACCAGCTTAATAGGAATGGGCAATTAACAGAAAAAATATATCTTCTTTTACCGCTCGCAATCGCCTCTAATGGGCTCTGGTCCTGTTAGCAGGAAATAACCTACCAGATAGGTCACATCTGAGGATATTACCTGGCAATCGCCATTAGCGTCTCCTGCCAGAAATGGAGCCGGCGGAGGATTTATACCTATGAAGAAATTCATAAGATAAATAACATCAGAAGATTGCACAAAACCATTACCGTTGGCGTCACCAGGGATAAAATCGGTAATGAATGCAGCGGTTAAATTTATATCGGCAGTAACAACGAAGGTGATGGGATTATCATTGCCATCATAATCTCCACTCCATCCGTAAAACTCCCAGTATTCACACGGCTCTGCTGTGATAATAACGGTATCTCCATACTGATAATATTCACTGGCTGGATTTAAATAAACGGTTCCGTAACCGATTATCTCTATATTTATAACATAATCCGGATCATAGGCATAGGCTGTTTTGAGCGGTGAGTTAGATAATCCTGAATAATTGCCGGCTTCATCATAAGCTTTAATACAAAAATAATAACCTGCATCGGGCACCAAACCGAATACCATCATCAAATCAATTTGCCCGGCAGGCGAGGGTTGCGGTTCACCATCCACCTGGTTGGCCGCCAGCCAATCCTCTTCGGTGTCGATCTGTCCCAGCTGGGAAATCTGGTAGCGAAGGTCATATCCTGCGGCCTGACCCTCATAGCCATCATCGCCCGGGGCAGTCCATTGCAAATCAACAACACCATTATCGGGGTCGGCGATTAGCGGCTGATCTTGGTCAGAAGAAATACTATTGTTAAAAGTGTATGCTGATTTTTGGCTTAAGATGACATTCGATGGTTTAGTTTGATTATGGCCGTCCGCATACTTGCCTGATATATCTTGAATTCCAGGCAAAGCTCTGGTAATCGAAAGAGTCAGAAATATAAAGCTATAAATCGATATAATGCAGAAAGTAATCGGTAAATGGAGTTGTTTGAGAAATACCCGCAGAATATTCAGGACAGACCGCCTTGTCATATAAAAATGTTAAATCTTTCCTTAGAGGATTGAAGCCTCGAATTACCCCTTCTGATGAAAGAAGGGCTTTGAAGAATTCCTTTCAAAATCACAGCATTTGCTTAGAGATTTCACCTCTCCTGACTAACCAAGATGTTTTATCACACAATCAAGCAGGCTGTCAAGAAATTTTATTATTATATCTGGGAAAAGGAAGGGAGAAAGTATCCCCCTATACAATCAGTATGAATTGCATGTTTAGGGCGCATAGGCTTTATTAATATTGAGCTTGGTGCCAGGCAACACACGCAAGGAACAAAATGAATCGACAAAACCTTTGCATATTATTAAGAAATTAATATAATCTAACTCGAAAACGGAAACTGTAGAATGAAGTTTGTAGTTTTATGCTGCAATATTTCTGAGAAACCGAGAAGGATAGGATTCGGAGTTTTTAGCCTATGTTTATAACTGATAATATCTTTAAAAGATGGATCGATTCATGAGTTTTTCATCTGCCAAACGCATAGCAATCCTATGGTTTATTGCTACAGCTATTACTCTGGCATCCGTTGTTTACCAGCGTATGACCGGACCTACATACCCTGTTAGCGGATCAATAAAAGTTGCGGATAAAATAGTAAAATTCAGACTGCTGCGTTCACACGACTCAACTGCCGATGCAAAAATGCCGCTGTATGTTCCTGATGCCAAGATAACGGGCGAAATCATGTGGCGCCGATATAAGAGCCATGATGACTGGACCGATGAAGAACTAAAGCGGGATGGAGAAAACCTGGTAATATCTATTCCTAAACAACCGGCTGCTGGCAAAGTGATTTACCAGATTAGCTTAATTGACGGCGCCGGCATCAAATATAATCTGACTCAAAAGCCGATTATAATCAGGTTTAAGGGAGAAGTTCCGCCATTTGTATTATTTCCCCATATCATATTAATGTTTGCCTCGATGATGCTTGCTGCAAGATCGGGACTGGAAGCGATTGTGAAAGGCGATAATGCTTTTCGGCTTTCAGTTTGGACAGCAGGTTTACTCTTTGCCGGCGGCATAATTTTGGGACCAGTTGTGCAGAAGTATGCGTTCGATGCGTTCTGGACTGGCTGGCCCTTTGGCCACGATTTAACTGACAACAAAACAGCAACTGCCATGATTTTCTGGATAGTAGCAGTATGGCGAGCCCGCAATCAAGCAAAGGGCCGGATCTGGATTATTATCGCCGCGGCAACGCTTCTGCTGGTCTATTTAATTCCTCATAGTGTTCTTGGTTCTGAATTGGATTACAGCGAGATGAGCTGAGCGGGTAATTGAAACAGCGAAGACCGATATTCATCATCATAGAAATAATCATAACCTGTATTGAATAGCATGTAATACTATCCGAATGAAACAACTCTTTTGGCAATGAGAGAAAATTTACAAATTCAAAAACTGAATTTTAAACCGTCGGCAAGTTCCTGGTCATAGTTTTTAATCTCTGCTATGTTCTGGTATCTTCTCCCGATGATAGTTTTTCGTATTCATACATTCCGGAGATTCCAATTGCGGTTATAGATGATTTATAGGTAATTGATATTCTATTCTATATCGTCTTAGCCAAAAGAGTTTCACTTCCAGTGATTTTTTCAATAATTACTAAAATAAAGATTGCTATCATTGAAGAGGATAGATTGCCATAATTAAAAAAGGCGGCTGGTATGATTCCAACCGCCAAAAGAAAAATACTATCTTTTTTTCTTATGCAGATGGCAATACTTCGCTGGCGGCATTACCATCAACTTGCACCTTTTTTTGTCTTTTGTTATAGCGGCACAACGGACTTTCTTTTTGGCTTTTTTCTTTTGTACCATTAACAATTCTCCTCCGGTTAAAAGTGAAACCAGCCAATTAACAGTAAGTATTTACATCAAATAATTATATGTGTCAACAAATATATCCCACTTTTTACAAACTTCACATAACAACGATTGAAAAATATTGTTAGGCAGTTTTCAATTATACTTAGACATCTGTGTTAATGCTTGCTATAATGATTAACGCTTGCTTAATATATTTAAGTGGCAAACCGATATTAACAATATGGCCAAACCGATTAAGATACCCGAATCGTTCCTTGTTAATCATGACATTATGCCGGCGCCGCAGGTCAGGAAAGCCGGCGTTTATATCGGCCCGACCGGAGATAAGATAAGTAAATTCGATTTGCGGTTTGTCAGGCCTAACATCGAATGTTTGCCGACCGCGGCGATCCATACTCTGGAACATCTACTGGCGACATATATGAAAGAGCTTCTCGACGGTGTTATAGATATTTCACCGATGGGTTGCCGGACCGGGTTTTATCTCTTGATGTGGGATGATGTCGACCCGGATATAGTAAAAGACGCATTGATCAAGTCTCTTAAAAAAATCATGATAACCGAGTGGGAGAATGTACCCGGCACAAAACGAAAAGAATGCGGCAACTACAGGGACCATTCGCTGTTCGGAGCAAAGGAATACGCTAAAAAGGTCCTGGAGGGTTTTGAAAAGTTATGATTGGATTAATTGGCGCTTTGACTGAAGAAGTTTCCCTTTTCAGGGAAAAAATGGAAAATATTAGGTTATCAAAATTTGCCCGAATGGATTACCTGACCGGTCGTTTAAAGGGGCAGGACGTAGTACTCTTACAATCGGGAGTCGGCAAAGTCAATGCCACGATAGGAACCCAGATGATGATCGACAGGTTTGAGGTTAATCAAATCATTTTCACCGGCTTGGCCGGAACCCTTGTGCCGCATCTGACCAGAGGCGACGTGGTTGTATCCAATTATGTCGTGCAGTATGATTTCGATTTGACTGCCTTCGGACGAAGACATGGCGAGCTGCCGGATATTGGCAGAATGATCGAGGCCGATCCCCGGCTGGTCAAGCTGGCCTGTTATGCGTTCGATGATAATTTCAAGTTTATGGGAGGATCACCCCAGCTTGTTGTCGGGACCGTTGTCTCCGGCGACCGTTTCGTCTCAGATCCAAGAAAAATCGAATGGCTTCAAAGAGAATTTGGCGCCGTGGCCACCGAGATGGAAGGCGCGGCGGTCGGATATACCTGCCACCTGAATGAGGTGCCGTTTGTAATCCTTCGCACAATCTCTGACGAGGCCGGTTCTAATGCTAAAGATGAATTTGAAAGCTACTTGAAAGATGCCTGCAAGAATTCTTTCAGAATCGTAAGCAGTATCCTGGAAGCCGTCTCGCACAAAACTTCGGCATATTAGCCCGAATTAGTTTCTCAAGCAATAATATACAACCTTCACCTATGAAATATTAGCAGGCAAATCATCAAAGGGCAACAACCTTCTTAAAGTCAAGAAGGGCATTAACCGTATCTTTCATATTCGTCGGCTGACCTACAACCAGTTTATCTTTTCTGCCATAATAATCCAGGCATGTTCCGCAAGAAAAAATTTTGGTGCCTTGTTCTTCATACTTTTTCATAGTTTCAATTACCGGCGATCCCTCGGTTGTAAGAAAGATTCCGCTGTTTAAACAGACTATCCTGGCGGGGACAGTTCCTGATTCAAAAAGCGTATCTAAAAAAGCCATTAAAAGCTTCTCGCCGAGGTTCGGCTCACTTTCACCAAGCACGGATGATTTTAAAACCAACAGCAAATTCTTTTCGATTTCCATTACATGTTCTCCATCGTTGTTACCTAAATAGTTTTCAGATAGATATAAATTCATCAAACTAAAATTTGTCAATTAAAATATTAAAATTTGAAGCTGATTGCTTATCTTTATTCCTTGTTATCAAAGATAAAATAATATTCACTCTAACATGTTTATATATCATATCATAATGAGATTGTGACGTCAGGTTTCCACGGTGAGCGACCTTTATGCTTGCTTTTGCACGCTTCACATTATATATTTAACTGCGCTTAATGTTAGGCTCTTTAACAAACAGTTTTGCTTAATACTGTTCTGTTGTTCCCGGCGTGTATTTTACTGTTGAAAAGCAAAATATTTGAAAATTTTGGCAAAAAGAATGAAAAAAATGGCTAAAAAGTGTTAATTTTAATGCTATATTATAGGCAAGTAAGTAATGTGAAGGAATTTCCGGCCGAACTCCGGAGGAAAGACCCGTGACCAAGCCCTCCAAATTAGATGAACGCGAAAGACTTCTCCGTGTTGAACTGGCTAAACGTACTATTAACACACATCGGGATGATGATAATGAACGTAAGCTGGCGGAAGATTCACCCGAAGTGTTGAGTATAGGTAAGCAAATCGCCAGTTTAATAGATGAAGAACGTCTCGAGGAAGCAAGAGAACGGCTTCATCGGGAACTGGAAAAACGTCCCGACGAGATGATGTTTTTAAACATTCAAGTAATTCTGGATGTTTTGGATAAACCATTCGGAAACTACGATTCAGCTAAGAAGTATTGCAGTCTGCTCATGGAATGCGCTGTAAAAAAAGACAATATTTATTATACATGGGTTGCTTTAAATAATATGGCTCTCATAGCTCACAATGAAGGACATGATGATTTCAGTAAATTAATGTATCTTGCGGCGCACTTTTTCGATAAAAAAGCTTTTACTCCGCTTATTAATTTGGCCGGCTGGAATGCTCGAAGGAATAACCTTGAAGAAGCACAAAAATGGATTGAATTAATCCTTGAAACTTATCAGGACTGGCTGAAAAATGAGGAGATAGTAACGGCCTTTAAAAAAGATGAATGTTTGCATAATCTGCGATCCTACGAACCGTTTAGAAAAAGGGTATTAGCTGAAATTTCAAAGGAACAAAAGCATGGAAATTAACGTTAGAATAGACAAGAAAGATTTAATTCATATAAAAGGAGGTAATATATCATGATTTTCGGATTAATCATGGCGCTATTTATCTCATTGTCTTTTAACCCCGTTCCTATGTACGATCCTGGCGATGATAATGGAAATGTCGTTCTCAATGACAACCGTGTAATCGACAAAGAGGTCAATGAGAAACTTGCTGGTCTTCCCAAACAACATAACAAATTTCGCAATCTGGGTCTCTCGGCGTCGCGCATAGCCGAAGAGTAGATAAAAGTCGAAAAACGGGCATGGAGGTTTCCATGAGCAAAACCCCGCGATTAGAAGACAAGATTCGACCGGAAATACAACAATGGTTTGATACCCGAGGTAATGCATTTATTCTATGCGTTAAAGAATTTTGTCAGGGTAACAGGGCCTCTCTCACCCAGTTATTGGCGATGGTCGAGGAATTATCCGCCAGGGTTTTTAAAGGAGAGGGAAAATCTTTAGATAAAGAACTGCTTGAAAATCTGGAATACGGCATTTTTGATCTTATCGGCAAGTTTACATCGACCCCCGGCGGCGATGCACTCCTGGAATCGATTCGGGACAACATAGTTGAACACCTCACCGAATTATTTGCTGAAACTAAAAAGCAATGGAATCTTAATCATTACAAGATTACCGCATCGTTCGATGAATTAGTCCCCTGCTGCGGTTTGATTCCTGCTTCCAGAACAGTTTGTGATGATAGATACAATTCAAGATCGATTCAGGCATCAGAAAGCGCTCAGCATCAGGCAAAAGATATACTTGACGAACTGGTTTTGTTTGCCAGAGACAGCTTCCGCGGCGAAAAGAAACGAAAGATTGCCGTCAACTGGCTTGAGAATCCCGATAAGATTAAGGATTTTTGCTGGTTATCTTCCCTTGTAGGAACAAGCGCCGGCAGTACCAAGGTAATTCTAACTCGCATCAAGCATTCATTCACAAAGGTATATGATTTAAAAACAGTAAGCAACAGGCTCATTCTGGTTAGATCGGAAGAACTTAGTTCGTAATAGCGTAACCGAACGTTCTGCTAATAAATTCATATCTAATTATCTCTGAAAAATCCTGTTATATATTTTTTACTAACCCGCCTAATAAAGCTGGCTTTTTATAGTTTATAAAGTAATTTATTATGATTGTCGAATGAATACTACATTAATTGAAAGAGCAGTAGGACGGCCCGTCTGAGATCTTGTGGATTTTCAACCTGTTCGGATAGATGGAAAGTCTGTCCTGCTTTATAATATGGTTTATACCTGAAGGCCGACAGATCATCTTTAAAAAATCGTGGAAACTCCTCAGAGTTTATATTGACATTATTTATATATGTAGAACCTCTTGCAAAATTCCAGATTGGTGTTTCGGGAACTACGTTTCCCGAAACTTTTTTATTTATAATTTATTTTCTTTCAGCAACATACAACTCACTGACTGCGGGAATCACAGTTCCCGCAGTACCAGGGATAGGCTTTTGCAAGAGGCTCTACTATCAGTAATATTAATGTAACAAATTGTGGAGAGAGTCATGGCTATTAGGCACGGTGATAGAGAACAACTCCGGATGTTTCCGGCATCGATCGATGAATACGTTTCGGATGACGATCCGGTACGGGTATATGACGTTTTTGTAGGAGCCCTGGATATAAAGGCTTTAGGGATAGTTATCGAAGACAACAAAGTCGGTAATCCCGCTTATAATCCGAAATCGATGTTAAAGCTATTGGTATATGGATATTCATATGGGTGGCGGAGTTCGCGGAAATTGGAGATGTCTTTGTTGTCGACCTGTTTTAATATTGCGAGGATAATAACGATACTGGGAATTAAGAAATTAACGTCAATGCTGAATAGATATGCTGTTATGATGAGAAAAAGCATCAATAGAGAAGTATATCAGTCTTGAATAACAGTGGAAAGTCGCCAATTTAGATAATTTGATATCGGATTATCTATACATA
>Ga0114922_10000063_pt1 | contig 89832 bp, 79 predicted proteins | sample AartaG_FD_100975 | JGI IMG/M metagenome (GOLD analysis project Ga0114922, IMG submission 100975) | Deep subsurface microbial communities from Aarhus Bay to uncover new lineages of life (NeLLi) - Aarhus_00045 metaG | ecosystem: Environmental > Aquatic > Marine > Oceanic > Sediment | place...
CGCAGAAATGGAAGCGGCCCATCAAGGATTGGGTCGCAGCCCTGAACCACTTCAGCATTATGTTCGAGGGAAGGATCTGACAATCGTGAACCGGTCGCTTACACAAAATTCCGGACACTCCCTATCTTATTGCTGCCGACATTGCTGATCTGGTTGAGGCCTATCGCTCGCCTGCCAGCTCGTCAGTCACTTTCCGACTATCTCAGGAGCCCACCTCGGAGCAGCTCACCTCGTTTTTCAACGGCACGGGGCATGTTTCCGCCCTCGCCTACAACAACGCACTGACCAATCTGAAGGCAGCCGTTTTCGAGGCCAAGCGACACGGGAGGGGTCAGAATGACCAAGAACGCTGAATCGATGTCCGTAGAGATCATGAAGCGGTGTCCACGGTTTGCTCGATGTTCAGTTCCGATATGCCCAATTGATCTACTCCAGGAACACCGGACCCGGCTGCCAGGCGAGCCAAAGTCTACATTAGCCAAATCTGTCCGCCATCGAATCGGGAAAGGTACACCGCTGCCGAGGCAGGGACTGACAAGAAGGGAGTTGGCAGCCAAACAGCGCTGGAATGCGCTGAGCGAAGTCGAGAAGCAACGGAGATGTGCCCATTTGAAGCAAATTTCACCCGTTTATACGGGCTTCTCAGATCGCGAAGGCAAAATAGGTGTCAAGATACCCCCTGGTGAGAAATCCACTGATAAACAGAGCGAGATTCAGTCATGAAACGGAACGGAGTCGAAGCTCAGGCAAGACACAGACCGGATCGTCAAGAGCGGGGAGAAACTGTCCCTGTGGCTGGAGAAGTCTATCCCCGTGTCCCGGCGGGCGAATACGAAGCCATTTGTTACGATGTGCGAAAAGGAAGAAGCTGGGGTGGAAGGGAAGATATCTACATCAGGTTCCGGTTGAGGGATGGGAAATACGACGGCACGGAGCTGTTTATGGTCTGCACTTTCCCAACGAAGCGCAAACTGACGCCCCGTTTCAAATACTATCAACAATGGACAATTGCCGTAGGACGAAAGCCGGACAGACGCGAGCGAATGGTGTTCGGTGTATTCAAGAAAAGGCTCTTTCGCATCCTCGTTCGGGATGTAGAGAAGAACTCCAGCGGACATCCCCTGCCGGACGTTCTGAAGTACTCAGTTGTTGCCAAAATCATCGAGCCGATGACAGGAGGATGGCCGTGAATAGGTACAGCCCGCCTCTTACGACTTGCTCTCTACTATTTACCAATTACCATGTACCAAGTACCATCTACCAACTACCAAGTTCTTGCCTTTGTATGTGTAGGGGTGAAAAGAAGTTACCGGAAGAAAACAACCCAGAGAATACGGGCTTGACTGCGGCAAGTACGTGCCGCAGGTCGAATCAATCATGCAAGAATTCGACCAATTCCCTGGGCGGGCATAACCTGCCCGCCTGGGGCAAGCCCTTTGATGCGGCAATAAGAAAGTAAGCCCTTGAGTTCTCGGATCGACATTGGAGTTTTCAACGACAGGCTCTGGACACTTGACAATGTGGCTGAGTTCTGCCAGGTGAAGACCAGCGTCGTGCAGTATTGGCTCAAGAACACCGACATCCCCTATATCAAGATCGGAAAGAAGGTCCGCTTTGACCCAAAGGACATCAGGTCTTGGATTGCAGATCAGAAACAAGGCTACAACGCCAGGCGGAGCGACAGCTTCAGGGTTCTCACCTGAGATTGATCGCATTGATGGATTTCCGCATGTGATCCCGGGTTTGGTGAGTATAGACCAGGGTGGTGGATAGGTCTTTATGCCCGAGAATTGCCGCCACCGTTCCTCTGTCAACACCCTGCTTCTGCATCAAGCTACTAAAGGTGTGTCTGAGGTCGTGGACGCGTGTCAAATCGTGCAGGCCTGAGGCTTTGGCTATCTTGATCAGGACCTTCCTGAGACTATCGCTATCCAGTTGAGTACCAGTTTGATCAACAAAGACATAGCCGTCGGTCTCAAGGCTCTCAAGCACTTTGACCGAGGCCCGGTTAAGAAAGAACTCCCTCGAGTAGCTCTTGGGTGTCCATCCTTCCTTGAGCTGGATCTTGATCAGATCGGTCTGCATGTCGATATCAGCCCAGGTCAGGTTGCACAACTCACCGGAGCGCAGACCAGTATTCAACAGAAACTGGAAAGCCCTGCTATACGGACGCAGGCGACGGTCTTTCCTGCTCATCTCCCGGGCGGTCTTCAGGAACAGCTTGCATTCCTGCGGATCGAGTATCCGTGCCTGCCTGTGAGGCTTGGACTTCAATGGTCTCACCTTCCTGGTGGGAACAGAAGGGATCAACTGCCGACCGTGAGCCCAGATAAACGCTGAGCCCAACACTCCCACCTCGAAGTTTACTGTCTGCGGAAGAGGCAAGCGCTTAGGCTTATGATTGCCCGGCTTTTCACCGTCGGCTGCCGTCTTCAGTTCAAGCGATTGGAGGCGCTGTTGCTGATAGGACTCGATGTGGTCAGCTTTGATCTGGGACAGGCACTTGGTGTTGGGATGAAACATCTTCAAGAACACCAGAAACGTATTGAGGATACTGCGATATCTCTTGAGGGTATTGACTGAGGTGCGCAGACGGACGTGGTCGGTATATTCCTGGAGAAAGTCATCTATTCGCTTGTCAGTGGCAGACAGACCGAGTTTCTCCAGGCGGCGAGATTCCTCCATGGACTCGATCTGTTTCCTGAGAATCCTGGCATCCTTGAGACTGCCGGCTTTCAGCCACTTGTGCTTGCCGTGGTAGGAAACAACCACATAATAGGTCTTCTTGCCCTTCTTCCCGGATTTTGCCTGTATACTTGCCACACCAACTCCTTAGAAAACTGTTAGAAAATATGGTAGGCGGCGAGGATTGTGTCAACAACTAATTGCTGTGTAAGGAGATAATATGTTAGAAAGAAATAAAGCGGAGAGGCAGGGATTCGAACCCTGGATAGAGCTGTTCGCCCTATAACGGATTAGCAATCCGCCGCCTTCAGCCTCTCGGCCACCTCTCCGTCGCACGTAACTGCATTGTCACCGAAATATATTCGGGGCCGCATCTGTTTTCAAGTGAAATCTTGAAATACGCTCAGGACAGTCGGCGTTTCGTTCGCGGACTCATTGAAAGGGGAAGGATGTGTGCCTTCCTATAATCGCGCCCCTGAAGCGCCATCTCAGGCGTCATGCTCTCTTGAGTCGAATCTCGACATCTCCACCCGGGACCCGTCCCCGGTGAGCAGGCAGGCTTTGACGTCCTCTTCGATCTCCCTTGCCAGAACGCCGATATGAGCCTTCACACCTGCATAGAGGGTACCTTCGACAATGATCTTGGCGTCGCGGAGCTCTTTCATCTTCTCCTCCAACTCCGTCATCTTCTGCTCTAGTCTCTCCACGGCCTGAGGTACGCCCTTGTTGAAATCATCGAGCTTCTGAAGCACCTGGGTTTGCTGGGGCGTGAGTTTACCGTCGAGTTGCAGCCGGTAGAGCGACGTCAGGCTCTCCTTGACGCGTTCCTGGTCGGCTTCCAGGCGTTGCTTCTCATGCACGGCCTCATGATACTCACGCATCAGCTTGGCGTCGTAGGCAACCGTCAGAACCGTGGCGGTCCCGGCTTCGGAACCGATCACCGACGCCCGGATTTGCTTACCGGCGTTTATTTCACCGCCGACGATTTTTCCCTTCTTGCCTTTTACCAGAACATTCTCCTTGGCGGTGACATGACAGTTGATCAGTTCTCCGCCCACGGTTATGGTCCCGCCGGAAGTGATCTTCTGACCCTGCGCATGTTTCAAGGTTATGTCTCCATCGGCGTGCATGATGCCCTCGCCGGACCCGAAGAAGCCGCCCCGGACAAGAATATTACCCTTGCAGTTGATCGTACAGTCCTCAACATTATCGCTGATCTCCAGGTCACCGCCGACATTTAACGTGAACCCGGTAAACACCTTCCCCGTTATCTTGACCGACCCAACGGCATCAATGTTGCCGACGCTGTAATCGAGGTCGCCCTTGATGACCATGACGTCTCTGACCGAGACCTTGCCGTGACTGAACAGAATCGCACCGTCGACTTTCGCCAGGAGCTCGCTGCCGTCCTCGGAGATCACGGTGCCGTCACCGACCTCAAGGGGAATTTTGCGCCCCCGCGGAGCGGCGATCTCCTTTCCGTCGACACCCTTTCCCGGCACTCCTTCGGTGGGGGGCGTTGCGCGAACCAGTACTGTATCCTTGGTCGTGTTCTGGATGTAGTTCATGTCACGGTAGTTGATACGCCCGTCTTCGTCCTCCTGGGGCTGGCACTTATGTTCGGTCTCGAACAGATATTCGAAGGCCGTATCCAGGCCTTTCTGAGCGGGAACTCCTTTGGCAATCGTGATAGGCGTATCGTACTGTTTCTCGAAAAGGCTCGTGACAAGCAGGTCCTGGTTAATACCGTTGACAACGCCGGCATCGGTGAGCGCCTGCGCCAATTCCTCAGGGGTAATGTCCGGTTCGGACTCATCCGGCGCCTTGATGATAACCATCGCCGACAGTCGATCTTTGGTCATCGTGACCCGAATTCCAGGGTGTGTTTTGGATTCGGTCTTTGTAGCGTCGCTGGGCGCCATACGGTTCTCCTAAATATGTTCCCGAGAGGCCTGGTTGTTTGCCGAGAGGATTCTCCAGTAGGCCCGTTCCACCACAAGAGATATCTCATAGCTCTTGAACGGCTTGGTGACGTACTCGTCCGCCCCAAGAAGGAGGGCATCCTTAACGGTATAAGTGTCACCGTAAGCCGTCATGATTATCATCCCGATTTCGGGATGCTCTCTCTTTATGATACCAAGGAGCTTGAAACCGTCCATGCTCGGCATCTTCATGTCGGTAATAACTATGTCGATCTTTCGCGTCTTGAGAAGCTCCAGCGCCTTCAGACCGTCCTCGGCAGAGTGTATCTCATATCCCTCACGTGACAGGATGTTCTCCAGGAGGTTTCTCATCATCAACTCATCATCGACAATCAGAATTGAGATGGAACTCTTCATAGTCAATCCGCCCGCCGGCTGTAGCCCTCTTGTTGCTTTGCCATGACGGTCCATGTGCATTCCCGCATATTCAGCAGCCCAGGGTTGACGTCAACTCCGATATGAAATTCTCCAGCATGACCGGCTTGTACATGACACGGCAGGCACCGAGTACGCCGGCTTCATTGACCAGCTTCTCGGTGGCGTTGCCCGTGATTACCATGACGGGCACATGCGGGGTCGCCTCTTTGATGGCCGACAAGACCTCAAGCCCGGACATCTCGGGCATAATCAGGTCAAGGGTGATCAGGTCGAACTGGCTGCTCAGGGCCTTCTCAACGGCGTCACTGCCGGTTTCGGCCAGTTCGACCTCGAACGCGTCGGTCAATTGGCAGAAGTCCCGGAACACGTGCTGGACCCACTTCTCGTCGTCGACGATGAGGACCCGAAACGGTTTGCCTCGTTTCTCAGCCATCCTCGTCAGCCTCTCAAGATCTGCTAATGCCATAGTGTGTTCGCTCTCACGTCATCCGGTTGGCCGGCCCCACTGTCCGCTGCTTATTGGACGGGTGACAAGGTCGACCGCCAGCCACGTTTCGGACGGCCTGCACCGACCGCCCCTTTGATATCGCCGGACCTCCTTCTGTCCAGCCGGTCTTTTTCTTTCGGCATCGAGCCCGGCGCTGTCTTCCTGCTTCGAACGCCGCGCAACACCGCTTATCACTATATATCGTCATGGCCTGGTTTTACTGAACCGGCTTTCTCCAGTCGCAGTCGCCCGGCCCGCCTGAAAGGCCCGCGGCAGACCTGCCACAGGCTTTCCGGGCCCAACGAATCCCGCTCAGGCGCTGATATCATTGGTCTTCGACAGCGCGCTCATAACCCGACCACATTGGTCCAGTATGGAGCGGAGTCTCACCTCAATCTGGTCCCGCCCAAGAGTTCCCGACGGGACTTCATATGCCAGCGTTTCACTATTGCGGGCGGCATTGATAATATGCCCAATCTCCTTGACGACAGTTACGGTGCCGTTGACCAGCCGGACGAAATCGGGTTCCAGCCGGCTCAGCTTCTGGGAGCCGGACTTGGCCCTGGCCAGGTATATAGCCAGATTCAAAGCCAGGACTCTCACTTCCTCGTTCAGGGCGTCAACACGCTGGATGAGACCCGCTTCTCTTTTTTGCTCGACCTTGCCCATCAAGAGGATTCCGTCAACTCCCTGATTTTCCGCTTCAAGGGCTCCATGTCCGAAGACTTGACCAGGTATGTGTCCGCGAGCCAGGATTGGAAATCCAGCTTGTAGGTCGAATAGGCCGTGTTGAGGATGATGGGTGTCTCCGGCGCGATCTCCTTGAGCCTGCACAGAATCTCAAGGCCGGACATGTCCGGAATCTCGATGTCCAGCACTACCAGTCCGAATGACCCCTGAGAGAACTTTTCGATGGCCTCGGACCCTGAAGCAGCCCCCTCTACCGGATAACCAGCCTGGCTCAGTTCTTTCTGGTAGAGGAATCTGATTCCATCGTCATCATCCACTACCAGTACTCGTGGATTCATTCCCACTCTCCTTTGCAAGGGGGAGTTCGACGAACAGCGACGGGATGCTGTCATCGCCAATCGCAAGACCGAAGTCACCGCTGTGGTACCTGATTGTCTCACCCGCCACCAGTATAGTCAGGCGCTGCGACGCCCTGTTGTCCTTGAGAATCCGCTGAAGCAGCCCGGTGATTCTGCCCCTGGCCTCCTCGGGACAGTTGATCTTGATCCACAGCACCGCCCGACCGTTTCTTGATTCCGTCCGCACTTCGGCAGATCCCGGTGGGATGAGATCCTCCGCCACCAGCTTGAGAAACTGGTAGACGGCATGGGAAAGCTGATCGCCGTTGCCGAAGACCGCAAGTTTTTCGCTGGCCAGAGAGAGAACCATGTCCGGGTTCTGATTGTGAAGCCGACCGAGAAGCAGCCTCAGGTTCTGTTCTACCAGCCGGGAGAAATCGATGGCCCGGTTATCGCTCCTGCTGGCCCGGGAGAAGTCCAGTACCTGGTCCAGTACCGACTCTGCTCTTCGGGTCTCGCTTGAGATGATGTTCAGGTACTGGCGCTGTTCGTCGGAAGCATCCGATTTCAGCATGAGATTGGCGAATCCGCCGACGATAGTCAGCGGATTGCGAAGCTCATGAGCTATGGCTGCCGTCAACTCTCCGATTACGGACATCTTTTCGAACTTGATCATCTGATCCTGGGATTCCGCCAGCAAACGATTGATGCGTTCCAACTCATCTGAGCGTTCGCGCTGGGCGTCGTATAGACGCGCTCTTTCCATGGCCACGGCGGCCTGATCGGCCAGAATCTGCAACAGGCGTACCGCCTCATCGCGGATCGGCTGACCCGTGATGAGGTTATCCGCAGCCAGAAGACCCTGCAACTTCCCCTTGCTGACCATCGGCACCAGCGCGAGTTCACGGGTCCCGAGGCGGTCGGCAAAGTCGCGCGTGACGGGATCCATCTCGGAGGTCGTCTCCAGATTCACCCAAGTGCCGCCCCGACACACGCTGCTCAGCAGGGAGTCATTACCCAGACTGATGGAAAGATCAGCGATCAGGTCAGTAATCGGATCGATATGGTCTTCGGTGCCGCCTTGTTTGGGATCCAGCATCTCTCCCAGCGAGAGACGCAAGGCGTCCAGATCCCTCCAGATGCCTGCCGCCTCCTCAGCCGACGAGGGGCCGAATGCAAGGTGCCCCGACAGTTGATCCGTGCTTTCATCGTAGAGAAACAGGAAGGCGCGGTTGAAACCGACCCCCTGAGAGGCGGTAGCTCCGGTCAGGATGACCTTTAGTATCTGTTTCAACTCCTGCGACGATGAAAGCGCCGCCGCCACGTCGGTCAGGATGCGCAGTTGCCCGCGAAGGTACGCAGGTTCATCGGAACTGCCGGGACGGCCCTGAGTATTGTAGAGTATTCCAAGGACACCGGGTTGACTATCATGGCCATCCCTGACCGGAAGGCAGCACAGGTCCAATTCCACATAGCACCCGTGACTATTGGTGCACTGGAGGTTCCTGCGCACGAAACCGGAGTCGTTGTCAATGATATCAGTGAAGTTCTCACCCAGACCTGAGCCAAGAAGGCGATCGACACGTGAAATATGCCGATCATCCCAGCAGGTATTCTCGTCGACCCCGAGAACCACGGCGGCGTTGTGGTTGAACCGGGTAAGGTGGCCGGTCTCGTTAAGCCGAAAGAGGCCGACTCCGATTGAGTCAAGTCCTTCTTCAACGACCGGGTCGATCAGAACGTGCCCATCGTGGTGCCTGAGATTTGTTGTGTCCAATTATGCCCCTCCTTTCACGCCGTCGGCACTCCCCGTGCGATGACGTCGAGTCGCCGGTTCACCACTGACGGCGGCTTCAATTTCGCTCGCGTTTATGACGTATTCCATGCTACCTGCCACGGTTCCTCAGACTGATCAACTCCACCAAATGTTGACAGAGCTTTTCCTCAAGTTGATCGAACAGCCGAATCTTGGCGGGGGCGGGCAGGTGCAGATCGGGATCGTTGACGTCGTCATACGTGGTTGCCTGAAATACCCGCGCTCCTTTGTGTTCCACCTTGAAAGGCGTCGATAGCATCAGTTTTCCGCGTGACAGGTCGACATGGCGCAGTTCCCCCTCAACAACCGCAATAGTCTCATACCTATGGAACAGCAGCGGCAGATGCCAGGATTTCCGCCTTTCCAGCCGCTCGTCGTGGATGTCTACCAGGACCAGGTAGCGCCCGCCGATCTCGAGGCCCCAGTTCACCAGGCTGTCGAGGTTGTAGGGGTCATGCGGAAAGGCAGGAAAATCCCCGCCGTTGTCCCGCGGTTCCAGAACCCGCAACGACTGATTCCGCGTGAGTTGAATCTGTAGCTTCTCACCAATCTTCGAGGCAGACCACGCCACCGGTGAGTGCTGTACTTTCAGGATGACACCCTGCGACGCCATCGCCCGATCGCCGCCTGCGGCGGAAACCAGGGCGACCAGTAGAAAGGTCATCAATTTCATGAGTCCGTGCCCGACCCTTGCGGTGCTTTCCTTTCGTGGATGTACGCGCTCAGGACATTCCTGACGGTCTGGTCGAAATGCGAGTAGCTCTCGGAAAGGAGCTGCATCTCGGCCTGCGACAGTTTGTCCGACAGCCACCGGCGGGTAACGAACTCAATGCCTACCAGGTGGCAGTCTTCATCGTGATCGCAACGCTTGACAACTCCCAGAACGCCCTCAAGAGGCTCCACCTCCTCGAGCGAAAAGCGCATGGCCACAATGTCACCTTCATTCAGAGGCTGTTCCAGCTCTGCCAGGACGCCGCCGGCGGAGATGTTGAGGATCTCGCCGTCAATGTCGTAGTCACCGTCCGGGTGGAACCTGCCGAAGATGTCCTTGATCGTTTGCAGCGCCATGGGAGACGATATCTGAAGCCTGACAAAGCGCCGCTGGTTGTCCCGCGACAGTTTCAGCGGTTTGCGAATACTGAGCTCTCTCCCATCCAGGTTGACTTCGGAGATGTGCTTCATTCGGGATGTCCCTTTCATTTTCAACTCCTATGATAATTGCATTCTGCTGGAATTCTGCACCTGCGCCGAGAGTTGCCTGTTCAACTCGTCCCTCCTGACGGCTGTGTACTCGAAGACTACCGGCGGCAGGTTTTTCAGCGTGGATAACGGAAAATGTCTGGTCTTTACATCATCGATAATGAACTCGACGCCAATGTGGAAATGGCCGATTCCGCTCTCTTGGCAGTGACGCACCTGCCCCAGCAGCAGCGGCGGCATGAGAGACCGACCGAGCTGGATGTTCATTATCAGGTAACACAACTCCTCCAGGAAGCTGGACAGGTCAATCAGCATCCCCCCGCTGGAGCAATTGATGGTGTCAGTTTCCAGCCATCTGAGCCGTGCGATTTTATGCTGTTGGGGGGGCGGTGATGGAAGCATCGCCAGCTTGACCGGTTGCACGAGGTTCAATCTCGCAAAACGTCGGCGTGTCAGCGCCGTAGCCCGCACGCCGAGAACGAGACTGCCCTTTCCCGTGGCGGATTTCTTGAAAACCGCAGGTACCGACACCAGTTGCCCCTTGTAGTTGAACCGGACGGTCACGTCCTGGTCGCTGACCAAGCTGTCGATCAGGCCCTCTTGACCACCGCGGTCAATTGACAGGGACATTCGGCCAGCCTGAATTACCTTTGCCTGAAGCGGTTTCCCCGGCATCTGGTCGGAGAGCAGCACCACGCTGCGTCCGACTATCAGGGAAATCTCAAGAGATGAGGTATCAAACTCCTGGTATTCGCGTTCGGAATCCGGTGCGGAAAGTTTCATGATCTACAGCAATCCCTTCTGTCGCAACTCAATCTGCCGCTGGAAAACATAGTTCACCAGGCGGTTCTGAGAACCACGATCGAAATCCTGTATGCTCCGGGGCAGCCGTTTCAGATCGTCGATGCTGAAGTGCCGGGTCAGTCGATCCACCGTAAGGAACTCCACGCCGGCCATTACCTGGTCGTCCTGTGTAAAGACTCGACGGCAGACCGCAGCCATTATCTCGGGCAGATTCTGTTCCGGAAAAACGCCGATTTTCAATAGCAACAGGTCGCCGGGTTTGGTGTCTTCATCTGCCGACATAAGAACCCCGCTGCCGCTGATATCGGAAGTGAGCGACTGATACCACTTGGGCAGGTTCTCGCGGTTCTCCCACTCAGGAAGGTTGATGATGCGGGCGTACTCTATGCGCTCGAACACCTCCACCCGAACAAACTGACGCCTCTGGACCCGTTTTATCCCCTGTGGAGGGACCAGGAGAAACAGTTTCTTCTCACTTGCCGGGTATCGCGTTATCCGCGAGTAGCACTGGTAGATGGCGTCGTCCCGGGTGATCAGAATCATTACCTCGGCCCTGTCTGAAAGGAGCGTGTGCCCGCCGATAAACTCCGGTGGGCTGATGACAATCGCTCTGCCACTGAAGTCCTCAATCCTGGTCGTGTAGTGGCCGGCCTGGGTCCCTTCACCGACAATGAGTTCCAGCTTCTCCCAGAGTATGAGAGGCTGCGTGAGTCTTGGTAGCGTCAATTCGACCATGGAGCTTCCTGTGCCGTCATCGGGCGGACTTCAACGCCCTCATGTTCTCTCTGCCTTGCTCCATAGCCAACTCCAGTATCTTTCGTGCCAGCGCCGTGCGTGACTGATCCTGCCGATTCTGGTAGACGAATTCCTGGCCGAGCTTGATAGTGGTATTGAAATACTGCTTGGCCCCGTCGAAGTCACCGATACGGCGCGACAGTTCGGCGATCAGGTAAGCGGCCTGCATCTGCTGGTTTCCGGCTGAGATTCCCCTACCCTCAACAAACGCCTCGCTGTAATAATTGACGGCCCTCCTCAGCGCCTCCTGTTCGTTAACCACGATCCCGTTCCAACTCTTCTTCAGATCCAGGAGGAACCCTGCGAAGCTCTCAAATTGGCCGAACCCACCACCGCCCGAAGTTCCCTCACCCCCCAGGCTCGCGGCCCGGTACTCGGCTATAAGCTGGTTGAGAGACTCCATCCGCGATTCGACCTGTTCCACCGGATCCCGGAACGCCTTCAACTCGTCTCTGAACCTTTCCCGAAAGGGCGCCAGCCGCGCCTGCAGTTGAGACGATATCTGGTCGGCCTCAAAATGGGACATGACGTGGCGGTCGAGCACATCAACCTCGTCCCTGAAGTTCTTCAGGGCGGTTTCCGTGATGCTGCAGCGGTTGTCGATCTCCAGCATCAGTCCACCCAGGAACTGCTGGTCGGGGTTGTCTCCCTTTCCCAACCCGCGGAAAACCCAACCGATTCTAAGATAGAAACGACCGAGATCGAGCTGGCTGAAGTGATCGGCCAGTTGCTCGTCGAAGATCGCCAGATGAAGCTTCAGAATCGCCGACTCGTTCGGGTAGCGCGACATATCGACGGCCTCACCTATCCTCTTAATCACCGAGTCCGCCGTAGCCAACTGATCAAGATGCTTTTCCTTGACTGTTTTCAGGCGATACGTTCTGAAGTTTGTGTCACTCTTCCATTCCTTGAAGCTCTTCGTGAACTCACGCGAGTAGTAACAGTTGCTACAGACGGCCGTAAAAAACGCGAGAGGGTTGTACGCCTGGTAGCGCGGGTGGCGCCACTGTATCTCGGTGGGACAGAAATCCGTGTCGCGTTCGCGCTCCGTGTACGCACCGACCCGTACCGTCTCAAACTCGTTGACGGTTTTGCAGATGGGGCATTCAACCTTTGTCAGAAGAAACGGACTTTCATTGGCCATGTTTGTCTCCCTTATTCCTTAACTCTCCTGCAGGTTCATGAGCGCCAACTCCGCCTCTGACACGGGTAGCACCTTCTTGATCTTGTCGCTGGTGGCTCCGGCCTTCATCATCTCGCGGGCAATCCTGATTATTTCCGCTCTGCTCCGGCGGTTTGCGCCGGGCGAATCCGGCTCCCTGTGCCACGTATCACGCGTCCCGGCCGGCCGGCCGGCCTCCTGCCCAAACTTCACGAACTGGATCCTGCGTTCCGGGGCCGTGGCGGCTTCAATGAGTTCCCGGCCCTCCGTTTCCGTGGCCGTCGTCATCCGTCGCCTGTTGAACATGGAGTAAACGACAATTGAGAAGGCGCCGGCAGCCAGATAGCCGATTGTCTCCAGCGCCAAATCCATGATGAAACCTGATGAAATCTCCATTTTCATCTTTCCTTTCTCTTCACACCCTCAGGTCGATACCTTCCTTGCCTGTGGAATCTGCCGCCTCGGATGCCCCATTCTGCGGGGATTCGTCATTGTCCCGGTCGCGGGGCGAATCGTCGCTTTCGCCGGGGGGGCTGCCGCCGTCATCGGTGAGAACCAGACCGTCAGCCTGTTTCTTCCGTCTGGCCTTTTCCTGTTCTTCTTCCATCTTCCGTTTCAGAATCTGGCCTTGCTGCTTGCGGCCATTCTCAGGATGCGATCTGACCACCGGCGCAAGACGCTCCCGGGCCGGGGTGTCGGATCTTTCATGTACGCGTTCGATTTCCTGATCCATCTTTCACCACCGCTCCTGTGCCCACCGCGATCTCAACCGGTCAGGGCGAACTTCTCCCTGACCATGCCGCGTAGTTTAGCCACGGCGCGCGTGTGTATCTGTGAGACCCTCGACTCAGAGATGAACATACACTCGCCGATCTCCTTGAGGGTCAGTTCCTCAAAATAGTAGAGCGCAATTACCAGCTTTTCCTGCTGTGTGAGCCGGTCGATTGCCACCACCAGAAAAGACTGCAGTTCGCCTTTCTCGATCTCACCGAGAACGGAGTGTACGGATTTGTCCACGACCGTCTCAATCCGCGGCACCTGGCGGTTGTCGTCCTCACGAAAGATGACCTCGTCCAGCGACAGGATACTGGTACCCGAAACATCACCAAGGGCGCCATACAACTCGGACACCGAGATTTTCATGTGTTTGGCCAGTTCATTTTTTTCCGGGGGGCGTCCCAACTTGTTTTCCAGGAAGTTATGGGCTCGCTCGATTTCTCGTGACTTGGCCCGCGTCGACCGAGGCACCCAGTCCAGGGAGCGCAGTTCGTCCAGGATTGCTCCCCGAATGCGGGGCACGGCGTAGGTCTCAAACTTCACACCCCGGTCCCGATCAAAGTTCCGGAAGGCCTCTATCAATCCGATGACGCCGGTGTTGATGAGATCAGACAGCTCCACCGATCGGGGGAATCCCATCGCCATGCGGGAGGCAACGTTACGCACCAGGGGCAAATACCTGTTGAGCAGGTCTTGCCTGATCTCAGGCGAGCGATACTTATGGTAGCGAGCCCAGTCACGGTCACTCACATCCCATTTCCTGGCTCGCCTGATCCGATCGGTGCCGTTACCACTGGCAGGGGCCATCTTGCTTTTCTTCTTCTCCGGCTTTTTCGGCTCGGCTTTTGTTGCGCTAACCATATGAGTGCTATTCCTCTATTTCGGCCGCAGCCCGGTAATTATTTATTGCCTTTTCCACGATCTTCGGCGCCGGTTCGGGAGGTAATCCCAGCGCCGACGCCAGCTTTGCGGTCAGTTGCGTAAGTGCCCTGACAGCCACCGAGTCGGGCTCAAGACTTGCCATTGGCGACTGTGCGGCGACGCTCTGCCTGAAGGACTTGTCCTCCAGCAGGTACCCGAGATACCCCGGACGCCGCTCCAGGAACTCCTCGGTCAGAGCCGCAAACCTCTCTTGGATGTAAGTGGCCTCGTTATCCGACTCGGCCCGGTTTATCAGCAGCCGGCAGTCGATTGACCGGTTGACCGCAAGCAGGCTCTTGAACAGACCGTAACAGTCGGAAATGGAGGTCAACTCGGGGACTAATACCAGCAGGTTGATATCCGAGGCGTGCGCCATTACCGTGGCCGTTTCGGAAATCCCGGAAGGATGGTCCAGCACGACAGCGTCGTAAGCGGAACTGTCCGACCGAAGGCGCTCCATCAGGATAGCCGCAGTGCGGCCGCCAATTCGCTCCGATCGCTCCGAAGCTTCGGGCGGACGTATCGAAGGCAGCAGGTCAAGGCAATCGCTTACGGATATGACCGTCTCCTCAAGCGTCAATCCCCGGTCGGCATACTCGCCGATTCCGAGGTCACAGGCGACGTTCGCCAGGATGTGCTGATTGCCCGAGGTGAAGTCGGCGTCGACCAGCAGTACTCGTCTGCCTGAGGAAGCCATGCGTTCGGCGAGATTAAAGCCCAGAATCGACTTGCCGACGCCGCCTTTCCCTGAGAGCAACGAGACCAGCTTCGTTGTGGCCCTTGTCCGGTCCGGGTCGGCTCTGTTTATCATGCGCAGTCTATTCAAGGCCGACCTCCGTTCTCAGCAGCGCACGCGCCGTCCGGTCGGGATCCGGAGCTTTCAGGTCGCCGATTCCTCCCGGGGAGTCCGATACCAGCGCGATTTTCCAGCCCGTAACGTCGGCAACCGCCAAGGCCGACCCAATCCGATCGGTCAGGTCCAGCATGGTCATGGCGGTGTGAGTCGGCGCCAGAGGTTCCATCAGCGTGGCCATTGTTAGAGCATCGCGGGAACGCATCAGGCTTGAGAAAACCGCGAACCGATAACCGGGGTCTATCTGATCAAGCCTGGCGGCCAATACCCGTCTGCCCTCCTCGTCAGCAGCAAGGCCCGGAGTATCGATCAGTTGGATTGCATCGGAGATAGGCTCAGGCTTGCCGCCCGAATCCACCTGCTCGGCAACAGTGGCGCCGAGGACCTCGGCATAGCCGCAAAGCTCATCATAGGCGCCCAGTTTGCGGTCATCGAGACTGACCAGGGACACCTTCCGCTTTTCCTGGATCACCAGACGCGCCGCCAATTTGCCCATAACCGACGACTTGCCGGACCCGGCCGGGCCAACGAAAACCACCCGGTCACCCGGCTGGAAAGTCACTGCGGGCGTCATCACCGACGAGAGATGCTCGACCAGGGTGCTTCTGACCCGGTCTTCGATATTGTCTTCCGCGCCGCCCTGGCTGAGAGCCAGGCCGAGAACGGAGGAGACAAACTCCTCCGGCAGATCAGCATCGTGGAGCCGGTCATGGATTTTTCTGACAGCCTCGGGTGCGCCACCGCTGGACCGGAACGGTCGCTCGACAGAGACGAGCCAATCGAGCTTGCGATCAAGTTCATCAAGCCGCCGGTAAATGCCGGCCTCTGTCGAACCAGTATCGGCAGGCTCCATCGGCGGCGCTGACCGGACAGAATCTTCCAATAAAGCGGGTCGCCCGGTCTGACTTGCGTCGGGGGTCGAGAGAACTGACGCCTGCGCCACTGTCGGGTTCTCAAGGCAAGCCGTGATCTCCACGCGGGGGCCGCCCCGGCGATCCGTCAGTTGGCGGGTTTTCAGTACAACTGCGTTGCCGCCCATTTCCTTGCGCACTGTCTTTAAGGCAGCCGATGCAGATTCCGCCGTGAAAGACTTAATTATCATCTTGTAACCTCACCATTCCTGTGGAAATCAACTCAACGTCGGACATGATCTCGTTGTAGGAGACGACGGCCAAACCGCCGTACCTTGCTTCGACCAGCCGTCGCAGCGCCAGCCGGATGTTGGGTGAGCAGATGCAGACGGGACTTACGCCCGTGGTCTGAGTCCGCACCAACTCCTCGCCGATCTTCTCCAACAGCTTCTCGGCCAGAGCCGGGTCGAGCACCAGCATCAATCCCTGCTTGGTGTTCTGGACGGCTTCCGAGAGTTGCTGCTCGACTGATGGATCTATCGTGAACACATTGATTTTGCCGTCCTGATTCTTATAGAGCTCGGTGATCTGCCGCTTGAGAGCCATGCGGACGTATTCCGTCAGCACGTCGGATTCCTTGGTGACCCCGATGTAGTCGGATATCGTTTCCAGAATCGTCGCCAGGTCACGAATCGGAACCCGTTCTCTCAAGAGACCCTGTAGCACTTTCTGCAGCGTGCCCAGAGGCACTACCTCCGGGATAATCGATTCGACCAGGGCTGGGTAGTCCTCCTTGAGAGTATCGACCAGGTGCTGCACATCCTGGCGCGTGAGGAGCTCAGCAGCGGCAGCACGGATCACCTCGGTCAGGTGGGTGGCGGCCACCGCCGAAGGCTCCACGACAGTGAAGTTCTTGGCCTCGGCCACCTCTCTCAGGTTGGGAATAATCCAAATGGCCTCCAGGCCGAAGGCCGGGTCGCGGGTGGCAAACCCGTCCATCTTCTCCTCCACGAAACCGGGATTGATCGCCAGAAGATGATCGACCATGAGTTCGGAGGCGGCAACCTTGATCCCCTTGACCTTGATCTGGTACTGGTTGGGTTTGAGCTGGACGTTGTCCCTGATCCGGACGGGCGGGACTACGATACCCATCTCGGCCGCCAGTTGCTTACGAATGACCTGGATCCGATTGAGAAGATCCCCACCCTGGCCCGCATCCACAAGAGGGATGAGGCCGTACCCGATCTCGAGTCCCAGGGCATCCACTTTCAGTATATCCTCCGTGCGCTCCTCGGGAACGGCTTTGGCTTTTGCCTTTTCCTGCTCTTCCTCGAGGACCGCTGCTGCGGCTCGCTTTTTCGCCTCTGAAGTCACATATCCTATGCCCCCCACGAGCAGGCCCAGCAACGCGAAGGTGATGGTGGGCATCCCCGGTAGTAACGCGAAAACGAACAAGACCAGGGCCGTGACCATGATCGCGCGCGGCTGGCGAGTGAGTTGGCCCGCCATATCTTTGCCCATGTTGTCCTTCGCGGCAGAACGAGTCACGATGATACCGGCGGCGGTCGAAACCAGAAGGGCCGGAATCTGCGTGACCAATCCGTCACCGATAGACAGCAGGGAATAAGTGCGGATTGCCTCAGGCAGACTGAGCCCGTTCAGAACCATGCCGATCACGAAACCGCCGATGATATTGATCAGCGTGATCAGGATGCTGGCAATGGCGTCGCCGCGGACAAACTTGGATGCCCCGTCCATGGCCCCGTAGAAGTCGGCCTCACGGGCGATCTCCTCCCGACGCCGGCGCGCTTCCTGCTCGCTTACGATTCCGGCGTTGAGATCAGCGTCGATAGCCATCTGCTTGCCGGGCATGGCATCCAGCGTGAACCGGGCGGCTACTTCGGAGATACGCGTGGCCCCCTTGGTAATGACTACGAACTGAATGATGACCAGAATGACGAAGACGATGAAGCCGACGACGTAGTTGCCCTGGACGACAAAGTTACCGAAAGAATTGATCACTTCGCCGGCGTAGGCCTGGCCTAAGATCAGCCGGGTCGAGGCCACGTTGAGGGCCAGGCGCATGAGAGTCACAATCAGCAGCATGCTGGGAAAAACCGAGAGGTCTAAAGGCCGGGTTATGTACAGCGTGGTCAGGAGGACCACCAGTGAAAAGGTGATGTTAAACGCCAGCGCAAAGTCCAGAAGGCCGGTCGGGATGGGAATAACCAGTACGCCGATAACAGCCACGACGGCCAGCGACAGGATGATGTCGGAGCGCTTGGAGAGCAACTCGAAGATGCCCTTGGGCTTCTGTTCGGCGGCCATCTTAGCCAATCACCTTTCCTTTGAGGCGGTAGACGTGGGCCAACAACTCAGCCACGGCGCGATACAAATTCGTGGGGATCGTCTCGCCGATGTCGACCATCTTGAACAGCGCCTGCGCCAGCGGTTTGTCCTCGACAACGGGAATGCCATGCTCGCGGGCGATTTGCTTAATCTTCTCGGCAATCAACCGCTGACCCTTGGCAACCACGTAGGGGGCAGCCGTCTCTTCAACTTCGTACTTGAGCGCCACAGCTAACTGAGTCGGGTTGGTGACGACCACGTCGGCCAGCGGCACCGCCTGCATCATTCGCCGGCGCGCCATCTCGCGCTGAACCTGGCGGATACGGGCTTTCAAGTGTGGGGAGCCCTCGGTGTCCTTATGCTCCTCCTTCATCTCCTGCTTGGACATGCGGATCGACTTCTCAAACTCGTAGCGCTGGTAGAGATAATCGAGAACGGCAATGGCGATCATCACGGCGCCCACTTTCAGGCCCAACTGGACGGCCAGCTTGCCCATCGCCATCGCCAGTTGCGGCACTGTCATATCGGGCAGCAGGAAAAAGGACTCGAATTCGCCGGCGATCGACATGTAAGCGACAAAGCCCACGATGGAGAGTTTTATGACGTTCTTGACCAGTTCCACCAGCGAGCGCACCGCGAACAGCCGCTTGAGGCCCTTGACAAGGTCAAGTTTCTCAAGCTTGGGTTCGATAGCCTTGGGGGAGATCTTGAAACCGACCTGGACCACGTTGGCCGCGAGGGCTATCACCACCGTGACGGTAAGGATCGGTGCCATGATCAGGAAAAAGCGGAGTATGTAATCCCCGAACACCTTGACGAAAGTGGGATCGGCGGCTGCAATGGACGGCGCGTTGGCCATGGTGTGACTCATCAGCCCCATGATGTGCCCGGACAAGTGCGGACCCAGCATGTAGAGAGTCAGGAAACCGAAACAGAGCATAGCGGCCGAGTTCAGCTCCGGCGATTTGGCAACTCGTCCTTCCTCGCGCGCCTTCTCCCGGCGCCGCCGAGTTGCCTTCTCCGTTCTTTCCTGGAAGTCCTCGCCTGCCATGCGCGTTTACGCCTCCCCCATGACCAGAAGCAGGAGCTTCAACTCGCGGTCCAGGTAGCTTGAGGTTCTCTCCAGGATGTATGCGAAAATCGGGAGTGACATTCCGATCACGACAAACCCGACCGCTATCTTGATGGGGAAACCAACAAAGAACACGTTCATGGTCGGTACCATCTTGGCAATGGTGCCAAGCGCAACGTCGGTCAGAAAGAGACAGATCATGATCGGGGAGGCGACCTTAAGGGCAATTATGAACAGGTAGGCAGTGTACTTGATGATCATGTCGCCGGCGGCGGCGCTACAGTTCAGGCCCCCGATCGGGACCACGGCGTAGCTGTCGGCAAGGGCCGAAATGACCATGTGGTGGCCGTTGATAGCCAGGAAAATCACCACCGCCATCATGTACCAGAATCGCCCGATGAGTGATACCTGGCTTGACAGGGAGGCATCGAAAACGGTCACCATCGCCAGCCCCAACTGGTAGCCGATCATGCTTCCGGCCGTCAGCACGCCCATAAACAGCAGACGGAACAAGAGGCCGATAACCAGACCGACCAACAGTTCCTTGACCGCCAGACCAGCCAACTGCCAGGAAGACTCCGCCTGGGGCAGAGGCGGCAGGTTGAGAGAGGACAGCAGAATCAGCGACAACAGGATGAGCAAACCGATCTTGACCAACTTGGGAATGGCCTTGTCTCCGAACACCGGGGCCACCACGAACATGCCCGTTGCCCTCAGGATCAAAAGAGGGAGCATCTGAAGCTGATCGGCACCGTAGTTTATGAAGTCAAACAACTATCAAATCCGCACAATTCGAGTTAATCGTCCTTTACCGATTTCAAATCGTGTGCCGAAGTGAAACAGTTGGGCTGACGCCTGTAACTTATTGGTGTGGCGGGGCTTGCGGGTTGAGCAAAAACAACCGAGAGGATTTTCAAGCTCGCCGAGGAAACATTTGCCGGGTCAACCGGGCAATCGATGCGCAGTCACGGTTTACCCCAGACGTGCTATCCGACCAGGGTCGGGATCATCTCATAGAGGTGGCGGGTGAAGTCTGTAACCATGTTGATCATCCAGGGAAGGAATATCAGCAGAGCCAGGGCCACAGCCAGAATCTTGGGAACAAAGGTAAGGGTCATCTCCTGTATCTGGGTGACAGCCTGAAAGAGGGCAATGCTCACTCCGACAACCAGGCCGAAAAGAAGCATCGGGCCGGAAATCATCAGCATTAGGATGAGCGCCTCACGACCGATACTGACAACCATTTGCGGGTTCATATCCTGCCTTCCCTTTTCTACATGTGAAACGATTCCACCAACGACTTGACCAGCAGATACCAGCCGTCGACCAGCACAAACAACAGAATCTTGAACGGCAGCGAGACAATAATCGGCGGCAGCATCATCATCCCCATCGACATCAGCACCGACGCCACCACCATGTCGATCACGAGGAACGGGACGAAGAGCACAAACGCTATCTGGAAAGCGGTACGTAGTTCCGATATGACATATCCCGGCACCAGCACGTGCAGCGGGACGTCATCTTTGTCTTCGGGTCGTTCCATCCCGGCGATATTAACAAACAGGGCCAGGTCCTTTTCGCGCGTCTGAGAGAGCATGAAGGTTTTAATCGGTTCCGTTGCCTTGTCGAACGCCTCCTGCCCCGTAATTTCCTTGTCCAGGTATGGTTTTATCCCCTCGGTATAGGACCGGTTGACCACCGGCGACATCAGGAAGAACGTCAGTATCAAAGCCAGCGCTACGAGAAGCTGGTTGGGCGGCATCTGATGGATGCCCATAGCGTGTCGTAAGAAGGACAAGACGACCACGATCCTCACAAACGAGGTGACCATGATCAGGATCGACGGCGCCAACGCCAGCACCGTCATCAGGATAATGATCTGCAGCGTTACGGAGAGGTCTCCCGGTTCGGCGGCTTCGCCCACCTGGACGGAGATTTTCGGCAGTGTTTGCGCGGCCAGATCCACAGCCGACAGCATGATCGCCGAACAGACCAGAAAGACCAATTTGAGGCGTTTCTTCATATCCTATATGTCCTTCCGCAAGCCTCGCAACGTCCATATTGCGAACCTTCCCTTGCGGCCATAGAGCAATTCCCGGCCGGGTTTCGCTATGCTTCCAGGGCCGCACGACTGCGGCCGAGACCGATTCTCCTCACCCGGTCGGAAGCTGCCGTGAGCAGCTTCTTGAAACTGTCCGATTCCTTCCTGTTCGTTTGGACAGCCATGATCTGGGCCGTCTGCCGGGCGTCGAGCTCGGTCAGAACGGAAATCCGGCTGTCGGTCACACCGATGAGTACTGACTTGTCGGCCACCCGCACGAGAGACACCGTTCTCTTGGGGGCGACGAATGTTGTTTCGAGCACCTCCAGGGCGCCGGTGCGCCGGTCGCCGGAACGGCGGCCGCTCATGAGTCGCTTGAGAGCATAGAGACCCGCATAGATGCAGGCTATGACCAGCACCAGGGCGGCGCCCATTCTCAGCAGCGACGGCAGGACTGTGTTCGTGTAGGTTGGTTGGGGCTGGCCGTTTTCATCGCCCGTCACAGATGTCTGCTCGGGACTGCCGGACGGCGTCAGGCGGTCGCTTTGACCGCTGCCGGGGCCAATGAGGAGCAGGCCGACAATAGCCAACAGCAGCACTCCTCCCACCAGCACCGGCGATCGGCGATTCCGATTACTGTTCATCACCGAGTATTTTCAGCCTTTCCCCGGGCGTCATGAGTTGTGTGACGCGCACACCGAAGTTCTCATCGACGACCACAACCTCCCCGCGCGCCACCACCTTGAAGTTGACCAGAAGGTCAACCGGCTCGCCGGCCAGCTTGGCCAATTCCACCACCGACCCCGGACCCAGAGAAAGGATGTCGGAAATCGACATTTTCGTTCTGCCCAGTTCGATCGAGACCGGCAGGTTGATGTCCAGCAGCATGTCGATGTTCTGACTCGGTCGATCTCCGGCCGGCTGCGACAACTGCTGAAACTCGGCGTTGGATACGGCCGCCGTGTTGAAATTGATATCTTCCGGTGAAGCTCCGCCTTCCTCTTTGGGCAGATCCTCGAGCATCGCCAGCATGGCCGCCTCGGCGTCTTCCTCGTTGGCGTCACCTTCGTTGACGATTTCGGCCGGGTCGGGTTCCGCCTCCTCACCGGCGTTACCCTCCTCAATCACACCCACGGCGGCAGCGTCCCCGGAGTCCTGGACCACCTCGTCCGATTCGCCCGGCTGGTCAGCGGGGGTATCGGCGCTGCCCTCGTCAGGCGCAGCCGACTCCGGCGGAGTTGCGGTTTCCGCCTGCTCAGCCGCCTGGTCTTCCGATGCGCTCTCGTCGGGGACATTCAGATCATTTTCATCTGCCATATCTTAGTTCTCCTGTGAGTTCTCCACCAACGATTCCAGAATCTGAATGGCCCGCTTTTTGCCGGAAATTCCCGGCCGGGCCAGAAACTTCTTCGCCCTGTTAATAAAGACTGTAACCGGCTCGTTGATTTGGTGCTGAGACGGAACGATATCATCTACTTTGAGGCTCAGGAAATCCCTTATCCTGATATCGGTGCACAGAAGCACCGCCGTGAGGTCAGCATCCACGAGGCTCAGGTTGACCAGGTTTGCAACCCGATCGCTTTCGAGGTTCTTCCTCTTGGTGGCGTCAATCCAGTTCTGTGCGGAGAGCTTGGTAATGACCGGCTCCAGCGATACATAGGGATAGCAGACAGTCAGAAGTCCGGTTGCCTGGAACAGCTTGATCTGGAACGAAACCACCACTACCGTCTCCCCGGGCGGGACGATCTGGATAAACTGCGGGTTGGTCTCGAAACTCTTCTGCTCGGTTTCCATCTTGACAATGTTCTCCCAGGCTTCCTCAAGCTCCTGATAGAGCTTGGCTGCCAGGCGTCCCATCACCGTCCGCTCGATTCCCGTCAGTTCGCGTTCCGTCTCGAGTGTCTTGCCGCCGCCGCCGAACATGCGGTCGATCAGCGAGAAGGTCAGGGTAGGATTGAAGTCCACCAGGCAGCCGCCTTCCAGGGGCGGAGCCGCGAAGGTGAATGTGCACGAGGGGCTGACAAGCGACATGATGAACTCCGAGTACGTTATCTGGTCCACTGAGACCAGATCCACGTCCACGATCGTCCTCAACACAGCCGAGAGGGTCGAACCGTAGTGGCCACCGAAATTGTCGTGGAGGTTCTCCAGGGTGCGAATCTGATCCTTGGATACCCGGTTGGGGTGCCTGAAGTCGTATGCTACTACCGAGCGCCGCTTGTCGTCATCCAACCGTTCCTCACTGATGTCCCCCTCGCCCGCGGACACGGTAGTCAACAGAGCATCAATCTCGTCCTGTGAGAGTATTTTTGCCACGACAGTCAGTTCCCGCTATTGGAGTACGAAGTCCGTGTAATAGACGGCGGTCAATTCATCGGTCTCCATGAGTTGCGAGACCCTCTTCTTTATCTGGTAGCGGGCGATCTCCTTCTGCTTGGGATCGGTGAGCTGCGCTACCGACTTGGCGGACAGGATTGTTATCAGGGCGTCGCGCACGAGCGGTTCCCGCGCCTCAAATTCGGCCGCCAGCCCCGCCGATTCCAACTCGAAGCCGAACGAGACCGAAAGAAACCGGGACCCGCCGGTCCCCGACGGGTTAACTACAATGTCCTTGACAGCGTATATGATCGAGGTACTCTCGCCTTGTTCACCGTCGGAGGCATGTTTCCTCGCGGGCTTGGCCTTGGGTTTTGGTTTCTCACTCCCACCGTGCGATGAGGCGGTAACCTCGGTCTGGCCGGAGCCGGCGCCGTCGGAGTTCGACATCATCGGTTTGACGACAAGCAGCGCCACCAGCAGGCCTACCACCACCGCTCCCAGACCCACGCCGGCGAAGACTATCAGTTTCTTCTTGCTACCCTTAGCACCGGCCTGGTCCCCCTCGGAGGATTTGCCGCCATCCGGGGTTTCCATCGTCGTTTTTTCTTCATCAGCCGCCATGGTCAGCTCCCTAAAGAATCACCGCGGGGGACGGAATGCTCCACCCCCCGCGACTTCCGTTTGAATTCAGCCACCCGGTCTATGATGTCGTCGATGGTCTCCTTGACCATGATCTTCTTGCCCGTGGTCAGGCAGACGATGGTCTCGGGAACCGCCTCCACGAATTCAATCAGGCCGGCGTTGATAACCAGCGGCGAATCATCCAGTCGCGTGACTTTAATCATCTACTTACTATCTCTTAATGTTTACCAGTTCGTCTAACATACTGTCCGAGGTGCTGATAATCCGGGCGTTGGCCTGAAACCCGCGCTGAGCGGTAATCATGCTGGTGAACTCGGCGGCAATATCCACCGACGACGACTCCAGCGCGCCCGAGAAAAGCTCACCGCCGATAGTCTCACCGGCGACGCCAACCTGGGCCAGCCCGGAGTTACCGGTCGGCTGGTAGAGCGACTTGCCGGTCTTGCGCAAACCACCCTGGTTGGCGAAGTCGGCCAGCATTATCTGCGCCAGGACACGCGTAATGCCGTTGGAGAAGATGCCGGAGATATACCCGGCCTTGTCGATGGATATCTTCTCCAGTATTCCCATACCATAGCCGTTCTGGGAATTCAGGGTCGCCGTGTGTGAGCCGGATGCGAACCCGGTGAGGCCGCTGTAGCCGCCGACCATGCCGGCGTCAAAGGTAATCTCCATATTGCCGGCGCCGTTCTGGGGATCAATGGTCACCCTGGTGGCGCCGCCGGTATAGTCGAAAGTGTTCAGGGAACCGTCCTGGTTGAAGCTCACGTAGCCGGTAGATCCGGAAGTGATGGTCTCATCGCCCAGCGTTGAAATCTCCCACTCCCAGCGGTTGTCCACAATCGACCTGAAGAACTGTATCGACAGAATATGCTTCCCGCCCTGGGAATCATACACGCCTATTGACGAGGTGTGCACGGTATCGGCCGTGCTGATCAACAGTGGGTAGTCTGTGGGACCCGGGCCAATCGTAGTTGCCAGACCACCGGTGGCTGTCAGAATCTGGATACCGCTGTCGCCTATACCACCGAGGCCTGTAACCAGCCCACTGTTGTTGTCAATAATCAGGCCAAGTGTGGAGATTTGCGGGCCGGCTGCCGGTCCGCTACCACGGTTGGGCTGGAACGAGTCGGTTGCCACAAAGGTCGTTGCCGCCCCGCCGGCCGAGACAAAGGTATTGCCGACGCCAGGAGCTACGCCGAAAATCACATCCACGATGTTGCCCGCCACCGAGTCCGACGATTCAAAGCTATAGTCAACGGGGTCGCCCGCTTTGGTTCTGGTGACCTCTACCTGCAGCACGCCTCCCCCGATGTCGACCAATGCAGCAGTGACGCCTTCAATCTGATTGATGGCGCTGAGGAGGTCGGACACTGTCGAGGTGCCGCTGAGACCTGAGACGGTATCCGCTATGCCACCGTCAACCGAGAGTGTGAAGTCGTTGAAAATGGTCACGCCGTACGATGCCAGGGTGCCGTTTGCGGACAGGCCACCGGCCACACCCGCACTTGTGAATGTGGATTGCAGCGCCTGAGAACCGGTCACGCTGATAGTATGAACTCCCCCGACACCGTCGGCGGCGGTACCGGAAACCGACAGGACATTGGAGAGTCCGACATCGACAAGGCTGGCAACAGAGTCGGAGGCCGAGGAGTCAATATTATTGACCATTGTGACCTCTGTTGTCTCCTGGGCCGGGTCCTGTTGACCAAACGGCAGGGTGATCATCCCCAGCGTCTGCATGGGATCGATGGAGCCGGTCGTGTCAGCCATCCTGCCGAGCACCATAAGCCCGGTGGCCGGGTCAACCAGGTTCGCGCTGGCGTCAAAGCCGAAGGCGCCGGCACGAGCATAGAACCTGTTGTCGAAGAAGTCCCCTAAGATGAAAAAGCCGTTGCCCTGAATGGCCAGGTCGGTTATCTGGCCCGTGGTCTCAAGGCCGCCCTGCAGGAAGAGCGTGTCGATAGCCGACACCTCCATACCCAGGCCCAACTGGATCGGGTTGGTGCCGCCCGTCACGGACGACGGCCGCCCCGCCCCTTTGATCGTCTGAACCAGCGCTTCCTGGAAATTCACGCGGCTTGATTTGAATCCGATAGTGTTGATGTTCGCGATATTGTTGCCTATCACGTTCATCTTGACCTGGTGATTCCTCAGGCCGGATACGCCGGCAAACAATGATGCCATCATGGTAAGAATACCTCCATGCGTTTCACCAGTGCCTCTCCATCAAAATGGAGTCCAACTCTGGTCTTGTTGTTTATCATTTCACTACTTGTCATTATCTTCTTTGCCTCAGATGATTACCGCCGAGTCTATCGACGTAACGACCCCTTCGCGAAGGTTGTCGCGGTCGAATACCGTTATGACGGTCCTGTTTTTCACCGAGACGACATAGGCCCTGCTGTCTGAGAGGACCAGCGTTTCTCGAGAGCCTTTGGCCTGGGCACGGTCAACGGCATCGGCAAGCTGGTTGAGATCGTCCTCGGAGAGACCGGTGCCCTGTGAGAACAGCCTTTCATGCGCGTGCCGCGAAAAAGCGATGTCGCGAGAATCGGCCAGTTCCCCGGAGAACATCTCCTTGAACGATGTTTCCCCCGGCTTGAACTCCGGCGAAATCCGCTTGTCTCGCTGTGCGATCTCGATCAGGTCGACCGGTCGCTGATGGTTGATAATTCTGACTCCATCGTCCGCTGACATGCCTGCTTCTCCTTAGCCCTCGTCCTCGGTGAAGGCGCCCGGCTGACCGATGGCGATTATGTCTCCCAGCGGAAGTTCGACGCCGTTGACTCTCAGAAAGGCCGCCCCATCGCGGTAAGTAATCGACTCCACCGTACCAACAAGAGCGAGATGCGGCTCGAACGTGTCGCCCGAGGCATCGGTAGCCATTGCGGTCACGGTGTAATAGCCGTCTTCCATCCGGTTGCCGCGGTTGTCACAACCGTCCCAGACAAGGGAACCGATGCCCGGAGGAACATCATCGGCGCTGACCGTCGCCACCGAGGCGCCGCTCTGGTCCTTGATGACCAGCTTGATCCGGGAAGCATACTGATCGGTTGTGAACGAAACGCACGGCGAGTTGTCACCTTCCAAATAGACGCCGCTGTAGGTCGCCTTCACATCCTTTCCGATCAGGCCGGCCGCCATAGTATTGTTTATGGACTGCATCTGCAGGAAGTCCCACTGGTTCGAGGCGGCGATGCCATCGGCAATGTTGTTCATCTGTTCCAGGGTCGAGAACTGTGCCAGTTGCGCCACGAAGTCCGCATCTTCCATAGGCGCGAGCGGGTCCTGGTACTGGAGCTTGGTGATCATCAGTTGCAAAAAGTCGTCCTTGCCCAGCGACCGTGTGCCGGTGGAGTTCTGCCCTGTGTTATTGACGCCGGTGGCAATTGGTGTGATTATGCCCATACTGCTTTCCTCCTAAGCCAGCAGGTTCACGCCTGTGGCTCCTACGTATGTGTTTGCACTCTGCAAGTAAGCCGGTAGTTGTTCTGCCACGTTATCCGAAGGCAGCGCCTTCAGGTCTGTGACAGCGGTCGGAACGGGCCGCCGCCGGTATGGCCGACGCTGGGGCAGTTCCCCTTCCGCGTGATCGCCGTCGATGGCGACCTCGATGTTGTCGACCTCGATCTCAGCTCTGGCAAGCTGCCGGGTGAGAATATCCAGCGAGTTCTCGATCAACGCCCTGGCTTCGGCCGTCTTCACCATCACTTTGGCCTTCAGCCTGTTCCCGTGCATGGTGAGCGAAAGTCGCGCCGGGCCAAGGTGCTCCGGTTCAATCTTCAGGGAAATGGTCTTTCCGTTGAGTCCAAACCGCGAGGGGAGGTTGTCCGGTAACGAGAACCGAACCGGTTGGGTTTCGGCCTTCTCGTAGCTCAGACTTGATTCTGTCGCCATGCGGCCTGAGCCGGCGAGATATTCCAGGGTTCCGCTGTCGGCTCCAGCATCGAGGCTGCCGGATGACAGCGTGAACTCGCTGAAAGGATCGGCGTTGTTCCACCATTGATGCGGTCGTGCTGTGGTCTGTATCGGGGAGCCATTGCTGCGAACGACTGACATAAACCCATCACCGGTTTCCGGAACCGCCGGGCGCTGACTTATACGAGCGCCACCGGTCACCGGCCTGGAGGTCGGACGCCCGCCACGCCGGGAGCGGCTGTCGACAAGCGCCGCCGGGGTGGCGACCATGAACGGCTGTGACTTGACGCCTCGCGAATCGCCGGCGATTATTTTGACATCATCGGTGCTGTCGGAAGGATTGCCGGAAGTCAGCGCCGGGTCTCCTGCCGTAGCCCGCAGGCCGCTCTGGTCCAGAAGGCCACTGAAGACGGCAGGTCGGCCCGGTCCGTCGCTCCTGATAGTGACGAGCAACGGTTGACGAGAGGCGTTGCCGGGCAACGGCACGTCGGCCGGTTTGATCTCGATCTCGCTCAGGTTAAGTCTGGAAATGAGATGCTCGAGCCTGCTGAATCCTGTATCGTCGCCGAACAAACGCACCCTGTCGGCGGCCCCCTGTCGAAAGCCGCTTGCAGGCATATTCTCTTGCAGTATTGATGTTGCAATGGACAGCTTGATGATGCTGCTTCGGTCTTCCCGACCGGCTACCTCCAGCTGCAGAGTCCCGTTTGCAATCGATGATCGCAGGATTTCGTAGTTGCCCGACTGGATATCCAGCGGTATCTCGTTTGTGACCTGGCGCGACGAACCAGCGAAGGCTTCACTCGGCAGCAGACTGCGCAGGTCGCTATTGAACGCTCTCACGCTGTCGCTGATTGGCCGGGCGTTGTTGTCAGAGGCAACTGTGTCAGGATCGATCCCGCTGATCGCCATACGCATAGCGAGCAAGCGGGCGGTTCCTTCCGACCCCGGGCCGGGACTGCCATACGCCTGCCGGGCACCGCGCTCGATACCTGCCTCAGTCGCCGGAAAGAGACCGGGCTCGTTTTTCGATTCGCCGTCTAAGACAGCGAGACCGGTCGCCACACAATCAGCAGTGTCAGGCGTCGGAACGTCGGACAAAGCGATTGCGCTCGTAAGTCCATTACCAGATTCATTCGCGAGAATCTGTCCGCCCTGCGCGGACATGTTCTCGGACAGCAGCAAGCCCCGTATGAGATCTTCGAACAGGATTTCCCCCGCCACATTATCGGAGGCGTTGGCGGCCAGAGGTCGACCTTGCCCGGTGGCGTTCGGTGTCCCGAGCAACAAATCGAATATGGCGTTGCTGCTGTCGGTCATGCTACTTCTCGGCGATTGTAATCATCTGTTTGGAAAGCTTTGCTGCGCGCTTGGGGGGTACAAGCTCGAGTACCGCCGAGGCGTTCTTCGCCTTCATCCTTGGCAGGATAGCCACAACCGTTTCGTTGTCGAGATTGGCCATCAGTTGGGCTACCGCCCGGGGATCCATACCATCGTACAGCTTGGCCAGGTTATTGACACGAGACGTCTGGGCCTGCTCTAAAACCAGCAGCTTCCTCGATACTTCCTTGTCAAGCGATTCCAATTCTGCCTGGCGGGCGTTCAGTTCCTGTTCCTTTTGGGCCAGGGCGGTCTTCTCTTGTTCCAGCCAGTTCACTTCTGCGATGGAATCTTCAGCCGAAATCGTGAATTCAGCCTCCCCCGTCTCCATCTCCTCGAATTCCGGCACGTAGTCGAGAAAAGCAAGGTTGTCCTTGATGTTCTCGATTACCGTGGGATCGTCTTCGAGTGCCAGGATGCTTTCCTTGTCTGACGCAGGTTGGAGGGAATCGCCGGCAGACTGCGGACTCTGTGTTTCTTCCAGAGCCTCGCTGCTCTCCGTGATTTCCGGTGGGTCCTCCTTCAGCAGTAAAACGCTGCCGACAGCAATCAGGACAACCAACAGGAAGGCACCGCCGCCGATGACGGCGTACTTCAGTATCCCACTACTTTTCGCGGCGGGCTTATCACCCTTTGGCTCTTCGGCCTCAGGGTTCTCTTTGTTCTCTTCAGGTTCCGTAGGCACTTGGACACTCCTATAGCCTATTATTCCGTTGTCATCCAAAGCAACGCTCATGCCAGACCTTGAGCGCCAACACCTATCTCGTTGTGTCGGTGGCGGTTACCCGTGTGGATTCGGTAGCGGGTAGCTACCGGCGAACGAACGGTTCGGAAATGTTTTCCTCTCAGGCGGGAAGGAAGTGTGCGACAGGGAGACCTCGCACAGTCGCGCAGGACACAGTCGGATAGCGGGGGTCTGATGCTGCGACGTCAGGAAACGATCTCACATTCCAGGTAGTCCGGATGCGCCGCCGTTATCCTCGTCCTGAGGATATCCTTGCCGCCGGTGACGCCGTGGGGAAGTTTCACTCTCAGGTAATTGTCTGAGATTCCCATATAGTGACCATCGGTGGTCTTCCTGAACTCGGGGATTACCTCGAGGATGTTTCCGACCTGTCGTTGGTGCGAGCGAAACCGCAGTTGGTTCGATATGGAGGTCAACTCGGAGTTTCTGACCTTTATGATTTGCGGATGGCTCTTTCCCGGCATCCCGGCGGCGGCGGTGCCGACGCGGTCCGAGTAGCTGAAAACGTGGAGGTAGTCAACCAGACCGGATTCGGCCAGGCTGCGGCTCTGGTCGAAATCCTCCTCGGTCTCACCTGGAAAGCCGGCAATGACGTCGGCGCCGATGATCGTGCCGGGCACCGCCTGCTTGATCGCAGATGCTCTTGCCGCATACATGTCGCGATCGTACGGGCGACGCATGAGTCTCAGGATGCGCGATGAACCGGATTGCATTGGTAAATGCCAGTGGCGGCAAATGCGGCCACGTGACCGGGCAAAGACATCCAGCAGTTCATCGGTCACGGTCTGAGGCTCGATTGAGGATAGCCGCAGGCGATAGATATCCGTTTCCGCCAGTATCCTGCGGCACAGGTCGGCGAAGCTGCTCACGGCGGGAACGAGGCCACTGTCGCAATAGCAGCCGACATTGACGCCGGTCAGGACAACCTCCCGGTAGCCATTGGCAACCAGGCGGTTAACTTCGGCGACAATCTCCCGGAAGGGACGGCAGACCAGATCGCCACGGACAATCGTCACCAGGCAGTAGGAACAGGTCTGGTTGCAGCCTGTGGAGACTTTGATCCAGGCCCGGTTGCGCTGGAAGAAGTCAGTCAGCTCAGCCGGTTCTCGCCGAATGGGACAGCCGTTGAAAAGCTCCGGCAGTCTCTGCGGCAGGATTTCGGCCAGCCGCTCCTTTTCATGGTTGCGGATGATGACGTCCACTCCTTCCAACTTAGACGTGCCGGACGGGTCAACCTCCACGAAACAGCCCACCACCACGATCCGCCCTCTGGGGTTTTCGCGACACGCCTTTCTAATGAGGTAGCGGCAGTCCTTGTCGGCCCGGTGAGTGACGGTACAGGTGTTGATGACGTACAGATCGGCAGGCTCGCCACGACCGGTCCTCTGAAAGCCAAAGGCAGCGAGGTCGGCGGCCATCTTCTCTGTCTCATACTGGTTGAGCCGGCAGCCAACAGTCTGAAAGGACACCTTCTTCGGTGAGAAAGCGGTCATCGCTCAACAATATAGCACCGGATGGCCGGAAAGGCAGGGAAAAGTGGTCACCGGAGAAAATAGCCATTAGCCCCTGTGACCTTGTTGCCGATCCACAGACCTGCTCTCGGTTGCTCATTAAAAGCTTGCGCCCGCTGCGGGACATACGATATTTTCGGGTGTTTGCGAAAGGGATCAACTACCGACAGATTATGTCGATATTAATGGTATGTGAGGTTCCCGACGTGGTCTGAGCCGGGGGAAGACCGCGCAGGGCTTTGACAGTGGAGAGCGTATGTCCATCATAGAATGGCGCGACGAATACAACCTGAGGGTCGATTTCATTGACGATCAGCGCCGGAAGCTGGTCGAGATGGTAAACGGACTTCAGGCTGCCCTGCCGGACGGCGTGCTGAACCGGGAGAATGTCTCGGTCCTGGCTTCTCTTGTCGAATATGCCCGGAGCCACTTCGAGGAAGAGGAGAAGTTCCTGCGGCGGATTGAATATGCCGACTACAACAAACACAAAGGCTCCCACGCCGATATTCGCCAGCAAATCGTAAAACTACTTGTGGACGTCAAACAGGGCAAACAGCTCCCCCTCTCCGAACTCCTGGTCCATCTCAAGGACGGCCTGATCGAGCACCTCACAGTGGAAGACAAGAAGATCGAGCAGGCGCTCACATCCGATGTGCGGGCTTCGCTCAACTCGCTTCAGACCGCCGAGGAGTGAGGACATCTTCCGGTCGTTTCACTCCAGCGATCACCAAACCCCTTCAAGTTGAGTCCTATTGATCTTGCCCCATTGTGGGCCCCCCCGTCGTCATTCCGGGCCGGTCGATCAAGGGGGCCAAATGGGTTCGTTTTGCGGGTTTTCATAATCGGCCCACAGGATCGGTAGTGATTTTGCGGTCTGTATGAGTTGATCCTGTAGGGTAGGTCTGTCCTCAGACCTGCCGATAGTGGCGGGTCCGAAGACGGACCCACCCTACTCTTCTTCAGCGACCGGACAACTGGTCCTTGTCAACAAGCCCCTCGTTTGGACCTGTTGAAAAACGCACTCCAATGTGTGGCGTCGGGTGTCTCTGCCCGACGCATCCTTGGATTCGCGCCACTGCCAGGCAGAGACGCCTGGCAGCACGAGGGAAATGGGTTCGTTTTGCGGGTTTTCATAATCAGCCCACAGGATCGGTAGTGTTCTTGCGGTCTGCATGAGTTGTCGGTCGAGGCGTATTTCATCTACTACCAAGCGGCAGACGCATTTTGGGAGGAAGTTGTGGTGTTTTTGTTGGAGGGACCCACAAGTGGGTACTTTGTGCTTCGCACGCCTGAGCGAAGGCGAAGGGGGGTACCGAAGTTGACATTGCTGCTGTGACGGAGTTTGTTGCTGCAATGGGGAGAAGTATCGTATATTGCTTTCATTGAATGGATGCACCGGAGCTCACCAGGGCGCCAACCAGCCGCATTTTGGTGAAAGGCAAAGAATGAAACAAGTAACGTTGCGCCCGATTACGAAGGAGAACCTCCGTGATTGTCTCAATTTGGAGGTTGACGAATCGCAAACCGGTTTGGTTGCCGGTAATGCCAAATCGTTAGCTGAAGCGTATGTGAATTCATCGCTCTACCCTTTGGGCGTATACGACATAGGGGCCAGAGGTTGGGAAACACCGAAGTCACCGATGGTTGGCTTCACGATGTACGAATTAGTGGCCGGAGTTGGGTTCATCCTGCGATTGATGATAGACCGGAAATACCAAAGACAGGGGTATGGTACGGCAACAATGATCGAGGTAATGAGAAGATTGCGTCTGCATCCGGAAGTCGAAATGATAGCCACCAGCTATCGAAAAGAGAATGTTGCCGTCGCTGGTCTGTGCAGGAATCTGGGGTTCAGTGACTGGGACATAGAATGGGCTAAAGATTTTGAAGACGAGGTTTATATGATCCTGGACGGCACGGGAAGGTGACACTCAACGGCGAACCTATCCCACAGTCCCGCCAAGGGCAGGATGGGCCGCCGGATGTTACTTTTTGTCTTTCGCGTGAAAACCGATCTTGCGTTTCTTGGAGGGGGTGGGAGTCATCAGCTTCCGAATGGCATCGAATACTACCTTGAACTGAATATCGTACTTCTTCTCAAGGGCAGCGAGCTTGCGTGAAAGTTGTTCATTAGAGGCCAGCAGCCCACGAAGGTGCACGAAAGCGCGCATAATCTCGATATTGACCTGAACAGCCTGCTTACTTCTGAGTACGCTTGACAGCATGGCGACCCCTTGCTCGGTGAAGGCATAGGGCGGATACCTGCGTCCGCCGTGCAAACTTGAGATCACAATTTGTGATCTCAAGACGGCCTCCGGTCACCCTGAGCGCGGGCGAAGGGGGGCGCAATTGTGGGCCGGTGTCGCGGCGAGGTGTGGGTGGGGCGGGGAGGAATGGATTCACGACTTGTTAGCTCTTGTTTCCTCCAGTAAATCGAGTGTGGCAAACAATATTCGAGTGTAGTTGTCGTAATTCCATTCAATATCGCGCAGAGGCAGAATCACTTGTAAGCTCTCTGGGTCATCTATGACGAGTGCATCGTCTCGCAACACGTCTATCTGCGAAATCCGGACGTTCTGTTTGAGAATGTCAAAGGCTTCACCGCGTTGCTCCTCCGGCAGCAATGAGAAACTCTGGAATTCTGGCCTTTTTCGCGCCATCGCGTCGATCTCGTCGTCGGTAAATTCCGCCTCGGGTGGGTTGACAAGTTGAGTGGGGTGACCTGTCCCCTGATGGGCCACAAAGTCTCTGCACACTTTCAGCTTTGTTTTCCAATCCGCGAATTGCTTATCAGCGAAAATGTCCGCTAAGTCCGGACGGACCTTTCTAATCCTAGAAATGAACTTGGACTTTAGTAGACTTACATGTATTGGGTTGGTCACGCCGAGGTTGAGACGTTCGTTTATCACAAGGCCGAGTTGGTCTAGTCCACCAGATAACAGGATGTAATAGTAGCCCATCAGATGACCCCATTCAAGACTGAAACTCTGATTCTTGGCACCACACCTTTTTGCCGCACGCCTCTGTAATCTGTAGAACAACAATTTGTCCCTAGTGTACAGGATGTGCTCAAGTCTGTTGATTGCCAATGATCGTAACCGCTCTTGACCACTCGGCGAAAGGCAAGCCTTGAGTGATGATTGTTGCCAGATTCGAGTCGCCCGTTCACCATCCTTATCAACGTACGGATAGAAGTTGGTCCAAGGCATGTACCAGAAGGGCTTGCGAAAAGACCAGGGAATCTCGTGGCCTGCGACGAAGTACTCCATAACGCGCATTGCAGTATCAGAATCGGCGATAGTAATATGGTGCTCTTCCTCCAATCCGAATCGCTTTTCGAACTCCAGATTCCTGGTTATCAGAACATCTGCGTCGAGTTGGTTTGTGAGCTTGACGGCGTTGAGGCTGTATGGTTCACTATGCTCAAGTCCGTCGGTAGAGCCATATTCGTTTGCCAACTGGTGTGTTGCTGCCTCGTCGTTCGTCAAGACAGTCTCGACTCTCAGGACTCGTTCTGGAACGTCCTCCAAGTATCTATTCAACAGAAGAACACTGTCTTGTATCCTAGTAATATGTGACTGACCGATAACAGTATCGAGAACCAGCCTCAGTGACGTAGAACACATCATTGACTGCTTTCTCTCGTAATAAGGATATGGTACCGTCCGTCCCCCCTCCTTCCCTCTATATAATCCGAAAATAATCTACCATTGTACACTATCTTGGGTGGCTGGCCTCGAATCTCTGTTCCAACAATACTCTACTGATTTTTCAGCCATTTAAGTCCTTGGCGAAAGGAAACGCCTGTGGTTGGCGGGGTCAAGTTTTTTTTGTGGAGGAGGAGGTCGGGTTTGAATATGGGAACCCGGTACGTACACCCACCAGCCGCTTTGCTCTTGGTGGGGTACCGATGTGCAAAGGGGCAGACGAGGGCGTCTGCCGCCCACAGAAGTGACAGGGGGTGCGGGCTGGTGTCAGGTGTCGGGCAGAGACGCCCGACACCACACATGCGACGGGGACTGGATTCCGGGTCAGGCCCGGAATGACGGAGGGGGTGAGCGTTGGCGCGCGAAGCGCGAATGACAGGCTTGCCTGCGCTCGCCCCTCGACTTCGGTCGCCATCCGGCCAAATTTATGATACCCCGGTCTTCTGAAATACAGTATATTGGCTGCCGATGAGCTATCTCGTTCTCGCACGCAAATACCGGCCGCAGCGATTTGAAGATATTGTCGCTCAGGAGCATGTCACCCGCACGCTGCAGAACGCCGTGAGAAACGACAGAATTGCGTCGGGATACCTTTTCTGCGGTCCTCGCGGCACGGGCAAGACGACTACCGCCCGGGTCCTGGCCAAAGCGCTCAACTGCGTCAAGGGCCCCACCCCCGATCCCTGCGGAGAATGTTCGGCCTGCAAGGAGATAGCAGCCGGGACGTCGCTGGACGTCCTGGAGATCGACGCCGCCTCCAACACCGGAGTCGATGACGTTCGCACCCTTCGGGAAAACGTCCGCTATCTGCCGACGTCGGGCAAGAAGCGCATTTATATAATCGACGAGGTGCACCGTCTCTCGGGAGCAGCCTTTGACGCTCTTCTCAAGACGCTTGAAGAGCCGCCGTCGCACGTTGTCTTCATGTTTGCCACCACGGAGCCTTTGAAGGTTCCGGAGACCATCCTGTCACGGACACAGCGATTTGACCTCAAGCGGGTGCCGACCGCCGCGCTGGTGTCGCACCTTTCGTCTATCGCCGGACGGGAAAGCCTTGACGTCGAGGAGCCGGTGCTCAAACTCCTGGCGCGAAAAGCGGACGGTTCCGTTCGCGACAGCCTTTCCCTTCTGGACCAGGTGGCCGCCTTTGCCGGACAGAAGATCACCGAAGCGGACGTTGTGGCGGCGTTGAGCCTGGTAGCTCGCGAGGCGCTGTTTGAGTTCGCAGGCGGTATCGCCACGCATGACAGCAAGGCGGTGTTGAAACTCGTCAAGGAGGTGGTCGACGCCGGGGTGGATATCGGTGATTTTGTGGCGGAGTTGCTGGAGCACCTGCGCATCCTTCTGATCCTAGCCACCGATAAGGCTTCCGGTGACCTGATCGATATCACCCCCGAAGACCTGGCCGAGTATACGCGTCAGGCGGAGGATTTCTCAGTCGGTGATTTGCTTCGGTTGATGCAAATCGGTGCCGGGATCAACAGCGATCTGAGAAGCGGCCTCGACGAACGGCTGGTTCTTGAGGTCGCCGCCGTGAAAATGGCCGAGATGGAGGCTACCGTTCGCTTTGAGGATGTTCTCGAACGCCTCAGGCAAATCCCTCCGGGTGAGGTGGGCGCTGCCTCCAACCTTTTCGGCCAGGTCGAAAAAAAAAATCATAATCGCGCCCCGACCGCGGCCAGTATGGAATCTGCTGTGGGAAACGATGCTTCCTCGCATGATTCTCCACGCAGCCTGACGTTTTCCCCTCGAGCGGTGAACGCCGCCACTGTCCGCGCCGGTTGGCCCCGTTTGCTCAACCTGCTGAAACAGAAAAGCGCCATGCTGGCGTCGAACCTCGCCATGGCCGAAATACGAAACGTGGAAGAGAACCGGATACTGGCCGTCTTTGGAGCTTCCGGTACAGTGGCAAGGCAGGTGGTCGAGAAGCCGGGTTCTCTGGAGATGATAACGGGGTGTCTCCGAGAGCATTTTGGAACCAATCTTGGTATAAGGTTCGATATTGATCCGCACAAGGAGACCGAAGCTCCCGAGCCGGGCGCCCGGTCGTCCGCAAGAGTGGATGTGACGAAGATAGCCGACGACTCGCCCCGGATAAGGATGCTCCTGGAAAAAGTCGACGGCGAGATCATCGGAGTCAAAAAGAAGAAGTGACAATGACTTTCAAATACAGGTAGGAGACGGCGATGGGTAAGGGCGGAATCGGCAACATGATGAAACAGGTTCAGCAGATGCAGGCCAAGATGGACAAGATACAGACTGAACTAGAGAAGCGTGAAGTTGAAGGCTCTGCCGGGGGCGGCATGATCAAGGTGGTCGCCAACGGCAAGCAGGAGATACTCTCGGTCACGATTGACCCGGAGGTCGTCGACAAGGACGAGATCGAAATGCTGCAGGATCTGATTGTCGCCGCCATCAGCCAGGCCAGGCAGAAAGCTCAGGAACTCCAGACGGAAAAGATGGCCGAGTTAACCGGCGGTTTGAATATCCCGGGACTGAACCTCCCCTTTTGAGGATAACTGCTTATGTTTAAGTCAGCGGGATCGATCGAGCGACTGGTCAACAGGCTGGCCCGTATGCCGGGCGTGGGACGGAAGTCCGCCGCCAGGTTAGCCTTTCACATTCTTAAACTACCCAAGGAGGAGGCCTACGAGTTGGCGGATATTATCAGGGAAGTAAAGGAGAAAGTCGGCCTCTGCTCGCAGTGCTTTAATATCTCCGAAACGGACCCCTGCCATACCTGCCGCGACCCCAATCGGAGCAGAGACATTATCTGTGTGGTCGAAGAGACCTCCGACGCAGCAGCGCTCGACAAGGTGGAAGGATACAGCGGGCTTTTCCATATCCTGGGCGGTCGCCTTTCCCCCTTAGACGGGATCGGACCGGATGATCTCAGGATCAGGGAGTTGCTGGAGCGGATCAAAGAGGGAGTGGAAGAAGTTGTCATCGCCACCAATCCCAATGTGGAGGGTGAAGCCACGGCCATCTACCTCGCTGGGTTGCTCAAGCCGCTGGGCGTCAAGGTCACCCGCATTGCGCGCGGACTGCCGGTAGGCTCAGATCTCGAATTCGCCGATTCGGCCACGCTCAGCCGGGCGCTTCAGGGACGACAGGAGTTCTGAGCAAAGTCTGATGCTACGCGACAGCCGGATCAGAAAGGCGCTGTACCTTCATGTCGGCGTGATAGCGGTCTTTATCGTGGGGCGGCTCTGGGGAGGAGACCTCTTCCACAACAACTGGTCGTTCATTCACTGGCAGCACCAGCCGGTCTGGTACAGCATCCTGTGGCTTGGTCTGCTGGTAGCGCTGACGCCGGCGCTGGCCGTTTATCTGGACAGGATAGCGCGGCTGCTTACCACAAGGCCGGCTGTAATCATCGCGGCCGCCGTTCTGTTTCTCCTGCTGATTCTGTTTCAGTTCGACTCGATAGTCTATGGCGGCGGCAACCTTCGCGTGAAGCAGATCTCTCAGGCTCCCGAGATAATTCTCCGCTGGTTCGAATATGGCGTCGTGATGCTGGTCTCATGGGCGTACCATGCCTTCAACCTCTTTAACTGGCATTACGTGACGTCTACCTCAGGCAACATTGCCGGAACTCATGCCTGGAAAACGTTCGCGTTCATCTGCACGCTGGCTTCGCTCGTCGGTTCCATCAAACTGGCACGGGAATTGACCGGGGACTCGGTGCGACGCCTTCCTATGTTTGTGATCCTTTTCTTCGGCCCCCAGTCTCTGCTCTATTTCGGCTTCGTGGGTGTTGAGCCGGTCGTGGTCGCGGTCACGATCTGGTTTGCGCTCCTGGTCGTAAGGTTGAATCGCGAGTTCAGCACCAACCGCCTGTTGGCGCTCTCGTTCATAGTTGTGGTAGGGGTCCTTTTACACTTCTGGCTGCTCTATCTCATCCCGGCGACCGTGTTCGTCGCGCTGCGTCAGACCTTCAGGCAAGCCCGCAAACGTGCGCACCTGCCCCTTGCCGCAGGGCTTCTCACGTATGTCGTGTTGCTCGTTCTCGTGTATGTCCGGGGACATCACGACTTCGAGTTCTCAGGACACCTGCTCTTCCTGACCGGCAAGAGTCCGTTTGGCGACTACGCCCTTTTCTCGCCACGCCACATCGGAGATATCCTGCAGGTGTTCTTCCTGGCCTTTCCAGCGTTGCTGGTGGTCAAGTATCTCTTCTTTGGAAAGCTGAGAACATTGCCCGCCGACGACAATATCGTAACGGCCGGCCTCATGGTTCTGGCGGGGAACACGGTCCTGGTTATTCTGGATCCCGTTCACAGCATCGTTTTAGATCTACCGCGACTGGTGGCGTATCTCACGCCTCTGGCCTTCCTGCTGGCGCTCCTGACAAGAGACGTAAGTATCGACAATCCAAACGGCCGGCGCCTGTTGGCCTTCCTCGCGGCAACGTCGCTGCTTGTGCCGTTGAGCTACCTGCCTGTGTACCTGAAGATCAATCACGCCAACACGTACGCCTCCGAGTATTTCGAAAAGCATGAGTTCTATTATCGGGGCGGCTGTTTTGCCTTCCGGGATGCATACTTTTACAAACATGTTGCCGGCGGTCAGGATGACGATTTGTCTCTTGACCTGGATCGAATCAAGTACGGCGATTTCGACAGCGCCGATCCGACCAAGACCGACCTTGAGAAAGCCAACGCCTGGGAATGGAAGCTGCCGACCAAAGCGCCCGACCACCTGAATTTCCGCGGGGCCGACGATCTGATTTCGGCCGGGCATCTCCAGGAGGCGCTGGAATTGCTCAATCACATGAAAGCCCAGAACCCGTACCGGTCGGATGTGCGGACTCTCCTTTCCAGCCTGCTGATCCGAATGAAACGCTATGACAAAGCCAGGATAGCAATTGACTCCGCGTTGATGCTTGATCCGTATCGCAATGAGAACCTGAGAAACAACTATATCCATTACCGCGACACAAGAGACTATTACAAAGCCCTCAAAGCGGCCAGGCGCGCCGCCGAGTACTTTCCGGGTGACGCCTGGATTGCCTCCGATATCATGATAATCCACCACCGCAGCGGCAATCGCCAGACAGCCGACTTGATGGCCCGCTCGCTTTTGGAAGCAGACTCCAGTCTGCCGTATCCATACTTGATCTTAGGATTTACCGCTGAAGGCCGCGGAAACAGCGAGTTGGCGATCAAGCGCTACGAGAAGTTTATCTCGCTGGCCCCGGAACATGCCGAAACCCCGCAGATCAGAAAGCGGTTGAACGACCTGGTGCTCAAGCGTACGGAGAAGTAATGACGCGTCGATCGCGCCACGAGCGTCCGTGACTACTCTGTGCCCGACCCCACTTCTGTGTGGTATAAGTCCAGTCCATTGGCCCGTCCACCCATCCGGTCAGTTGGGGAGCAGTTTACAGGCTCCGGCCTCCGGCAGCACGCCGCCCATCAGGTCCCGCCGGAACCTGATGGCAAGACGGCCCAGGTCGGGCCGGTAGTAGTCCTCGGACGGCGTGATTCCCCAGATATATTTGGCCACCAGTTGATTGGTGGCGTAGTCGTACAGGCCGGCCTCGTTCTTGTCGAAGCGAACTCCAAAGCGGAAGCCCTCGAACGGCAACTCCCCCCAATACTGCTCTTCAAACATGGCGCACCTTTCCCCGGCCAGTCGCTCGTCAGGCCCGAAAAGCAGGTTGCCCTTCACGCCATCGCCCCCGTCAGCCGAGAATTCGAAAGCTATCCACCGATCGTCGCCGATGACCCGGAAAGAGCCGTTATCCAGAAGTACTTCTCCTTCCGCCAGGGATCCGGGCAACACCACGGCCTGCTCGGCAAGAACCTTCTCAATGTGAGCCTCAAAGCCGGTTACCAGTGTCGTCCAGTCGTCAAAGCCGGTAGCCACGACCAATGCCTTGCGGACAGTGTCCTCGGTCATGGCGGCGACGTTTTCGCTGCTGCCGGACAGATCCAGGTACAGCTTCAGGAAGTTGTCACGGCCCAGTTGGTCAATCATGAAACCGGTAAAAAGTCCGGCCAGCGGGTAGGATATGTCGGCGCCGGAATTGGTCTCGAAAGCAGTTATGGTCAGCAGGGAGTCAAGCTCCACGATGTCTTCGCGATAGAGAAAGCAACCCAGGTCTATGAGCGCCGAAGGAGTCTTCCCCCACCGACCGCCGTAGTGAACCGCCAGTCCCTCCCGCAGCAAGGGCTGGGTATAGAGCGGAAGTCGCCGGAGCTTGTAGTTCACCAGGAAACGGACCAGTTCATGGAAGTGCGGAAAGAAGCTGGAGATAACGTCGTTGGAGGCCGGGTCGAAAACACCCTTGGACAAGCGACCGGTAATCTGCAGCACGGTCGAATCGGATCGGCAATAGAAGTATTCGATCTTCTTTTGGGCCAGCGTTTCAACCTCCGACCCGGAGAGGCCCAGCGAGTCGGCGATTCGCTCCAGGAACCGATCAGCTTCGTCCAGAATCAGCGGATGCAGATAGGTCGCCACGGCCGGATCGGTGTGAACGCGCAGGTAGCGGCTTTCGCGCACCGGCCACCCCCGGCAATAGTAGTCCTGCCCGTAGCAGAGCCAGAAGTACTTCCCGTCATGGTAGAAGTAGTAATCATGCTCCACTAACTCACCGTTGATGATGTGGGAGTAATGCAGCTTGGAGAATGGGCTGATCGGCAGTTGAGTAACATTCTTGACCGAGGGCACCAGGTGGTCGCGCATCAGCGGTATATTGCGCACGATCGGTGACAGGCAGTCGGTCTTCAGCGGGATGTCCGTATACTCAATGCCGAAACGACAGGAGCGCTCCATGGAGGGTCCATGCCAAAGATGCCGGGCCGATTCGATGTTTCCGGACACCAGCAGGTCAAAGTACTCTGTCAGAACCGGTGTGGCGTTCTCGGCTGCTGCCGATCCGCAACAGAGAAAGGCAAGTCCTCCCACTATTGCCGCGACCGCAGCGGATCGGGTTGCTCGAAATCTCATAGCCGTGATCTCCTGTAACTGCTGCGCGTTTGTTCCGCCGGAATATTGCCCATTTTATTTGCTCTGTCCAGTTCCGCCTCAAAAAAACGTTGGGCTCAGCCGGGTGCCCGGAAAACGGCCAGAAACGTGCCAAAACCTGGCTCCACTCAATGTTGGGTCTGGGATTTTGGCCGTAAGCTGACGGTTAAGGTCGCGGCGTTCTTCTCGCTTTTCTTCTTTCAGTTCGCGGACACCGGATCCCCCGACGAATGAGCGCGCTGGTCTACCATACTCGGGATCACCAGCCCCTCCCCGAGTCTTACCGCTCCGTTCCGCGAAGCACGTAATGCAGGCTATGAGCAGGGTTTGATCGCGAGTTCATAAACCGAGTCGCTGAGCCAAGTTTATCAGAACCAAAACTGCCCCTTTTCGTATGCTTTATTGATAGTTGGAATTAACACTCTTGTCGCTGAAGATTATGCAAGTTTCCGACCTCGAGCATTTCAGAGATTTGCTGGATGAACGCAAGCAGGCCCTTGCGGAATGGCTGAACTCTGCTGCGTCGGTACGCCGCGACGATATCAAGAATGTACAACTTCTTCTGACGCAAATCAAAGATGCACTCGACCGAGTCGACAACCTATCTTATGGAGATTGTTCGATATGTCACGGCGAAATAGAACTCCACAGATTAGAGGTACAGCCCGCTAGGCGCGTATGTCTTGACTGTATCACTGATGACGAAAAGACGGCGCTGGAAGAGGACTTGTATCTGGCCAGCAAGATTCATCGGGCGCTTCTGCCACAAGCCATACCGGAGATCGGGGGATTCGAAGTGGGCGTACGGACGCGGGCAGCAAGAGACATCGGCGGTGATTATTTCGATTTTCTCCCGGATGCCAACGGCCTCAGGTCTCGGGTCGTCATCGGTGATGCTATGGGCAAAGGTATGCCCGCCGGTCTCCTCATGTCAAACCTCCAGGGTGCACTTCGCATCCTATCATCAGAGGTCGGTTCACCCAGCTCGCTCATGACAAGACTGAATCAGTGGCTTTGTCGTAATGTGCCCATAACGAAATTCGTATCATTGCTTTGCGTGAGCTTGGAACCGGCGAGTGATAGCGAGACTCGTCTTGTTTACGCAAATGCCGGCCATTGTCCACCGATCTTGATGCGGAGTGAGGGTTCCGTTGAACGGCTTGAAGCGACGGGTGGTGTTTTGGGTGTCCACGAAGGATTCACATATGAAGAACGCAGTGTGGCTCTTTTTCCCGGAGATATTCTGACGCTCTACACCGACGGCATTACAGAGATGGTGAACACACGGGGGGAGATGTTCGAAGAAGAGCGCCTGATCCAGTTTCTCTCTCGCCATCGCACAGATTCGACCGAGGCCATTGTTGACAAATTGATTGAAGAAGCTCTGGACTTCTCGGGCAATTCACAGGCAGACGATGACTTAACAGTCATAGTTCTGCTTAAGAGATAGCAACCACCGATACATCTGAGCTGAACCGCCTGCTAACATGCGGATCGCCGTTAAGTCCCCCCGCGTAAAGACCCACATGCGAACGAGCGGAGAATCCCCGTACGTTATTGGTGTACCAGCCATTGAGCTCCGTGATCCCGGAGGGAATGGCCCTTCTCACATGCCCAGGACCCCCAAAAAGGTTGGGCTCAGCCAGGTGCCCGGAAAATGGACAGAAACGTGCCAGATGCTGCCATTGCTCCCCTTCAGAACACGTCATTACACGCTAATCCTACCTGCCGCCAAGGACGCTCTCAGTCGGCAACTTACGGCATCTCTGGCGGCCGAAGACTGTGCTAAACTGTGATGTATGAGTCCCGAGAGAAAATTATCCGGAGGCTCACTGTTGTCTGTACTCTGCCTTGCCGGAGGCGTGCGTTATTCGTCACAATACACGGAGACCCGGGCGTCGCCTTGTGCAAGTGAGAATTACCTTGACAACCTAGCCCTTTTGGGCTATGTTTATTTGAAAGGGCCAGCCGCTAATGTAGGGGTTCTATGAAGAGTTCAGTTCTTGTCATTGAAGGGATGCTGTACGACTGAGTCTGTAGTCACCATTCACGCTCCAGCAGATCAGCTGACGATTCAGGTGGGTGTTGATGCGGCAGGGGCGAGCGACACAGTCTTGGTGGCGCTGGAAATCTATACCGAAGTGGCGGCGAAATACTGTTGAGGGATCACGGATATGCGATTCAAGCGTGAAACTACAGGAGAAGGTTGGGAATTATGAGATTTCTTGAAAGGTGTAATTGTATGACAAGGAGAATTTCAATAGCGCTGATGCTCTCCTTACTGGTGGTGGCTTTCCTGACGACGCAGGTGGGCGCTTCCGAGAAACCGGTTGAGGAGCGAAAGGTGCTCAATCCTCTTATCAACAGGGTGGAGATGTACTCTTTCCCTGATGAGCAAGATTTCTCCGTTTCGACCGGCAGGGACATGCCGGCTCGGTCCCTGGGCGGGACTGACAAGCTCGGCGTGTCGCCGGGTGTGAAGGTTGGTGAGACCTGGTACGACAAGCAACGTAACGGCTCGATGCGCCGTATGATTAACTGGGGCTGGGGTCCCGATCTGGGTGACGGCAAGGCTCATGGTTTCGGGGTACACTTCTGTTGGACTCACTTGGGGAGTCCGACTCTTGTAGACCGTCATATGTACTACAACTGCTACATGGGCATGACCGGCGTCCAGCTTCAACCAGGCATCGGTGTGTCCGTTCAACCTCCGGGTGAGTATGCCGGCTATGGTGGTCTTGATGTGACCCAGATACTTCGTACCGAGGATGACGGCCAGGGCGGGCTTGATTCAATTCAGGCTGCAAACCAGGCTGTCATCGTCTGCCACAACAACCAGAGTGGCGGATACGGTGGACATGTGTACTACGATGCCGGACCGATGTGGGGCGATTTCACTCTCTCCTCACGCATACCTGACAGTGTGCAGGAGTATGGGGCTTCGGCCGGGCAGGTAGCTATCTGGCCGGCCATGCGGTATCACGATGTGCCCGGGCAGATTCCGGTGACGCATGTTATCGGGCAGGTATCCAATCCTAACGCGGGTGACCCACAGGCGATCTACTATTTCCGCAAGGAGGGTGTCGGCCCGGATGGCGCCTGGGATTATCCGCCTTACGTGGTCGACACCGTTTATGATATCTCTCAGGATGTGGCCTGCTCCATGACCAACGGCAAGATGGCCCTGGTCTGGACGGGCAACCTGCCCAATGACGGTGACTGCGACACCTGTTCCGGTACCTCGCCCTTTGTCCAGCTGGACAATGATATCTACTACCAGATTTCGGACAACTACGGCGCTGACTTCAATCCTCGTGTTAACGTGACCAAGAACGTTGACGGTGAGGCTGGTTTCCGTGCTTACACCGACCTGTCAGCCCTGATCACGCAGGATGCAGCCAACGGCGTAAACGCTCTGCATATTGGCTGGAGCGGTCGTGTCTGGCCGGCTGACGCCCTCACTGGTGGTTTCATCGGCCTGAACTGCCGTATGTTCCACTGGGGTGAGAACCTGGGGACTGGAGGTTTCGACGGGCCTGACCCGCAGACTGACAACGCCATCATTCGTACCGCCGGTAACCTTGACTATCAACAGACGACCTGTAACGGCGGCGCCTGGCAGATGAATGGTTCCAAGATGACCATTTCCGAGTGCAACGGCAGGTTGTACTACCTGTGGGTGCAGTTCAACGATCCCAATATTATGATGGACGACTGTGCTGAGCGTGGCATGACTGGTGCGGACGTGGTTGGTTCTGCCAACGGTGAGTTGTACCTGGCTGTTTCGGACGATGGTGGTCTGACCTGGGATCTACCTCGTAATCTGACCAACTCGCACACACCGCACTGTGACCCCACCATCGGCACTCGCTGTGAGTCTGATCACTATCCGTCGATGGCGCGTTTTGGCACCAATACTGTCGGCCAGGACATGTCGGGAGCGGAGGTATTGATCCCTGCCGGTGGTTCAGACAACGGCTGGTATCTTGACGTTCAGTATATCAACGATCCGGATCCGGGTAGTGTCATTTCGGATGAAGGCACGTGGCAATTGGCAGACGTTCTGTGGTTCCGCCTGGCCTGTGTACAGCCGGAGCCGATGCCTCTGCTGGTGCCGACATGGACCTCGATTGGTTTCCCCTCCTGGAGCCGTCATGGCGTGATCCATGACACCGACCTGGTGCTGGCGAACATGGGTAACTCGGCTGCTACCTTCACGGTGGGAATCGAAGAAGACACAGGGCCTGCCGGCTGGCTGGCTGTATCCGCCGAATTGCAAGGTACTGTCAACGTTCCGTCAGGTCTTGAAGGTACCTTGACCGGTACGGTGTACATCAACGCCCTAGGTGCTGCTGGAGTAAACAATCCGGGCACAATTCACTATCTTGCCGGCCGTCTGATCCTGGAAGGTAACCATGTGTCCAGTCCCGACACTCTTGAGATTGAACACTGGGTTACTGATACGGTTATCACACCTGTCTGGGATACCATCTATGCCGGCAGCGGCAGCAAGTACAATGCCTGCATGGCTCTGACTGTCGCCAACAACGGCAACTGGGGTCACCAGGGTATCGGACATGTCAACATGGACTACTATGACTATGGTGATTGCGACGACGCCGAGGAATACAGCGAGGGCGACACCATTCCGGGTGATGCCACGATCTACGTCTACGACGCCTCACCGGTGATCTGCTGGATGGATGCGACCGATACGGTTCGCTGCAACTGGTCGATCTTTGGCGACGGTTACATCTCTGATAACGGCCTCCTCCCCTGGAGCCACACGCCACCGGAAGATATGGGCGACTACGAGGTCTTCCAGTCCTCGTTCGTGACACGTGACACTGGTATCATGTTTGAGAAGCAGTGGATTGCGCCGCGCGCGGCGGTGGATAGTTGTCACTTCCTGATTCAGTATCTGAGGATCTATTCCTACGACGGGGAGACGCACGAAGGTCTGGCCATTGGTGAGGCAATCGACTGGGATATTCCCTCCGACTCGGCGTTTCGTAATCGTTCCGGTTTCGATCCCAACCTCAGCCTGATCTATCAGCAAGGGTCTGAATACAATCAGGACGATGCCTACGAGTGCATGGACAACGATGATCGTTACGGCGGCATTGAGCTGCTGAAGATCATCGAGAGCGGCGAGCCGGCAGGTGTGCAGTACGGCTGCTACACGTCCGACAACTCGACCCAGGCCTATCCGACCGGAGGGTTCGTTCCGGATTCGATCTACAAGTACATGATCAACAGTGTAGGCTGTGTAATCTCAGATTCGGTTGACGCCGATCTGTACTCGGTGATGACGTTTCGCTGGGATTACACCCTTGCCCCGGGTGACACGTTAGAGGTCTACAAGTGCTTGATCACGAGTAATGTTGACTATGCGGCCTTTATCGCTGATGCCGAGGCCTGCCATCGCTGGTATGCGAATCACTTGGAGCCGAACTGGCCGCCGGAGTTGATCCCGATCAATCCAGGTGGAGAGCCAATCATATTCGAGGTTGACGCTGAGAACACGATCAATGTCTCGGCCAGCGATCCTAATAGATACGATGAAATTAAGCTGACTGCCGTTCCGAATCCGGCCATACCTGGTCATGAGTGGACGGATAACGGAGACGGCACCGGTGAATTCACTTGGACACCCATGATGGAGGACGTTGGTCTCTACACCATCACGTTCACGGCTGACGACGGGCAGGGCCGAGCTACCGACTTCGAGGATGTCGAGGTCGAGGTGGTAGTCGCCGGCTGCTGTGTCATCCGTGGTGACATCGACCACAGCGGAGTCCTCCCGATAGACATCGCGGACCTGGTGTATCTCGTCGACTACATGTTCAACTCCGGACCTGAGCCTGAGTGCCCGGAGGAGGGAAACGTGGATGCGATTGGTGGCGAGTTGATCGATATTGCCGACCTGGTCTACCTGGTAGACTTCATGTTCAACCAGGGGCCGGCACCGGTCGCTTGTCCCTAGGAGCTTGTTGAAAAACTCGTTGTTTTTAGCTGAGTGTAATGAATGTTCCGTGTATCCTTCGGGAGTAGAATAACTCTCCAGCGAGAGGTTCGGAAGATGCGCGGCACAGATGATGATCAACAGGCGATGTTCAGTTATGTATCCTTGGAATCCCGTGTTCCCGAGGACCACCCTTTGCGTTCGATTCGTCGGATGGTAGACCGGATTCTGGCCGGTTTATCAGGTGAGTTGACCTCGATGTATTCCCATACTGGTCGCCCTTCGATAGCGCCGGAACGTCTTCTTCGGGCCTTGCTACTTCAGGTGTTGTACACGATTCGCAGTGAGCGGATGCTGATGGAGCAGTTGGATTACAACATGCTTTTTCGCTGGTTTGTGGGTTTGTCGATGGATGATGTGCTTTGGGATCATTCTACGTTCACCAAGAACCGTGATCGTTTTCTGGAGTCTGACCTGGCGGGAGCGCTTTCCCGGGCGTTGTTTCGCAGGCGGCTCAGGCCGGTCTTCTGTCTGATGAACATTTCACGGTTGACGGGACATTGATCGATGCCTGGGCCTCGATGAAGAGTTTTCGTCCGAAGGATGACGGCCACGATTCTTCCTTTGAGGGTGTTCATAATCGTTCGGTAGATTTTCATGGTGAGAAGCGTCGCAATGATACTCATGAGTCCACGACTGACCCGGATGCCCGGTTGTATCGTAAGGGGAAAGGCAAGGAATCCCGGCTGGCGTTCATGGGTCATGCTCTGATGGAGAACCGCAATGGTCTGGTGGTTGATACGCTTCTGACTCTGGCGACCGGGAAAGCCGAGCGGGAGGCGGCCCTGGAGATGGTGTCCGGTTTGACCGGCCGGAAGCGCCTTACGTTGGGGGCAGACAAGGCCTATGACGCTGGAGATTTGGTTAATAATCTCAGGCAACTGAACGTTACGCCTCATGTGGCGCGGAACGACAAGCGGCGCCGGTCGGCGATAGACGGCAGGACAGTACGACATGCCGGCTATGTTGTCAGTCAACGAATGAGGAAACGAGTTGAGGAGATCTTTGGTTGGATCAAGACGGTTGGGAATCTGCGTAAGACTCGTCATCGCGGACGCCGGCGTGTGGACTGGATGTTCGCCTTTACTGCCGCCGCGTACAATCTGGTTCGTATGAGAACCCTCTTGAAGGGATCAGTTCCATGATTCCGGGTGGAAGTATGCCCGGGGGCGTGCAACCGGGGCTGCCGGAAACGGTGAGGGACCGGTTGACCTCCGCTACGGGCCATCCGAGACAGATCCGTTGAACGAGAAACGATAACAAAAGAGACAAATGACCCCCTAAGCGTTCTTTTTCAACAAGCTGCTAGACCGGTAAGCGGCAACCTGGTGAACTATGTGGATGGCGTGACTGTTGTCCAGATGGGCAGGACCCGTCGGCATGGTTGATTAGCTCGGAATCCCCCTGAGGTGTATAACGGCGGATGGGACACTTTTGGACCGCTCTTTACACCGGCGGACCCGCACGTGACTGACGGAGTCTGTTTCGAATAATCCGGCAAGTGAGGTTTGTCGAATCCGCTTCTTCAGAGAAACGCGGTGACAGGCAGTCCACACAGTGTTCCCCTATGTTTGAGACCGCCTGCCTGCCTGCCTGAGCGTCACAATGTTCTTGCTCTGACGACTACCTGATGCTTTTGTCCGGGTACGGCGGGTGAGGCGGATATTCCTTCGGTTCTTCGGCAATCTTATCCAGCAAGTAGTCGATGGCGTAGTCGAGCTGGGGATCCTTGCCTTCCAGAATCGACGCCGGATCGTTGATGATTTCGATGTCAGGCTCAGAGCCCCATCCTTCAATCAGCCATTCGCCGTCCAGTGCCCAGCCGGGGTACTCCGGCAGGGTTACCATCCCGCGGTCGCTCAACCGCTTGTCCATACGGATACCGATCCAGCCGCCCCAGGTGCGCTCGCCGATAACCGGGCCGAGCTTCAGGGCTTTAACACCCTCGGTGAACGTCTCGCCGTCAGAACCGGTCTCGGCGTTGCAGAGAGTCGCCATGTGTCCGAAGAATGCCAGCCAGGGATGGGTGTAGGTTGTTCCGTACCGACCTTCCCTGCCGATTGCCCAGACTTTCCGCGCCAAATGAGCCAGAAGCATCCCGGCTACGAATCCGCCTCCGTTATACCTGACATCAACGATCAATCCTTCTTTCTTGTACTGGGGAGGATACTGCCAACCGAACTGTGACAGCCCGGCGCCGCCCATGTTTGAAAGATGGATGTACCCGATCTTCCCGCCGGAGGCGTGCTCGACATACTGCCGCCTGTCCTCAACCCAGTCGGTGTAGCGAAGCCTGCTTTCCGAAGCCATCGGCTTGACGATCAGTTGTTTGGCGCCTTCAAGAGTCGACTTATCGTTGACGGTCAACTGCACCAACTTGCCGGCTTTGTTCACCAGATACTTTAGATAATTCTCCCCGATATCCACCGGCTGGTTGTCGACCGCCAGGAGGTAGTCGCCCACTCTAACATCCATGCCCGGTTCCGCCAGAGGGGAACACAACTTCTCGCTTCCGGGATGAGGGGCCAGTATCCGCGTAATCTTGTATTTGCCGGAAGCTTCATCCGGAGCAACGTCAATACCCAGCAGCCCGATTGATACGGATTTGGGCTTGCGCTTTTCGCCGCCCCATACATAGGTATGACCGGCTGCCAGTTCCGCGATCATTTCGCCGATCAAGTCATTCAACTCGTCGCGGGTGGAGATTCTGTTGATCAGGTCTCCATACTGGCTTCTGACTTGCTCCCAGTTCACGCCGTGATGGTCAGGATCGTAGAAGAAGTCCCTTTGAAGCCGCCAGGCCTCGTTGAACATCTGTCGCCATTCATCCCGGGGATTGATCGGAAGGGTTAGATCGTCCAGGTTGACCAGTGCGTCCTTGTCTTTGGGAGCAGGCGCCTTCTTAGAACCAGCATCCATGCGGACGAAATCTTTTCCCTTTCTCACCATCACAATTTGGTTGTCGTCGGAGATATCGTAGGAGTTTATGCCGGAAATAACCACCGTATCCTTCTTCTCCTTTAGATCGTACAGGTGAAGGGTGTACCGGCCGCCCTCATCCGGCCTACGCTCGGCCAACATGCCGCGATCGCGGTAGGATAGGTAATAGAGTTTTCCGGGGATAGCCCGGAGGTTTCTGTAGTTCCCGGAAGGAACATCCACCTCGATCTTGCGTTCAGACAGGTCGGCAAAATCAACTTCGACCTTGACCATCTCCTTTTTCTTCTCTTTTTCCTTTTCCTTGTCCTTTTTGTCGGACTGCTTCTTGTCTTCGTCGGGCTGATCTTCCTCCACATCGGCCTTGTGAGCGAACGGCGACTTGTCGCCCACCTTGAGAACCAGAAGGTAGAGTCTGGTCATTTCATCAAATATGAAGCGTGATTCAACATGACAGAGCCGCGGATTGAAGGTTGCATCTTGGAGGAAAAAGAGGTACTTGCCGTCGGGGTCCCACGAAGGCGAACTGCTGTTGAACATCGCGTCGGTGACAACGTGGGACTTCTTTGAGGTCAAATCGTAAACCTTGATAACGTGGTACTCAGTTTCGGTCGGGATGGCATAGGCCAGGAAACGGCTGTCAGGTGACCAACTGTGCTGTCTGATCTCCCAGGCACCGCTGTCTACCACCAGCGTGGACTTGCTTTCGATATTGAAGAGGTTCAGCCGGCACTTGAAATCGGAAAACGAAATCCATTTGCCGTCCGGCGAATACTGTGGTTGGTAATGCCATCCGAGCTTGGAGTCAGTAAGTTGAGTCGGTTCCGATCCGCCCAAGGCGTCCCAGAGCCAGAGCTCTTCCTCGCCGGTGGCATCGGAGACAGCCATGACAGTCGTGCCGTCAGGTGAAAACGACGGGTCCTTCTGGCGTGACGTCGGTGCAATGCTGACGCGGCGCGTCAAGCCTTCTTTCTTTGTTGGGATAGAAAATAGCTCGCCTCGCGCTGCTATTACCATACGTCTTCCATCGGGTGAGAGATTGTAGTTGCTGATATTCGCCTTGGCGTCGATGAATTTGGGGCGGCACTGCAGTCGATCGCTGGGAAGCGTGATGTTGACTCGACTCGTCTGGCCACTTTCTAGATCCAGTAACCAGACATCCATGGCTAACTGGTAGACGATTCTGTCCCGTGAGGCGCTTGGCCAGCGGACGTCATAGTCGGTATGGAACGTGATCTGTTTTCGTTCGGAGCGGTTCGGGTCGATGGACCAGATATTGGCACGGCCGGAGCTGTCTGATTCGAAATAAATGCGGTCTCCGATCCACATGGGGAATCTGTCGGTTCCTGAATAATCCGTGATCTTCTTGAAGTCCCGGTCGGCAAGGTTCCCCACCCAGATATCCTCGGCCCATCCCCCATGGTATCTCTTCCAGGTGCGAAATGCTCTGAAAAGGCGTGTGAAGGCAACTCCGGGGCCCTCGGGTTCATAGGTTAGTGTTGCGCCTTTGTCCAGGGGCAGAGCCTCGGGATACCCGCCATCAGGCGGAACCGCGAACAGCTTGTAATAGTAATTGCCCGATTCGAAAAAGGAGCGGAAAAGAACCTTGCCGTCCGGAGTCCAACCGACAACCTGATCGTTACTCGGATGGTAGGTCAGACGGACCGGCTCTCCGCCAGTGGCCGGCATCACGTAGACATCGGCGTTGCCGTCGTATTCGCCCGTAAACGCTATATACTTGCCGTCAGGTGAGAACTTGGCGAATCGCTCTTCGCCCTCAGCGGTAGTCAACCTGACAGCCGTGCCGCCTGTGGCCGGGGCAGTCCAGAGGTCACCCTCGGAGGTAAAGATTATCCGGTCTTGGAAAATATCCGGGAATCGGAAGAACCCCTGGAGCTTGTCCGTGTCATCCTGCGACAGTGCGGCGGAATGAGCCGCAAAGGTCGCGATGATTAAGCAGACAGCCAAGTAGGTGATAGATCGTGCTTTGTTCATGACGTTTCCTTTCAGAGAGAGCCAACCACTCCAGCGCAGCAACGGCTCGTCGAATAAGTGTTTCTTCAAAACGTTTGTGACACTTTGAGTTGGATGATAAAAGGTTCTTTGCCTTGTGGCAAGTACTTATATTGCCTCGCTGTCCTGGATTCTGTCAAGCGATTTGTGTAAATTCGTTTTCAGGCATATCTCTTGGGTTGTTTAGAACATAAGCTATTATTCCGTATACTATTCTCTCGGCACTTCCAGCGTTGTTGCAGGAGCGCATGGGGATGATCCGTTTTCGGATCTCTTCCAGGTATCGCTCGATCGGGTTGTTGGTTTTCAGCGATGTTCGTAGCGGTTCAGGATATCTGAGATAGATAAAGCAGGCATCGATATTCTTGAAGAACAGACGGACCGCTTTGTGTTCTTTTTTGGCCCACTTGTCGGCAAACTCTCTCAGCCGTTTCCGTCCCCCGGTTTCATTGGCGGCCCCAAAGACATGCAGAGCATCGGCGACTATGCGATGGCGGTGTCGTTTCTCGGCCAGATGGTTACCCAGGTCCATAGCTTTGTGGAAGGTGCACAACTGATGCTTGACGCGCGGGTAGAGAGCTCGAATCGCTTTGACCAACCCCGCGGCACCATCGGAGACAATCACCTCCATCCCCGGCGGGTGGCAGGTTCAAACTCGTTTGGACCCGGCCGCAAAAAACACCCCCCAAACAAACCAACAATGGCGGGTCCGAGGACGGACCCACCCTACGGATCTACGGCAATCGATGCCGAGTAAAAAACGATCGGCAACCAGCCGCTTTTGACGTTGACTTCGCGTCGGTCGCGGCGTACCATTCGGAGACGGTGGCGACAGGCGTCCGTCGTGTGCATCAGGATCAACCAGTAACAGGGAGTGTTGATTGTCTCACTTAACGGTAAATATTGACATGGTGGCGGCGCTGCGTGAAATCAGAGGTCTTGCTGAGCCGGACCCGGCCGATGTCGCAGTGCTGGCCAGCCTGGCCGGAGCGGACGGTATCGCCGTTCAGCTTCGACGCAGCCGCCGGTTCGTTCGCGATCGCGACGTCTATATCCTGAAAGGCATTGTCAAGACCAAGCTGACTCTTGAGCTACCGCCGGTGGACGAGTTTATTGAAACGGCTCTCGAAGTGAAACCCTGGATGGTTACATTCGGCGCCGATCAGGTCAATGGGGACGGCCCCATTTCACCAATTGATCTCAATGTGGCCGATATCGACTTCCGCGACACGGTGACCCGGTTCAAGGCGGTCGGGGTCCACGTGGGTTTCTTTGTCGAACCGAACCCTGATCAGATCAAGGGCGTGTCCCGGACCGGTGGCGGGGCGGTGCTGTTTGACTGCTCCGGTTACAGCAATGCGCAGACAGTTGAGCAGGCCCAGGAAGAACTCGATCGACTCGACCACACCGCTAATGCCGCCGCCAAAGCCGAACTGGCGGTTCACTGTGGAAGAGGGATCAGTTATCGCAATATCCGCCCCTTGGTCGAGCTGGAGTTGGTCGATGAGTTCGTCATCGGATACGCCATTGCCTCGCGAGCGCTGCTGGTCGGTTACGAGCGAGCGGTGCTTGAAATGCACCGACTGGTCAGGGGACAGGCGGCTCAGTAACTGTAGTCTCGCCTGCCGCCGGCCCTGTCGACAGGAGAATACGCGTCGGCCGATATGCCGCCAACCTGTTCAGCCACTGATTCGCTCGACAAACGGCATACTGAGGTTCCACCCACATGACTACTCCTGAGAGCACGCGTTCCCGGCGCGTACGAATAGAAGTGGATCTGTCGCATTCGCCGGAAAGGCTGGATCGTTACCTGGCCGACCGACCGGAAATCGACCTCACCAGAAGCCGCATCCAGACGCTTATTGCAGATGGTCTGGTAACGGTCAACGGGGAGATAGTCCCGAAAAACCACCGCGTAAGAGGGGGCGAAGCGGTGGCTGTGACAATCCCACCACCGACCGGGCCGCATCTTGACGGAGAAGACATCCCGCTCGATATCGTCTACGAGGATGAGCACTTAGTCGTCGTCAACAAACCGGCCGGGATGGTGACTCACCCTGCGCCCGGGAGTCACCGCGGGACATTAGTGAACGCCATGATTCACCACCTGGGGTCACTGCCCGAAGGGGGGGGCACAGACCGGCCGGGGATTGTGCACCGGCTCGACAAGAACACTTCGGGGCTGCTGGTGGTGGCCAGAAGTGAGGATACTCATCGTGCTCTCCAGAAAGCCGTTCGTGAGCGGTTGGTCAAGCGCACCTACCTGGCTCTCGTCTGCGGTAACATGGCATCGAAGGAGGGAAGTATCGAACTGCCCATTGGTCGCTCGCGCCGGGACCGCAAGAGGATGACCGTATCCGGCCGCGGGCGCGCCGCCCTGACACATTACACCCGGCGGGACCGGTTCCGTTCGTACGATCTGCTGGAGGTCAAACTCCATACCGGCCGCACCCACCAGATCAGGGTCCATTTTTCGTACCGGGGGCATCCGGTGTTCGGCGATCCGGATTACGGAGGACGACACAAATGGCTGCGGGGGATGTTCGGTCCCGAGCGGCCGCTGGCAAGACGCTTGTTGGAGACAATGGACCGCCAGGCGCTTCATGCCTCAAGGCTCGAATTCGTGCATCCGGTCACGGGAAAGACGTTGCGCCTCACGTCCGACCCACCGGAGGACTTCCGCGCTGTTCTTGCCCTGCTCGACAGGGAAGGGCGATAGACGGGCTAAGGGGCGCCTCTATGGAATCCGTACTACTGCCAGGCCGTGTGGCCCACCATTTATGGTGGGAATCATAGCGACAGGGTGGCACCTTCAAACTTGTTGTGTCGATGCGGCCAGGTCCAAACGAGTTTGAACCTGCCACCCCTTGCGTGACTTCATGATATGAACCAAGCCTACCGGCGTTTTTGCAGGAGTACGATCATCCGCCAGGATTTCTTGGTGTTGTCGAACGCCCTGTTGACATCGAGATCACCATACATCCCGGCGATCTCAAACCGCCCTGACTGCCCGATGAGCGCCTTGAGGTGCCCCAGGCCGAGGCGACGCGCCTTCTCGGGGCTCTCGAATGTCCTGGTGACTCCGTCCTCGGTTGTTGTCAAGCGAACAGTCCCGGTATCGATCTCCGTAATTGGATCGGTTACGCTGTCACTGGCCCAGTCTATCGACAGCTTGAGCCCGTCCTTTTCCATCTCCCACTTGTTCTGGGTGCTCGAATCGGCCCGGAAAGTATCGCGGGGATGGGGAAGTTCGATCAGGTAAACGCCGCCTTCGGTGAGATTGTCCGCGACGCTGCCAAAGTGACTGACGACGTCCTCGTTGGTCAGCAGCAGATTAAACGTAGCCATCATACAGATGGCCAGATCAACCGGCTGCTCCAGTTTGAATCTCCGGAAATCAGCCTCCAGCACATAGCCCGGCAGCTTTTCCTCATCATACAACTTCTGTGCGTAGAGGGCCATTTCGGGGCAGAGATCGACCCCGTAGGAAACGACCGACCTTCGTGCAAACTCCCGGCAGTACTGACCCGGGCCGCAGCCGAGTTCAACCATCGATCTGATCTCAGCAAGTCCTGCCAACGCTGCCGCTTCGCAGATGAAATCCACCGCCTTCTTGTAGTTACGCCAACTGAAGGCCAGCTCATACAGTTCAGGATGTTGGTAGGGATTATCCGACATCGATACTATTACTCCGGGGCAACTGGTTGACATTTGACGTTATGGCGCATATATACGAGTCATGCCCGACGAAAGCAAGAGCAGAAAGCTCACCTACGCCGATAGTGGCGTCAACATCGATGCCGGGGATCAGGTTGTTGACAGGATCAAACACCTCACCGCGGCTACGTTCAATAAGCAGGTGCTGGCCGGGATCGGCTCTTTTGGCGCCTTCTTCAAGCCTGACCTGAGTGGCTTTGACAAACCGGTCCTGGTTTCGTCGACCGACAGCGTCGGCACCAAGGTCAAGTTAGCTTTCATGACCGGTCGGCACGACACCGTCGGCGAGGATCTCGTGAATCACTGTGTCAACGACATTCTCGTCCACGGGGCGAAACCGCTCTATTTCCTGGACTATATCGGGATCGGCAAACTCAATCCGGATACGGTCGCCGAGATTGTATCCGGCCTGAGCCGTGCCTGCCGAAAGGTGGGTATGGCGCTGCCCGGTGGCGAGACGGCGGAAATGTCCGACATGTACCAGCCGGGGGAATATGACCTGGTGGGTTTCATTGTGGGGGTCGTGGAGCAGGAGCGGATAATTGACGGCTCCGCAATCAGGGAAGGCGATATCTGTCTCGGTTTGCCGTCCAGCGGTCTGCACACCAACGGCTATACCCTGGCGCGCAAAGTGGCCTTTGAGATTGCCGGTCTTGAACCTGATGATTTCGTTGATGAACTGCAGGGTACTATCGCCGACGCCCTGCTGGCCGTGCACCGGTCATACGCCCCCATTGTACATCCCTTGCTAACCCGGTTCAACATTCACGGTATGGCTCACATAACCGGCGGCGGGATTCCCGGCAACCTCAGCAGGGTTATGCCGAAAGGCCTTTCAGCGGAGATACGGAAGGGAAGCTGGCCGGTGCCACCGATTTTCCGATATCTCGAAAAGGCCGGCAACATAGACCCAAACGATATCTACCGAACCTTCAATATGGGTATCGGTTACACACTCGTGGTTGACGCCTCTGACGCCGGCGCGGTCGAAAAGGAGATCGCCGCCATGAGCGAATCGGTCTTCCGCATCGGCAGGATAACCGGGGGCGCAGAGCGCGTTGTCCTGGTAGAATAGAACGGCATGGTTCTTCTTTGCATTCTTGACGGTTTCGGCATTCGCGAGGCAACCGCTGACAATGCCATCGCGGCAGCATACAAGCCGAACTTCGACCGACTGACGGCAAGTTGCCCGCATACGAAGATCGACGGTTCGGGGCTGGCGGTCGGGTTGCCCGACGGTCAGATGGGCAACAGTGAGGTCGGCCACCTCAATATCGGTTCGGGACGGGTGGTCTATCAGGATATAACACGGATCGACAAGGCCATCGCCGACGGCGAGTTCTTCGATAATGCGGTGCTGGCCCCGGCTATGGCGAGGGCTGCGCTGGAAGGGAAGGCGGTGCATCTGCTCGGTCTTGTGTCCGACGGCTGCGTGCACTCGTCGCTGGAACATCTCTACGCCCTGACACGAATGGCCAAAGACATGAATGTGGGCGAGCTTTACCTGCATGCCTTCATGGACGGCCGGGACACCCCCCCCGATTCCGGTCAGCACTACCTGGCCGAGGTTATGGCGAAGTTCGATGAGATCGGTCTGGGCAGGATCGCCACCGTGAGCGGTCGCTACTACGCCATGGATCGGGACAAGCGATGGGATCGCGTCGAGAAAGCGTATCGGGCGATTGTGTATGGCGAGGGTGAGAAACATTCCGATCCGGTGGAGGCGATCCGGAACTCGTATAAGAGCGGCGTTACCGACGAGTTCGTTATGCCGGCGGTAATGGACCTCGGCTCCCCCGAGGCAGGCCGACTTCGGGAGGGCGACGTAGCGATCATTTTCAATTTCCGCTCCGACCGGGTGCGTGAGATCTCGCAGATGTTCCTCGGGTACAAGATTGACGGTCACAATCATTCCGACAATCCGCATATCGAACTGGTCACGATGACAAACTACGACGTATCCATGTTTGAACCCAAAGTCGCTTTCCAGCCCCACAAGCTGCGCCGCATTCTTGGCGAAGTTATCTCGGACGCCGGTCTGAGGCAGCTTCGCACCGCCGAGACCGAGAAATACGCCCACGTCACTTTCTTTTTCAACGGCGGCACGGAAGCGCCTTTTGCGGGCGAAGATCGTGACCTGATCCCGTCACCGAAGGTGGCCACCTACGATCTCAAGCCCGAGATGTCCTCGGTGGAAGTGACCGATAACGCCGTGAAGAAGATAACCTCCGGCCGATACGATTTGGTGGTGCTCAACTACGCCAACTGCGATATGGTCGGTCATACCGGTGATTTCGAGGCCGCCCGCAAGGCTGTGGAGGCTGTCGACGTCGGCCTGGGCAGACTGCTGGCAGCCGTAAAACAACAGCAGGCCGTTGCCGTCATAACCGCCGATCACGGCAACGCCGAGATGATGATCGATCCCCAGACAGGCGGTCCCTTCACAGCCCATACCACCAACCTGGTGCCATGCGTACTGTATGACCCGGCCTCGAAGGTGGGTCGCGCGGGAGCCGTCAATCTGCGTGAAGGCGGTATCCTAGCGGACATAGCGCCCATGATCCTTGATATCATGGGCCTTGAAGCGCCAAAGGAGATGACCGGCAAATCACTCATACTTCGGGGTTGACCGTTGGCTGGATTCATAAAAAGGGTCGGTCGTGTTCTCGTACCGGCGGATGTTGAGTTACGCAAGAGGCGGCTGGAACTGTTGGTCTGGTCGTTTCTGCTTTCGTTCGCCTATTATCCCGGCCCGTTTGGCTTCATCGCCTGGTTCGCCCTGATCCGGCCGCTGTGGATCATCAGCGGGCTTGAGAGACGCCATGCGTTCAGCGCCAGTTACTTTTACGCTTTCTTCTTCAACCTGTTCTCCATCTACTGGATAGCAATGGTCACGCCGCCGGGAATGGCGGCTGCGGTGGTGATTGTCTCTTTCTATTGCGCAGCCATCCTGATGACTTTCTGGAAGCTGTACCGCATCCGCCCTCTTTTCGGCTTTGTGGCCCTGCCGTTTCTGTGGGCGGGGATGGAGTACTTTCGCACCCTGAGCGAGTTCGCTTTTCCCTGGTCCGATCTGGGTTACACGCAGAGTTACTACCTGTATATTCTGCAGATCGTATCAGTCATCTCGGTGCACGGCCTCTCGTTTCTCGTAGTGACTGTGAATGTTCTCCTATGGCAGGTCTTTCGCAGGGTTCTCACCCCGGAGAGGCGGCTGACATCGCTACTGGTATCGTTGGCGATCGTGGCGGCGCTTTTGGCGTTCGGCTGGATCGAGACGCCCCGTTTTCCTCCGGAAGGGGATTTCAAGATCACCCTGCTGCAGGGGTCGGTACCGCTCGAAGAGAAATGGAAGGACGACAATCTTGATCACAGTCTCCTCCTCTATGACTCCCTCACTCAGGCAGCTGCCGACAGCACCACGAGGCTGTACATCTGGCCGGAGACCTCAGTCCCCTGTTACCTGACCCACAACCGTTACGCCCGCCAGTGGGTTGGCCGCATTGCGAGGCAGTCCGGCGGCTACCATCTGGTGGGGGCGCTGGGAGCCGACGCCGACAACGACAAGACCAAATACTACAACTCCTGCTACCAGGTTGATCCCTCCGGTCGCTTCGGATCCCGCTATGACAAGGTGAAGTTAGTGCCGTTCTCGGAGCATGTACCCTACCAGGACTATGTCCCCTTTCTTGAAAAGGGTTTCCTCAGACAGTACCTGACTTTTATCGATCGCTACGGGGTGCAGTGGTGGTCGGATTTCTATCCCGGCGACTCAGCCTTCCTGTTTCATTTACCGGACGCCGCCTACTCGGTGCTGATATGCTTTGAGACCACTTTTCCCGAATTCGTGCGCGCTACCATCCTGGACGGGGCCCAGTTCGTCGTCGGGATCACCAACGACACCTGGTTCGGACACTCGGTCGGCATTCACATGCACGCCCGAATCTTCGTCACACGTGCGGTTGAGAATCGTTGCTGGTTCGCGCGCGTGGCCAACAGCGGTCTGACCTTCATCGTCGACCCCTATGGTCGTATTCGCGGTTCCCTTAAACTGGATGAGGTAGGCGCCCTGGAGGGGAAAGTCGCTCTGCTTGATGAGCGTTCGTTTTACACCAGGCACGGTGACCTCGTGGGGCGGTTCTCTTTCTTGTTTGCCGTCTCGGTGGTGGCTATATTGATTATCCTATGGTTACTTGGAAAGGTCTGGCCGGGAAGGCCCGTGTCGCGATCCTGATTGCGGCGGTATCAGCTTGTCCGTCGCCTTCCCCGGCTCTGGACAGACAGTGGCAAACGCTGACCTCCTTCAAAGAGGTCAGGCGGATGCGCCAGATAGGCGACACGCTCTTCCTGGTCACGTCGGGCGGACTGCTGGCCATACCCGACGTCAATGCTCCCGGCGTGCCGTACACGAATGTCGACGGCTTGGGCACGACCGACATCACCGACATGCTGGCCGACGCCGACGGTCGGAAATGGATCACGGGTCTGGGTCGCCTGATCAGAATCAGCGGCGGTGACTTCACGGTCTTTCTGTTTTCCGATGACAACGATGACCTGATCGGGCTGCACCGCGTTATTGATGACGGGGACAACTTGTGGGTGGGCACGGAGATCGGACTGGTGCTCTTCTCCAAGACGGTTGACGGCGGGCAGATACAGGACTCCTATGGTCGGTTCGGAGACCTGCCGGATTTCCCGGCCGTCTATGACATGGCGCTTGACGGTGACAGCATCTGGCTGGCGACGTCCGCTGGAGTGGCCGTGGCTGATCGCACCGATCCGGTCCTGCTCAAATCGCCTGCCCGATGGACCGTGTTTGCAGGTGGCGCGTTATCGGGAGCTACGGTCGTCAGCCGCGTGGTCCTGGCCGAAGGCAGCGCGTACATGGCGACGGACAACGGGCTCCTCCGCTTCGACAAAGCCACATCCGGGGTCGAGGCTCTGATAGGGACCGGATTGGCGATAGCGGACCTCTCTCTTGATAACGATACGCTTTTCTTCTGGTACAATGGTGGCATGGGATATATCGCGGACGATGCTCCCGTTTTGCTGCCGGTCGCCGGGCTGCCGTCAGCGCCGGTTACCGGGTTGAATAACGGCAGCTTTCGGTGGGTTGCGGTGGCGACCGGTGGGGTCTACCACGATTCGCCCGACGAGTATGCTGAATACCCGTACACGGGACTTCCGGGCAACCGCGTGAGTGATATTACCGTCAGCGCCGGGGGCGTCCTCACGGCGGCGTTCACCGAGAAACCGGCCGCCCGGCTTGCAGATGGGTTGTGGGAAAGCTATGACTACTGGGTTCGGGGTGGTACGTCCAAAATGATGACCGATTCCTCCGGCAATACCTGGAGCGGCACCGTTGGCAACGGCTTGTGGCTGCTCCGCGACGAGGGGCTTTCCAACTATGACGAAAACAACTCCACCATGCGCGGCAACACCGACAACCCTCCGGTGGGCGAGACCTATGTGTTAATCGTCGGCCTGGATACTGACGGGGATTATCTCTATGCCGCCTGTTACCGCGCGCTGAACATCTATCCGGTCGCCATTGCCGACATGCGCGCCGGCGACAGCCTCGTCCGCTGGGACTCCCTCGGCGTAGTCGATGGGATCACCACCGAGTTCGTGGTCTCGCTCGATCATCACGGCGGCTTTCTCGCGGTAGGGGCCGACCGCGAGCCGGGGGGAGTCTTCGTGTGTAACCTTGGCGAGGACCCCTTTGATCGCGATCCATACTCGTGCCTTCACTATACCGAGACCAATTCGTTCCTGGTGTCGAATGTGGTGCGCGCGGTGAGGTTCTCTCCCGGCGGCGTGCTGTGGGCGGGGACCAACAGCGGGCTGTCGCGCTATGACCCGGGATATGAGAGATTTGTCGATGTCGATCTACCGCCCGGAGTCGGCCACGATGTTCTTGACCTCGAGTTCGATTCCCGCGGCAACCTGTGGATTGGCACCAGCAGCGGACTGGCCCGGCTGGATGCTTCCACGGGCGCAGCCGAGGCATTCACCACGCGTAACAGCGGCCTGGTCGCCGACAGAATTGGAAGTCTGCATTCAGACCCTTTTACGGACGACCTCTATGTGGCCACAAACTCCGGCATCTCCCTGCTGCCGTCGCCAATCGGCCCATCGTCTTTCGCCGTCGAGCAGGTGGTCGCCATTCCCAATCCCTTCATCATCCGCTCCGACAATGACAGGCTCCGGTTCAACTATGCGCGAAAAGTCGCCGTCAGGATCTATTCGGTTGCCGGGGAATTGGTGCGCGAGACGGATACCAACAGACCCTGGGACGGTCGCAACCAGAAGGGTGAGAAAGCGGCCTCGGGCGTGTACATCTTTGTCCTGGCAGACGAAAGGGGAGAAGTCGGACGGGGCAAACTGCTCCTGGTGCGCGAACAATGAACGTCGCCCGCTATGTTGCATCGGACCTGTCGGCCGATGATATCCCACAGCCGCCTCTCGATTCTTTCTTCAATTCGTCCGGATTTGCCGATCTGTGGAGAGCCGTGGGCGGTACGCCGGTGTACTGGGTGGTCGAGGACGATGACGGGGACCTGGCCGGCTTCCTGCCCGGGGTCGAGTTTGGCCTCAGGGGATTCAGGCGCTTCCAGGCGATGCCGGATGGGTGTTACGGCGGGCTGCATCTCAGCCCCGGGAAACCGGATGACAAGGAGGTCATCGGCCGCCTGCTTCTTGACGCCATTGCCGGTGCGGGGTATTTGAAGGCATTCGTGACTGATTTCTACGCCGACTTTGACCGGCACGGCGACTTCCGCGCAGAAAAGCTCCGCACGACTCTCGTCGATATAGGCGACCCCGGCTGGCAACCGCCCGACAAGAAGCTCCATCAGGAAATCCGCAAGGCTGAGAGGGAAGGAATCGTAGTTGAGAGGTTCGACGCGCAGAATCACATGAAGCCTTTTCTTGGACTGGTAAGAGAAACGGAACTCCGGCACGACCGCAAACCCAGGTACCCGCACCGGTTCTATGCCGCTCTGGCGGAATTAGCGGCTCGCGATGACAGAGTGCAATGGCTCTGGTGCGAGCACGACGGCCGACCAGCCGCCTCACACATCTTCTTCATGGAACGGAACATGATCGTCAACTGGCAGGTCTATTTCGATAAGACCTTCTCCTTTCTGAAGCCCAATCAGTACACACTGTACATGATGGCAAAGGAAGCTTCACAAAAAGGCATCAGGTTTCTCAATTTAGGCTCCTCTCCTCCCGACGCCGTCGGCCTGCAAACCTACAAGGGCAGGTGGGGCGGCAAAGTCCACGAGTACTGCTGTCTTTGCCGGAAATCCTGGTTGGGAAAGCTGCTTTGAACACGGCGCGACTCAGAGTCCTGCTTCTGGCCGACAGTGTGGCCTTTCACACCGAGCGTTTCGCTGGTGAACTTCGTCGTCAGGGATGCAAGGTGCTGGTGGCGTCGCTTGAGCGTGGGAGGTTGCATCACTTTTATCTGAAGCGGCGCGGGCCGATCAGGGCGCTGCACTACCTGCTGGCTGTCAGGCAGGTTCGGCAGCTCATAGATCGCTTTCGGCCCGATGTCATCAACCCGCATTTCGCCTCCGGTTACGGTTTCGTGGCAACGCTGGCCCGGGCCGATCGCTCGATCCCAATCGTGCTCAATCTCTGGGGATCGGACGTGCTAATTGTTCCCCGGAAGTCCTTTCTTCACAGGTTCAAGACGGTACGGGCGCTGCGAGATGCGGATTTTGTCACGGGTGATTCAGAGTACCTGCTTTCAGCGGCCCGGCGGCTTGTTACATTCGAGAACTACAGCGTCATCCCGTGGGGTATCGAACGAGCCGCGCTCAAGTTGCGAAAGACCACTTATCACTACAGCAGGCCGCTGCGGATCATCATTCCCAGGTCTCACGAGCCGGTCTACAACAACTCATTTATTCTGCGCGCCCTGACATCGATGGTGCGCGACGGCCGCCTGCAGCTGACTTTCCCCGCTTTCGGGAGTCTGGTCGAGCGATTCCGCCGGGAGGTCGACGCCCTGCCGAAGCATAGCGTGCACCTGTACGAGAAAAAGGCGCGTACTGAGTTCCTGGGATTCATGGCTGAGCATGATGTCTACCTCTCGGCGGCGCGTTCGGATTCCTCACCCGCCTCGTTAATAGAAGCTATGGCGTTGGGTCTGGTCCCGGTGGCGGCCGATATCCCCGGTGTGAGGGAATGGCTCGACCGGGATTCCGGCTACCTCTACCGGGAGGAAGATGAGCAGGGACTCAGGGATATCATCGCGCAAATTTTTAGCCATGAGGACTTCTGTGAACAACTGCGCCGATCAAACTTGGAAGCGGTAAAGGACCGGGCGATCTTCGAGGAAAACGTGGGCGAGCAACTTCGGATCATGCTCCGGACCGTTCGGCGGAGGCGAGCATGAAAACGCGCCGGGTGCTTCTTGTCTGCTACTACTTCCCTCCCCTGGGGGGTGCGGGAGTGGGAAGGCCGTTAGCCCTGTTCAAACACCTGCCGCAGTATGGTTACGAGTGTGACGTGCTCACCGTCAAGCCGGTGGCCTACCGTGTTTTCGAACCGGAACTGATCGAGGGGTTGGACACCGACCGCATATATCGTTCCCCGTCGTGGGATCCCCAGCGACTTTTGTACCTGCTTGGTTTTCGCACCGTGGGGGAGCGCTTTGTGCGGCGATCAATGGCGGCCTCGCCGCGATTTTTCCCGGATTCCAAGATAGGCTGGGTGCGCCCGGCGGGGAGGCTGGGGCTTCGATTGGCAGGGCAGAAGCGCTACGACGCCATCATCTCCACGTCGCCGCCAATCTCCAGCCACCTGGTGGGGCGGCGTCTGGCTGACGCCACCGGCCTGCCCTCGATAGCCGACTTCCGCGATTACTGGACCAGCTACAGAATTGAAGACGAGTTTGCCGACAAGCGAACCAGAGAGCGAGCGTGGCGGTTGCTTGACAGCATCACCGGCGCTACGCCGCCTGCGACAATCACCACCGTCAATCAGGCCATCGCCGACTACTTAGGTCAGGGAGAAGTGATTTACAACAGTTTCGACAGCGAGACGGCCCGGCTCTGGAAACCGCCCTCTGCGGGATCGGCGTTCACAATTGGGCTCTTGGGGACTTTTGATGAGCTTGTGCCGGTGGAGCCGCTGCTGAAAGTGATCGCAGCAGCGCGAGATTCCGAGCCGGAGCTGTTTAACAAACTGCGATTGTTGCAAGTGGGAAGGGTGGAATCGCGCTGGCTGGAGGCTTTGCTTTCCAGGTATGGGTTGCTTGAGATATGCGACCGGCTCGGCTTCCGACGCAGGAGAGAATCAGTTCAGATCCTCTCGCAGGCTGGTCTGTTCTATGTTGGTCTGTCGCCTCAGGCGCAAGGTGTTCTGCCGGGGCGGCTGTTTGACTTGCTGGCATCGGGTCGTCCGATTCTGGCAGCCATCCCCCCCGGCAGCGAAGCAGAACGGCTCATCACCGGTGGCGGCAACGGGCATTGCTTCGATGGTGGTGACACCGCCTCGATCAACTCCGCGTCGGACTTCCTGGCGGGTCAACTCAGGCTGTGGGAAACGGGTCGCCTGGACATCACACCACTGTCGGATTACGCAAGGCAATTCTCGGCGGAGCGCATGGCCGAGAAGTTCGCGCGGGTCATCCGCACTCTTGGCAACCACCGCGCATAGGTTCGAATATACATTGTCAACCGGGGCGCGGGCCCAAAGCCGATAAAAAAAGCCAGGCGTCAACGGCGCCTGGCTACAAGTTGATATTACCGCGTGTTTATTCTTCGATAGTGATGCACTCCTCAGGGCAAGCCTCAGCAGCCTCACGCACTTCATCTTCGAGCTCGGGTGGAACTACGTCGACGATGACAATAGCAATGTCCTCATCATTCATTTCGAACACCTCGGGACACATCTCGCTGCAGACGGCGTCGCCGCTACACTTTTCGGCATCCACTTTGACCTTCATGATCTTATCCTCCTTGCTGACTTTGATTCACACATGTCCGTTCGACAAAAGGCATAACCACGATTTTTACCTCCCTGCATATACGAATCTGGGCTGGATTGTCAAACGGTTTTTTGCGCCCGGCAGGATTTATTTCCCAGCCCGGAGTTGTCCTTTTTGCGATCGATCCGGTCGACGGCTGTCGGCCGTCCGGAAGAACTACGAGAACTCGGAGTCGGCGAAGGGCTGCAGTGTGTCCTCAGCGCCCGTGAACATCGCCATCGCCGAGGTTACCGTCAGCAGGTTGTCCAGCGCCTCGCGACTGAGGCGGTCGGGACGATCCAGGATTTCCTTGAGCGCCCGTCGAGAGAAGGGCTCCGCTAATGGTTTGCAGTTTGCCACCTGCCGCCGCAGGCAGTTCACAGTGCTGGAGGTGGCGGCATACGATCCGGGTGGCCGGAGTACCTCCTTTACCCTGCGCATGATCCCTGGATACCTTCCCAGTAGTGATCCCAGCGCCAGTTGCTGCCGGAAAGCGAAGGTGGATATCGCCACTCCCCGGTTGGCGTCGGCTACCCGGATTGCCATCGGTGAAAGCTGCCCGAGAAACTCCCGGTAAAGTCGATGGTTCTTCTTCTGTTTGTCGGGGCAGTTCATGGCAGCGCGGAAAAAGGGCAGGCTATAGAACGGCGTACTGCACCAGAAATGGCAGCGGTTGCAGTCCTCGCCCTCAAAGAGCCACCGCATTCCCCGCTCATAATGAATGTGGTGCACGTATTTCTGATTGGCTGACCGCTCCGGATAGGAACTCATCAGCCCCTCCAGTTCGGCCATGATGTCATTGGTCCGCACCCCGGTCAGCCCGGCGACCTGTTCCGGTGACATGACCTGATAGCGGGCAACAATATGTGCCGCCAGGTGCGAGACGGATGGAAGCCGGCGGGCGGGCCTGACGTTGGGCAGCAGGTGGTCGCCGCCGTCGCCGGAGAAATACGTTATGTTGCGTCCAAACCTGCTGTCGATCTCGCGCATGAACGGGACTGCAAGAGCCGAGGCCAGGCTGTTGAGGCCGCCCTTTATCCGCAGGATATGCTGCAACTCCCGTCCGGTGGGCGTGTTCAGCCGAACGAGGTGCCAGTCCAGTTCCAGTCTGTCGGCCAATTGGCGGGCGCGGAGAACATCCCGAGAGGCCGCGCCGAACGCGTCCTCGAAGGTCATGGCTGCGAACGAAACACCGGCTTTCAGGAGCCCGGCCGCCACGGCGCGTGAATCATGACCTCCGCTGAGTGACAGCACGCATCTACGGTCCCTGTCGGCCTGCACGCGGCAGGCGGCAATGAAAAGCGACACCAGGTGAGCGGCGGTCTCACTGATCGGCTGAGGCTCCTGCCGCTCGCCAAAGCAGAACTGATGCAGTGCCCGACGCTGCGCTCTTTCTCCCCGGCCCGACCAGCGAATCAGGGTAGCGGGCGGAAGACGATCGACGCCGTCAAGAAGCGTCCTGACGCCCCACGGGAACCCGAACAACAAATACTGAGCGACGGCCATCCGATCTACACGCGCGGAACCGTGGACACCAGCCACGAATCTGATTTCACGTGAGAGGCAGCATTGGCCGTCTGCTCCCTCGTGGAAGTAAACCGGTAGTCGCCCGAGAGCGTCGTTCAGGAAGGCCCACCGACCCGAGGCCTTGTCGTGCAGCATGAGGATGAAGTCGCCGTCGCGTTCGAGCAACCAGTCCCGAACCCCGTCGGCATTTCGGTGGGCATGGTCGAACACATGCCCCGCCAGTGACATCAGGTCGTCGCGAAGACCCGTTCCATGACCACAATGAAGCCGTCCTTCCAGCAGGATCAGGTAGTCGTCGTTCTGCATGACAGCCACCGGGTACTCCCCGTAGCGTGTCACCCCGAGCCAGGTAGTCTCATCCTGGTAGACGATTTCACGCACGTATCCCCGGTCGTGCAGAAGTTTCCCGGCCTGAGCGCTGTACTGCTCGCGGGCTGCCTCGCCTGTGTTCGCGTGAACGAAATGTATCCCCGGCACCGAGCTTCTCCCGCGCTACCCCGGTTGTTTCTCTGCAAGGGCGGCGTCGCGCAATTATAGCTCCGCGAAAGACCGGTGTAAAGGCCACTCTTGCAGAACTCGGTCGGACGACGGTAAAGGCGATTTAGGCTCAGCGGAAGATCAAAAAGAAAAGCGAGGCCGGGCGCACAGGATGCCCGGCCTCGGACAGGTCACGATCGGTCATCGAACGCTGAGGCACGCCTACCGCAACAGAACCATCTTCTTCCGGTCGGTGAGTTCACCAGCAGTCAACCGGTAGAAATAGACCCCGCTGGAGACAACGTTGCGGTTGTCATCCGTCCCGGTCCAGACTACTTCATGAGAACCAGCCGAAAGGGTCTCATCTATGAGCGTGGCGACCCGGCGGCCCAGCATGTTGTAGACCGTCAGCTTCACGGACTCACGCCGCTCCAGATGAAAGCGGATGGTCGTCGTCGGATTGAAAGGGTTGGGGTAGTTCTGGGATAGGCCGAAGGCCATCGGAAGTGTGCCGTGCTCGTCGTCACTGTCACAATCGGAGGCAATTGAAGGCGTGAACCGCTTGCGGGCGGTCAGGTAACCGACCTTGACGGCTGAAACCAGGTAGGCCTCACCGATGGAGAAGTCATAGCCGACAGCCGTGTTTCCCTCGTTGTCGGTCTGGTATCGGCCAAGCAACCGGCCCTGCCGGCTTATGAGAACCTCGCTGCCGGTGACCGGAGTGTCGCCGGAAGCAACATGAACCACAAGACTTCCGTCGTGGAAGGACAAGCGGATGGCCTGCTCCTGAGGGACCTCGGTGTAGATTCTCAGAGTGGGGTCGCCGTAGAAGTTCTGGCCATAGACGATATCGCGGACGTAGTGGTAGCGTTGCTTGGATTTGTACATGGCTTCCACCGCCGGCCGGCCCGGATTCGCAAACAGGGAGTCAAAGAATGCCTTCTGTAGCAAGTGGCTGGAACCCACCCAGCCCCAGCGTGAGTTGGCCACGAAAGCCACCGCGCCACGGTTCTCCACGCCGAGAAAGGTCTGCACCAAGTTCGGGTTGGGCTGATTGAAAGGCGGTTGATCGAGATCAAAACCGCCGTTATTGCAGGCCAGGGAATAGTAGAAGGCGCTCCTGCCGTTAGGCGCCAGGTTGCTGACCACGCCGTTGCTGTGCATGGCCGTGTCGGTGGTGAAAAACGATTTCGGGAAATGGTTATACCCCGATGTTCGGACATCGAACGTGCCGTCGCTGCCGTGAGAGATTATGTTGACAATCCCGTAACCCGCCGAGAGGGTATCAACCAGCTCAAGGGAACCGGCATTGTAAGGAGCCGGGTCGTCACCTCGATCCAGTTCCACGCCGCAGGCGGTGTCGATCCGGAAATGCTCCGGGTAGGCCGCGGCGATGCGACCGTGCTGTCCGCCGCCGCTGTAGTCGCGCATCTGGTCGGATGAGAAGAAGAAAGCACGGTTCAGGTAGTCGACCTCGCCCTCGCCCGGATTGGTCTCATAGGCAATCAGCTTGTCGACGTAGCCGGCGATCTCCTCTATGCAGTTGAACGGCAGACGGCCCACATTCAACTCCGGGATGATATCCGGCAAATCGTCTCCGCGTTCTCCCCACACGCCGTCGTCGTCAACATCCCACTCGCCGGTCAGGTCCGCAAAATACAGATCACAAATCTGCTGATCGCCCAGGTAGGGGACCTCGTCAGTGGCCCAGTGATAGGCGTAGCGGATCGGCAGTTTGGTTTCGTCACCCGCCAGCAGAACGTATCTTCCGCCTCGGGCATGAAACTCCACAAGGTAGGAACGCAGCTTTTCAGCATCGTCCCGGCCGGTGAAAGAAGCAGTTATGTCGTCTATGAGCACGACCTCGGTATTGTAGCCGGTACTGGTTTTGTAGGACGCCAGGCTGTTCAGCGGCTCGGCAAGCTCGGAGGTGGTGATAATGACGTAGTCGACCACCTCCACCTCGAAATCCCCAAGCGGCGACCGCGCTGCATATTCGTCCGGCCTCGCTGCGTCGGGGATCTCTGCAAGCAGGTCGGCTTCTGTGACAGTCCGGTCTCCAACGGTGATGACAATTGATCGGTTGAAAACCGCGTTTCCCTGTTCGTCGATCGTCACCGGGAACACGAGCAAGGAAGCATACCTGTCGCCGCCACACCTACGCTCACCCGCCACAAAGACCGGCAAGGCGCCGAAACGCTCACCCGGGATGGCGTCTCTTATTCGCTCTGCTTCGGCAACCGAACTGGCGGTGGCGATGTCGGTTAGCGCCTCGGGCAGGTTGAAACTGCCTATATACTCGTCTTCTACAACAGAGCATTCTACCGAGGCAATCGTCTCCAGACGTCCGAGCCGCAAGTAGAAAGTACGGGCGCCCAGCAGAATGGCGGATCCTGCGGCCGTCGGTTCAAAGTCGCTGTAACCCGCGGTATGGTTTTCGGGGATAAATGTCACCCGGGAACGGTCAAAACTAAGCGAAACCGGTCCGCCTTGCGTCGCGGCGCTGATCAGCAGAATCACCACCATGTATATGCAGAAAGCCCTTTTCATCGTATACCTCCGGCGTTTCAGCCTGAACTGTGCCGAAGAAGCGCAAGAAGGCAGCCGTTGATTAATGAGTCGGCAAGAGCTATCCCTGGGGGCCGTAAGTCGTTGGGTGACAATAAAATGTCGGAATTTGAGGTAACCCAGGCAGTGTCCGGCAGAAGAACTCAGAGTCGGATTCTGTGGCGGTGTTTCAACACTGTGGGGTCATGGTTTCTCCACCCTGTGAAATGTTGGAGAACGTATGTACCTCCGTACTCACTGGTAATCATGGGCTTAACCACCCACTGATGTTTACATCCCGTTACCGGCTGGCCCGCCGCCGATTAGTAGCAATCTTTTTTCGCCCCTAAGTGAAAAAACATCTTGACTTTACGTGGGAGAAAGATGTTCTTTTGAGGTAGATTGTAGAGAGAAGTGGGAGATAATGGCACAGCGTGCAGCCGGTTTTGTCGGTCAGTATCAGACGACTCTGGATGAAAAGGGGCGGTTTGCTCTGCCGGCCAGGTTGCGCGCCGTAAAGGGGCCCTCCGGCAGGATGCTTCTCGCGGGCAGCCCGATTCTCACCAAGGGGCTGGAGGGGTGTCTGAGTCTCTACCCGGAAGTGGAATGGGAAGAGATTCAGAATCGCCTTTCCTCGCTCAATTTTACGCAGAAGGATTTTCGGTATTTCTCGCGGCGGTTTTACTCGTCGGCCAGTGGTGTGAAGCTGGATCGCAACGGCAGGATACTGGTGCCGGCCCATCTCCTGAAGGAGGCCGGGCTTGACCGGGAACTTTTGGTGATAGGCGTCAACCGATGGATTGAAATCTGGAACAGGGAACGTTACAAATATTACCTGGAGCAGTACGCGGGCAGTTACGAGGAGGTTGCGGAAAGACTGTTCACCGCTCACGGATCAGAGCGGGAGTGATTATGGGCATCGGCCGGTAATGGCCGTCAAGGTCGTCCAGTTGCTGGTAACGGCTGCCGACGGCGCCTACATTGACCTCACGACGGGTTCGGGTGGACATCTCAGGGTTGCAGCGGAGGCCTTGGAACCCTCGGCGCGGTTGTACGGCATAGACAAGGACCCACAGGCCGTAGCCCGAGCCAGAACAAACCTCACCGATTGTCCCCAGCTCAAACAGATAATGCAGGCTTCCTACGGCGATCTGGTCGCAGTAGCAGGCCGATTGGAGGACAGAGCATTTGACGGCATCCTGCTGGATCTGGGGCTTTCCTCGGTCCAGCTTGACGATGCCGGGCGCGGCTTTTCGTTTCGATACGACGGGCCGCTGGATATGCGGTACGATCCGCAGTCGGGCGAACGGAGCGCAGCCGACCTCGTGAACACGCTGGACGTGGGAGAGCTGGCTGAGACGATCCGTGATTTCGGTGAAGAGAAACTGGCCGTGAGACTGGCCAGGGCCATCGTCAGGGAAAGACAAGAGAGAATGATTCGCACCACCTTCGACCTTGCCCGTATCGTCACCGCTACCATCCCCCCCCCTCACCGGACGAAATCACTGGCGCGCGTCTTCCAAGCCTTTCGGATTGCCGTCAACCGCGAACTCGACGAGTTGACCGGCGTGCTTCCCGGGGCGCTGTCGCTGCTGAAAGTGGGCGGGCGACTGGCCGTCATTTCGTATCACTCGCTCGAGGATCGCATTGTCAAGCGATTCTACCAGCGGGAGGCCAAGGGGTGTATCTGTCCCCCTCGCTATCCCGTCTGTGTCTGTGGTCGTGTCCCGCAGATAAAAATACTCACGCGTCGAGTAGTGGTGTCTGACGCTTCCGAGCGAGAAAGCAATCCGCGCTCGCGTTCGGCCCGGCTTCGGGTGGCGGAGAAGATCATGCCATGAGAAAGCCGGTCCGAAAGTTCAAGGAAACGCTCGACATTCGTTCGTCGATTCTCGTCCGGGTGCGCTCGCATCGCTACTTTCCGGTTTCCCTTCTGATAACGGTCTTTCTTATGGCTTCCGTTATCCACATCTGGCAGCGGGTCAGGGTCCTCGAGCTGGTCAGAGAAGTGTCGGAACTCAAGGCGCACAAAACCGCCCTGGCCGATGACGCCACCCGGCTCAACGCGGAGATTGCCACTCTCTCGATGGCCGGCCGTGTCGAGAAGTATGCCCGCGATACTTTAGGGCTGACGCCCCTGTCCGCGGAGCGCCTCTTCAGTCTGGTCAGGAAGGAGAAAGCCTGCGAGCTGGATGATCTGACGGCGGTGCTCCAGGCCATCGAACGCGTCACGGAACATATGCCGGTCATCTCTGAGACTCGTGCCTCAGCGGGCGAGTTGCCGCCGGTCAGGATTGACTCCGCCGGCGTTGGAGCGACCAGATGAGACTGACCCGTCAGCAGCGTATTCGCTTCGGAATCCTGTTCGTGGTGGTGGCGCTGTTTCTGGTCGCCATAGCCGGGCGGCTGGTGCATCTTCAGGTGTTCAATCACTCCCGCTACAGCGAGATCGTCGAGGGGCAATCCGCCGGTGAAGTCGTCATTCCCGCGGCCCGGGGTCTCATCTATGATCGCAATGGCTTGGTGGTCGCCGAAAATATCGCGCGATCGTCTCTTTACGCCTATCCGGCCGGCAAAAGTGAGTTGGGGCGGGTAGAGCATTACGTGGAAGAGCTTCTCGGCCTTGAGTCGGGGACGGCGCGGGCCAGGTTCGGTCTTGCGCCCCGTCGTTTTCGCTGGATCAGACGGAACCTTGACGATGAACTGGCGGCAGCGATAGCGGCTGATGCTCCGCGCGGACTGTACCTGCGGGAGGAAAACAGGCGATCTTATCCGTTCGGGCTGGTCGGCAAACAGATTCTCGGTTTCACCGATATCGACAACTGCGGGCAGTCGGGCCTGGAACTGGTGTGTGACTCGTCGTTGGCGGGGAAACACGGGGTGGCCGATGTCCGACGCGACGGTCTGCGCAATACTTTCCGGGTCAATGAAAAGGCGCTGCTCAAACCGGTTCCCGGTCGCGCGGTCGTTCTCACGGTTGATTGGCGCCTTCAGCAGATTGTCGAAGAGGAACTTCGCGCTGCGGTGCAGGAGCACAACGCCAGGTTAGGGATGGCCGTGTTCCTTGACTGCAACAACGGAGACATCATTGCCATGGCCCATTTCGATCCCGAGGAACCGAATCCGGAAAGGCCGACCAAGCTTCGTGCGGTGTCGGATCAGTTTGAACCGGGCTCGGTGTTCAAAGTCATCAGCGCGGCGGGGCTGCTTGACGCCGGACTGATCGATTTCGCGGACTCGGTTTTCTGTGAAGAGGGCCGGTGGCGCGTCTGCGGGCGGACTCTGCATGATGACAAGAAGCTCGGCTGGCTGCGTTTTCGGGACGTGATGGAACTGTCGAGCAACATCGGTCTGGCCAAGCTGGTCCTGCCGCTGGGGGGTGAACAGTTGTATGAGACTGCTCGGCGGTTCGGAATGGGTCGCAAACTCAGAGTCGGTCTGCCGGGCGAGGTCCGAGGCCGGCTGGCTTCGCCGGAGCGGTGGTCCGACTATAACGTGGCGGCGCTGGGGATGGGTCACTCGGTTGCCGTCAACGCCGCGCAGATGGCGGCTGCGACGGCCGCTATCGCCAACGGCGGTGAGTTACTGCGCCCACGACTTGTCCTGGGCTGCGTGGATGACGACGGCTATGTCACCGGCAGGCAGAAGCGTGAATTGATCGCGCGTGTCACGAAAGAATCATCGGCCGACACGCTTCGGGCCGTGCTGCGCGGTGTTGTCGAAAGGGGAACCGCCACTCCCGTCAACTCACCGGTGGTGAAAATCGCGGGCAAGACCGGCACGGCGGAGATCCCCGACCTGGAGAACCGGTGCTATTTCAAAAACAAGTTTATGGCCAGTTTTGCAGGATTCTTCCCGTTCGAGCGGCCGCTGGTGGCGGGTATCGTCGTTCTGACAGAACCTCACCCGATCCAGTACGGCGGGTGGACGGCGGGGCCGGCCTTCCGCAAGATCGCCGAGAGATACACGGTTTTGAATCCCGATTTCATTGCCGTACCGGAAAGGACGCTGGTGGAACGCGGAGGCGAGTTCGAGAATACGGTTGAAGTGCCGGACTTCCTCGGACGCCGCATGGAACGGGCTCGCCTGCTGGCTATGAAAAAGGGTGTCAAACTGCGGCGCAACGCGGAGGAGGGACAGGTTGTCTGGCAATTCCCGGTCGCCGATCGGCTGGTCATGAAAGGAGACGAGATTTTGGTGGCGGTCGCCGAGCGGGAGGAGACCCAACCGAGGATGCCGGATCTGAAGGGCCTTTCCGTTCGTGAGGCATCCGCTTTCCTGGATTTCGTCGGATCACGTTTCGAGATAGAGGGCCGCGGGCGTGTGGTTCATCAGTCAATCCGCCCGGGACAGGTAATATCGGAAAAATCAGTGTGTCGGCTAAGGTGCCGGGCAACGTAGGAGGCAGCTATCAAACTCGGGGACTTGATCAAAGGAATTGAACAAGCCAGGCTTGACGGTGACCCGCAAACCGAGATAGAGAACCTGCAGTACGATTCGCGTCTGATTAAGAAAAACGGCCTGTTTGTGGCGGTCACTGGCTTTGAGCGGGACGGCTACGATTTCGTGGACGACGCCGGAGCCAGGGGAGCCGTGGCGGTGATGGGCGAGCGCGATAAGTGTGACGGGATTGTCAACCATGTGACGGTACCGAATGTCAGAAAGGCGCTGGCCGATGTTTCGGCAATGTTCTACGGTTTCCCCGGGACGAAGATCAAAGTCTGCGGCGTCACCGGCACCAACGGCAAGACTACCACCTGCCACCTGATCAAGCGTGTTCTCGAAGCGCGCAGCAAGACGGCCGGGCTGGTTTCATCCGTCATTTACGACACCGGCGGGGAGACATTTCCGGCGGAGAGAACGACCCCGGAGTCGCTCGACCTGCAGCGGCTGCTGCTCCTGATGAAGGAGAACAACTGCGTCAACGCCGTCATTGAGGTTTCCTCGCACGCAATCGAACTGCACCGGATCGACAATGTCAACTTCCGCGTCGTTGTCTACACCAACATCTCGCGCGATCATCTTGACTTCCACAAGACCATGGAGAGCTATCTCGATACAAAAGGGAAGCTTCTGAAAAAGCTCGAAGGTCCGCTGTCCTACGCCGTAATAAACCTTGATGTCCCGGAGTTCCGCCGCTTTTTCGGGGACTTCAGTTCATCGTACATCAGTTATTCGCTCAGTGACTCCTCGGCCGATGTCTACTGCGCCACTTACAAGATAGAGCCGGGGCGGACGGTCTTCGACCTCGTAACGCCAATGGGGATTCGCACCGTAGACTTCCCGTTGCCGGGGAAGTTCAATCTGATGAACGGCCTGGCGGCGGCCTCAGCCGGACTGGCCAGCGGAGTCGATCTTGATAATATCGTCAAGGGACTCGAGGCCGGGCAGCCGGTGCCCGGACGGTTCCACCACCTCGATACGGGGCAGCCGTTTACAGTCTACATTGACTATGCGCACACGCCGGATGCAATTGTGAGGCTGTGCGAGGCAGCTCGGGAGATGTCCGACGGCAGGCTGCTGATCTTGTTCGGTTGCGGCGGAGATCGTGACAAGGGGAAACGCCCCATGATGGGTGAAGCGGCCACCAAAGCCGCCGACTTCGCAGTAGTCACGTCGGACAATCCACGCCGCGAGGATCCGATGGCGATTATCGAGGATATCAGACCCGGTCTGGAAGGCGACCATTACGAGATTATCGCCGACCGCAGCGAAGCCATAGCCGCCATCCTCAGGAAAGCAGAAAGCGGTGACATAGTCCTTCTGGCCGGCAAGGGAGCCGAGGACTATCAGGAAATTGGCGCTGAGCGAACCCCCTTCAGCGATGAGCAGGAGGCCCGCAGGGTTCTCGGTGACATGGGCTTTACCGGCCCGATGAAAGATGAGGAGCGTTGATTAGTTTGCGTTTCGATCAATTAGCTGCCGCGACAGGCGGAACACTCTTGAGCACTGCCAATGCCGCGCGGAAATTCGCCGGGGTGTCGATTGACAGCCGCACAGTCCGGAAGGGCCAGTTGTTTGTCGCCATCCGTGGCCCCAGCGATGACGGTCATAGCTACATCGGCGCGGCTCTCAAAAACGGCGCCGCCGGGATTGTCTCACGCCTGGAGTACCCCGGGCTGGAAGGCATCCCCGACAACGTCGCCGTGGTGACCGTGCCGGACACTCACGAGGCAATGCTGAGGCTGGCGCGGGACTACCGCAAACTGCTGCCGGCCCGCTTTGTCGCCATAACAGGCTCCAACGGCAAGACGACCACCAAAGAATTCACACACCGACTGCTCCAAGCCGCGAGTGCCGACTGTTTTCGCTCGCCGGGCAACCTGAACAATCTCTATGGCGTCCCCCTGGCGATATTTGCCATACCCCTCCAGACGGAGGTAGCCGTGCTGGAACTGGGTATATCGACCATGAACGAGATGCCGCGCCTGGCCTCTCTTGTCGAGCCGGACGTGATCGCCGTCACCAACGTGGGGCCGTCGCACCTGCAATTCCTGGATTCAGTCGAAGCAGTGGCGAAGGCCAAGTTGCAGTTGGTTCAAGCCGCGGCTGCCGACGTACCGGTCATTCTCAACGCCGACGACAAGCTCCTGCTGAGAGAAGCCCGCAAATGCCGCCCCGATTTCGTCACTTTCGCAACGGATAGTGAGGCCGACTTCAGGCCCCAGTCAGTTCAGCCCGAAGAGAACGGCGCCAGTATCGTCAGGATCGACGGTGTTTCCTTCCGACTGACCCTGCCGGGAAGGCATCAGGTGAGTAATCTGCTGGCCGCATATGCTATAGTCAAGACCCTCGGCTACAGCCTCGAAGGGGTCGACACGATGGACATCCCGCTCGAGACGCCGCCGATGCGCGGTCAGGTTGTGCACCGGGACGGCATCACAATCTTCGCCGACTGCTACAACGCCAACCCGGAATCGGTCAGGGCCGGTCTCGATGCTTTCTTTGACTGGCCCGGTGGGGGGCGCCGGGTTCTTATCCTCGGCGACATGCTGGAACTTGGCGACCAGGCTGCTCACTATCACCGCGAGATTGGGCGGCAACTGGTCGAGCGTGAGTTCGACCTGGCCGTCCTGGTTGGTCCTCTCTCAAAGCATGTGATGGAAGAGGCGACACGCCGAGGTCTGCCCGAGGGCAAGTTTCTGCATTTTGCTGATGCGGCGTCGTGCGCCCGCACCGTGTCTGGCTGTGTCAAAGACGGCGACCTTGTTTTTGTCAAGGCGTCGCGCGGAATTGGGCTGGAAGTAGTCATTAATGCCATGCCTGCGGGGGAGGTTGCCTGATGCTGTACCATCTCCTGGTTCCGTTGACAGAGTATGTATCGGGTTTGAATGTCTTCAGGTATATCACTTTCCGCGCCGCGGGCGCGACCGTCACTGCCATTCTGATCTGTCTCGTACTGGGGCCGCTGTTCATAAGAATTCTGCGAAAACACCAGGTGGCGGAGAGAATCAGGGACGAGGGACCATCCAGCCACAAGAAGAAAGAAGGCACTCCGACCATGGGGGGATTGATTATCCTGGCGGGGATAATCATACCCACCCTTCTGTGGGCCGACCTGACCAATTTCTATACTGTCATGGTCCTTCTGGTCACCGCCTGGCTGGGAGCGTTGGGTTTTATGGACGACTATCTCAAGGCGCTCAAGTCACAGCCGCGGGGCCTGGTGGCCCGCAAGAAGATGATCGGGCAGATCATGCTGGGAGTGGGATTCGCCCTCTGTCTTCTGTACCTGGCCCCCGACGGGCATTATGACGGCACCACCGACATTCCTTTCTTCAAGAACTGGTTTCTGAAATTGGGCGTGCTCTATATCCCGTTTGTAGTTGTCGTCCTGACCGGCGCCAGCAACGCGGTGAACCTTTCCGATGGCCTTGACGGACTGGCCATTGGGCTTTGCGGCCTGTGCTTTCTGGCTTTTGCCAGCTTTGCGTATCTCTCCGGCCGCGTCGATTTCTCCAGCTACCTCCAGATGGAGTACCTGCCGGGCACGGGTGAGCTGGCCGTATACTGCGGGGCAGCAGTCGGCTCGGCGCTCGGTTTCCTGTGGTTCAATTCGCACCCGGCCGAGGTATTCATGGGAGATACCGGATCGCTTGCTCTGGGAGGAGCGCTGGGAGCTATCGCCATCATGCTGCGCAAGGAGCTGCTCCTGGTGATAGTCGGTGGGGTGTTCGTGATGGTGGCGCTTTCGGTGATCATCCAGGTGCTGTCCTACAAGTTCCGGGGAGGAAAACGAGTTTTCAGGATGGCGCCGCTTCATCATCACTTCGAACTGTGTGGATGGCCCGAATCGAAAATAGTCGTGCGTTTCTGGATCTTAGGGGCTCTGTGCGCTCTGCTGACCTTAGCTACACTGAAGGTAAGATGACGGTCGAGGAGAAAATTAAGGGAAGAAAGATCGGTGTCGTCGGAATGGCGCGTTCCGGTATGGCCGCCGCGATGCTGGCCCGCCGCTTCGGAGGGGAACCATTTGTGTCCGACTCAAAAGCGGCCGACATCCTGACGGCACAGACTGATCAGCTCAGGCGCCGGGACATACCGTATGAAACCGGCGGCCACTCCGAACGTCTGCTGAGCGCTGACTACATCGTCGTTTCCCCGGGCGTACCGCCCGACATTGAAATACTCAGGAGGGCTGCCAACAAAGGGATTCCCATGTTTTCCGAGCTTGAGTTTGCCTCCTGGGTGTGTCGGGGAAGGATCATCGGCGTGACCGGGTCCAACGGCAAGACCACCACTACGACGCTGCTTGGAGAGATATTCTCCGCGGCCGGTTTTGACGCTTTGGTGTGTGGCAATATCGGGCTTCCTTTCTCACAGGTGGCGGACAAGGTCGAAGGCGACGGCGTCGCGGTAGTGGAAGTATCGACCTTCCAGTTGGAGCGCATTGCCGACTTCAAACCACACGTGGCCGTGATTCTGAACCTGTCACCCGACCATCTGGATCGCCACGGGACGTTTGAGGCTTACAAGAAGCTCAAGTATCGCATTACCGAAAACCAGACGGCGGATGATTTCCTGGTTTTGAATCTTGATGATCCCGAAATAGTCGCTGACAAGATCGTCTCTTCCGCTTCCAGGGTCTATTTCACGACGAAGGGCGCTACTGAGACCGGTGCTTTTGTCAGAGACGGTATCCTCTGCGGCGTTCAAAACGGTAGGGAATCTCGGATCATCGATACCGGCGAGATCGCGATCCCCGGCCCTCACAACCTTCAGAACGCTGCTGCCGCCGCTGCCGCCGCCATACTGTTTGGCGTCAGGGCGGACATTCTTGAGAGAACGCTGCGGTCATTTCCGGGAGTGGAGCACCGGCTGGAAAAGGTCGCCCGGGTGGGTGGGGTCGATTTTGTCAACGACTCCAAAGCCACCAACGTCGACTCAGTATGCTGCGCCCTGCGCTCCATCAGTACCCCCATCTTCCTGATCGCCGGGGGGCGGGACAAGGGAGGCTCCTACCTGCCGTTGCTGGAGCATGGTCGCGGTCGCATCAAGGGGCTTATCCTTATCGGCGAGTCCCGCGAGAAAATGTTTGATGCCCTGGGCAGGGACTTTCCTACCGTCTTTGCCGAGTCCTTGGAGGAAGCGGTGACGAAAAGCTTCGAGCTGGCCGGACCGGGAGAGACGGTGCTTCTATCGCCGGCCTGCGCCAGCTTTGACATGTTTGACGATTATGAACACCGCGGTGCGGCCTTCAAGGCAGCCGTGGCCGAGTTGAAAGATCGCCGCAGGGAAAATGAGACAATCGCGGACTGACAAAAGGATTGACGAGCGACTCCTGTACGTCTACCTGGCTACTCTGGTCGTGGGACTGGTGATGATCTACTCCACGTCGTCAATCATTGCCGAGAGCCGGTTCGGCTCCCATTTGTACTTTTTCAGGCAACAACTTCTGTGGGCGCTTCTTTCGGTGTTGCTGGTAGTCGTCATTTCCAGACTCGATCTGAAGCGTGTGGCCGTCTATTCCGTTCCCGCCCTGCTGCTGACCCTGGTGGCGCTGGCGCTGGTATTCCTCATGCCGGCGCGCAACGACGCTCACCGCTGGCTCATGTTGGGGCCACTCACGTTCCAGCCGTCAGAGGTCTTCAAGTTTGTCCTGGTAATATACCTTGCCTTCTCGCTGTCCAACCGAAAGCGCGACATTGCCGACCTGCGCCAACTGCTGATCCCGTATGCGCCACTTGTTGGAATCGGGTTGCTGTTAATCCTAATTGAGCCCGACCTGGGCAGCACCGTCGTGATCTTCGCCACCGTGCTCGGCATCTTCTTTCTGGCAGGGGCGCGCATGAAACATCTCATGACGGCCTTTCTCCCGCCGGCCGCCGCAGCATCGGCGGTAGTGTTTGTGCTGGGGTACAAGAAAGACCGCATCCTGGACTACCTCGCAGCCATAGCCGACCCGCTGCAGGGAAGCTACCAGGCAAAACAGGCAGCCCTGACGTTAGGCGCGGGCGGTCTTTTGGGCACCGGTCTGGGTGAGGGACGCCAAAAGCTGTTCTTTTTGCCCTATCCGCATACCGATTTCATTTTTGCCGCCACCGGCGAGGAAGTAGGCTTGTTCGGGCTTCTGGTTATCCTCGGCCTCCTGTTCTACATACTGAAACGCGGATTGAAAATCGCTTACGCGCAGCCGGATCGCTTCGGGTACCTGCTGGCGTCGGGCGTTACACTCTCACTGTTCATTAACGTAGCCGTGAATGTCAGTGTGGTTACCTCCCTCCTGCCGGTGACCGGCTTACCGTTGCCGTTCATTTCATACGGCGGTTCCTCGCTGCTGATGTCGAGCGCGGCGATCGGTGTGCTCCTGAATCTTTCACGCAGGACGGTGTCATCATGACGATAACCAGCGTGAGGTTAATTTTTGCCGGCGGCGGCACCGGTGGGCATCTTTACCCGGCTATCGCTATCGCCGACCGGATCAGGGAGCTTCTGATTGACCGGATGCCGGTTGAAATCATGTTCGTGGGCACCCGGCACGGGCTCGAATACCGGATGCGCGACAAACTCGGTTACCCACTGCACCTGTTGAATATCCGCGGCCTGGCGCGTTATCTCTCGGTGAGAAACCTGTTGTTGCCGTTCCTGATCGTGGGCGCCGTCTTCAAGACGGCAGGACTGCTCCGCCGTTTTGCGCCCGACGTTGTCGTCGGCACCGGCGGGTATGTCTCCTGGCCGGTTCTGAAGATAGCTGCGGTCAAGAATATCCCCACCGTCATTCAGGAACAGAACTCCTTCCCGGGAATCACCACCCGCCAGACAGCCGGTCGTGCGAAAAGAATCTACCTGGGCTTCGAGCAGGCCCGCGACTACCTGAAAACGCAGGCAAAAGTGATCGTAACCGGCAACCCGGTCAGGCGATCAGTTACTGGCGGTGACCGATCGGAAGGGCTGTCGGTCTTTGGACTTGATCCCGGCAGGAAGACGATTCTCGTGCTGGGCGGAAGCCAGGGCGCTCGCGCCGTCAACCGGGCGGTGCTGGGGAGCCTTCAGAAGAAAAACATCTCCGACAAGTATCAAATACTGTGGCAAACGGGGAAAAGGGATTACAAGGACGTGACTGCATCTGCGGGCAATAAGGTTTCGCGTTGCTCCCTTTTCCCCTTTTCAGAAAGAATGGACCTGGTTTATGCCGTGGCCGATCTGGCCGTGGCTCGCGCTGGCGCCCTGACGTTGGCGGAGCTGACCGCCTGCGGTATCCCCGCAATGCTTATTCCCTATCCGTATGCAGCAGGGGATCATCAGCGCAGGAACGCGAAGGCGTTCGTCGAGCAGGGTGCGGCCGTTATGATCGATGAGAACGATCTCAACCAGGCTGACCTGATAGAGGAAGCGATCACGCTGATGGAATCGGATCGCTTCAAACAGATGAAACAGGCGGTGGCGAAGATGACCTCGGCCAGGAGACCGGCGGTTGACGTGATAGCCGAGGACATCATCGCGCTGATCGAAGATTTGAGGAAAGGCGGAGACCGGACTTGACCACCACGGTTGTGGCGAAAAAGACGGTGGCCGGTTTTGGGCGTCGCAGGATAATGTTTGGAAGATTCAAAAGACTGTTCTTCGTCGGCATCGGGGGCGCCGGGATGTCCGGTATCGCCGAGATACTGCATAACTTAGGCTACCAGATTCGGGGATCGGACACGACCCCCGATCAGGTTACCGACTACCTGGCGTCGCTGGGGATAGCGGTCCATCATGAGCATCGCGCCGCCAACCTGCAGGATGCCGAAGTAGTGGTGATATCATCGGCTGTCGGTGAGGACAACCCGGAAGTAGTCGAGGCCCGCCGCCGGGGCGTGCCGGTAATCAAGCGGGCGGAAATGCTCGGCGAACTGATGCGCCTGAAGTTCTCCGTGGGTGTATCCGGAACCCATGGCAAAACCACCACGACCTCCATGATTGGCCGGGTCTTGCAGCAGGCCGGATATGAACCCACGATCATCGTCGGCGGCGTAGTGGCCGGTCTGGGCACAGGCGCCGCGCTGGGAGGGGGTGACTACCTGGTCGCCGAGGCCGATGAGTATGACCGATCCTTCCTGTCCATGTTTCCGTCGGTGGCCGTGGTCACCAATCTCGAAGGCGACCACCTCGAATGCTACGACGGCATGGATGACCTGAGGGACTCCTTTCTCTCGTATATGAACCGCGTTCCGTTCTACGGGCTGGTGGTCATATCGGCTGATGATGATAACCTTGCCCGCCTGCGACCGAGAATAAGCCGACCCTACGTGACTTTCGGATTTGAACAGCAGGCCGACTATCAGGCGGCAGAAATCACCGTCGAGTCAGGACGGACAACCTTTGCCGTTCATCATGATGGTGACCTTCTGGGTAAGGTCGTCCTGCGCGTCCCCGGCCGTCACAACGTCGCCAACGCCATGGCGGCGGTTGCCACCTGCCGTGAACTGGAGGTGCCCTTCCCGACGATTGCCGACGGACTGCTGGGTTTTAACGGCGTCGAGCGCAGGTTTGAAGTAGTCGGGGAGGTCGCTAACATCCTGGTAGTCGATGACTACGCTCACCACCCCACGGAGATCAAGGCCACCATCGCAACGGCAAAGGAAATATACGACCGGCGTCTTGTGGTTGTCTTCCAGCCGCATCTCTACACTCGGACTCGGGACCTCGCTCCCCGATTCGCAGAGGCGCTCAGCGCAGCCGACCGGGTCCTGCTGGCGGATATCTACCCCGCCCGCGAGAAGCCCATCGAAGGAGTGACATCACAGTTGATAGCCGACGAGGCCCGGAGGATGGGAGCGGGAGAGTTTGCCTGCATCGGCCCCCGGCGTACGGCGGCCCGGGCCGTCATTGAGGAAATCCGATCCGGTGACCTGCTTCTTATCATGGGAGCCGGTTCGATCACGCTCATCAGGAACGACCTGCTGGAGGCCCTGAGATCCCGGTGAGACTGCTCTCGAGAAAAACAATGCTGATCCTTGCGGCCGTTGCCGCTCTGGGGCTGACCCTGGCGGTCGCCGCAGATTTCACGGATGCCTGTCGCCTGGAACAGGTGTCCCTTGACGGGCGGCCGCTGGACGACTGGCAGGAGCGCTTCGCAATGCTCCAGCCGGGAAGCCTTCTTGACCAGCCGCTCGATAGTCTCGCCGGTCTTCTCCTGCGGAAGCCCGACGTGTTCCGCGTGGATCTGTCGTACTCGACGCTCCATACGCTGGATGTCCGCACCAACCGTGTCACGCCGGCCTGCTTTGTCCTGGAGGAATCTACCGGAAAGCTGCGGGGACTCGATTCCAGGGCAAGACTGGTGCCGCTGCATCTGCCCCTGGATAACTGGGAGCGTCCGGTGCTCACGCGCGCCCGAACCGGTGGGATGTTCGCGCAATGTGAGGATGGGCGCGTGGAACTGATGGTGCATCAACTGGGCACGCTACGCGACAAGCACCGCGATCTCTATCGGCTGATAGATGAGATCGATTTTGGCCACGATGGTTATCTCGAAGTCGCAGTTTCCGGTCTGCCCTACCGCTTGCAGGTGCGTGCCGAAACCTTCCCGGCAGCCATGGACCGCTTCGTGGAGTTCGTCACCAGCTTCGGGCCGGATCTGCGAGGGGTCTCGATGGTCGACCTGCGTTTCAACAGCATGGTAATATGCACCGGGGGGAGAACCTGATATGGCCGCTGAGAATATGAAGGCAGTCGTCGATATCGGCACGACCAGGATTGTCGCGCTGGTGGGGGAGGCTGACGAGGAGGGGAGGATATATGTCATCGGCCACGGCCTGGCTGCGGCTGAAGGTCTAAGGCGCGGTGTGGTGGTCGATATGGAGAAGACGGTCAGGTCGATTTCCCGCGCCATTGAGGACGCCCAGATGACCTCCGGCACCGAGATTGATCGGGTCACGGTCGGCATCGCCGGCGAGCATATTCGTTCCATTAACAGCCACGGGGTGATCGCCGTGGCGCGTTCCGACAATGAGATCACTTCTTCCGAGGTGGAACGGGCCATAGAGGCCGCCCGGGCGGTGGCCATCCCGGTGGACCGTGAAATCCTTCACGTTGTTCCCCAGGTGTTCTGTGTTGACGACCAGTCCGGCATCAAGGACCCGGTGGGGATGTCCGGAGTGCGCCTGGAAGTGGAAGCGCATATCGTGACGGCCTCGGTGACCACTGCCCGGAATCTCTACCGGGCCCTGGAACGATGCAAGCTCGGCGTCGATCAGGTGGTGCTCGAATCGCTGGCCCTCTCGACGGTTCTGCTCACCGATGAAGAGACCGAACGGGGGGTGGTGGTGGTCGACATCGGCGGCGATCTCACCAACCTGTCCGTATTCAATGACGGCGCTATCCGGCACACGGCCGTCATTGCCCTGGGAGGCAGGAATATCTCCAACGATATCGCCATCGGACTGCGCACTTCCGTCGAAAGCGCCCAGGCACTTAAAATTACACACGGCTGCGCTCTGGCGTCAATGGTGGACCCCGAAGAGATGATAGCGGTCCCCGGCGTGTCGGGCCGACCGTCGCGGGAGATTTCGCGCAATGTCCTGGCCTCGATAATCGAACCCCGCACGGAAGAGATACTGTCGCTGGTCTATCGAGAGATGAAAAAGGCCGGTGTCGGTGATATGCTAGCCGCCGGAATGATCCTGACCGGCGGCGGGTCGCTTCTTGCCGGTACGGCGGAGCTGGCCGAGCATATTTTCGATATCCCGGTCAGGCCGGGCGGGATCGAGTCAGTCGCGCACACTGCGGATGAATTGGACAACAACCGCTTCGCCACCGCCCACGGACTGCTGGTCTACGCTTTCGAGAACGAGCCGGCCGGTAGAAGGGGAAAGGGCGCCAAAGGGTGGTTGAAGCGATTTGAGAACTGGATATCAAAACAGTTTTAGATAGCGGAACATCAAGGAGGAACAGGCTGTGACGGATGCCAAGCACAAGTTCAATTTCGCTGACGACTTTGTCGGAAGCGCCAACATCAAGGTCGTGGGTGTGGGGGGAGGCGGCGGCAACGCCGTCAACCGGATGATCGAGTCCGGGCTGAAAGGAGTGGAGTTTGTCGCCATCAACACCGATGCCCAGGTGCTGGAGCAGAACCTGGCGGACAACAGGATCCAGATCGGGAGCGAGGTGACAGGCGGACTCGGCGCCGGGGCCGATCCCGGAATCGGCCAGCGCGCTATGGAAGAAAGCCGCGAGAGAGTCATGGAGGCACTGGGCAGCCCCAACATGATCTTTATCACTGCGGGAATGGGTGGCGGCACCGGCACCGGGGGCTCGCCGGCGCTGGCCGAGATCGCCAAGGAAGCCGGGGCGCTGACGGTGGCAATCGTCACCAAGCCTTTTCGGTTCGAAGGGAAAAAGCGGATCGAGCGGGCCGAACAGGGGCTTGAGGATTTGAAAACAAAGGTCGACACCCTGATTACCATCCCGAACGAACGCCTCCTGGAGATCGTTGACAAGAGAACCACACTCAGCGAAGCCTTCACCGTGGCCGACGAAGTACTCCACCAGGCCACGAAAGGAATATCCGACCTGATCACCATCCCGGGCCTCATTAATTGCGATTTCGCCGACGTGCGCACCGTCATGCTGGAGATGGGACAGGCTCTGATGGGCACCGGCTACGCCTCCGGCGACGACAAAGCCACCATTGCCGCCCGCCAGGCAATCTCATCACCACTTTTGGAGGATATCTCAATCGGCGGCGCAAGAGGCGTTTTGATAAATGTCACCGGCGGTGAGGACATGACTCTTTTCGATGTCAACACGGCTACGTCACTGGTCTACGATGAGGCCGGGGACGAGGCCAATATCATTTTCGGCGCCGTCATCGATCCGGAGATGGATGACCAGATGCGGGTGACGGTTATTGCAACCGGAATCGGGGGAAAGCAGGTCGCCTCACAGAAGGAAATGGAAAGGGTGGCTCAGACCGTGCCCGGAAAGCCGATCTCTCTGTTTCCCGAGGGAGTCGTTTCCATGCCGACAAAAGGACCGCGGGTGGCTGAGCCTGTCGAGCCCGCCGCCGCCCTGGCGGCAGTTAGTTCGTACGATGAACAACATAATCCGGAAGGCAACGGGGGCAATGGAAACGGCTACGGAAGCAGCCAGGCCAACCGGGTGCCGCTGTTCTCCGAGGACGATCTGGCCATCCCGGCCTACATAAGGAGACTGGACGAGAAAAGCTGAATAGCAGCGCAGGTCGGACACGGCCTGCATGACATAAACCTCAGAGGCTGTGGCCTGTCCGCACAGGTGACGGTCTCTGATTGATACCTTGGTTCCTCCGCTGGATTGCCGTCGGTTACTCTACCCTGCCGACGGCATTCCCTTTTACTGTGGCTGTATCAGCATATTCGCCCAAGAGCGCCCCGGCGGTGTTTCAATAGACCCCACTGACTGTTGGGGTAGTCCCCCACAAACGACCCGTCGGTCATCGAAACCGGGCCGAAACGGGTTGTATGACAACGGATTAGCTTTTGATCCAAATGGTATGATTAATGCTCAAGCCATATCCGTAAGTCTCATTTCCCGGAAATGTTTGCGGAAGGAGGGCATAATGAGCTTCAGCATCAACACAAGTTTAGGTTCGATGGGGCTGACGAGCTCGATAAACTACGCCTACAGTGGTTTCATGACAGCCATGGAAAGGCTTTCCTCGGGGCTGCGGATCAACCGTGCCTCCGATGATCCCGCCGGCATGGTGATCTCAGAGCAGTTGCGCACCCAGATTGCCTCGCTAAACCAAGAGATCCAGAACACATCGGCGTTGATTACCAAGTATCAAGCCGGTTCGTCGACGGTCGGCGAGATGCGCAGTCGCCTGACCGAACTGCGCACCATGGCGGTGGGGGCAGCCAACGAGGGCGGCAACGACGAATACACCCAGGCTGCCTACGCTACCACGGCCAACTACATTGTCAATGACTACAACCAAACCCTGACCACTGCCGATTATAACGGCTCCAACCTGCTCGATGGTTCCGAAGGCTCTCTGGCCGATATCGAGGAGCTGGCAAATATCGACCTGTCCACTACCGAATCCGCCCAGGCGTCCATCTCGGTCATCGATGAGGCTATCGCCGAACTGGACCAGGTCCAGACCAACTTAGGCGCCACGCAAAAGAACGAGCTTGAGTCGCGGCGGTCGTCGCTTGAGGTAACGGCCCAGAATCTTACGGCGGCGGAGTCAGTGATTCGTGACGCCGACATCGCCCTGGAGTATTCCAACATGGTGAGTGAGTCGATTCGCCTGCAGGCTTCTCTGGCCATGATGGCCCACCTCAATGTCACCTCCACCGGCGTCTTGAGACTTTTCGGCAATACGAGCTGACGTGGTTTTCACCTCCCTCTCCTGGCTATTGGATAGCCACCTGACGGCCGCTGGGTTCTGCCCGACCCGGCGGCCTTTTTTTTATTGGTGGGGTGGGGCAGGCCATGAGGAACCGGGCGGAATGCCTTGACATTGCGGCAATTGGGGCTATCTTAAGGCGAAAGAATTAGCTGTAGACATAGGGGTTCTATGAAGTATTCAATTTTGGTATTAGCATGGGTGCTGAGCTACGTGGCCAGTGCTTTCGCGTTTGAGCCAATGTTTGACGCGAGGGTCGATTATACCGCTGGAGATGGTCCGTACTCTGTCTTCTCAATTGATTTTGACGGCGATGGCGACAACGATCTGGCGACTGCGAACGCAGGCACTGACAATGTTTCGATACTGCTGGGCAATGGCGACGGAA
>Ga0114922_10000064_pt1 | contig 88282 bp, 73 predicted proteins | sample AartaG_FD_100975 | JGI IMG/M metagenome (GOLD analysis project Ga0114922, IMG submission 100975) | Deep subsurface microbial communities from Aarhus Bay to uncover new lineages of life (NeLLi) - Aarhus_00045 metaG | ecosystem: Environmental > Aquatic > Marine > Oceanic > Sediment | place...
ACACTGCGAATAGGCGATTTGGAAGCTAATATACCGATTGTGCAAGGAGGAATGGGGGTCGGCATTTCTTTATCGAGTTTAGCCTCGGCTGTTGCAAATGCCGGTGGTATCGGAGTTATTGCTGCTGCTGGAATTGGTCAGTTTGAACCTGACTGGGATACAAACTCCAGAGAGGCGGACAGAAGAGCCTTGCAGAAAGAAATAAGAAAGGCAAAAGCCAAGACAGACGGTATTATCGGTGTAAATATAATGGTCGCCGTTTCAGATTTTGATGACCTTGTACAATGTGCTGTGGACGAAGGGGCAAATATACTTTTTCTTGGTGCGGGGCTTCCAATAAGGCTTCCTAAAACATTGCCACTGGATAGATTGGGAGAACTGTCCACCAAGTTTGTTCCTATAGTATCTTCCGGCAGAGCGGCTAAAATTATATTTAGGTCATGGGCAAAGCAGTACTCTCACATCCCCGACGCTGTGGTTGTAGAAGGCCCATTAGCTGGGGGGCACCTTGGTTTCAAAAAAGAGCAACTCGACAATCCTGACTACGCGTTAGAAAAAATACTGCCGGAGGTGATGTCTGCGCTAAAGCCGTACCAGGAGCAATTCAATAAAAGCATCCCTGTAATTGCCGCCGGAGGAATATATACAGGTGCGGACATTCATAGATTTATGGAGTTAGGCGCTCAGGGAGTGCAAATGGGGACGAGGTTTGTTGCAACTTATGAGTGTGATGCCTCCATGGAATACAAGGAGGCATATTTGAAATGCAAGAAAGAAGATATTGTTATAATTGACAGCCCTGTTGGTTTGCCGGGAAGAGCCATACAGGATAAGTTTCTTGAGAGGGTCTTGTCAGGAGTTAAGGAAACTTTCAAATGCCCGTGGAAGTGTTTGAAAAGCTGTGATTTTAAGAATGTGCCATATTGCATTGCTCGTGCACTAACCAATGCGAAAAAAGGTAACCTTGAAGAAGGATTTGCTTTTGCGGGAGCTAACGCGAGTCGAGTAGACGAAATCATCTCCGTGAGAGAACTTATTGAGACTTTAGTTGAAGAATATAGGCAAGAGAGCGTGTACATAAGGGCGTAAAGGGAGCAGGTAACACTTTTCAAAGTATCATTCTGATGGTTTTGTGTTTTGGTTGGATTTTACACTATAGTTCTGCGGTATTTTTTAGCTGTTTGTTAAACATACGCAATTGCACGTCAACAGCACTTAAGGCCCAATCGATGTAGTGGAGTTTGTGAGCAGGCCTGCGGTGCATTTCACTCATCAAGCCAGATTGGACAGTCTTAACGAATCGGCCTATCGTCTGGGGGCTGATTTCGGTAGGTTCGGCGGCCCAGCTTTTCAACTCCTCGTACTCGCGCCGTAATCTTTTGCTGTGCTTTAGCTGTTCGGCAGTTAAATAATCACCCGGGTTGTAAGCCAATTGCAGGCCTTTTAGGCATAAGATTAAGGGCTCATAATTTGCTCTTGGCTCCAGCCGAATGAATTTGTACTGTTGGATGTATGTTGTTGCCTGGGCCGGGGGTTTATCACCAATCTCGCCTTCACTCAGGTACCACCTGCGTTTACTGGTTCTGGCGAAGACAAGTTCTTCTCCGTGCTCTCGCTGTGTAATCTCATCGTAGGCCATTCTTGAAACCCAGAGTCTGCCGGTGCGTTTTCGTTCGGGTCCGCCGCCGAGGACAAGCAGGCACTTGACAAAACCTAATGGCAGAACACTTTGATTGCCGATCTGATTCTTTCGAAGCTGAAAGGATAAATGCAAGCTGTGTGGACGTACGCCATAGAAAAGTGTGGTTTCGCGTACTAACTGATTTAACAACCAAGGGTCTGCGGTAGCGGGCCGGGACAGTTCTCCGAGTATGTTGAGCCTTCCCGGTGCAAGCTCCAAAAAGCCAGAGCGGCGTGCCTGGTCAGTCGAGCCGGTGTGGTCATCAACATATCCGCCCAGTTTCCAAGACAAGACGTCCAAGCGGAAATCATAGAAATACTTGAAGCCATCATATAGTGGGTCAAACCTTTTTTGGATACTCCTTTGTGGCTCAACGGCTGCAGGGCCGAGATTGCTCAACTCAATCTCAGCTCCGAGTGGGACGACGCCCAGTTGAAAGTTGGAACGAATCCGGTCAAGGTGTGCACGAGCTACGCGTGCGTCAAAAATGCTGTCGGCCGCCTTGACAGCATATTTGACATAGTCAATCAGGTCGTGTTTTTCGTATGGCATCGTCTCAAGCGATTGTTCAATGATGAGGTCGGCGGCAGGGCTATTCGCATTTATCATCCGCAGGGCCACAAGAAGACTAACTGAACGTTTGAAATACCTTTCTGAGACTTGCATATGCTCGAGGTCAAAACGGTATCGGGACTGAATTTTTTCATCAAACTGATTGAGCAAGACTTGTTTTATAACTAAGGCCAAATAATTCTCAATGAACGGTTGGGCATCCCGGTCATTATATAAATTTTTTATGCTTGGTCGTGGTCGGTCGAGCTCATGTTCAAGGTAGTAATCGCTGACAGCGTCAGTACGATAATGGCTTATGACCAAATCACGCTCGGTGGTTGCAAGCAGCTCTCTATCTGCTCGCCGTTCCAGTTCTGCGTCGGGCGTTTTTTCGCCGGGACGAGTGTGCTTTTCGATAAATTCTTCTATGCGTTTCCGCAGCCAAAGTTCGTGTATCAAATTGACGTGGAACCTATCGCCGAAGTGCTTTCTCATTGACTCATGCGTTGCGAGATAGGCGTGAGCTTCGACGAGGCCTTTGGCAGTATTCACGTTGACGGTTTCTCTATCGTAGCGTCTTCCTTCATATCTGTCGATTTCGGCCATTGCCGAGGCGGGGACATTGTAGATTACAAGGCCCTCAATTCTTGAAGCTTTGTGTGCGACGGCGTAGAAATATACATTGTCCGGGCTGACTTTTCGGTAGTGGGGCAGCAAAGCAGGCTCAGTAAAAAGCATTTCCTCGTTGACCTTGGAGGGATTTATGGTGAAACTCAGGCCACTGACGGATTTGAAAATTGCGGGGTCACGCAGCGAGCCATAGATAAACAAATTAACTTTTTCTTCATCCATATATTGTCAATCCAAAAGCCAAAAGCTAAAAAACGATAATTAAAGCTCAAGACCTTTATACTCAAAGTGACCGTCCGAGTCAAGGCGGAGCTCATAAGCCTTTTATTGACGGTAAGATAAGTCGATTTACATTCTTGTGAAAATAGGAATGCAGAGAAATAACAACAGCGTGGATTGCCGCTCTGTCTAAAGCCGGGTCTTCGATTTCGCGGGAATGACAGAAGGAATCAGTCAGAGCAAGTTATTTAATTTCAGGTTTCAGGCTACGGCATTGCATTCTTCTCTTCAGTTTTTTCGCCTTCTTTTCGAATTTGGCTGTGTAATTTAAGCAATTCCTTGAATGCTCGAAAAACTACTTTCAGGTTTGCGCCGGTTTGTGTGCCAGCCGTTCGCGGAAAATGATGCACGGGTCTTTGGGTAACAGTGTAACCCTTGCGAACAGCCCGGGCCAAGATTTCCGCGTCAATAAGAGCACCACTACTTACCATATCAATGTTATCAAAAATTTCCCTTTTATACAATTTGAAAGCACAATCGATATCGCGGATTCTCATACCGAATAGGAGACAAACGACCTTTGTCCAGCCCCAGCCATTGATTTTGCGTATCAGGTTATCCTGGCGGTTCAGTCGATAACAACTGACAATATCATATTGCTTAATCAACGGCAGCAAAGGCGGCAATTCTGCGATATCAAATTGGCCATCGCCATCAGTGTAAAAAACAAGGTCTTTGGTTGCCGCCTTGAATCCGGATTGCAAAGCGGCCCCATAACCCAAATTGGTGGGATGATGCACCACCTTTATCCTGGTGTCCTTGTCAGCCATACTGTCAGCGAACCGGCCGGTGGCGTCGGCACTGCCGTCGTCAACGATGATTATCTCAAAGTCAGCGGAGAGTTTCTCCAGAACAGCAAGCGCCTGTTCCACGGTGCGGGCTATATTGTCCTGTTCATTATAGCAGGGGAAAAAAACGCTGATAGAGACAGCAGCATTTTGATTAGAAGCGATTCGGGCTTGCGATGAGTCACTTTTTGCCACAGGCTACCACCTTTTTGTTTTAATTAGCTCGTTTCGTTCCTTTCTGTACTCTCGGTGTTTAGCGGCAAACTCCTGGGCAAGCTTTGTGTGCTGTTCCGCGAGCTCTATGTTTCCTTGCTGTTTGGCGAGTTTTGCTTGCCGTCCAGCGAGTTTCTGCAAATAATCGGTTGCTATCAAAACGGCCACAATTCTGTGGTGATACCCATCCTTTTTGACCCAATCGTACTTATTTTTATCGAATTCGTCGACATAATCTTTGCAGAACTTGTTAATACGAGGAATTAGCTCCCTATATCTTCGCGCATCATACACTATTTTGTGTATAGGGGCCTGCGATCGGTTCAATTCGAAAGCTTTGAGGGCATAAGCAAGTCCCTTTTCTCCCTGTCTTTTGGCAAATGACTCTTGGGCCATTATAAGGTTCCTGGAGAACTCATCAGGATAAACGGTCTCTCCGTTGAATATTCCGCCAAAGAGTTTCCTGGCCTGAGGGGTTTTTATGTCGACGAACACTTTTTGCTTGTTATTATAGAAGATGGTTCGCCAATCGGGGTGAGATGAAAGGCTTCTTACAAAGGGTGTATCAAATTGGTTTGCAGGCATCAAAACCACCCAGACCTTGTACTTTGTGAGTTGTTCGTCGAGCCATCTGCCGACTTTTCTGTAATCGTCAGGAGTGAATGCAGCCTTTCTGAATTTGATACTCTGGACGTGTGGGCCTCCAAACATAATGTCGGACCAACGAGTGTAAACTCTGTACATATAGGCTGCCTGTGCTCTGCCGTCCATAAATAACTGTAGACGTGTCTTTCCGGTCTTTGGGTCAGGGTCCTGACCGTAGCCGATGAAACCACCCTCGGTCCAGTAATTGAACATTTTCCCTTCGAGCTTGTTGTCGTTGATGAACTTAAGTGCCCAGAAAGGTTTGGCGTCAGAGGCAGTCATCCGCATAAAAGCAGAACTTAATACTGGGTCAGTAGGCCAGGGGTTGAGGTATACACGCTTAAACTTTAGAGTCCACGCCATGCCGAGACCCACAACCAGTGCGAGGGCAATAAGCGTAAAAAACGCCTGCAGGATATACGGCATCGGCGGTATGACCAGACGATTTTGCTTGCGGGACGTCTGGTTTTGCGATGCATTGAAAGACAGGAGTCCGTGGAAGCTGCACGCTGCTGAAATCGTACGCACTATCTGGTCAATAAACACTGCCAAAACCGGGCAGGTTGCGATAGCTGCGATGGGTATGAATCTGCGTGAACGAACAGCCATATAGATAGTAAGGGCAGCGATGGTTATTAACGCCAAGTCAATTTTGGGCAACTGGTATACATCGGCCTCGGACTCTTTATCGAGTCTGGTCGGGGGCCGACGAAGGACAGTCCGCAAGTAAGGAAATGCCAACCAAATGATTACGGAAGCTACGTTCAGGAAGTAAAGCACGCTGAATAGATGTATGTAGCCTAACGGGTACCTGCCTTCGTATGGTGGCTTCCAGATTCGGCGAAGATGAAAGATTTTGCCCATTCGCCAAACAGGCGAACCGAACTTATAAATGTTTAGCCTTTGCGCCTCTTTCCTGACTGAGTACTTCTTTGCCTCGTCAGTTATCAGCCATTTACTGCCCGGTTTTTCAACCGAGACAGCAGCCTTTTCCGAAAGTGGGAGCTTGTTTTTTTCAAACGTCTGCCGAAGCTTTGCCGATATGATGCCGTTGTCTAAATCAGGTTGATAAGACTTCGAGTCAACGACAAACAGAGACCCAAACTTAAAAGGATTAAATATGGCCACCATTAAGAGCAGGGCCACAACTGCAGTTATGGCCGGGAAGATGATGTTCTCCGGTTTGATTTTAATGGTTTTTGAGAGCAGCGAAAACAGAATATGTGTTACGACATAAGCCGGCAAGAGGACAAAGGGATAGAAGTATCTGCCGGCGTAGCCGAGCTTAGCGTGGGCAGACCACATTGCGAGAAGTGTTAGCGGAACAAACAAATAGATAAAGTGAGTGCTTTTATAGATGGAGAGTAACAAGATAACGACAAATACGGCACAGATAAAGAGGCTTGCTATGTCAAGAATGTCGTCGTCTGTTCCAATACGCCCATCTGGGCCCGGTAAAGTCCAATTGAGAAACGAAAAACTAATAAATGTGACCCAACATATGAATATGGCTGCTGCCCAAATGAAGATTTTCGATAACTTTGTGAACCGCCTTCTCTGGGCTTCGAGCTCGTTTCTCGGCGCTCTGAGGAACTTGGGTTTGAGAAAGCGGCTGAACAGCCAAAATGCAAGCATGCCCATGCTCAAGATGTAAAGTACGAGAAATGGGAAACTTGTGCCTACAGGATTGGTCCATTCAAATGCGGGATGCCATTCATTGACGGTTCGCCATCCTTCGGCATGCTCGCTGACGCTGACCTCGAAAGTATGAGTCAGGTTCGTTAAATGAAAAGGGTTGAATATAAGCATCGCGATAAACGCGACAAAACCAGCAGCTACAGTGTGGTATACACCCTTTAGACCTATGGAAACGAACCTTTTCTTGGAGATGCTGGTTACAAGATTCAGAGCCACAAACGGTACAAGCATTATGAATGCGTAGAGATATCCGCCGTGGACATTACACCAGAAAACGATGACCGGGACTATAAGCCAGATGTACAATATGTTCCGGTAGGTGGTAAGGATAAGTATAAGCATAAAAACAGCCACGAGCAGATTTGAGAAACCGGCGGGACGGATGTCGAAGAAGGAACGACCTATGAACATTGCGAAGCAGGCAAAGGCCGCTGCTAAGGGCGGATGTGCACCTAATATCCTGCCCATATAGTAAACGCAAATGACTGTGATTATGTAAATGGCAAATTTCCAATAGACAAGCGTATTGAACGAAAGAGTGTCGGCGTCTGCAAAAGGTGATTCGTGTGTCAGCCAATAAAAGATGACATGTGTAAGCCAGTTCTGGTTAACCCAGCCGGTAGGATGCCAGTATCTAACAGTCTTTAGGCCGACTTTTTTGGTAATCCATTGGGCCCAGCCAGGCCAGGTTTCTATCTCTTCTTCTGTTGGTCCGGCTTTGTGTGAATTTGCGCTGAAGGGTTCGACGGTGTCTACGCCGTGATTGAGAAAATGTCGGCCACAGGCCATTGCGACCCAGGTATCGCCGGCCCCGACCATATGCGTAGAAGCGTGGCAGGCAAAAATAATCATCGCCAGCCAGCATAAGACCATAAGTGCGCGGTATAAGAATTTCCCTTTATCGGTTTGCATTAGCTCAGCCATCTTTCTACTTTCACCAAACCATCTAATAATTTGTTCAAACAAACAGATAACAACTCGAAGCCGAACATTTAGCTGTTGACACTAAAAACCGCAGGCAAAAGAAGACCCACCAAAATCAAAACCATCCAAACCGCAGAAACAAAGATTCCGACCATGGCGTACTCTTTCCCCACCAACTGTCCTTGACTATTCTCTATCTGCTGAAGCGATTTTACTCCTAACGCAAGCCCTAATATCCACGCCAGACTGCAAGAAAACAATATTATTAGATGGTGGGCTCCTATAGATAAAAAGTCGCTAAGCGATACCATCCACAAAAACCCGATGGAAAAAGGGCCAAGTATCGCAAATACCATAGACGCAACTGCCAATTTTGAGACTTTTACTTCTTGAGGTTGTGAGTCAATGCCTGTCTCATCGACAAGCTGCGTTTCGCCTAGGGTTGCCTCATTTTCCATCTGCTTTTCCCTTTAGTGACACTATCGTCACAGAGCAATAGTAAGACCTTACCCATATATCGTCAATGGCAAGGCCTGACATTGCGTAGTTGCTATAAAATCCGACAAAAAAGACCGTCGGAACAATCGGATGTTCCCCAGCTTTGTACTCCTGAATACGGCTCATTTCGACTTACCACCTGCAATTGGCATAGTTGGTATCCTCAATAAGTGCGTTCTGGTCGCCCAGCAAGCCATATCGCTCCCACATCGTATAGCAAAGCGACGTATCCTTGAGTTGTGATGATAATGTCTGTGAAGGTGTGGATAGGCCGTAGTTTACTGTCAACATTAAGGCCAAAATCAAAATTGCTGCAGCGGCCGTTACTCCAAAATCCCAAAGTCGAGGATGGCGTTCAACAGGAAGCTCTGCCAATGTCTCTGGTCCCCTACGCGGAATTGCCGCCAAAAGTTTTGCTTCAAGCGTTTCGGGAACATCCACATCCGGAAGACGATGCAACTTTGCCTCCAATGACTGCAGCGTCATGTCGTCCGACTTTTTTTCTTTATTCTTAGTCATAGCTATACCCTGCCAGTCAAAAATCCCTTTAATCTTTTCAACGCGTGGCTCGTTTGCCACTTAACCGTCCCTACGGGTACGTCCAACACTTTGGCCATCTGGCGAAAACTAAGGCCCTGAATGTAGTGCAATACAATCACTATATACTCGGGCGAGGCCAGCCTGCGTATCGCCTGGTATAGAAGCCGCGAGTGTTCATCCGCCATAAGTCGGTACAAAGGATTTGAAGTTTCCGGCATATCAGGCTGGGGTCTGCCCAATCCAGATATCGAAGCGATGCGGCGTTCGAGGTTGCGTCTTGCGTCAATGAATTTGTTGTAAGCAATTCTGTGCAGCCACGTTCCTATTGACGCTCGGCCTTTGAAACGGTCGATGTTGGTCCAGGCGGACACAAAAGTTTCCTGCGTCAGGTCTTCAGCAAGGCTTACATCAGCGGTCAAGTATGCCATAAAACGGTAAATTGACTTATAGTTCTGAGATATTACTGCTTCCCAGGCTTCTCGCCGTCCTTTACGGATATCCTTTAGATTCTGTCGTTTCGACCTATGTCGCACTCCTATCTCCGAGCACAGACTATCACCCTCTAACCGGCCACAATAGTTAGACGATACGGCGGATACAGGTGTTGGCAATAAAACAAAAGAAATCTGAAGAAAATACTGTTCCGGCGGGTCGGACAAAACACCGCATCTTCTTGGGTCTCACTGACTGAGCCATTTTTCCAGTCTATCTAAACCCTCGGTAATTTGTTCGAGTGAACAGGCAAAACTCAGCCGGACATTATTGTCACAGCCAAACGGCAGGCCCGGAACGAGGGCGACTCTGGCCTGTTCCAAAAGCGCCTTTGCGAAGTCTATACTGCCGTTGATTCTTACGCCGTTAATTTTTCTGCCGTAATGGCCTGAAACATCAGGAAAACAATAGAAAGCGCCGGTAGGCTCGCAACACTGGAAGCCTTTGATGCTGTTTAGTCGCTGGGCCATATATTTGCCGCGTTTTTCAAATTCGGTCCGCATTTTCTCCACACAATCATCGGCAAGGGGGTCATTTAGCGCGGTAATAGCTGCATGCTGGGCAAAGGTCACAGGATTCGAAGTCATATGAGATTGCAGTCGCGCCATCGCCTTTATGACATCCAGCGGTCCTGCAGTATAGCCGAGGCGCCAGCCGGTCATTGCAAAAGTTTTGCTAAGGCCATTGAGGGTCAAAGTTCTATTGTAAGCATCGTCGCTCAAGGAAGCAAAGCTGACAAATTTGGTGTCACCATAGATAAGCTTTTCATAGATTTCGTCTGAAAGCACTATTACATCCGTTCCTTCAAGGGCCTTCGCAAGTTCGGCCAGTTCCTCGGGCGTATAAGTAAAGCCGCCGGGATTGTTGGGCGAGTTGATTACCAGCATAGCGGTTTTTTTGGTAATGGCCTCTTTTAGTTGGTCTGGCGTGATTTTGTAGCTGTTAGCTTTGTCGGTTTGGACAATCTTTGCGGTTGCGCGGGCGAGTTTTATTGTCTCCGTGTATGTCACCCAGTACGGTGCGCCCAAGATAACCTCGTCATCGGGGTCAAGTACTGCCTGCATTGATTCATAGACGGAGTGCTTACCGCCGATGTTGACAATGATTTGGTCAGGAGTGTATTTGAGGCCGTTTTCTTTTTGCAGCTTTTCGGCGATGGCCTTTCTCAGTTCTATTATGCCAACGGCGGCGGTGTATTTTGTCTGGCCGGCTTTTAGAGCCTCTGTTGCAGCTTCCTTGATATAATCGGGCGTATCGAAGTCGGGCTCGCCTGCACCAAAAGTGACTATGTCCTGGCCCTGGTCTTTTAGTTCTCTGGCTCGTGAGCTGACCGCCAACGTAGCCGAGGGGGGTATGGCCTGGGCTCTTTTGCTGACTTTCATTTTCTCTGTACCTTTCAAATCTACACTTTCTTCGTACGGACAGTAAATATTAGAAACGAAGCCAGACAGCAGGTCAAGACAATTGGCAAATTTGGGCCTCAAGCAGATGCGATTAGAAGCTGTATCGCAGGGCTGCGTAGATATTTGTATCGTTCTGGAACTGACCGAAGAAGGTGTGTCGATAGTCACCGAAGAATATGTTGGCACCAAATTCAACAGCAAGATTATCTCTGACCTTGTAATGTAGATTCGGACGCATATGTACATCCTTATCCGACGGCGAATAGTAGGTGAAAAGCGAGCATCGCAGGTTCTGACCCATCAGAAGCTTCGTCAAACGAACGGTAGTAAGATGCCTGAATTCGTCACGAGCAGGGCCGGTCGTCAGGCTGCGCTTGTACTGGCCGTAATCTAACATCTGCTCAACGTAATACTGCAGGCCCGCGGTGAAGTCCTTTCCAATTTCCTGTGTGTAGCCAATCAGATATCTCAACTCAGAATTATTAATCAGTGGTTTCTGGCCGCCGGTATCATCGGCTGATTCGTAATAGCCGAGTTCAAGATTGCCTATGCCCTTGGCGACATTGCCGCGAATGCTTGCACCATAGACATTCAGGTCGGGAAAGAGTGCCTGACTTCTTGCAGCGTTCTGGCCTGCGGGGCTCTTCCAGTAGCCGCGGTAACCATAAAGAGCAAGCTCGTAATTATTGATATTCTTATACAGTCGGACTGCGAATTCATCGTCGCGGAACCATCGGTTCGGCTTGTTGGTATGGGTTATCGCATCGCGACCAGCCAGTCTGCCAAGATTCGAATTCCAGTACGAAAGACGCTTACCACTTATAAAACGGTCCGGGTCAAACTGCGGCGTGTAAACAATATCGAAATTCACAAGGTCAGTGAACAAGCTGACCTTGACCGCATCGGACGGCGCTTTTAGGTATTCGGTGTCTCTGCCGATAAAGAATGACTGCCAATCTTTGGGGAACAGGTCGTTAATAAAGATAAGGTCGCCGGTGCCCCAGGTCAGGATTTGTCGACCGACTTTCAAATCCATAAAATCAAACGGCATTGTGAACATATGTGCTTCGCGCAGGTCGAAGTCGCCTTGTTCTGTCACCAAGTCACCAAAGACATCTCCCTTGACGTTCAGGTCAGCCCAGCTAAGATTTGAAGATAATTCAACTTGCAAACGGGTCTCCATAATAGACATATCTTTTTGATATTTGTCTTTTCTGGTGCGGTAGCCCGACCTAATTTCGTAGAAGCCGTGGAGCTCTATTGGCGGTAGACTGGAAAGAAGTGAATGTGCTTTGTCTGCGTTCTCGGCCTTAATTGAGGCAGGGAAACAAAAAGGTGCAACAAAGCCGACCAGAATCAAAACAAACTGGGTTTTGTGCCCCGTCATCTCCTTGCCTCTCTCGGCGGTCTGCGAAGGTATCGTTCGGTAAATATATCCTTGAGGTTCATATCATATTTGACATCGCTAAATTCCATCACCGTTTTGCTGCCGGTCTTCAAATCCGAGACTACTGATTTGACAACAGTTGGAAATTTCTGAATCTTCCGGACCTTCCTGGATTCAATTATTCGGCAGAGTTTATTTTTTTTGTCGTAGTACTCCATCTTCATAGGCATAAAGGTTTTGCGGTCTATTGATACATCGTAGTAGCTAAACTCCACTGTTTCGGGCCGCTTCGGGACATTTCTGACCACAAAAAGCTTATCGTTGGCATCTATCAGCTCATGTGTGTCTTCTTCGAGGCTTCGTCCTGAAACGTCTTCGTATAGAAAGTCGGAGCCGACAAAGCTGGTGCGCTTGTCACCGGCGGCAATTCGTTTCACGTTGTCAAGGGCGGGCATATACAGCCATCTATCATCATCCTTTTTGAGGTCGGTGTGTTTGTGAACCATAAAGACCATTTTTCGAACATCAGGCGGCTTTAGAAAGTAGACGTAGTACTTTTGGTCTCCACCGTCTTTGACGTCCTTTCTCAGGATTATAAACTCGCGCTGCTGCTTGCGTCCCTTCTTGTCTGTGATAAGCATCTTCACTTTTGCTTTACCATCCTTGCCCTGGTAATAGGCCATGAAGTTGGCTTTGTTGACAATGGTGTTAACATCGGGGATTTCCTCAGGTACAGCGTTTGCCTCGGCTGGTTTGTTTGGCTCGGTGGCGGCAAGAAGCGGCATCGAAAGGACAAGAATAAATGTTACTATCCACATTAATTTCATCTTACACCTCCGCTTTATCTTTTTGACATTCAGCAGCAGCTTTACATGCCTGTCGGCGCGACATTACTCCGCAAATAAGCGCCATTACCGGTATCGCTATTATACTAATCAAGGTGAGCTTGTTCCAGCCGAGCTTCCAGTACTGATGCAAATTTACCGCCACCAAGACAACTACCGCAAGCGAAATAATCAAACAAAAAACGCAGTTGCAGGTTGAAGCCCTTTTTACCTGTTTGGGCTTAAAGAGCATTTTCTCTGCAAGCTTCATGATAGCGGGCAACTGGATGAGTGTAATCGCCCCGGACAAAGCCATAATCGCGCACAAAAATATACCCACAGTCTTGTAGGGCACTAGAGTAGCTGCCAGCAACGGTAAAAATCCTATGGCGATAATAAGGACATTTCTGCTTATCGCGCGGGCAGGCTCGCCGAACATCACGACGGCGCTGGTTTGCCAAGAGCCGGTTTGCGAGTAACTGGTCCGTGCGCGTTGGAGGAAATGTATCGCAAAGTCAACCGCCATACCGAGGGTCAACGCGCTGAGCACGGCAACTGGCATATCGTAATCCTTACCTACCAACCCAATTATCCCGTAGATGACGGCTATGGTTATGGTAAGGGGAATCATACAAATAATACCCCACAGAGGGGAACGGAAGAGTATCGCCATCATAATAAAAACGATGACGAAGCTGCCCAAAAACGATTGGAGCATACCCCAGACCATTTTTTCCTGCCAGACGACATTAATATATGTAAGCCCTGCCCAATTGTAATTGAGCGGCTCGGGCGGCGGATTATTCTGGTCTTTGAAGAATGCGTCCACGGCTTCTATGACCTTTTTCATATCCTTGTTATCGCCGGTGGTCAGCTGAAGCCAGATATTAGCATGCATGTAATCAATTGTGACGAAGTGCCATAAATCATCCGGAGTATGGCTGCTCTGGAACTGCAGCAGACACTGAGCAACAGCCTGGAAAGAATCGGGAATTTTGTGGCTTTTACGTGTGCCGTCAGTCAGTTCCTGATGAACCTTCTTGACGATATCGGCGACGGAGTTGCTTTTTCCAACAAGACCTGATTCTTCAAGGTATTGCTGCAGGCCTGCGATGTAGCGAAGCACTTCGGGCTGCTTGAAGGTTTTTAGCCGTTCCTTCTCCAACTCGAAAAAGTCCACGATTTCAAACCAAACGTCCTGGGCATCGGGTGCATTAGCGTCCTCGGCTGCGTCTAATTTTTCATTTGCAATCTCGATAAATGCGTCGAGAAATCGCTCTCTGGTTTGGTCTTTCGACGAACGAGCAAGGAGCAATTTTGCCATCTCGTCAACCAAATCGGCCGCCTGCGGGAACTCTTCTTTGAGCATGAAACCTTTTACCGCCCAGCGCTTGCGGACAGCCTCAACATATTCGGGGGTTAGACTTTGTCGTTGGCCGGCTTCGAGGACCAGGTATGCCATATAGGTTCCGCCAAAATGCTTGTTCAGTTCGATGTCAGCTTTGCGTATTGGATGCTTTTTAGAGAACCACTTTACCGGGTTATCGTTTATCTCGATTCGCGTAATGCCATAAATAGCCGCTGCGACAATTATCAGCACAGCTATTAGTATGGGTTTTGCTTTGTTATATGTGAACTGACCTGCTGCCGTGAGAAACTTAATGAGCCAGGTTTGTTTTTCTTCGTGCTTTGATGCCTGGCCGAAGTTCTCAAGGGACTTTTCCCTTATCATCATTATATAGGCCGGCACAAACGTCACGGTGGACACCCAAGCGAACATAATACCTATGGCAACGAAGATACCGAAAACCTGGACTGGTGGAATTGGCGTGAGCGCCAGCGAAGCAAAACCGGCTGCCGAAGTAAGCGAAGTGTAGAGCATCGGCGTGAAAAGATTGCTCATAACCTCACGCGTCGTATTTACTTTTCCTTTTTGCTTTGTGTAAAGGTCGAAGAATTCAGAAAGGATGTGCACTGAGTCCACCACGGCTATGGGCATAAGGAAAATGGGTATCATCGAACTCATTATATGCACTGGGTAACCAAGGCCGATCAAAAGCCCCATTGTTAAAGTCACCGAAACCAGCGCGACTATCATTGGAGATATAATGAGAACCGGCTTGCGGAAAAACAACAGCATAAGAATAAATATCACAGCCATTGCTAATGGTGCTGATATGGCCATTTGCACGAACATTTCATAGCCGAAAGTGTCCTCAGCGACCGGCAATCCCGTAATGTGATATTCCTCGTCACCATCAAACGTGGCGATTTTTTCTTTCAGCTTGCGATACACCTCGTGACTCAAATTCTTGCTCGTGAGTGGCAGGTAGAGACAAATTGCTTTGGCGTTTTCGGAAACAAGGGTCCCTTTGAGAAGCGGGTTTGACATCGCCTTATCTCTGATTTCCAGGGCCTGGGCTTGCGTGGTCGGCGGCTTTTTCATCAGCCATTCGAATTTGACTTCACCTGATCCGCCCTGCCCGATATGGTCAACTGTAGAAGGTGCGAGCAGGTCGACTTCAATCACGCCCACTTCTTTGTCAGGGCTCTCTTCATCCCGCCAACGAAGCTCCGTCACGGCGAATTCAGTCAGTTCAAATATTTTTGCAAGTGAATCAGGGTTAAAAACGCCGTTGGCATTTTTGTTGTTAACAATTCCAACAACCACAATGTCGCTTAAGGTGAATTGTTCTTTTGCTTGATTGTGAAATACCCTGACCGGCTCATCCGCTGAAAGCATATTCTCCGGGTCGGTGTCAACCCGGATAAGCGGTATCAACGCGCCCAGCGCCAATGTGACGGCAATCATTACAGCCGTAACTGATTTGTAGTGCCTGAGAGAATAATTTGTAATTGCTTGTCCGGCGTCCATTTTCCGCAACCGCCCTCATTAACTAACGGACTCTCAGGGAATGTCCCAAACCAAGGCCATTTCCGCTAAAGTAAGATATACTCAACTGTCTCTGCCGTCAAGGCCGATGCCCTGCACGCGAGAGCCCCGTCTGAAGGCCCGATACCCAACTGGACACCAGTATTTTCGCCCTTGATAAATCTAACAATTCGACTATAATTCAAGAACAGCAATATGTGAATTGACTGGGCGCCTGTAGCTCAATTGGATAGAGCGTCGGTCTACGGAACCGAAGGTTAGGGGTTCGAGCCCTCTCAGGCGTGTTAGAAATGCATTTTTTACCCCCACTAATTAGGCCAAATTGCAGCCAAGCAGATAAGCGAGAGGAAGCTGGTTGGGTTCGAAACAAGAGAAGATGCTTTAAATTCGGGTAGGAGGCCGGTATAAAGCCTGCAAACCCCGAAAACAGCGCAAAAAAGCCGCTTTTTCAGCACCACACAGCAACTCCTTGGTCAAAAATAAACCCTTTTTATGGGACTTTTTCGTTGATGTAGCCAGCCAGTTGTGTTATAATAGAGATTAAGGAAAGAGGTGGCTAACTTGCAACCGCGGTCGTACCTTAGCCGTCCTTTCCATTGGCAGGAAAATGGGAAAAAGGAGAACAAATGGCAGGGAGGGAATCGATACATTTCGTGCCCGTGCTGGCGATGCTGGTTCTTCTGGCACCTTCAACGGTATTTGCCTATGCTGTTTTGTGGGACACATCTCATGGGGTCGTCGGCGATGGTGACTACCAGCCGAGCGGATATTACCAAACGCTGGTCCAGCATCTCGGTAATAATGGTTTCACCGTAGATACCACATCTGACGGATTTCTTATTGATGACCCTGCGGACTATGATGTTATCGTCGTCTGTATGGCCAGCGCTTATGATACCGCCTACACTTCAGGTGAGGTTGAGCGCATACTGAGTTTTGTCAACAATGGCGGCGGGCTTCTTATAATGGGAGACCGGCAGGACCGTCCCGGCAAGGACAATGAGCACATCCAGCCTGTGGCAGATGAATTCGGTGTTATATTGGGAATCTCCAATTTGGACCTTCTTCATCTTTATACATCGGGTATGATTGACCACGCTATCTTTGACGGAATTGGCGGAATATATATGTACGCAGCGGGGGAATTGACTGCTTCCAGCCCGACTTTTGCAGGGGCCTGGAAGGAAGGCACCGGAGAGACCATAGCAGCGGTGGCCGAATATGGTCAAGGCAGGGTGGTGGCACTGGGTGATTGTAGTCTGTGGACGGCATCTGATAACTGGGACTATTTCCACGAGGTGGACAACCCGCAATTCAGCGTGAACACCTTCGAATATCTTGCCATACCTGAGCCGGTGACGGTTCTGCTGCTCGGCCTGGGTGGACTTGTACTACTGAGGAAACGCTGAAACCACACTTCAAAGCTTTCGTCACCATCTCCGATACCCCTGGCCTTCGGTCAGGCGATTTTGTGTAATTTCTGCTGCGATTATTGGCAGACTGGGGAAAAATTGCTTGACTTTGTCAACAGAAGGAGTTAGAATAGAATATGAGGAGGGAATACATTTTTCCTCTACCTCAAAGTAGTGGCCCCTGCGGCTTTCGCTTACCGCGAACGCAGGGGTATTTTTTTAGTACCACGGCCCGCTTGACCTCATCGACAGAACCGGTACAATTATTTTGTAATAAGGTATGCATCTCCTGGTCCCTGCTTCATACAACCGCCGGTTGGGAGCGTTTAACCTCCCAAGCAGGGGCTTTATGAAGAATAAGTAGAAAGGAGAAAGGCCATGGACTGGGAAAAAGGAGTGAAAAGATTTGCTTTGGTTTTGGCCGTGTTGATGGGTGTGCTGCACTGCGTTTTATTTATTGCTTATGGCGGAGGCTGGTTAGACAGGTTTTTTAACTTGATAAGATTGAAGCTGGGAAGTACATCGAACGACCTGCTCGCACTATTGATTGTTTTCCTGATTGGGTTCCTGCCTGTCTGGGGTATACCCTCGGCCATCTGCTGGGCAATAAAAGGCTTCAGGGATGATAATACTGCAGCGCCTGCGAGCAATAAAAATGAACAAAATCCAACAGCACAAGGGACAGATATTGAACGCCTTAAGTGGCTTCACAAGGGATTTAGTAAAAAGCAGTAGACGGGGCTTTGAGGATATGCAGAATGTGGTTGCGTGGGATGAGTAAAGATTAAGCGTTTTGGAAGAAAAATAAAAAACTCTTGTCTTTGCAGGCGGCAGATATAAGTACTTGAAAAGGGCTAAAGGCTTGTCGGTAGTCAGAGCAAATTCCCTCGCTACTTTTAACAACAGCCCTACTTAGAATTTATACTTCATACTTAATTTGCAATACGTTATGTCGTCGCGCTTGCAAACCGAATCATCCATCGATATCTGCTGGTAAATTCCCGGAGCGAAGGAGAGATTGTCAGATGTTTTGAATGCCGTTGAGAGGCCGAACGTGGCGTACGACCAATCATGAGCTGCGCTGCCGAGTCCATCTGTATAAGCGACCTCTGAAGAAAAGCGAAGCGCTTGGGGTAGTTGAGGGACATCCAGGTCATAAGACAGGCCAAAACGATGGACCCAGCCGGTGATGTAGTGATACTTATAATTGCTGCCGGCCGGGTATTCGTAATGAGCAATATAGCTGGGGGTGAATCCTTTCGGCATAATGTTAGGCCAGGCGAAGGCAAATATCCATTCATATGTAGTATTAGCTTTATTACGGGCCAACCCGGGGTAATACTCGTATTCAACACTGATATCATAATATGTGGCTAAGGGTTCACCTTTGAAAAGCTGATTCTTGTAATATGGCCTGAAATCAACCCTTTGTTGGTCAACGTATCCGCTCGAGGTGGCATTACGGTGGGTAACATCAAGACCGAAACCTGTGCCATAAAGGTCGACGTCGATGGTCTTAAAAAGTGCACCTTGTTGGCCGTACGCCTCGGCACCTTTACTGAGCCACTTACTCAAATAAGTCAAATCAAAGGTAATACCCAGCCTACGATCCTCGGCCCGCGCGAAGCTCGGCCAAGACAGCAAAACAGCTACAATTAACGAAATACTCTTCTTCATAATCTCATTCCAAAAAGGTTTTTCCGATCTTCTTTAAAAATGCCTGATGAACTATCATCTGACAGAAAATCGCATTAGGGCTGTGAAATTCATCGAAATAATGATAAGAGTCAAGCAAAAAAAGTTTTGCTTGTTTGACATTTCGGCAAGCATCGGTTAGAATTCTGGGTTTTGGCTGTCGTATCCAAACGACTTTAGGACTTTTGATTTTTTTAATTATGCACAAAGGAGACCGAGATGGGACGAGAGAAGAAGGCCATTGATTCCCTAATGACCGAGGAGCGAACATTTGCACCGCCAGCGGAAATTAAGGCTAATGCTTACGTAAACAGCCAAGAGCAGTATCAACAGATGTGGGAGAAATCGCTTAGCGACCCCGATGGCTTCTGGCTGGAACAGGCAAAGAGCCTCACCTGGTTCAAGGAGCCAACCAAAAGTCTCGAATATACGTGGGACACGAAGAATCGCAAAATTGAGCATAGCTGGTTTGCCGATGGTGAGCTAAACGTTGCGTATAACTGCCTCGACCGTCATCTCGGAACGCCGATTGCCAAGAAAACGGCACTGATTTGGCAGGGTGAAGCGGAAGAGGCCGTCAAAAAGCTCACTTATGAAGAGCTTTACAGGCAGGTCTGCAAATTTGCGAACGTCTTAAAATCAAAGGGCATAAAAAAAGGCGACCGAGTGGCGATTTACCTTCCGATGGTTCCGGAGCTTCCGGTAGTTATGCTTGCCTGCGCCCGCATCGGCGCGATTCATTCGGTCATCTTCGGAGGATTTAGCGCAGACGCCATCGAAGGCCGAATTAACGACTCCGACTGCAAGATGCTTATAACTTCCAATGTTTCACTGCGTGCAGGAAAGCATATACCACTGAAGAATATAGCGGACACGGCGTTGGAAAAGACTCCTACGATTGAAAATGTAATAGTCGTCAAAGTCAACGACGACCCCTGCGACATGAAAACGGGTAGAGACGTATGGTATCACGAGGAAACGGCAAAAGTGAGCGACGAATGTGAAGCAGAACGAATGAACGCCGAAGACCCGCTGTTCATTCTTTATACATCCGGCTCGACCGGCAAGCCCAAGGGCGTCGTTCACACTACAGGCGGATACCTAGTATTTGTCGCGTTCACACACAAAACCATTTTTAATGTTCACGATGATGATATTTACTTGTGCACGGCTGATATCGGCTGGGTGACGGGACACAGCTATATTGTCTATGGTCCGCTTGCCAACGGCGCAACATCGTTGATGTTTGAAGGGGTTCCGACATATCCGGATGCGGGGCGATTCTGGCAGATTTGCGACAAATTCGGCGTTACTGTTTTTTACACTGCTCCTACGGCTATTCGTGCTCTGATGCGTCTGGGTGACGAATGGCCTGCAAAGTACAAACTGGATACTCTTAGAATCCTCGGTACCGTTGGTGAGCCGATAAATCCTGAGGCGTGGATTTGGTATTACGAAAAGATTGGCCGGAATCGATGTCCCATAGTTGATACCTGGTGGCAGACGGAGACCGGCGGGATTTTAATCACGCCGCTACCCGGCGCTCATACGCTAAAACCCGGCAGCGCAAACCGGCCCTTCTTTGGCGTTGACCCGGTAGTTCTGCGCGACGACGGGAGCGAATGCAGCGTAAACGAAGGCGGCAAGCTGTGCATACGCAGACCCTGGCCTGGAATGATGCGCACGATGTGGGGAGACCATAAGAGGTTTATCGATACATACTTCACGATGTTTGACAACGTCTATTTCACTGCTGACGGCTGCCGGCTCGACAAAGACGGCGATTACTGGCTGATGGGCAGAATAGACGACGTTGTTAACGTTTCCGGACATCGGATTGGGACTGCTGAGGTGGAAAGCGCCCTTGTCAGTCACGAAAAAGTCGCCGAAGCTGCAGTTGTGCCGACACCACATGAGATAAGGGGCCAGGCTCTTTATGCTTTTGTTACGCTCAAGGAAGGGGTCACCGAGAGTAAGGAGTTGAAAAAGGAACTCGTTTTGCACGTTCGAAAGGAAATCGGCCCTATCGCTGCTCCTGAAGCTATCCAGTTTGCTCCGGCACTTCCAAAGACGCGTTCCGGCAAGATTATGCGGCGAATTCTGCGAAAGATAGCAGAGCAAAGAACGGACGACCTCGGTGACATTACGACACTTGCAGACCCGAATGTGGTTGAGGCCTTAGTTAAGGGTCGGGGGTAAGCTAATCAGCGACCTGAGTTGATACTGCAGTTGACTGCTCGCAAGTTTTGTCCAAACATTTTTCAAAACAAAGGAACCGATATGGAAAAAGTAACATCTGAAAATATCATGTGTCTAAAAGACGCTACCGCCAATCCGGCGCCGCTTGGTTTGATGGGGTTTGGTATGACAACCGTGCTGCTTAATCTCCACAACGCGGGTGTTTATGAATTGGGAACGATGATTTTAGCTATGGGTATATTTTATGGAGGCGTTGCCCAAGTCATAGCAGGCATAATGGAATGGAAAAAGAAAAACACATTTGCAACAACGGCGTTTTGTTCCTATGGGCTTTTCTGGCTTACCTTGGTCGGCTTGGTACTTATGCCAAAGATGGGACTAGGCAAAGCTCCAGAGACTTCTGCGATGGTGGCATACCTGCTCATGTGGGGAGTGTTTACTTCCATTATGTTCATCGGTACGCTGAGACTCAACAGAGCACTACAGTTTATATTTGGCTCATTAGCCCTGTTGTTTTTCTTGTTGGCACTTGGAGACGGCACTGGCAGTTCCGCAATAAAGCACATCGCAGGCTACGAAGGAATCATCTGTGGACTTTCAGCGATATATACAGCTCTGGCCCAAGTATTAAATGAAGTGTATGGTAGAACCGTAGCTCCTTTAGGACCTGTGAAATAGGACTTGAAACCAAGACTTAGGTTTTATCAATGGTCGTAAGAACCCGAGCGTTTTTTGCTCTGGTTTTTTGATTGATAGATTCGAAGAAATCAGAGGCCGTGAAAGGCAAAGATGTCCGCCTTAATTGCCTCTATTGTGGCTTCTATTGCAGGCATTACCGCGTTTTGCTGCTGAGTGCTTACGACAAGCTCTCTATCACGCAGCCCGCCCTGCCAATCGGTGGTTCCGAGCATAACGCCGCCGGCACCGAGACTTGGCTGGGCGTCACTGTCGGCACCGCACAGGACTGTCCAGGCGAGCGCCCAGGCCCTTACGGTATTTTGGATGTTGTACCCCCCGCCGCCGGTCATAAGAATGGGCTTGTTAAAATCCAACAAACAATCAATGACATCAGCATAAACATTGTTAGTTAAATATAGCTGGGCAAGAGGGTCGTCTGCAAGGGCATCAGCTCCCAACTCAAATACAAATACGTCGGGATTAAAGGCTGTAATCAGCGGAGGAGCTATAGCGTTAAAGGCTTTCATATACGCCTGGTCGTAGGTGCCAATCGGAAACGGAACGTTTATGCAATAGCCTTTTCCTTTACCGGTTCCGATTTCGTCTGCGAATCCTGTTCCGGGGAATAGGGTTCTTGGGTCCTGATGAAATGATATGGTCATAATGTCGTCGCGTTCGTAGAATGCGTATGCAACGCCGTCGCCGTGGTGAACGTCCACGTCAAGATATAAAACTTTTTTGCCTGCCTCGGCCAGTGTCAAACAGGCAAGCGCCACGTCATTGATGTAGCAAAAGCCGGAAGCACGTTCCGGGCCTGCGTGATGAAATCCTCCTGATGGGTTAAAAGCAACGTCGGCAGAGCCGGCAAGAATCAGCTTTGCAGCTTTAAGTGTAGCCCCGACAGCAAGAACCGCATAGTCATACAATCCTTCAAAGACGGGACAGTCCGAAGTGCCGATTCCCATTCTGAGCAATTCAGCCGCCGGTGAGAGGCGTTCCGCGAAGTCCCGACGTCCCCGGCTGGCGGCTTTGAGGGCGTCCAAGTACTGATCTGGGTGGAACTTTTTGAGAACAGTCCTTTCAGCCGGCTCAGGCGGTACCTCGCTTCTGCCGTCACCTGAGAGCAGCCCGATAGAATTGAGTATCTCTCGCAGTTTCGTAGCACGGATTGTATTGAAGGGATGCTCCGGCGGATAAGAATACTCTTCCAACTGCTGGGAATAAATAAAAGCTGCTGTTGTCATTCTCAAAGGCCGCTCCTACCCTTCCCGCTCGGTTAAATCGTAAGTTATATGGTACACTTCACCGTCGAATTCGGTGTTTATGTTGTAGCCGGAGTTGTGAAAAATAGCCAGCATTGGTTTATTGCTCGGCAGTACTTCTGCATAGAAGCGTTTTACCCCGCGTTGTTTGGCAATTTGGGTAACATAATCGAGGAGAAAGGTTCCCATTCCTTTTTGCTGCCATTCGTCCTGTACGATGAAGGCCACTTCGGCAGATTGTGTTTTGGGATCGAGAAAATACTGGGCAATCGCGACGATTTCCTCGCCGGAAACTCGTGGAACGACGCCCACAATGGCGAGGTTCTGTTGGTAGTCAACATTTGTCAATTGTTGAACGTCTTTGTGCGGGAATGTCATTGTGTGCGTCATATAGCGAGTCCTTACCGACCGCCCGCTCAGTGAATAAAGCATTTCTGAAAGGGCAGGCTCATCGGTAGGTTTGACGGGCCTGAAGAAAATCTGAGTGCCGTCGTGCAGAGTGTCATAATGTTCGAGTTCTTCAGGATAGGTTACGCGCTCCCACGCCAGTTCGATTTGGTCCTCGTAGATATACTTTTGGGCCTTAGCAGCCTGAATAAGGTGGTTTCGAAATTTTGGATGGGCTATATTAATTAAACTCAACACTCTTTCTCTAATGCTCTTGCCGTGCAGATAGGCAATTCCGTATTCGGTAACCACATAATGAACATCTCCGCGGGTTGTAACAACACCTGCCCCTTCGGTCAGGTGCGGTACAATCCTGCTGACCTCGCCGTTTTTTGCGGTAGAAGGCATCGCGATAATAGCTTTACCCCCCCTGCTTCGCGCAGCGCCGCGAATAAAATCAACCTGACCTCCTATTCCACTATAGAACTGATAGCCCAACGAGTCTGCACAGACCTGGCCGGTCAAGTCAATTTCCAAGCCTACGTTGATAGCAACCATTTTCTCGTGCTGGCTTATGATATATGGGTCGTTAACATACTCAGTCGGATAAAACTCAAAGAATGGATTGTTGTTAATGTAATCGTAAAGACGTCTGGAACCCATACAGAAACTTGCCACGACTTTGCCACGGTTGAGAGACTTTTTTGCACAGGTAACCGCACCGCACTCTATCAGGTCAATAATCCAGTCGCTGAACATCTCCGTATGTATGCCAAGGTGTTTCTTGTGGACAAGGCTTTCTGCAAGCGCCTGAGGAATACGTCCTATACCACACTCGATAGTGCTGCCGTCTTCGACAAGTCTTGCGACATTTTCGCCAATACGACGCAACGTCTCACCAGGTTCGGATACGGGAATCTCGATGATTTCCTCGTCGAACGGTACCAGCGTATCAATAGCGTTGACGTGAATAAAGCTGTCACCGAACGTCCTCGGCATATTATTATTGACCTGTGCCACAACGTACCTGGCATTGGCAGCAGCTGATTTGACAATATCCACCGAGACTCCTAAGCTGCACAGCCCGTTAACATCAGGCGGTGTTATGCTAATCAAGGCAACGTCTATGGGAATCCGGCCTGTCTCGAATTCATGCGGTATCTCGGAGAGAAATATCGGTGTGTAGTCACCGATACCTTTGCCAAGGGCATCGCGAACGTTATCAGCAATGAAGAAGCTATTGGTCTTGAACTTTTCACGGAATTTCTCGTCAGCATAAGGTGCAGCGCCCATCGTCAGTATGTGGACGATATGAGCATCGTAAATGTGGCTGGAATACTCGACCAAAGCCGCGACAAGATGCTGAGGCTGGCCACAACCAGTTCCTATGAATACGCTGTTGCCGGGTTTAATCAAGTTCATCGCTGCTGCTGCAGTGCCGATTTTGTTCTTGTATTTCTCTGTCCAGTTGAATTTGTGCATATCAATCTTTGTTAAACTTTTGTTACACTTATCCTCGCATCAACAGCCACCTGCGGCGTGCCTTCAGGACCAACTACCAAGGGGTTTATATCCATCTCCTGAATTTGGGGAAACTCCGTACCTAATTGTGAGAGTCTTTGCAAGCCCTCGGCTATGGCGTCAATGTCGACTCCGGTTTCGCCTCGCACACCTTCCAACATCTTATACGTCTTTGTGTTTATCAGCATTTGCTTGGCTTCTTCCGCCGTCAGCGGCGCCAAGTAAAAAGACACATCCTTAAGTACTTCGACCATGATTCCGCCCATACCGAACATCATCAAGGGACCAAAATGAGGGTCGCGTTTCATTCCGAGTATGACTTCTTTTCCACCAATGCACATTTCCTGTACGAGGACGCCGAGGATGTTGGCATCAGGAAGCTTCTTGGGTATTCGGTACATCATAAGGTCAAAAGCATCTCTTACTTCCTTAGCGGTATTGAGACCGAGCTGAACTCCGTCGACGTCTGACTTGTGCAGAATATCCGGCGACCAAATCTTCAGTACGACCGGATATCCGAGTTGTTCGGCGATATTGACCGCCTGCTCGGCATTGGCCGCGATAGAGCCTTTTGGTGTGACAAAACCGTATGCTTCAAGTATTTCCTTAGATTCACTTTCGGCAATTTCCCGAACGCCCTGTCGCAGATGTCTTTCAACTATTGCTTCGACTTTTCTGCGGTTGACAGGAAAGAGTTTTACAACCCGTTTTGGCCTGGAACACCATCTGACATAATCAGCCATCATTTTGAATGTGGTAACGGCACTTTCCGGAGAATCATAGTGGGGGATTTTCCCATCTCTCAGGATTTTTATTGCTTCAGCGACCTTGCCAGCCCCAAGGAAACAAGCAAGAATCGGCTTTGCTGTTTTTTGACGTGCTGTCCTTACCACTGCTTCAGCAGTGGCGGCGGATTGCGTCATTGCCTGTGGGGTCAGGAGCACCAAAACTGTATCAACGTTAGGGTCATCAAGAACAACATTGAGCGCAAATTCATAGCGGTCAGCCAGCGCATCTCCCAAAACATCGATGGGATTATACAAATTGGCAGCCGCTGGCAACCTGGCGGCTAATCTCTTCACCGTCTGACCAGATGGTTTTGCAAAGGTAAGACCCTGTCGCTCAATGGCGTCAGCGGCCATAATTCCCGGCCCGCCGGCATTGGTAATCACAGCAACGTTTGTTCCTTTCGGAGGCGGCTGGTAAGCAAAGACCTGAGCATAATCAAACTGCTGCCTGATAGAATCACAGCGGATAATTCCTGCACGTTCAAAGACACATTCGTAGGCGGTTTCGCTGCCAGCCAAGCTCCCGGTGTGTGACGTAGCCGCCTTTGCACCGGCTGACGTCCCCCCTGATTTTATCAGCAATATAGGTTTGTCATGGGAAATTCGTTCCGCCTCTCTTACAAAAACATTGCCTTCGTCAATGCTTTCGAGATAACCGGCAATGACTTTCGTATCCGGGTCATTCCCAAGATCTTTTATTACGTCTAATTCATCTATATCTGCTTTATTACCTATGCTGACAAGCTTACTGAAACCGATGCCATCGGCATTAGCCATATCAAGAATAGCAGTCAGCAGAGCCCCCGATTGAGAAAGATATCCTATTGCTCCCGCCGCGGGGAGGTCGCTGCCGAAACTGGCATTAAACTTGTTTGACGGCACTATTACTCCCAAACAATTCGGGCCGATGACCCTGATGCCGGCTTGTTTTGCAATTTGTACAACTTGCTGCTCAAGGTCTTTGCCCTGGTTACCAACCTCTTTGAAACCAGCGGTGATAATGATAACCGACTTTGCTCCAACCTTTGCGCATTGCTGCATAACCGCCGGGACAATCTTTGCCGGAACGACAACAATCACAAGTTCGGGGATCTGCTCGATAGATTCGAGGTCTGGATAGCACCTCAGCCCTTCTATTGTCTCGGCTTTAGGATTGACCGGAAATATTTTGCCTCTATATCCAGCCTTAATCATATTTGCCAGGATTTCGTACCCCACTTTGCTTTTCTGGCGGGATGCACCAACGATTGCAACAGATTGTGGATTAAAAAAACTCTCAAAAACCATAACGGCCGTCAGTCCTTTCTGAAAACACACCATACCCAGCAATGATGACGTATTCTATCCTATGCGGCGAGCAATTGCAAAGCTTTTGCTATGTATTTAGTGTGTACGAACGACCTTGTTACACATATAATACTCTCGCTATAAAAAGAGTCCGAAAGCTTATCAAGGGTAAAAGAGGGCCAAGGAGCAAGTGTATGAAAGAATCCTTTTCGGAACAGTTACAGCAAATTCCCGGTGTCGGTAAAAGCATTGCCCAATATATGCGGGAGATTGGCATTCACTCTGCCTGTCAGCTCAAAGAACAAGACCCGGACAAGCTTTACGAGAGGCTCTGTGAAAGAAAAGCAAGTCCGGTTGATAGATGCGTGCTATACATATTTCGGTGCGCGGTATACTACGCCTCAAATACCGAGCACAACGCAGAATTACTTAAGTGGTGGAATTGGAAAGATAGAGATTAACGTTGTGTACAAGTTTTTGAGAACAATCTCAGTTTTTGGACCAAAAAACAAGGTTCCGACGTAACTTTTGAACCAAAATCGAAAAAGCAACGTCGTTCTTGAGCTAAAAACAGCATTTTGAAAAACCTGTACACGGCGTTAGAGATTAAGACTTCCAAAGGTGCTCAAAGGCAAGTTTATCCTGACTTATCTCAAGGTTGACAAATATGAGTCTTCATTTTCGTAGGGTCGGTATGTCGGGCTCGATATGCACGGTGATATTGACCGGCTGGGTTATCTGCTCGTGCAGGGCATTTTCCAAACTTTCTGCTATCTCGTGAGCGGCTGCTATATTCAGGTCCGGGTCAACGAGGATGTGCAGGTCGAGAAAGACTTCTCTGCCGACCGTTCGTGTTCTGAGCCTGTGCCACTGGCGTATCGAAGAGTTAGCGTTAACTATACCTTTTATATGCTCAACTGTGTCCTGGTCGACAGCACTTTCTGTCAGCTCGCGTAAGCAATCGCCGATTATCTGAATGGCAACCAAAATTATCATCAGGCCGACCGCGCCTGCGGCCATTTGGTCGCCATAATTGAAACCAAACCACCGAATTGATACAAACCCTATAACAACTGCAACCGAACTAAATGCATCCGAGCGATGGTGCCAGGCGTTTGCATAAAGAGCAGAGCTGTGCGATTTAATGGCAGCTTTTTTGGTTATCTTATAAAGCAACTCCTTGATAATAATTGAAGCTGTCGCAACAAAAAGCACGATAAGACGGGGTCTTATATATCTCTGCGCGGCAATAGCCGCGGCAGCGTGGTAAATCATAGCTGCCCCGACAATTGCCAAAGCCAATCCTATGAAAACGGCTGCGAAGGTTTCAATTCGGCCGTGACCATACGGGTGGCTCTCATCAGGCTGCTTCGAGCCGAAGTGAATACCCAGTAGAACAGCAATATCTGTAACCATATCTGAAATCGAATGAATGCCATCGGCAACGAGGGCTACCGACCCAGCCAAAAGACCAACGGTCACCTTCACAGCAGCAAGAACTATATTAGCAGCAATGCCTAAGTTTGTGACAAATCTTATTTGTCTATTCGCTTCTTCAATCTTGTGATTATGCATTTATTCAATCCAGCATTTCTTTGCGGATATTCACAACCGCATCGATATATCTTTGAGCAGTACGCTGGTTCTTTGCCTCAACTATAACTCTCATTACGGGCTCGGTATTACTGGCCCTCAAGTGCAGCCAGCCATCGTCAAAATCGAATCGGCAGCCGTCGGTGGTGTCGAGCTTTGCATCGGTGAAAACTTTCTTTGCCGAGTTCAGGATTTGCAGCGCCTGCGATTGGTCAGCGGCGAACTTATCCTTTCTCATATAATAGCGGCCGATTTCACTGGCTAACTGGCTTATGGTATTTCCGGTCCTTGGGCCCGAGGTCTCGGCCATTAATTGCAGAACAAGAGCAATACCGACAAGGCTATCGCGAATCGGACTGATTCTCAAATCAATTACTCCGCCGTTGCCTTCTCCGCCAATGATACAATTGTGTTCGAGCATTGCCGCGGCGACATTGGCCTCGCCAACAGGGGTACGAATGACCCGGCCGCCAGCCTTTTCGGCAATATCGTCTATCATCCTTGAGGTTGAAAGATTTGTCGCCGCCGTGCCGTTTTTTTTTCTGAAAATATATTTTGCTGCCAGAGCAAGAGTATATTCTTCGCCGATGTAGGTTCCGGCTTCATCAACAATTGCCACTCTGTCGGCATCAGGGTCTTGTGCAAAGCCAATGTCCGCCTTTTCAGTTTTCACAACTGCGCCAAGGTCTGTAATGTTTTCGGCGATTGGCTCAGGAGCATGTGCGAACAAGCCGGTGGGCTCATCATTTATTGCAATCACTTCGCAACTAAGCTCAGACAGCATTTTTTTAGTAACCGGCCCCCCTGCTCCATTGACACTGTCGAGTACGACCTTGAACTTTCTGGCTGCGATTGCCTCTTTGTCAACTATTGCTAAAACCTTGCCGATATGCGTGACACCGGTCTGCTTATTTGAAGTAACTTTGCCACCATTAGGCGAATCGACAAGAGAAAAGTTCCTATCGACGAAATACCGCTTTATTCGCTCAGCAGCATCGGCAGGGGGAGCGATGGCGTTACCAAGCAGCAATTTTATACCATTGTATTCAGCCGGATTGTGCGAACCGGTAACGACTACCCCGCCGCTGCACCCAAGTTCTTTTACCATAATACCGACGCCAGGTGTGGTTACTATTCCCAGGTCAACTACGTCAATCCCAACATCACACAATCCAGCCGCCACCGCTGACTTCAACATTTCGCCGGTGGGCCGAGAATCTCGTCCGATACAGACCGACACTTTTTCTTTTCTGCCGGCTTGTCCTTGCTTTAGAAATGTACCGAAAGCACGGCCGTAATCGCCGGCAATAGAGGCAGTGAGGTTTTCGCCAACGATGCCCCTCATTCCACTGATGCTGATTATTAGCTGACCACTCATATCGGTTGACCCGCCATCCTGCGACGTATCGCAGAAGGCTGTTTTTATATTTTTCTGGATTTTTCCAGGACTTTCTTGAGCTTAGCGACAACGACATCAACCTGCTTTCGTTTCAGCGTCAAAATATCGCGTAGAGCTTCGCCGATAAAAGGCAGATAGGTTTCGATGTAGCTGCGCTTCGCCAATTCCTGCTGGATGCGTTTTTTTCTTCGCAGATAGATTCCCAGTTTTCTTCCGCATTCCTGAACGGCCAAATGTATCTCTTTGATAATTTCAGGGTAGTGAGCGATAGCTTCTTTGCTTTCTGAAGTGAATGGGACCCAGACGGAAGCGATGTGTACCATCAGGACAACCGGCCCGGTGGGCAAAGCACTTTTGCTTTGACTTAGAGCATAGTTTCGCCAGTTGACATCCAGAACCGACTTGTAAATCGCACAGCCCGACTGCTGATACAACAATGGAACGCGATTGGCGATGCGTATGAGCCGCATTGAGGGTTCCTTATCAGGGTCGCCGTCGCTGCCGTTTTTGGTCCCGTAGGCGAGAGCCGCCTCGATAAGGAACGGATTGCCTCGGTAAACAGATGGGCTGCGGGAGCAAGCCGTATAAAAATCGGCCTTGACTACACGTTTGAGTCCTTCTTGCAACGCTTCAACTCCAACCGGGCCTATGCAATCGGTGGATGGCGCCATAATTCTCGTTTCGTTTATTGCCGCGTGAAGCGCCTCTGCCTGCTTTAGGGTTATCCTGGAAGGCCTAAGTGTGCTGCGAAGCTCTGCCTTTTCGCAAATTTGCCTCGCCACTCGCGGACTGACTCTCGAAAATTCATTCTTCAAGAAAGCAGAGAGCTGCTTGACGGAACTATTGCGAGCCATCTTGTGCAGCAGCCCCAGCTCGACGCCGTAGGGATGAGGTTTAATCTCCCTTGGTGCAAACGGCAGTTCATTACTTCGCCGCGGATATTTATAAGCATTGCCGTCGGGAGCATAGTAATTTATGGTCGCGTGAGGATTAGCCATAGCGGTTTGGGCAATGTATTCGTCAACAGATTGGCGTCCTCTTTGATATTTTCCTTCAAGAGTTATGGTGACACTTGTACCGACGGGCAGGTCGAAGTCACATTCCTCATCTAATACGACTTCAGGTCTGTTTTTCGATGTATCAATCTGAACTCGGTAATGATGTGCGTTCTTTTTCGGGTTTGTTCGCGAGATAATCTGTACCGGCTCCCCTGTAGTTAGCAGGCCGTACATACCGGCCGCAGATATACCAATGCCCTGCTGGCCTCGACTCATCTTTAGGCTGTGAAACTTACTGCCGTACAGTAATCGGGCAAAGATATTTGGAATCTGTTGCTTCACAATTCCGGGGCCATTGTCTTTAACGGTCAATACAAACTTGTTATCTGCAAGCGGTTTTGTGTTGATTGTCAAATCGGGCAGGATATGAGCTTCTTCACAGGCATCAAGCGAGTTATCGACCGCTTCCTTGACCGCGGTTAAAAGGGCCTTGCGGGGATTATCAAAGCCGAGAAGATGCCTGTTTTTGGCGAAAAACTCGCTGATACTTATGGCCCGCTGCCTGGCTGCCATTGATTCCGCCGTTGCAGGCACATCCATTCTGTGTCTGCTTGCACTTTCAACTGTTTTGCCTGCAGCGGAAATCTTCGATTTCTTCTTTCGTTTTGTTCTTCTTGTCGGTTTTGGCTTTGCCCCGGCCTTTTTTGCTTTGGGTTTCTTAGCTTTCGCTGCCTTCACCTTTGCCTTTTTTGCTTTTGCCATATTTTTCAAGCCGTTCTGGCGATGACTTCAGTCAAGGTCACAGATATAAATCTCATTTACAAAATCAAGTTTGCCGAGTTCTTCGATAGCGTCGGCATCCGGCTCCTTGTCGAGACTGACGGCAAGAATAGCTTTTTGCTCGGCAGGTTTCTGCCCAACGCCCATCGTGCAGATATTGATGTTATGCTTGCCGCAGACGGTGCCAACGGAACCGATGACGCCGGGTTTGTCGTCGTTAAAGATAACAAGAACCGCCCCCTGTGGAGTCATTTCTATGTTGAACCCATCGATTTCAATAATTCGCAGCAGCGTTTGGCCGAAGACCGAGCCGGTTACGGTCCGCGTAACCTTATCGGTAACGACTTTCGCGGTGAAACTGGCAGCCACATCCTTGGCTTCTATATTTTTCGTCTCGTCGATACTTACGCCACGCTCTTTGGCCAGGACGGGGACATTAACTATGTTTAAGGGCATATCGAAATGCCGCTGTAGCAGACCGATCGCAAAGTTGAGAGTAACAGGTTCGAACGGCATCTCAGCGATGGAGCCGCGATACTTGACTTCAACCTTCTTTATATGGCCTGGTCCAATCGTGCTGACAAGTGTGCCAATTCGCCGAGCCAGTTCAGCGTACTGACTCAAGATTGGGAGCATAACTCCGGTGACAGATGGGGCATTAATTGCATTTCTGACCGGACCACCCTTGAGGGCATCGGCGAGAATCCGAGCAGCCTCGACTGCAACCTCGATTTGGGCCTCTTTTGTGCTGGCACCTAAATGAGGCGTAACGAGACAGTTATCAAGTTCGGCGAAGCGTGTATTTTCCGGCGGCTCTTTGGAATAGACGTCCAGCGCAGCACCGGCGATACGACGTTCAGCAAGCGCATCGTAGAGCGCATCCTCGTCAATAATTCCACCACGTGCGCAGTTAATCAATCGGACGGTCGGTTTCATCATTTTGATCTGTTTAGAGCCAATCATATTCACCGTCTGCTTATTCCTCGGCACGTGTACGGTAATATAGTCGGCTTCCTTAAAGATTCTTTCAAGGTCATCGGTAAGCTCAATACCGAGTTTTTCAGCGTTAGGAGGCGAGGCAAGCGGGTCATAGCCGAGTATTTTCATATTGAACCCCCCTGCCATTTTTGCCACAGCCGTACCGATTCTGCCCAGGCCTATCACACCGAGGACCTTTCCGTTGAGCTGGTTGCCCATATATTTTTTTCTGTCCCAGGCACCGGACTTTAGGCTGTTACAGGCCGGGACAACATTTCGGCTCATTGAAAGCATTAAAGCTATAGTGTGTTCTGCGGCGCTGAGGGTATTGCCGCCGGGCGTATTCATAACAAGGATTCCCCTTCTGGTCGCTTCAGGAATGTCGATGTTATCTACACCGACGCCAGCTCGGGCAATACCCTTTAGTCTGCCGGGGTCAGCCAAAACTTTCGCGGTAACCTTTGTGCCGCTTCGAACAATCAAGCCATCGTGCTCACCAATAGTTTCAGCAAGCTCATCTTCACTTATTCCGGTTTTGACAACAGCTTCAATGCCATCTGTCGAATTGAGTAGATCAATTCCTTCCTGTGCAAGTTTGTCTGTGATTAGGATTTTGAGCATTGCGAGCCTCCCAAAAGCTTATCTTTTCTTTTTCAGTCCCCCCAGCCAATATCACTCTTATCGTCGAAGATTTTGAATTTATCCTTCGGACAATCATAAAGATACCGCACAATACTATGTGCGCAAGCTTTTACCAGTCTCTTGACAGCAAGTTCTGGGCTGCGCTGCCCGATTTCAAAGCCGACTTTAATAGTTTTGCTCCCTGTGAACTCAGGCCAGATTTTTTTCCCTGTCGCAGCGTCAATAAGAGCAGCCCGTGCCCCCAAAAACCCTTTGTGATAGCCCGTATCGGCTATTTCCTGAAGCTGGAAGTTTTCGACCATTACTAACAAGACCACATCGGCTCCCAAAGCTGCGCCTACTTCAGCAGGTGGAAGCAACGAAAAATCAGGTCGGTTAGAGCGAAAGTCAGATAACCGGCGGTAGGCAACCAGGCTACGTGAACGAATGCCGACCTTTTTCACAAGATCTTTGTTTACTGCCTCGGTCAGGTAAAGGCGAAGATTCACCTCAACACCTACCCAGAGCGTCTGCTCAACGAGTACCAATATCCTACGGTGCTTATGGCCGGCAAGGTCATATTCAGCAGGAACTTTCTTTTCGTGACTGGTGGGGGTACCCACGACCGCCACCGCGCCGCAACCACCATGGCAGATAAGCGAAGTAAGAACAGCAAAAACGCATCCTGCAAAGCGCTTATGTTGTGATTTTGTCAGTTTCAATAGCATCTTCAATAGTGCAGATTGTTACAGCATATATATATATAGATAGGCTAACCGCCGCTGATGGCCCGAGCCAGCGTTACGACCCAGCCGGCAGCAACAACGACTATCAACGCCAGCACTATGTGCCTTACTTTAATTTCGGCAAAAAAACGCCTTACGAACCGAAAATATATTCCAAAAACCGCAACAAGAAAAGCCAAAAATCCCACAGCAACCAGAACACAACAGAGTACCGCAGCGGCCGGCTGAGTATAAAAAGACTCGAAAACTTTACCGCGGACAAAGGCAAACACTGAAGCGGTCATTCCACAAGTTGGGCACGGCAGGCCGTATCTTTGCTTGAAACCACAGGGTTCAGACCACCAACTTATATCTATTCTGTCCGTTGCCGCCAACCAAAACAATCCAAGTAAACCAGCCACTATAAAGAAAACAAGCCCAGCTATGACCCGCTGACGAAATGATGCGCGATAGGCAAATTTAGGTTCATTTAGCTGTTGGCCTGCTTGCATAACTACGTTAGAATATAAGAAAGCACTAACTTTGTCAAGGCAAGATAGCAAAGGGGAATATATGGCGTTAGAACAGAGAGACCTCCGTCGAATACTGGAGACAGCTATTGTGGCAGCTCGTTTGGCTGGGCAGCGAGCGATGGAAGAAATCAACTTTATTAAGGCTTCGGTAAAAAAGGGCAGGGAACTGGTAACCGAGGCGGACACACGATGCCAGCAGATAATCGTTGAGCGTATCAAGGAAATATATCCGGACCATGGTTTTATCGCCGAGGAAGGCAGTGAGGGCAAAATATTCAAGCAGCCGCCGCGAGGAGATGAGCGTCTCTGGTGGGCTATTGACCCGATAGACGGAACGAACAATTTTGCACACCGTATGCCGTTCTTCGCCGTCAGCCTTGCGGCAATGTATGAAGACGAGCCTATTGTAGGTGCGGTTTTCGAGCCGGCCACAGATTCAATGTTCACCGCCATAAAAGGCGGTGAGGCACAGCTGAACAACAGGCGAATAACAGCCAGCGAAGAAACGATGGATAAATTTTCAAGCGTCGGCCTGGACAGCCATTTTGACGATGGAGTGCCCGCTTGGGCTTGCGAAATCATAGAGCGCACGCGGTTTCGCAACTTCGGCACAACGGCACTGCACTTCGCATACGTGGCAAAAGGAAGTCTTGTCGCGAGTATTGTCTCGCATCCAAAGTTGTGGGATATCGCAGCGGGGGCACTAATCGCTGAGACGGCAGGCGCCATTGTCAGTGACCGACAAGGCGGTAAAATCTTTCCTATCGATTTGGACAGCTACGAAGGCGAGGAATTAGACGTACTGACGGCCAATAAGAAAGTGCACGCCGAATTGTTAAAACTTCTGAAATCCTCCTAATCGCATAATTAGCAAATCCCAGTCTATAGGCCGGTTTTCAAGATTTTCTAAGCTTTTTTTCTGGCTCTCACCGGAGATTCTGCTATAATAAAAAGCGAGGCCTTAGCCTCATATTTGGCAGGAAAAAAGGGAGAATATGGCTGTGAAAAGCAAAGGAAATGTCAGCCTGTATCACCATATTAATAAAGCCAAATTACTTGCCTGCTTCCTGACTTTACTTTTTTGCCTTCAGACAGACCTATTTGCGGCGCCTTACAACGGTGATGTCGATGGACTGACACCGTTAATTGAATTCCCAGACGAACCGGCCACTATACCCAAAGCTGCAGACGCAGCGGAGACCAACATCGGTAGTATAAGACTTACCCTGAGCTTTAAGGGCGGCTACAACCTCGCACAAAAGGATGCCTTCGACATCATTCAGATGGAGGAGTTTGCCCTGACAAGCTCTCCCGGCGACCCGATGCTCCCCCATAAATTGCACGATATCCTCCTTCCGCCAGATGCGCTGGAATCGACGGTTGAATTGAACATAGTGTCAGTTAAGACACGTACGCTCGACGGCACGTACAACATCAAGCCGGCAGGTCCCGATGCCGCCTGGGTTGACGGCAAATTGGTACAGATATGGGGAGACGATAAAACAATCGTAGATGGCAGAAACGTTGCTGTATATCAAAGTGATGCCGACTTCCCTAAGAGCTCAGTAAAACTTCTCCCCTATTCACAGATGAGGAAGTGGAAGTTCGTCAGGGTAGATTTCAGTCCGTTCCAATACAACCCCGTATCCAGAAAGCTGACGCTCACAGAGAGTGTCGAGATAGAGTTCAGCTACAAGAAATCGCCGGCTGCGGTGGACATGAGCCTTATGGCCGACACGGCTTGGGACAATATCGCTGCCCGCAGCTTCGTCAATTATGCGGAGGCCGAGGATTGGTACGACCGAGCAATGTCAATAGATGAGCCTTCGCCTTCAGCTAATGACTATGTCATAATCACCACAAATGCTATAGTGGCCAATAGCAATAAACTCAACAACTTCGTAACGCACAAAGAAAACCTGGGGCATAGCGTCCTGGTTGTTACATACGAGGATGACATCCAGTCCCTGACCGGCCAGTCGCCCAACCACAAGGCGGAAAAGATAAGGCAGTGGCTAATTGACAACTATGCCTCGATGAGCATTGAGTACGTCCTGTTGATCGGCGATCCTTGCCCCTACGAGAGCGGGGAGGGGGATATCCCGATGAAGATGTGCTATCCAAGAGGAACATCCGATGACGACGACGACTATGAAAGAGCACCAACGGACTACTTCTATGCCGACCTGACCGGGAACTGGGACTTCGATAGCGACCAATACTACGGAGAATGGGATGATGATTTTGGTCCCGTCGGAGGAGTGGATTTCACCCCGGATGTGTATGTGGGCAGGATTCCCGTTTATGATGCCGACTACGCCGCACTGGACAGCATACTGCAGAAGATTATCGACTATGCGAAGGAGCCCGCAGGTTCGATAGGCTGGCGGGATAGCATGCTGCTGCCCATGGGCTTTCAATCGTCTGGATACGATGGGGCGCAGCTGGCGGAGCAGATGCGGGATGATTACTTAATTTCCGCTGGCTACTCGACCTGGCGGATGTATCAGCAGGGAACAGCTTACGCATCAGACAATTCCATTTATACCAGTGAGGAGGAACTGAGAGGAAGTCCAAGTACACCAAATGTAAAGGACCGTTGGTCAAGTACAAACTACGGGATCGTCTGCTGGTGGGCGCACGGCAGTGCCACCAGCACAAGTGTCGGATATGGCGTAGACGGTGGCCCAGACCACTGGGACGGGAGCCTGATGCGCAGTTCCTATACTTCGTCGCTTGACGACGACCATCCCGCTTTCACCTATCAGTGCTCCTGCACTAACGGGCATCCTGAGACCAGCAACAACCTGCAATACGCTATCCTGGAGCAGGGCGGCATAGCCACTGTAGGCGCGACCAGGGTCTCCTGGTTCAATCCGGGGGTTGGATATGGCGACTTCGATGGCAGCGTGACCAACTCGGGGATAGGCTACGAGTATGTGCACAGACTCGTTCAGAACCTTTGCGCGGGTAACGCTCTATATCAGGCGAAAAGCAGTATGGGCCCTGAAGATGCAGCCGACTTAATGAATTGGTACGATTTCAATCTCTACGGTGACCCTGCAATGAGCCTTACCATGACAGGAGATACGTCTGTTTTGTTTGTTAATGACAATGCGCCCAATGACCCTAATTGGGGCGACCCAAACGGCAGCGACCCGAATGAAGACGGGAGTTTCCTGCACCCGTATGACAGCATCCAGGAGGCACTCGACCATGCCAACAATGATAATATGGTCATAGTTCTCGACGGCACGTACACCGGCATAGGAAATTACAACGTCGACTCAAACGGCTTAGCGATAACAATAAAATCGCAAAACGGGCCGCAAAAATGCGTCATAGATTGCCAAAGCAACGGACGTGCCTTTATATTCCAAAACAGCGAAGGTCTCAACACTGTCCTTGACGGCTTTACAATAACAAACGGCTATTCAAGCACACACGCCGGAGCAGTATACTGCAATAGCAGCAGCCCCACAATACAAAATTGCGTAATGACGGGCAACTATGCCGCATGGTCAGGCGGAGGGATATTATTTGAGAACAACAGCAATGCGATGATCAGCGGGTGCACTATAAGCGGTAATGACTGCGAAGCCAGCGCGGGTGGTATTTGCAGCATCGGAAGCTCTCCCACAATAAAGAATTGCCTCATAGTGGACAACGCAGGCAAGTACAGCGGAGGCGCAAGCTCGCTCTATGGCAGCAATGTGACGTTTGTAAATTGTACAATTGCGGATAACTCTGCCAGTGACTCCATCGGAGCAGGTGGTATACATTGCGTAGAAGGCGATGCTATCGTAACAAATACTATCCTTTGGAATAATCGCTGCCACGACAATAACCAGATAGAACGTCTGCTTGGAGACGAAACCGTGGTAGTTAGCTATAGCGATGTTGAAATGGCGGACAGCAACGCTATATGGGGAGGCGTTGATAGTAACAATATAAACGCCGACCCGTTATTCGCCGACCCAAATAACAACGATTACCATCTCAAATCCGTCGTCGGCAGATGGAATCCTATCCTCTATACGAACGGCGACTTCAATAACGACCGCAACATAGACTTCGAGGACTTGGACATACTGGCCGGATATTGGCTTTGGACCGAACCGGAAATGATCGCCGACCTGACCGCCGACAACCTGGTCAATTTTGCAGACTACGCACTCTTTGCTTCTAACTGGAGGCAAACAGGCGAAACATCCGAGGACTGGTTGGTAGACGGTGTCAACAGTCCCTGTATTGATGCGGGGGACCCAGGCTTTGATTATTCGCTCGAACCTGCTCCAAACGGCGGCAGAATCAATATGGGCGCGTTCGGCAATACAGAATTTGCCAGCAAGTCACCATAAACTGAGACGTATCATCCATACCGGCAAGCCCGAACAATATGAGATATGATAGGAAAGCGGGGCGCGAATCATCGCGGGTCGGGAACAGGATGCAAAGCCCTAATTCTAACCCTGCCGGTCACACGTCCTGACGCGTCGGGGTATACATCGCTTCTGTCAAGGATAGCCATGACTCTTTTCTGTGGGCCATCAGGGCCGATGCGAACCAGGATATAAGCGGTAAAGACATCACTTCGCACAGTAACAAGGTTGCTGATGCGTGCAAAGAGCAAATCCCGCTCCTCCAAATCGTCGGCTGCCCCATCGGCCGGCGTTAAATCCGGAAATCCGACCTGGTCTCCAACATAAGGACCGTCAGCGCGCGCATAGTGGTAAATACTGAAATAAGGGCCACTGAACATTGGCGCGATGTCATTAACATCACTTAACTGCCCGATACTTCGAAAAGGTCCCTGCGGAGTGTGACGATAGTAGGCTATTGCCTGAGCAATTTGAGGTGTCATCCAAGGCAATTGCTCTATCACATACCACGGTGCGGTGTTGATATTTATCCTGCCGGGAATCTTAAGCTCATCGCCTGGCCCGGGATAGCCATCGCCGTCGAAATCAGATTCATCTATGATTTCGACCCCACTGGAGTTTACGTCGCCGTCATTGTTAATCCCATCGGCACTTGGGTCAAAAACGGTCAGATAATTGAATATCCGCTGATAGTTAGGGTTAGCCAAATCGATGCGGACAGTCGCCTCGGTATCCAAAGCTCGTATAAGATTGGCATCTACGACGAAGACTTTACCTATATCGCCGATACAGACAAAATCAACATTACTCGGATGGGCCTGAATCATGATATCGGGGCTGGTTGTATCTTTGAAAGTATTAGCGTAGCCGAGAATCGAAGAAGTGACGTCGGTTAGGGCTTCATCCCACAGGCGCCTTATGCACTTGTGCAACGTGGTATCCCTCTGAAAACTGCGTGCCTGCCCTGTTGGCGAGAACAATTGTTGAGACGCGGCAGTTATCTGCACGGAGTCGACAGTGATGTAATCGCCCGTACCAGGCACCAAACGTTTAAGTTTTATGACGCTATCGACATCAAAAATCGTGTCGCCGGCAGACCAGCCCGCGGTCACATTCTGGGCGGTCATAGAGTAGCCAGACCCGGACACGGCCGTCATAAAACTCCATACCTGGCCCGAACCAATCACGCTACCAGCATCCACCGGGTCGATCCGCCAATAGTAAGAAGTTTTATTTGGATCCAGAGGCGCCGCAGGAGCATACTTTGCGTCAGACCAGCGGCCCATATAGACGTTGTTTGGATCAACCGTAGTATTGGCATCCCTTACAGCATCGCTGTAGATTCCCAAATAGACGTCGTAAGAATCAGCCCCGGCGACCACCGGCCAGCGAAGGACTATGTTCGGGTTGACCCACTCTGTCCCGTTTGGGGGCACAGGACTATTCGGTCCACCAAAGCCCGCGGACAATGGCACATTGGCATCCTCCCATCTTATTACGTGAAACTGTCTTGTGCCGGACCAAACAACAGGAACATCGGCATCGTCGGCATCAGAGACGCGACTGTTGTCAATTATGAGCCGCCAGTCGGTGGGGTCACTATCCTGCTCGTAAGGCCTATGAAGTTCGACTGCGTAAGACTTCCCGCCGATACCAAGGTCCTCCTTGTATACCAGCTCAGATATATAGACACAGGGTCGCTCGAAGCCGTAATAGGTCACCCCGTCCACATCATCAACCGCCGTCACAATCTCATCGGCATCACGAAAGTCAATCAGGTTAGCCGCTATTTGGGCAGCCGCTGCGCTAGCATTAGTAAAGTCGGGGTAAGCATCAAGAAGCGCTGCTGTTACTCTGTTACGCAAGACATACTTATCAGCCGTATTAACATTTACCATAGTGCCGCCGTCAGGCGCAATAATCCGGTCCGTATTATAGATGGTTGCAATGTGCCGATACGCGTAGTTCGGGTCTAAGCTTGTTCCACCGTAAGCAGTAATAAACCACTCGTCCAGCTCTCCACCTTCAACAGGCCTCCTAAAATTACGAATGGTTCTAAATCCCCAGCTTCTATTATCAGCCAAACCCAACACTTCCAACCTTGAATCTATATCATCCTGATTCACCAGGAACCTGTAACGCAGCTCAAGCTCGTCGGAAATATCGAAAGGCGTATACGGTCCATTTGGCTCGCCGTATCGCCAGACGACGTTTCTCTCATAAGCAGCCAAATCTCCTGGCATAACACCACCGGCACCGTAATTTGCCCTTGCTTCGAGCAGGTCGCTTTCATGGCCCACCGTAGGATCGGGCTCGCCCGGCTGACTGGCCAGTGCCATAAGGTTTATCTGCATCAGGCTTGAGCCATCAATTCTGTCGGGCAGCAATGGGACTTCGGTGGGGTCAAATTTGTACGCTGTGTTGACGTTTAACATTGCACCGTTGTCAATGACCCTGATGGCTGCGTAAATGGGCCAGCCTTTGCTGGAGGTTATATCAGACAATTCTACCCACTTAGAGTCAACCACGCCATCTCCATCGGCATCTGCGTCGAGGGATGTTAAAGGGGCAAAGGGCTGGTGACCGAACAAGTCATAAAGGTCAGTTACATGCAACCATTTATCACTCTCAAACGGCTCAAGACTTGCAAGCCACGCGTTTTTGTCGTCGGGATAGTCATAGTATTCCTGCAATACCCCGTTGGCGTCAACCCGCGGCACATCCAGCGCCAACTGCTCGGCTATCTGTGCGACAACCGTGTCGACGGCCAAATCGAGCTCCCTGGTTTGTGATATCGCCGATGTCGCTATCTTGTTGACGCGAGAAGCCATAAGAAATAAAACGCCGATGATAGCAAGCAGGCTGGTCAAAACCACGGCCAAAATAAGGGCCGAGCCAGCTGAAAACGCGGGTCTAACAACTTTTTTCTTGCTGACTTTCATTTTTTGCCATCTATGAACTACTAACTATGAACAATGAACTAATCTCCCAAATAAACAATATGCGTAAACGTTCTGCCCTCTGTTATAATGCCTCTCGAATCGTATAACGTAAAAGTAAACTTCAACGCCCGCCCAAGCCCCGGAATCTCATCAAAACGCTCCTGATTCAACAGTTCCGTGTAACGGTTGTTCAGAAAACTCCCACCAAGAATTACCCCGCCGTAATGCGGGTTATACAGCACTCCTGGAACCTGCTGAGCATCGAGTTTTGTAGGATCTACAGTGTCCAGCAAGAAATCCGTATCCGCCAAATTCCCGTTCCGGTCCGGGTCAACTTCCGGCACCCATCGCTGCTCCGGGTCATACCAGCCCTGAACCTTGAATTCACCCACTCCCTCACACCAAAGGTTATGAATCGAATTAGAATCATAGGGAGCTACTTTCGCACCGATGGCATAGCGGGGATCCATCGTATCATCAATTATGACGTCAGTAATAGCAGAAAGCGCAATTTTCTTGTCCGTTTCCCAGGGTATACACTTCCACTGGTTCATAGATATCCTATCGTACTCATATAAGTTGTTCCATTTGTCCAGTTCTTGAAAATTAAGATTATTAGGGTCCTGAAACTCGCGAGGAAGCTCGGAATCAGCCGTCAATATATGCTGAGTTCTTGCAAGCACCCGCCTTTGCGGCGGCTGCTGAGAAGCCTTCATGTCGGTGACAGGTTCTTTTGCAAGCATGTAAGAAATTCTCGCAACATTACCGCGAACGAGTGCGTCAGTCCCGTAAGATTGAAAATCACCAACTGCAAAGAACATTATCCGGTCGAACCGAACATGCCCGTCACCGTCATAATCATAATCACCACCTGCCGGGACCGCCGACCACGCTACGAAAATCTCGCCATCCTTGCGAAAACCTTCGAAGTCTCTGTCAAGCTGGTCGGTGATGGCACGCAGCTTCTGCATAATCTCGGCGTTTGCGAGCGCGGCGCGATGGGAGCCTGCGCTGACGTTGAAAATCACGCCTGCAAAACCCGACATCATCGCCAGAATCGCAATAGCAACAACAAGCTCAATTAGAGTAAACGCCTTTTTCATTTTTAGGACGCCTAAAACCTGATTACCTTCTGATATACCGCTATGCAGGGATACCTGCCGCCACCGTCCGGCGGCGGAACCACCCAAACCGCGTCTGTCGCCGCTCCTATCCAATCTCTATCAAGCACAATCGTATCATCCTCCGACGGCCGCCGCTCTAATACACGATAAAGCTGGCCTGTCTGGTCACGCGCTATCGTATAGCCGTCGTTGATAAATGTTTTCATAGTGTCATCTATCCTAAGCACGTCCCCGCCGACAAGCTCAACCACACCAACTTTTACCGGCATGGGATAGGAAACTTGCCCGCCGATCGGAGCAGCGGGGTCCGGATATGTTGTGCTGGCACTTATCTTTCTGCTGACAAAAACTGTCACCTGCACAAGCCGGGTATCTCCAAGTCGCCTGCAGAGGGCCGACCACCAATACCTTCTTTGCAGGACATCGACAGTAAAGTCGGAAGGATATGCAAATTCATCGGGATTAATCGCTACAACATCATTAAAATCGACACAGCCAGCAACCGGCGGCTGCGCCAACCAATTCTGGTAACCCGGATCACTCTCGCCACACAGCCTGATTTTCGCAAAGGCCTCGTCTGCCACTACCGCCGCGATGGTCTGCTCGGTGGCTTGTGTAGAGAAATAAATAGCTACGGGGAACACGCCGGCCACGAATATCATCCCGATAGAGAGCGTACCCAGGGCCAGCAGGACCTCTGTAAGCGAAAAACCAAAATTGTTCCGATTCTTTCTCATTGACTTATCAATCCGCCGAAATCATCGTCCCCGTATAGGGATTTATGTAAATTGGAACCAATCTCACCAAACAATCTGAGTATCCCCGGCTTTTTTCGTAAGCCTGCCTGAATTCCTTTCTGTCATAGATGATAAAGCTATTCCGGGCCGGCTCCGGGCCCAAGCCAAGGTCAGGATAAGAACTCCAAAAAGCACCAAAATAATCATCCTGATAAAACATCCCAACTTCGCTATCTACCTGAACTTTCTTATTAAAAACGCCATCGCTACTTATGTTAGTATCGACCGCACTGTCCACATACCCATCTCTATTTCTCACTCGCACATCGTGTATGATCATCTTGCCGGAAGGCGAGAAAATTATGGAAAAGGTTGTCAAGTCGTTAAGCTCCGCAAGCCCACTGGGTTCCCAGAATGGGTCAATTATGTTCTCTCGGATGAGAGTAGAATCCATCACACCTATTGCATCAGGTAACTTGATGGGCTTTAGGCCCTCAACCGCTCGAAAACCATTGGCTAAATCTGTACCGTAGGGCGGCGGATCAGGATCGTGGACAATAAACACCATATATTGAGAGGCTTTGAGCTGCTCCGGGTCGTCAGGGTTGTATGCCTTTTGGAATCTTATACCGGCGTAGCGTTGTTCTTTGGCGGCGACGGCGCGGGCCGAGGCCAATCCTGCGCTTATCAAGCCTCTGACGCTTCCGCCTGACTCGAACGAGCCGTAAAACGTACGCACTGCCGGCAGGCCGAAGCCGACAAGCAGCGCCACAACCGCGGCAACAACCGTCATCTCCATCAGCGTAACACCGGATTGTCTGGTTTTTGGCAACATCTTACATTTGTCCCTTTACTTTTCCCCGCTGGTAATATCATCTGGGGTGTTGAAAATCCCATCCGGCCCAGCCGATACAAGCTGTGGATAACTATTAATGAGCCGGTCGTATCTGTAGTCCAACACACTTCGCCAGGGGTCATATATCTCCACGATATCGTTGGTAGTTCTATCCTGTATTGACGAATCGCTGATTCGCTCTAATATCTTCCGAGAGCTTGCTATTCTATTGAGTTCCCGATAAAGGAATTCCGAACGTTCGATACGGGTCGCAACGCCCTCGTCCTGCTGCTCGGGAAAACCACCTGTCTGTTCGCGATATTCCTCCAATGCGCTCTCCAGCACGGCAAAGGTGCCTTCGAGCTCTCTCCCCCTGGATTGATTATCAATATGGGTGGCCATACCGATTACCAGCGAGGCCAAAAGCGTGATTATCGCCAGAACAATCAGCATCTCCACAAGCGTCACGCCGGCTTCGGTTCGCCCCCCACGCCCCATCGCTCCCGTCTCGTATACGATATGTCGTATATCGGACTTCATCGTTTATATCTCGCAAAAAGCCGAACATCAAAAACCCGCATCTCATCACCTGCAAACTGTCCTCCGTCAACTACCAACTAATCTCCAAAATTAGTAATGTCGTCAGCCGTCCCATACTCGCCATCAACACCTGCTGAAATCAATATGTAAGAATCCGGCCTGTGAGGCCACGGTATCGCAACTTTCGGGTCCCAGAGCTTGTATTCCGGGCTAATTAAATACGCGCCATCACCACTAACAAGTCGATGGTCCCTGCCACGTGACCCATCGGGCGTCAAAACCCCCAGCCTAAGAAGGGTTAGATTATCATACGCGCTGTAAATGCACGCTTCCCAAGCACCACTATCTTGAAAAGTCCTGCTGGAGACGTTCGCACGGTAGTAAAGAATTGGCGTCCCCGCCGTGACGGTCCTGCCGTTAGCCAAAGTTAATTTCCTTACGCCAAACACATCACAAATTACAAATGTATGATGGTTCAATTCGCTTGTGCCCCAGCTTGTGTCAAGAAACAATCCGTCATGTCCACCGACACCGGATACCACCCCGAGTTGAAACGCGTTGGCGGTTCCAAGCTCCAGATACGGCCCTCTTCTTTGTCTCAAATTATCTTCTGTCGGCGCGTATACGCCGTCAGCAAGATTCCACTGAGAATTTGGATGAAATCCCATCAAGTCTCTACCCAGTAGGGCTTCGGCGAGCTTTTGGGCTCCGCCGTAATCGAACGGCATGCGAAAAACTGACTCCGGATATTCGCCGTATTCGTCCCTAAAAGCCGTCAGGGCCAGGTCCATAGTCATAAGCTGCGCCCTTTGCTTTGTCTCTCGTGCAAATCTGCGCACAGTGGCCATCGACGGCACCAGCAGACCTACCAGCATTGTGATTATCGCCAGAACCGTCAGCAATTCCACAAGCGTAAATCCTGTTCTCTTACGCTTCATAGCTGTCACCTTCCATAAATCCGTCACTATAACCAACAGGTTTCTGCGTCCTCGCAGATACTTTACTTTCTAAAATTAAATATATCGTCATCGGTGCCATACTTGCCGTCATGCCCTGCCGAAAACAGAATATAAGAATCGGCCCGACAAGGCCTGTCGACCGTTTGACCTGAACTCTCCCAGATTTCATCATTTCTTATTTGTTCACTAAATTTTAGCGGATTCAACGGGTGAAACTCGCCCAGTTTCCACGGCAGGTCAAGAGCAACTATGGGTGAATTGTCGGCGTAATCATAAATATCACCCGAACTTAATGTATTTGCCTTGTAGTAAAGTATCGGCATACCAACTGGTTTGTCCGTGATAAGGTGGTCTACGTTTGAATACATGTCACACAAAACGCGTTGCTCACCAACAGGAATAGCTATAAGAGTCTGCCACAGATCTTTCAGCCTATAAGCATTGGCCTTTTCAACGGGCAGATACTGCCTTCGGGCGCTCGAATTCGGGTCACCAGTTCCGGTAGGGTCATAGCCCAACAAATCCCTGCCTACCATAGCATCCGCAAGCTGCACCGCACCGCTGCAGTGGTCCATATCAGGCTTTGAAGACGGATAGTTGTCCCACTCGGCATTGAAAGTCTCAAGGCCCAGGCCAATCGCGTAGAACTGATTTCTCTGTGCCACATCCTTGGCGTACCGCCGCAGCTGGTTTAGGCCCGGCACAAGCAGGCCTATCAGGATTATGATCACGCTCATAACGGTCATCAGTTCGATAATCGTAAACCCCGTTAGAAAGCTCCAATGGGACCCTAAGCCGCCCCCTCGCTTCTTTACCACACCCAAAGGATGGGGCTTTTTTTCTAACGGGGTAAATGCCGTCCTTTTGTCGGATTGTTTGACTGTCGGCCTCACTTTATTCTCCTTATATTACCCACAATAAACGCCTGATTTATTAGGTTCCTACCTATCACACGGAACTTAAGGTCGATATCATTTTCACCATTGGCAAAAATACCGCCAGCACGATAAGCAATACGATAACGCCGAGCACGATAATCATAATCGGCTCAAGCATCGACATTAGCGAAGCAACCAGCACATCAACCTGTTCGTCGTAGTTGTCGGCCACTTTCAAAAGCATCTTGTCCAGGTCGCCTGTTTCTTCACCTACCGAGACCATATTGGAGACAATCAGGTCGACGGTTTTCGACTGCCGCAACGGATTGGCAAAGGTATCGCCCTGCCTGATGGAATCGTGAACGTTGCCGAGCATATTGGCATAGACCTCGTTCCCCGCCGTCTCACGCGTAACGTTAAGGGCATCCAGTATCGGCACGCCGGCGCCAATCAACGTTCCCAGCGTCCTTGTCCACCGCGTAACGGCTATCTTGCCGCTGAGCTGGCCAATCACCGGCAGTTTTAACTTGACCGTATCCACAATCAGTCGCCCGACGCGAAACCGCTTCATAATTTTGATGAGAAAAATCAGCCCAAACGGCACGCCCAACAGAATTAGCCAGCCGTAGTGATACGCTACCCAGTTGCTTACTCCGAGCACAATTTGCGTCACCTTCGGCAGCGCTTCACCCTCCGACATATCCGTCAGCACCTCGGTAAATTTCGGTATCACGTATTTCATCAACAACAAAAGGATGGTAAATGCCGCGGTCAAAACCAGCACGGGATAGACCATCGCGCTTCTGACACGAGCTTTAAGCTTCTGCCTTTTCTCCATAAAGTCCGCCACACGTGCCAGGATCAAGTCGAGCACACCACCGGCTTCACCGGCTGCCACCATATTGACAAATAGACGGTCAAAAGCGCGCGGGGACCTTGCCATTGCCTCCGACAGCGTTGAACCACCTTCGATGTCGTCAGCCACATAACCAATAACCCTCTTGAACGTTCCTGACTTTTCCTGCTGCTCAAGAATCCTCAGCGAGCGCAGAATCGGCAGACCTGCGTCCTGTAGCGTCGAAAGCTGTCTTGCAAACTGCGTTACGGCTTTGATTCTGACCCCTCCGCCCGCACCACGCCTTCTTTTAGCTCTCGCCAAACCCCTGGTGTCCGTTTTCTTCTCAGCACCACGCTCACGTACCTTCGTGGGAAAATAGCCCATATTACGTATCTTGCTTATCGCTTCCTTCTCGCTGAGGGCTTCTATTCTGTCCTTTACCTCGACGCCTTGTGAGTCCAGCGCTATATACTGATAAAGCGGCATTCTAAGCACCTCCTCTGGATTGATAGTTCGTCAATTCCATTCCTTTAAGCCTCCGAAATTGTCTCTTTGACTACTTCATCTACGGTCGTAATGCCATCATAGATGGCAGCCAAACCATTATCACGCAGCAGCCTCATACCGCCTTTTTGGGCTGCCGCCCGCAAAACGCCTGTCGAAGCCTGATTCATAATCAGGTCACGTACCTCATCACTGAACATCATAATCTCAAATATAGCTATTCGCCCTCTATAGCCGGTATTATTACACTCATCACAGCCTCGGCCATAATAGAACTTCTTGCCCCTGGTGTCCCACGGAGTAAGTCCCAACTCCATTAGCTGTGCCTCAGTCGGTTCAAATTCCGTTTTGCAATGCCCACATATCCTTCTCACCAATCGCTGCGCAACAACACCTTCAAGCGTGGCCGTAACAAGAAATGGCTCGATCCCCAAATCCAAAAGTCGGGCTATTGAGCTCGGCGCATCATTCGTGTGCAATGTAGTAAATACAAGATGCCCTGTCAGAGACGCCTGTGCCGCAATCTCTGCTGTCTCAAGGTCACGAATTTCACCAACCAGTATAATATCGGGGTCCTGACGGAGTATATGCCGCAGACACCTCGCAAATGTCAGCCCAATGTCCGGCTTCATCTGAACCTGAACAAGACCGTCAATATCATACTCTACCGGATCCTCGGTGGTGATCAGTTTCGTCTCAACACTGTTAAGTTGCTTCAACGCTGCGTAAAGAGTCGTTGTTTTCCCACACCCGGTAGGACCTGTAACAATCACAATCCCGTTGGGTTTGTGAATGAGCAGATTGACTATCTTGCGATCTTCTTCCCTCAAACCCAGTTTTGCCAAATCCAAGCTGATTTGACTCCTGTCCAGAACACGCAATACGACACTTTCTCCGAACATTGTGGGCAGAACACTAACACGCAAATCAACAGGCTTGCCTTGAACAGTCAGCGAGATTCGGCCATCTTGCGGTAGTCGCCTCTCCGCAATATCCAGGTTTGCCATAACTTTTATGCGCGAACTAAGTGCCGCAGCGATGTGTTTTGGCGGGGGAATCATTTCATAAAGTATACCATCGATTCGGTAACGCATCTTGTACTCATGTTCGAACGGCTCAAAATGAATATCAGACGCTTTATCCCGAATCGCTTGCAGCAAAACAAGATTCAGCAGTTTCTTGATAGGATTCGACTCGGAAAGCTCTTTTAATTCATCCAAGTCAATACTCTGGTTTCTGCCCTCGAACTCTGCAAGGAAGCTGTCCCCCTGTATTTCGGTTATGAGCTCATTGATGTTCTCTTCTTCGGTCCCGTAGTACCTTGTCAAGGCACTCTCCAGCGCCTCAGGGTCCGTTATCTTCGCCGTAACCTTAAAACCCATCAGTGTGCTCAAGTCGTCCGTCGCCCTGAAATTGTCGGGATTGTCAACTGCAACGCTCAATTCGTTTTCCGCCTCACGGTACCCGATCGGCACGATGCGATACGTCTTGGCCATTTGCGCCGGTATCTTTTCAACCATATCCGAAGGAATATCTATATCGTTCAGGTCTACGTACTCCATTCCCCGCTGCGCTGCCAGCGCGATTTGAAGCTGCTTCTCATCCACCAGTCCAAGCTCAAGAAATATCTGGCCTATCTGCAGCGAACCCAAAGTAGCATCATCGACATTCACCCTCCGTACAGCCGCCCGACGCTGTTTCTGCATCTTCAAGCACTCATGAACCTTCTCCCTGGTCAGAATACCCATCTTTATGAGCACCCTGCCGAGGGTTCTACCCCGCAACTGCTCAACCGGCGGAAGATTCTTTGGCACACTCATTCTTTCCATCTCGGTCTCACCTCACAATCAACCCATCTCGACTTCATTATACAACATTAAGACCTTTGAAGCAAACAAATTAGAACTTGGACACTTAGTTTGTAAGACTCGGTCAAGGCTGTCTCACCTCCCGCCTACCAGCTTCACGCCCACGCAACATAATCGCCTAAGTCCTTTATTCAAAAACTCTTATAGGAGCGGTCTACGAAGAACTGGCATGCGAAGCAACATAAATCCTGCCTGCCCAGTAGCGGAAAGCTGCCTGAACAACAGCTCTTACAACCAGCGACCTCCACGATTATTCGCTCAACCGCCCAAAACGAAACAGTTTATCCATTCCCTTTGCTCGCTCGCCCGGTAGAAAGCACGCTATAACTTCCTCTACCGCACAGAGAAAACGGACAACACGAGTTTCGCGCTCGTACCAGCACAGTCGCACGCTCAAAGACGCTGGAAAATCTGCCGCTATTCCGATTGCACACCAGCTACGTCCGGAGTACTGGGCCTACGTCCTTCTTCATCTCCTCTGCGCGTTGTCTTGCCCTCAGGCCCTTCAGTTTTGCCATAGCCTTATCTTGCAGGGCACCGGGCTGCCGGGCTTTGTCCAGCATCTCCTCTAACGTAATCTTCCCCTTATCGTAAAACTGCCAAAGATGGTCATCAAGAAGCTGCATCCCCAACTTTCTGCCTGTTTGTATACTCGAATCGATTCGATAACTCTTGTTTTCACGGATAAGATTGGAAATCGCCGGGGTCACAACCATAAACTCATAAGCCGCCATCCTTCCTTTACCCGTAGCTAACGGACAAAGGATCTGACTGAGCACTGCCATCAGGTTGATGCTCAATTGGGTGCGGATCTGTTCCTGCTGGTTTACAGGAAAGATATCGATAATCCTGGTAATCGTTCCTGCAGCGCTTGTTGTATGTAATGTACTAAAGACAAGGTGCCCGGTTTCAGCAGCTCTGATTGCGGCCTCGATAGTCTCCAAGTCTCGCAACTCACCCACCAAAATCACATCGGGGTCCTGCCTCAAAACTCGCCTTAGCGCCTCGGCAAAACTGGGAACATCTATCCCGACCTCTCGCTGGTTAATAATAGATTTTTTATGATTATGGTAGTACTCTATCGGGTCCTCAACGGTTACTATATGTCGGTCAAAGCTTTGGTTAATATAATCTATCATAGTCGCCAAGGTGGTAGTTTTACCACTTCCCGTCGGACCGGTAACTAAAAACATACCTCTGGGTCTTCGGCACAAGGCAGCACAAATCTTTGGCAAACCGATTTCCTCAAAAGTAAGAATTTTCGACGGTATAAGACGCAAGACCACCGTGATGTTGCCTTTCTGTCGGAAAATAGCCACGCGAAACCTCGCTTTATCGCCGAATGCAAAGCCAAAGTCGGTTCCACCTTCCTCCTGCAGCTCCTGCTGATTCCGCTCGGGAGTTATGCTCTTCATCAGAGCAACCGTATCATTCGGTTCCAGAACCTTGGTCTCCAGAGACCTTAGCCTGCCGTCTATGCGCAGTACCGGCGGTCGACCAACCACAAGATGTATATCTGATGCATCTTGCGAGAAGCAGGCTTGCAATAACCTGTCCATATTAACTGTTGCCATTAGAAAATCCTCAACTACTTTTTTGGTTTAGCCTACTGCGAGTTCCTCAGCCTGTGACATTCGGGCAACTTCTCTCGGTGTAGTTATCCCTCTGAATATCTTAATCTTACCATCATCCATAAGCGTTCTCATTCCGCTTGCCTGAGCCCCTTTTCTCAATTCGGAGGTAGGTGCCTTTGTAAAGGCCAGTTCTCTAAGTTCGTTGTTCAGTTCAACCAACTCAAATATCCCGATTCGACCTTTGAAACCGGTATCCTGGCATTTGCTGCACCCGGTTCCCTTGTAGATTGGATGTTTCTTAATGTCTTCAGGCGAGATGTTAAGCAGGTGCAAGCAATGTGGGTCCGGGTTCTTATCAACGACTTTGCAGTTCTCACAAATGACCCTTACCAGTCTTTGGGCCATGATGGCCTGCACCGAACTGGCTACGAGGAACGGTTTGACTCCCATATCTATCAGACGCGTAATCGCACTCGAGGCATCATTTGTGTGCAGGGTGCTGAAAACTAAATGTCCGGTAAGTGCCGCCTGAACAGCAGTATCCGCAACAACACCGTCTCGGATTTCGCCGATAAGAATAATATTGGGGGCTTGGCGCAGCATTGCCCGAAGAATCCTGTCAAATGTAAATTCGATTTCTTCTTTAACTTGACACTGATTCATCCCATCGAAGTTGTATTCCACCGGGTCCTCAGCCGTAATGATTTTCTTATCAGGCTTATTAAGCTCCTGCAACGCAGCATACAACGTTGTTGTTTTACCGCTACCCGTTGGCCCCGTAACCAAAAAGATTCCATTAGGCCTTTTAATTATCCGCATGAATCGTTCATAATCATCCTGCTCAAAACCTAATGATCGAATACCAATATTGACCGCATCGGGACGCAAGATTCGCAGTACTACACTTTCCCCATGGTAGCCCGGCAGAGACGAAACACGAAAGTCGATATCCTGCCCTCCAATCACACGTTTAATCCGGCCGTCCTGCGGCAGCCTCTTTTCGGCGATATCCATACCCGATAGGATTTTGAGCCGCGTAATTAACTGCGCTTGCATATTCTTGGGAATGTTGTCCTTTTCCAAACATACACCGTCAACACGGTATCTTATGCGTATCCTATCGGCCATAGGCTCGACGTGGATGTCGCTGGCCCGCATATAATAGGCACCATCTATTATCAGGTTCACGAGTCTGACGACAGGGCCGTCCTCACCGCCCTCTGCAGCTCCGGCACGAAGTGCTTCTGCTTTTAACTCGTGACCCGCATCGGCAAGTTCGGCAGCAGTTGCATCAATACTGTGTTTGAGCCTGTCGCCTCTTTCCTTTTTCGCTCTATCGAGCGAACCTTCAATGTAAGAGCGAATTTGGGACAGACTTGCAACACAGCAGTCCAGCTCGGCATTCAAGCGAAACCGAACTGCATCCATCATATCCAGGTCTAACGGGTCGCTTATAATCAATTTCAGCCTGCCATTACTCATACTCAGCGGCAGAACATTATGTCTTCTTATGATATCTTCAGGGATAAGCTTCATCGCCTCGGGCGGAATAGAAGTCTTGTCCAAATTCACATATTTTAGCGCAAATTGTCTGGCGACCGCCTTGGTCAGCGTTTCCTCGTCCACAAGACCGAGCTCGAGCAATATCTGACCAAGCCGTTTATTACTGGCCTTAGAAGCCCTTATGGCGTTGACAAGCGCACGTTTTTCGACCACCCCGGCTCTGTAGAGTATCTCACCTAAATGTCTACGCGCTCTTGCCATATACGACTTGCACTCCGTATATCCTGCCAAGCATTATTATACCATTTCCGGGGCATTAAGTCAATTCTGCAACCTCAATCGGAGCATATTTAGGGCCATCTGGGCTGCTCGAAGGCGTATGGAGCCCCTATGGTGAGAAAAAATAAAGCGCTGAGTCTCACATCCGCTTTCCGAAGCCACGCAAATATATACCAGCCCGACGGGTTTTTGCTCGGTACCGCCGGTTGGTCCGGCTATACCGGTTATGCCAATCGCAAAATCCGTGCCAGCTTTTTTTCTCGCACCTTGTGCCATAGCCTCCGCGATTTGGTCACTCACCGCACCATATTCCTGAATCAGCTCTGTGGACACACCAAGTTCACTGGTCTTCGCCTCGTTGCTGTAAGTAACCCAGCCCTGTATGAAATACCTGCTTGCTCCCGGGATATCAGTTATGAGCTTTGCTAAGGTGCCGCCCGTACAGGATTCGGCCACGGCAATTGTCTTTTTCTGTTGAGTCAATTTCTGCCCTACCACTTCGGCCAAGGTCTGCTCTCCCGTGCCGTAAATCAGCTCCCCAAGTATATTCCGCAGCGATTCTTCGTCTTTTTCAACCGTTTGTTGTGCCCGGCTTTTTTCTTTGGCTGTTGCGATAATGTGCAGGGTAATTAAACCGTATTTGGCTGTGCAGTTGATTAGCGGGTTTCTACCACGTTGCATGAGAGGGCCGAGTAGTTCACTGATTGTTGATTCACCTGCCCCAAAGCATTTAAGCTTTCGCACAACAACCACCTGTTTGTCAGCTAACGCTCCCAGCTTTTCGAAGACCGATTCTTCGAACATCTGCTTCATTTCCGACGGCACGCCCGGCAAAGCTATAAGCAATTTCCCTTTTGCTTCAGCCATAAAGCCCGGCGCTGTACCCACATTGTTCGCAAGCGATTTTGCTCCGGAGGGTATATACGCCTGTGCTTTATTTCTGACCGGCATCTGCAGGTTTCGATGCGTGAAAAAATCCCCTATTCTTTCCAAAAGCTCGTTTTCCAATTGAAGCTCGGTACCAAGAAATATCGCAAATCCCTCACGCGTCAAATCATCGTCAGTTGGACCCAAACCGCCGGTGGCTAATACCACATCAGCATCATCGCTTGCCAAACCCAACACTCGCACAACCGAATCAATGTCATCGCCAATTGTGTAGGAGCTAACAACTGGTATGCCGATTGAAAGTAGTTTTTCGCTTAGATATGGACCGTTGGTATCTATTGTCTGACCGCTGAGAATCTCATCGCCGATGCTGATAATACTTGCCTTTTTCATAGGGTCATAGTTCAATCATTGCCTTGACCACGCCATCACGATATCCGGCAACCATATCAAAAGCATCCTGGCTCTGCTCAAGCTTGAATCTGTGAGTCGCCATAAAATCTACATCGATTTTGCCGGCGGCTATCAAATCGATACATCGCTGCGTGCACTTGTTCTGCCTTCTAACATTTACCAAGGTAATCTCCCTTCGGCGCATCTTCTCAATCACGAAAGAAATCCTTTCAACGCGTGGAATGCCAATAAGCATCAGTTTGCCGCCTGGCTTGAGCAGCTCGACCCCATGGTCTAATGTCTCCTGCTGTCCGGCACATTCAAAAACCACATCCAACCCGGCCGGTTGCTGTTCAAGAATTGCTTTGACTATATCTTCCTCATTTGGGTTGCCGACCCAGGTCGCACCGCTATTCGCTGCAACTTCCACTCTTTCTTTGACCTTCTCGGTAACGTAACAGCTCTTTGCATTCTCGACTCTGGCACTAATCAGACAGCTCAAACCGATTGGCCCCGCTCCAAGAATCGCTATGTCTGAGCCTTCTCGCAAATGGGCCTGCTTGACAGCATATATGGTTATAGCCAACGGTTCGCACAAAACTGCTTGCGCGAAAGTAAGTTTATCGCCGACAGGGAAGCAGCTATCCTCGGGCATAACAATGTACTCGCACAAACAGCCCTGAACCTGGCCGGGGCAGCCGAGGAATTTCAGGTTTCGGCAGGTATTCTCTCTGCCCTGTTTACACTGGTCGCAATCGTGGCATACTATTGCCGGCTCAACGGCCACACGGTCCCCAACTTTGACGTGAGTAACAGCACCGCCAACCGCTTTGACTATCGCGGCACACTCATGCCCAAGTATAAATGGATATTCGACAACTTCAGAACCGATTCTGCCTATCTCGTAGTAGTGCACATCGGAGCCGCAGACGCCCACCATTTCGACCTTCAACAGAACGTCACTATCATCTTTAATACTCGGCTCCGGTACATCAATCATCTTCATCTGCCGAATACCTGTCAGTGCAACCGCCTTCATAAAATCTCTCCGATAAGCGCTACTTTGCAAAAAAGATACACTTGTAGCAACAAATTATAACTTTTGCCATACGTTGCACTAACACAAATTTGAAACTGATGAGGTCGCCGGTTCTGCTTAAATGTGCAGGCTCAGCGGTCACAGTAAACAAGCCTAAGCTTCAAATCAGGCCGGTTTTTGATAGCCCAAAGCTTCAGCAGGGCCATCATCAAGGTATCACTGCCGGTAACAGCCTCATAGTGAGTGTGTTTGGAAGTCGATTTGGGCAAAGGTGAGTCATCGGTTATGAACAGCTCAATTGCCCGCTGTGCATAGTCATCGGCGCGGTTGAGGTACCACTTGTAACCGGTGAGTTCATACGCACCCAGCATCAGGTAAATTATCTGGCCCAGCGTACCCGGATGCAGGGCAGCTTTGACCTCCGGCTCACTTTTCAAATACAGCGTGGCCGTGGCAAGCCCAAGCCACTTGTAGCCATCGAGCTTCACTTGTTGATAGCGCAGCAGGCACAGATTCGCGGTGCCAGCATGGCCCCATGGCCCGGTATAGGCCCCCCGCTCCACCGGCTGAAGCGTATCGGTATAGGTTGTGATAAGAAAACCTTTACCTCCCGGCCTGAGCTCGTGACCGAGCTTAAGGAAAACCTCATCTGTCCTCGATGCGCACTGGCGCATCTTCTTTGCTAATTCCCCAGGCATCTTGTCGGCACTGTCCCAAAGGTCAATGGCCAGAGACAGGTTACTCGTCGCCCAAAGAACCTTGCCTTTTGACCGCGGAGCGCTCTCGGCTGGAAGTGCTCCTGACTGCGGGTTTCGACGCCCGTCAAAATAATCCACAAGTGTCTCGATAGCTTTGGCCAACAACGGATCCTTTGTGTGACGATACGCTTCCGCCCAAGTGGCAATATAGAAACCGCCATGCCGCGGATATTCGGAATCTATGAATGTTTGATGTATCTCGTAATTGGCATGGCGGGAAAAGTTGCCTGTTTTATGGTCGCCAATCTGATGGTCCCAAAGACCTGCAGCGAATCTTTCACACTCCTGTGGGGCGAGCTCAAACGACCGCTCCCAGAGTACCCACGGCCGGGCAAACTCGTGGGTGTTATATTCCTGCATCCTGCCACCGTGGTGCTTGCCCTTTCTCCAGGTGATGAGAGTCTCGGTATTAAAGTCCCAGCCTATATGTTCGCCCCAAGCCATCAGACCGGTGACCGGGCTTTGGCAGTGCCGGAAAAACCATCTTATTGTTCTGTCGGCCTCTTTGGCGTAGCGCTTATCACCGGTTATTTCAGTTAAGGCATAAAGAATCTGATACAGGTTCTGGTCGTGCATGGGATTGGCGCCCGTCATCATACGGTCACGATTGCGAACGCGCCAATTCTCCCAGTCTTTTAGACGCATTTGCCAAAGCTTATCCAACTCTTCCTCTTCAAAAACTCTAAGAGTCTTGCGGTCCAATGTTGTGGCAATCAAAGGCGAGCTGCTTTTCCCGTAAGTGTCTCGCCCGTGCTCAATCAAAGTTTCCGCATACGACTTAACAATCTGAAGGTAATCCGCCTCTTTTTTATCGCGCTCGCTCGCTCTTCCCACAACTCTGTCTTTTGCAGCATCCCGGCAGCCAGCCAAAAGAAAGGCCACACAGGCAAAGCCAACTACAAATACCGTTGTCTTCGTTCGCATAATCTTCTCCTTCGTTGTTGATGTTTGCAAAGCGTTCTTAAGTCTTTCACTGGTTTTAAACGTTAAATCGGAAATTGATGACGTCACCATCTTGAACAACGTATTCCTTACCTTCGAGGCGGATTTTGCCGGCGGCCTTGAGGGCTTTCTCGTCACCAAACTCCTTAAAATCGTCAAAACTAAAAGTCTCGGCCCTTATGAACCCTCGCTTGATGTCCGTATGCACTTTACCGGCTGCGTCAAGCGCGACAGTACCCTGCTTTATAGGCCACGCACGCAGCTCACCTGAGACAACCGTCAAAAAGCTAATTAGCCCCAGCGCCGAATAGCAACTTTTCACGAATTTACTTACGGCTGACTCTGTAATCTCCATATCAGCCATAAATTCGCGCCTGCTGTCGGCATCCAACTGGGCCAGCTCATATTCCAGCTTCGCACAAATCGTGACAACCGGCACAGAGTCGCCAACTACGTCCCCAAAATCAAACTTCTCGCCTAACTGTTCCTCTCCAATATTAACCGCAACTGCAATCGGCTTTAAGGTCAGGAATCCGAGCGACTTAATCATTTCGCGTTCGGCTTCGGTCTCAATAGCTGAGCTGATCGGCTTTTCTGACTCAATCGCCTGCTGCAATTTCTTTTGCAAAGCCAGCTCTGCTTTATCCTGTGCCTGGGTTTTGATTGGTTTATTGACCTGTTTTTCGAGTCTCTCTATCCGCGTGGCAACAAGCTCCAAATCGGCAAGCAGCAGTTCGGTTTTCAACTCGGTCAAATCTCCGGCGGGATTTACCCTATTTCGATAAGCCGGCACCGTTGGGTCTTCAAATGCCCGCACGACCAAAACCAGCATATCGACGGTTCTTATTTGGTTAATCAGTCGCCTTGCTCCCGCTCGGCCATGCTCATCAGTGAAATTAAAGCCCGGTATATCAAGGCAGTCGATTGTTGCGTAGGTTGTTTTCTTTGGTTTGTAATGCTCGGCCAACCAAGCCAGTCTCTCGTCCGGAACCGGCACGATAGCTTCTTCAATCGCCGTCGAGCCAGCCGGTGGCATCGCTTTGCCGCTGATGGCCGACAAGATAGTGCTCTTGCCGGACTGCAGCAGACCAACCAGTGCAACTTTCAATCTCAGACCTCCTTATAGACGGTTTCGCCGTTCGCATCATAGGCCACGATAGCTGGGAAATCAACCACTTCAAGCCTCCTTATCGCCTCTGTCCCCAAATCCTCGTAGGCAATCACTTCTGCCGAAACAATGTGCTTACTCAGCAGCGCCCCCGCCCCACCGATAGCGGACAGATGCACCGCACCGTATTTTTTCAGGGCCTCTCTGACTTCGCTGCCTCGATACCCTTTTCCAATCATTGCCCGCAGGCCACGAGCAATTAGCTTAGGACTGAAAGCATCCATTCTCGATGACGTGGTGGGACCGGCAGCGCCGATTACCCGCCCAGGCCGGGCAGGAGTAGGCCCAACAAAATAGATAATTGCCCCGTCAAGTTCAAAGGGCAGCGCCTCCCCAGCCTCTATCGACTGGCACAATCTTTTGTGCGCCATATCCCGGGCCGTGTAGACAACGCCCGTTATCAGAACTTCATCCCCCGCTCTTAGCGAACGCACATCAGCTTCGGCCAAAGGCGGCTGTAATCTCGTGGCTTCATCCATGTTCTTCCACCAGGTACGAATGATTAACTACCAACCCCAGGAGTTTACCAAAATACCAACGATTTTGCGAATTGAAAAGCCCGAAGTTCACCTCAAAAATCGGATTGGACAAGCTGTCTTACTTCCCAGACCATTCGTTTCATTTCCTTCAAATTCTATGTTGCTGCCGGCCAGCCGGTGCTATAATAATGCTGCAATGGCGAAGTATCCGATATATCTCGAACTCAGTGGCAGGCGGGTTGTCGTGATAGGGGCTGGAGTAGTAGCGGCGAGAAAAGCCCAAGCACTGCTGGATGCCGGCGCCCGGCTCGTGATTGTAGCCGAACAACTCAATGATATGATGACGGCTCTTTGTCAGAGAACCACAGCTAAGCTAATAAAATCCAAATATTCCAAAGACTATCTTATGGGCGCTGTACTTGTCATAGCTGCAACGAATAATAGCCAACTCAACAAGCAGATTTACAAGGATTGCCAGGAGCTGGAAATTTTATGTAACGTTGTTGATGAGCCGGAGCTTTGCGATTTCTTCGTACCCGCTGTTGTTAAACGCGGCGATTTGCAAGTCGCCATCGGCACAGAAGGCAATTGCCCCGCCTATGCCGGTCACTTACGCAAGAAATTAGAGCAGACCTTCACCGAAAAACACGGCCAATTCTTGGCCGAACTGGAAGCATTTCGCAAATACCTTATTGAGCAGGTGGCCAACCCCACTGACCGCAAAGCGCTCTTAGGCCAACTGGTTGATGACAAGTCGTTTGAATATTTCGTTCAGAACGGCCCCGACAAATGGCGGTCTTTCGCGGACAACCTCATCACCAGGGAAAGTGAAGAAGCGCGGGTGAAAAACAGCAACCCCAAGCAAAAGTGATTTTGCTTCTATAAATTCAGCCCTGCATATCAGGCTTTTATTTTGTCAATTACTACTTCAAGATACTTCTGCCGGTGACCAATGCGTCTTTTGCTGTTTTTGCGCCTGCGAAGGTACATCGGATAGAGCTTCTTGCCTTTAACTACCGCCTCCTCAGCCGTGGTCTTGAATGAGGCAACCACCTTTGCACCATCCACATACGGCGTGCCGATTTTGACGTTTTCGCCATCACTTACAAACAAAACCTTATCCAAATTGAGCGTCTTAGCATTCGGCGAAACATCGGTCAGCTCGATATTCAAACAATCGCCTTCTGCGACCTTATATTGCTTTCCACCTTGTTCAATTACGGCATACATTAAATAACTCCCAGTTTTCATACTCAAAAAAAGTCAACTAAGCCGCGATATTCTATGTACTCGGTCTTTCCTTGTAAAGCAAATTATCTTATATTTTTGTATTCCATTACAGAAGACAAGGCTAAAATCTCCGGCGACAGCGTTCTCGGGAGCAATTTTATGCAAATAGCGATGATAGATGACAAAATCGTGCCTGCTGAGGAAGTTGAGTCAGCTTATTTAGACCGCGGCGTTTACTTCGGTGACGGGGTCTACGAAGTAGTGAGAAGCTACGATGGCAAAGTCTTTGCGCTGGAAGAACACCTGCAGAGATTCGCCAATAGTCTTGCAGCGATCGAAATTGCCGGAGTGGACATCGACCGGATTCGCTCCCGGGTCCTCAAGGCCTTTGACACCGCGGACATTGCAAATGCCAAAATATATTTTCACATTACCAGAGGCTCGGCTCCGAGAAGCCATACGTGGGAAACCGACCTAAAGCCGAATTTTTTCCTGACCGTCACCGAGTTGCCTGATGACACAGAATTAAAAACCAAAGGCATTGCAGTATCCACACACCCTGATTGGCGATGGAGAAGATGTGACATAAAATCGCTTAATCTGTTACCCAATGTTCTCGCCCGGGCCGACGCTGCCGGAAAAGGCTGTGAAGAGGCAATACTTGTCGATGAGGCCGGCTTAATAACCGAAGGCGCAGGCTCAGCGTTCTTTGAGGTCTCAGGACAAAGTCTGCAAACCGCTCCCCTTACAGCTAACATTCTGCCCTCTATCACGCGCAAATTTGCAATAGATGCAGGCAAAACAATAGGACTAAACATAATTGAGAAATCGCTTATACCTCAGCAGGCAAGCTCTGCCGACGAGCTTTTCATTGCGGTAACTACGAAAGATATTGTACCTGTGGTCAAATTCGACGATAAATTGGTCGGCGATGGCAAGCCCGGCAAATATACGAAATTACTCATACAGCAATTTCACGCGTTTGTCTGATTACTTTTGAATCTCGACTCTTGTAACTCCGCTTCTTTTCCCACGAGCATCCGGCATCCAATATCGAGTATCGAGTATCGAGTATCGAGTATCGAGTATCGAGCATCGAGTATCGAGCATCGAGTATCGAGCATCGAGTATCGAGCATCGAGTATCGAGTATCGAGTATCGAGTATCGAGTATCGAGTATCGAGTATCGAGTATCGAGTATCGAGTATCGAGTATCGAGTATCGAGCATCGAGTATCGAGCATCGAGTATCGAGTATCGAGCATCGAGTATCGAGTATCGAGTATCGAGTATCGAGTATCGAGTATCGAGTATCGAGCATCGAGCATCGAGTATCGAGCATCGAGTATCGAGTATCGAGTATCGAGCATCGAGTATCGAGCATCGAGTATCGAGTATCGAGTATCGAGTATCGAGTATCGAGTATCGAGTATCGAGTATCGAGCATCGAGTATCGAGTATCGAGCATCGAGTATCGAGCATCGAGTATCGAGCATCGAGTATCGAGCATCGAGTATCGAGTATCGAGTATCGAGCATCGAGTATCGAGACTTAAGACCCTACCCCCCAGCCTCAGCCTTTGAGCGAGCCAATTGGTCCACTGCAACCGCCGCGATTATAATTGCCCCAATTACTATTAGCTGAACATTCGTTGATATATCCAGCATCGTACATCCGTTTCGCAGGAAGCTTATCAACAGCGTCCCGATTATGGTACCGGTTATAGTGCCCCTGCCGCCGGCCAAACTTGCACCGCCTATCACGACCGCTGCGATAATATCCAGTTCAAGGCCGATGCCTGCTGTCGGCTGAGCTGAGACGGCACGACTCGTTGTAATCATCGCCGCTATCCCAACCACTAAACCCGTCAGACCATAAATGCGTATCAGATTAAGGTCCACATTCACACCTGCGTGAAAGGCCGCCTCACGATTCGAGCCGACGGCATATGTGTACCGCCCTAACCGTGTATACTTCAAAACAAAGCTCGCAACGGCAACAATAACGGCAAAAATCAGTACAGAAACAGGAATCCCCAGCACAATACCTTCATTGAGATATTTGTAGCTCGGAACATTGTACGACTGCCCTTCATTCATTACGTACGATATTCCACGAAACGCACTCATAGTACCTAATGTTACAATAAACGGCTGAAGCTTAAGTTTCGTAATAAGCACCCCATTCAACAAACCGCAAACAATACCAGTAATAACACCCACAACTGTGCCGATAACAAGAGCGGCCCCTTGCGGGTCTGGCCCACCCACAGCAATCATCGTATACGCCCCCACCATACCGGCCAGCGCCATCATCGACCCTACTGAAAGGTCTATTCCCGCGGAAATGATGACCGCTGTCATGCCCACTGCGATGATGCCATTGACACTCGAGCGGCGCAGCACGTTCATAAAATTTTCCATCGTCAGGAACGTATCTGGTTTCAATACCGACAGAATACAGATTATCAGGGTCAAACTGCCAAAAGGGAGCAGCTCCCTCATCAATTTGTTCATTTAGTTTTCCTCCACCGCCGCCAAGTGCATAATCTCTTCCTGGGTGGTCTCTTTGGTCGTTAGATTTCCCACAAGTCGCCCCCGACGCATCACTAAAATCCGGTCCGCTATCCCTAACAGCTCAGGCAGCTCCGATGATATAAACAGTATCGCCTTACCCTCTTCAGCAAGTTGGTTAAGAAGTGTGTACACTTCTTTTTTCGCTCCGACATCGATTCCTCTTGTCGGCTCGTCAAAAATCAAAAGCTTCGACTCGGCCAGCAGCCACCGGGCGATTAAGAGTTTTTGCTGATTGCCGCCGGACAAAGACTCAACCGGGGCCTCGGGCCCCAGCCATTTGATCGAAATTCGCGAACCAACATCCTCCACGATTTTGTTTTCCTTCGCAGGCCTAATTACGTTCTTCATCCCTATCGCAACAAGGTTTGGCAGCGTAACATTCCAGCTGCACGGAAGTTCCAGACACAATCCGGTCCTCTTGCGGTCTTCCGTTAGGAAAGCAACCCCGTAAGATATCGCGTCAGCGGGAGAATTGATTGACAACTCTTCGTCATCGAGCACGATTGAGCCGGACGTTTTCTTATCAACGCCGAAGATAGCTCGTGCAATCTCTGTCCGGCCGGCTCCGACAAGGCCAGCCATCCCTACAATCTCCCCGGCGCAAACATCAAAAGAGACGTCGCTTATTCCCCTATCTGATGAAAGATTATCAACCCTTACCCGGACATCACCGATATTGACATCGCGCGCAGGAAAAAATTCTTTTAGTTCGCGGCCAACCATATAACGGACAATTTGGGAAATATCGAGTTTCGTAACTGATTCACAATGAACCACCTTGCCGTCCCGCAAGACTGTTATCTCGTCAGCTAAGCCGACTATTTCCTCCAGACGATGCGAGATGTAAACTATTGAAATACCTCTTTGTCGCAACCGTCTAACTATTTCAAAGAGTCTCTCGACTTCGGTTTCCGACAGCGACGATGTGGGTTCGTCCATAACGATAATCGAAGCCTTGCGCGCAAGGGCTTTTATAATCTCGACTATCTGGCAATCCCCCACGGACAGCTCCGAAACAACGGCAGTCGGGGCAATATCAAAATTGAAACTTTTCGCCAACTCAGCCGTTTTTGCCACTATTGCCTTGCGGTCAATGGTGAATGGCAGATACCCCCTTGGTTCGTTACCGAGGAGGACATTCTCAGCTACGGTCAAATCCTCAGCCAGGTCCAAATCCTGATAAATCATCGATACGCCCACCGCCAGTGCCTGCTCCGGCTTGTCGAATGCGTAACGCTGCCCGTGGATTTCAATTGTTCCGCTGTCCGGTCGGTAAACCCCCGCCAAAATTTTCACAAGTGTCGACTTGCCCGCACCGTTTTCACCCACAAGGGCGTGAACCGTCCCCCCACGCACAGTAAGACCAACATCCAAAAGTGCCTGAACCGGACCAAACCGTTTCGATACGCCCCTCATCCGCAAAGCGGCATCGCTGCCGCGGGATGTATCTTCTTGATTCACTACTGTCATTGCAGGTCAAGCAAAGCCTTAATTTCAGGTTCATCCAAACGCTCTTTTGTCACCAGCCAAACGCCCGTATCGATGAGTTTCGGGACTTCTTTGCCCTCAAGTTTGTCGAGCACAGCCTTTACACCTTCGTAGCCCATCTTGTAGGGATTCTGCACCACAAGTGAATCTATTATCCCCGTCTTAAGCCCGTCGACGAGCGCATCTTCGGCATCGAAACCAACCATCTTTATCTTCCCTGCGAGCTTCCGGCCTGCCAGTGCCTGCTTCGCTCCGACCGAAGTGGACGCATTGCAGGCATAAAGGCCATCAAGTTTGGGGTGTTTCGACAGCAGGTCCTTCGTGAGGTTTATCGCTGCATCAACGGTATCTCCGGCATATTCGGCATCCACAATTTCGATTCCAGGAAACTCTTTCTCTATCGTCTCGATAAAACCATTCTCACGATTTGTCGTCGAGTCATGATTCTGCACGTACTTGATAACAATGACCCTGCCTTTGCCGCCCAGAATCTCGCCCATCCGCCTGGCAGCTATCACGCCCCCTTGATAATTATCCGTCGCAGCAAAGCAAACATACTTATCAGTGTTGATGCCCGAATCGATAATCGCGCAGGGTATATTCCTCGCAAATATTTTTTCCACCGACGGCACCAATGCGTTTTCGTCGTTCGGCGCAAGAACGATACCTACTACTTTTCTGACGAGAAAGTCCTCAATAATTTGTATCTGCCTTTCCCTGTCAGTCTCACGTTCCGGACCGCTCCACAAGATTTTTACCCCCGCCTCCTCACCGGCCTTCAACGCCCCCGCACGGACTGACTGCCAGAAAATATGCGTTGTTGCTTTGGGAATCACCGCAATACAACGCTCAGCTTTGCTCTTTCCCTTCCGTACAAAACCTATCACGATAAAAACAGCCGCTATGGCGACGAACACAATTACCACTAAACTCTTTCTCATAATTCATACTCCTTACTTTGTACACATCTCCAGCGGAGTTTATAGTATCTTACCTCACCTTTCAAGTAGATTCGCCCGCGATTTGCGACGTCCCTTGGATACCGCAAATCCCCTGCTTTCATCAATTGACACAACTTCTACCAGCAACTACAATTAGCCTTCGGAGACAGATATATGCAGATATTATTAACAAATGATGATGGCATTTTCGCACCCGGCCTGGCGGCAATATACAAACAGCTTGTCAATATCGGCGACGTAACCATAGTTGCGCCGGCCGACAGCCGGTCCGGCACCGGCCACAGCATAACATTCTCCCAGCCTTTAGTGTGCAACAAAGTTGATATCAACGGCCAATTCACCGGCTTCAGTGTGCAGGGCTCACCCGCCGATTGCGTCAAACTCGCAGTGATGCAACTTCACGAGGGACCGATAGACCTGGTCGTTGCCGGTATAAATAATGGGGCAAACGTGGGAATAAACGTTTACTACTCCGGAACCGTGGCCGCCGCAATGGAAGCAGCATTCCTAAGAATCCCGTCAGTTGCGATGAGCCTTGCCGCCGAGGACAAAATGAATTTCGAAAAGGCCGCAGAGTATTGCGCAAAAATCCTAAGAAAACTTATGCCCCTTAAAAGCGGCGAGGTCATAAACATCAATATACCCCATTTATCAAAAGGTGAGCCGAAAGGTGTGAAAGTTGTGCCTCAAGCAATTGAAGGCCTTGACGAACATTTCATCTGCGAAGAAAACTGGCAAGGCCGAACTGTTTTCCAATTAGCCGGCGGTCAACACCGTGACGAAGAGAGTCCCGCCGACGCAACCTCTCTGGCGGAAGGTTATATAACCATAACGGCACTGGCGCATGATATGACCGACCACGACAGAACGCGCCGGCTTCAACAAGTAAAATGGCGTGACAATTTTTGACTTTGGAGTTCACAGTCACCAACAAACAAAAGACAAGAAATGTTTGGCGTTTTTGAACAACCCTGGACTCTGCTGACCGTAGCTATCGCAACTCTACTGGTCTTGCTAATGGTCCGCAGGATTCTCCCGGAAAAACGACATTGGTGGCAGTTGGCGCTGCCTGCCTTTCTCGCTGTTGCTGCTTTCGGACTGGATGCGCTCGTTAAAACTGACCGGGAGAAAATCGACACAATAATCAATATGGGCGTAAAAGCCGTCGAACAAGAAAATCCGGATGCAATCGAAGCAATTATCTCCGACAATTACAGCGACTCATATCACAAAACAAAAACAGCCTTAATACGTCACTGCAGGAGAAAACTGTCGGAGCCGTTAGTCAAAAAAAACATAAAAAGGATTGTGGAAATAGTCGTATCACCGTCAAAGACAACTGCAGAAGCAACTTTTACCGTGCGGATAGTATTTGATAAGCGAAGTTACGTCTACCGAAACTACAAACGAACTATGCTGGTAAGAGTAAAAGCAAATCTGCAAAAAGAGCAAGACAAATGGCTCATAAAACAGGCCGAGCTGCTCGAACTCAACAGGCAGCCGTTCGATTGGCGACACGTCAGATAATTGTAAAATCTCGGAAAATCTGATTTTTCGCGCACATTTTCGACTGGAAATGACACTATATTACGAAAGCTGATATCAGCAAAGTCTTACCAATCGGCAGGCGCAAAGTGATTGATAAATCAGAAGAATGCCTGGTTGAAGCTGCACAAAATGGCCATTTGGACAGCTTCGCTGCTCTCTACGAGCGATACTACTACTCAATGGTTGCATTAGCATACTCGGTGCTTGCGGACCGCCATTTGTCCGAGGACGCCGCCCAGCAGACTTTTGCAATCGCCTGCCGCGACCTGCCCCCGCCTTAATATCAAAAGCAACTCAGAAACGCCCAATACGAGAACTAATTTGCTCGACCGGCTCAGGGTTGTCTGGTATACTCTCCGGCCGATTGTGAAATCAGAATTCCGGCAAATACTCAACTGTCTCAAGAGCAAAGAAGATGGATTACCGAAGAATTGTCCCCTGTCTGGATACAAAAGACGGCCGATTGGTCAAAGGCATTAATTTTGTAAATCTAAAAGACGTAGGCGACCCCGCGGAAAACGCCGCCGCTTACTGTGACGCCGGAGCGGACGAGCTTGTCTTTCTGGATATTACCGCCACCATCGAAGGCAGAAAAACATTTCTCGATGCCGTAAAAAGAACGGTCGAGGCAATGTCGCCGGACGTGCCGCTGACCGTCGGCGGCGGAATCGCAAGCTGTCAGGCAATCCAAGACCTGCTCGATATGGGCGTATCAAAAGTATCAATGAACACCGCCGCCGTTCGCAATCCCGATTTAGTTAAAGAGGCAGCCAACAAATTCGACAGCGAGAAAATCACCATCGCAATAGACACCCGCACTAATTCCGAATTGCCGTCCGGCTTCGAAGTAATGGTCAAAGGCGGCACAGAGGGCACAGGTATTGATGCGGTCGAGTGGGCAAAAAAGGTTGAAGATTTGGGGGCCGGGGCAATCCTGCCCACAAGCATGGACGCCGATGGCACGCAGGCCGGGTACGATATCCCGATGACCAGGGCGATAGCCGATGCGGTCAGTCTTCCTGTAATCGCATCCGGCGGAGCTGGAACGCTCGAACACCTATACGAGGCCATTGTCGAAGGCCGCGCAGACGCCGTCCTTGTGGCCTCAATAGCACATTTTGGGACATACTCCATAAAGCAGATGAAAGAGTACTTGGCCGAACGTGGAATACCAGTAAACCTGTGAAATTCACCATCTAATTTAGCGAGTATCTGGCCGACCCATCGAAATCAACTTCCTGCTCCTTTACTATGTTCACTGCTCAAAGCAAGCACGCGTCCACAAGCAATCATAGCTGCTACGCAGGGATAGTGCATGACTCAAAAATCGGCGTTCAGCCAGCCCAAAGAAATTCTCTCAGTAACGCATTACTTGTTCAAAATATTACTCTCATCTCGCTTGGCACCGTGGGTTGTGTCGTACAAGTCACATACAAATTCCCAAGCTTCGTCCAGCGGCAGAGCTTTGGCAGCGCCGCGAATGCCGGATACAACACTCCTCTTCTGGTCGATCAAGTATATGCCGCCGTGTTCGACGGCGATGTTATAAAGTGGAGTACCTTTCCTGAGTCGGGGAAGGCCAAAGATTCCTTTGCGGGCTCGCCGCAGAGCAAAAATACCTTCATGGCCTGCTTTTATATAGTACACGCCACCAATAGTATCCCTGCGTATCGCGACAAGCTCTTTGACGTCTATCGGTGGATGAGTTTTGAATACCTGGAGTTGAAGATTAACACGTATGTCATCTTCCAGTATAACCTCTTCGCGATTAAGTATCCGATTTATAACGTCCTGGGATTCTACTATGTCGTTTATAATGTCACCCACATTTGGCGTCACGTCCACTACCTTCGCATGCACGAGCACATCCGATCGCTCTATCACTTGGCTCCACGGGGTACCCTCACAAGCTCTACTAATCGGCCATTTGGGCACAAGCTCGTCGTGTATAGCTACCAATTCTTCAAGCGGCAACTTCTCCAAGAACCTCTTGACCACCACATTGGGGAGCAAGATTGTGGTAGCCCATACGAAAGAAACACACACTGCAAAAACCAGAGCAGCGCGTCCTCGTCTCGCCCACCGTCGACGGCGCAGCTTGCGCCACACACTTGCGTAGGCATACTCTCGGAAATCGCAAGCCAGAGAGGGCAACTTCTGTCCTTTCAGGCTGTTGAGCCTCTCATCCATCCTGACTTACCTCCTTTGAGGATAATAGTCTTGCGTATTCTGTGCGAAATGCCTCGCGTCCACGCGTAAGTCGTGATTCAACTGCTTTTTCCGATATTCCAATTGCCTTGGCAATGTCCTTCATACTCTGCCCTTCAACATATTTGTGAATCAGCACCTCCTGATGACGCGGATTAAGTTCCGACAAGACCAGCTTTACATCATGCGCGTTAGCCTCGTCACCTAGTGTGCACTTTCGACAACGGTCGCCATCTCGCAGTCGTTCCTGCAGTTTTGCCGCCTGGGCAGCATCGCGCTGGCATTCGCGGATTTTGTTCATAGCGATCCCACACAGCCACGACCATAAGCTACCTTTATCTACCTCAAACGTTCTAACACACTCAACAGCCAGGACAATCGTCTCCTGCGTAATGTCAGCAGCTGCTTCTGTGTCACCACTTAGGCGCACCAACGAATACCGGTAGAGTGGCTCTGCATACATGTTGTAGAACTTCTCCCACGCGCAGAGCTTCCCACGAAGCAATCCTTTTGCCAGCCGGCAGTCTTGCTTTATCTCGTTCTTGGCTCGAGCCTTCACATTGCTCTCCGTATCTGAGGAAGTTGATTCTCTATAAATATATTGTCGTTTTGCCAAAAAATCCTTCGGTTCTGACGACCGAATATATCATATTTTGAGACAATTAAAAATATCGGCCCTCGTGAGAAAAAAGCCCTTTGTTCAACGGCAGCTGAGCCGGGCTTGGTTTTCAAAGCCAAGTGCCAACTATCCTATCCGAGCAATTTCCCAAAGTCACTCTGTAAATTAGTCGATAGGAGGAGGAGTCAAATCTGAAAAGCTGTCGTGTTGCGCAGGAGCAGAGTAACCAATGTTAGGCAAATTAAGAAAAAACAGATTGCCTTTGAATGTTGAGCTGTTTAATATCCGCTGGTATCCGAGCAATAAAAGCTGCGTGAAACCGGGCAGCCGAAGAGTCAAACCCCAGCAGATGCCGCCGTTGATGGTCCGCAAAGCCGAGTGGCGCCGCTGAAACTCGTTTAACAAGCCCATATCCAAGATGTCTTCTCCGCCTAAAAAAAACCCGCCAGACAAAGGTTTTCAGCAACCAACAGCAACTTTTATCCGATAAAAGCAATGGGCAGAAAGCACACCGTCTGTAAAGGAAAAAACCGTGCTGACACCGATAGTTAAAGATATTGAGCAGGTGGCACAACAGCCAGGTAAGCTCCTGACCATAAACGAAAATGCCACGGTCGATGAGGCAGCGAAGAAAATGACCGATAACCAAATCGGCTGCCTCGTGGTCTTTGACGCGCAGGATAACTTTGCCGGCGTGCTCACCGAACGCGATATGCTCGCCAAGATACTGGCAAGCTCACTACCGCCCGACAAAGTACTGGTAAAACACATAATGACGACCAAGGCAATATCCTGCACCATCGACACACCGATTGCAACAATCGAACAGCTTATGGCCGAGCACAAAATACGCCATGTCCCCATCGTCGAGGACGGCGTCCCCATAGGTATGGTCTCCAGCCGAGACATCATAGCTTACCAGCTTCTCAGCAATAAAGCTATGAAGAACGCAGCCGAGCAGCTCGCAATGCTCCCCGCCGGGCTAAAGAGTCTGGATTTTGACGATGTTATCGCCTTGGCCATCAACGAAGTCCCAAAAAGCTTCGATGCAGACCGCGCCGTACTATGCCTTGCCCAAAGAGGCTCTTCATCGGCGATGATTTATCGAAAAGGTTGTCCCCTCCCCGAAAAAAAGCTGCTCAACCCAAACACAATGGAAGAATTATCCGAAAATGGGCAAATCGTCTGCGGCAAAATCCACGACGAACTCTGCCGCGACTGCAAAACGCCTACCGGCCAATCGTCCCAACTCACTATTCCGCTCAGCATCCAGGACCAATTCAACGACCACGATGGAACCGTCACAACCAGACAGGGCTTTCTCTGTATGTGCCAGCTAAATCCATCTTCTATCGCCTCAGAGGAATTACGCCTGTACAAAGCTTCCCTGTTACAGGAAGTCCTCAATGCCAATCTGACAAACGCCAGGTTGTACCAGAACTATAAAAAAGCCAGACGCGACAGCGAGATAGACCCGTTAACAGGCGTTGGCACACGCCGGGTCCTCGATCAGGTCTTAAAGGTCGAGTACTCACGCGCGCTTCGTTACAACCATAGCCTCTCCATAGCCATAGTCGACGTGGACAACTTCAAAGAAATCAACGACACTGCAGGCCACGCTGCCGGTGACAGAATGCTCCGAAAGGTCGCGAAAGTGATGCGCAATAATGTGCGAATGACCGACGCAATAATCACACGCTATGGTGGCGACGAATTCGTACTTTTGATGCCCGAAACAAAACTACACGAAGCCGCAGTCCTCTCAGAGAGACTGCGACGCCAGGCAAAATCCATCTCGATACCCAAAGTTCCCTCCATCACGATAAGCTGCGGCGTAGCAGAGTGGTCAGGCTCACCCGACGAGTCCGCCGAAAACATATTGCAGCGCGCCGACACCGCCCTCTACGAAGCCAAGCACGCCGGCCGAAACCGAGTTGTCACCTCCCAACCCACCGCCTCATCATCATAAGCGCAGCGCCCTTTGCTCCCGCGTCATCCTGCTATGAGGTCAGCCGTCAAACGCTATCTTCTCAATTATCAAGCTCATCGTTGTATTTTCCCAACCTAATTGGTAGTTTAGGGAAATTAGAAAACTACTAATAACGCACCTAAGCTATGGTTGAACAACGAAAAGCCTATTTCTGTGCTATTGTTACTGTCCTGTTATGGTCTACTGTCGCATCCGCGTTCAAAATTTCTTTACGCTATTTAGACGTTCTGCCTCTTCTGTGCTGCGCCTCAATCGCATCAACGATTTTTCTCTTTTGTGCCTTATCATTTCTCAAGAAACTCAACCTACTCACGACACTATCGAAGAATGATTATTTGCGTTCCGCCTTGTTAGGCCTGCTCAACCCGTTCCTCTACTACCTTATGCTCTTCAAAGCATACTCAATACTTCCCGCTCAGCAGGCCCTGACATTGAATTTCACCTGGCCAATAATGCTTGTTTTGCTCTCAATTCCTTTGCTCGGCCAAAAAATCAAACCAAAAAGCATCTTTGCGATAATCATCTCGTTTTTCGGCGTCATTATAATTTCCACGCAAGGCCGCATTTTAAAATTGAACTTTACCAGCGTCACCGGTGCGTCATTAGCCTTAGGCAGTTCGGTAATCTGGGCACTGTTCTGGATTTATAACATAAAAGACCACCTCGACGAAATTGTCAGACTATTTCTGAATTTCGCGTTCGGCTCTTGCTTCATATTTCTTTCAATGCTGCTTTTTTCAAAATTAGAGCTTCCGAGCTGCAACGCAATTCTTGGTTCAGCTTATATCGGGTTATTTGAAATGGGGATTACTTTCGTGCTTTGGCTCAAAGCCCTGAAGTTATCAAAAACGACGGCTTACGTTGCGAACCTGATTTACTTGGTTCCCTTTCTTTCTCTGCTCATGATTCACTTTGCCATCGGTGAACCAATCTTCTTCTCAACAGTAATAGGCTTGATTTTTATCGTGGCCGGCATAGTAGTCCACAAACTCTGATTGCGCCATCAGTCCCCCCGGCGCAGACTTGCATTATGTACTTCAGGACCCTTTCTTGGATTGCCGCTTCTCCTTTTCCAAATGCTCGGCTATCCGTTTTAGCTGCTCGTTCATCTGCTCAGCTTCCCGCTGGAGCCTCTCAAGCTGCTTATGTATCGTTTTCGAGCCGAGGATGCTCGGCGCGAACATGAAGAAAAACATCAGCGCCACCGCCCCGCCAATGGCGATAAAGCCTACCCCGAGCAAAATCTTCTCTACAATCTCGTACATATCCTCACCGCTCTCGGTAACTTCCTGCTCTGCCAATAATCAATTTCAAGTTAGCCCCAATCGCTCCGCCTCGGCATAAAGCCCATACTGCTTCATCTTCTTAAATAATGTTGTGCGGTTTATCGCAAGTGCTTTGGCCGTTTCCTGTCTGTTCCAGTGATGTGCCTCCAGCGATTTCCGAATCAGATTTTTCTCCGGCTCAGCCAGCGCTTCCTTTAAGTTCATCGGTTTGTATGTCTTTTGCCGCCGGCCCTGCTCTTCCTTGACTGAATCTGGCAAGTCCTCAGGGCCGATGAATTTATCTTTGCTCAGCAAAACCGCCCGCTCAATCACATTCTCCAGCTCGCGCACATTGCCCGGCCAGGAATAACGCTCCAGATACTCAAGCGCCTCATCGGTGATACCCGGCTTTTCCTTGTTGTGCTGAACGGAGTACATCCGCAGAAAGTGCTTCGCCAAAAGCGGTACATCACCAACTCTATCGCTCAAAGGCGGCAGGTCTATGGCCACCACATTTATCCGGTAATACAAATCCTCCCGAAATCTCCCCTCCTTCACTTCTTCAGGAAGATTGCGATTTGAAGCAAGTATAATCCGCGTATCAACCGTCACGGTCTTATTACTGCCGACCGGCTCGAACTGCCTGTCTTCCAAAACACGCAAAAGTTTGACCTGAAGAGCCGGTGACGCGTTCGCAACTTCGTCAAGGAAAACCGTTCCACCGTCCGCGGCAAGGAATTTCCCTTCTTTGTCCCTCACAGCACCGGTAAAGGCCCCCCTAACATGTCCGAATAATTCGCTCTCAAGCAGTGTCTCCGGCAGCGCTCCGCAGCTAACTTCAACAAACGGCTTATTCCTTCGGCCTGAGCCATGGTGTATTGCCCTTGCAAGGATACTCTTACCTGTCCCTGACGGGCCCGTCATCAGTATGGTCGTTTTACTGTCGGCAACTGCCTCTATCAGGTCAAAAATCTTGGCCATCTTGTAATTGTGACTGATTATGTTCTCCAGACTATACTTTTGTTCGAGCTGCAGTCGTAGACTCTCATTCTCACTCATAAGCGATTGCTGTTTAATTGCTCTTTCCACCACCAGCCGCAGTTCGTCGTCAATGATAGGTTTTGTGAGGTAATCGTAGGCTCCTCGCTTAATGGCTTTGACCGCGCTTTCGATGGTGCCGTAGCCCGTTACCACAATCACCACTGTTCGGGGATGGTCCTCCCTGACGATATCCAACAAATCAAACCCGTCTCCGTCCGGCAGATTAACATCCGTAATAACAAGGCAGTAGCTTCGCTTTTGCAACTCAGCCACGGCACCCTTCAAAGTTTCAGCACCCCTCGTTCGAAACCCTTCGAGTGACAAAAACTCACACAGCGAATCTAATATGATTCTGTCGTCGTCTACAACAAGAATACTCTTGTCCGTTGTATTCATCACTTGTCCTTTACGAATCTTCACTCGCCACAGGCAGATATACAGTGAAAATGCTTCCACCGCCGGGAGCATTTTCAGCAGTTATTCGCCCACCGTGCCTTTCAACTATGTCCTTACACACCGCCAATCCTAATCCTGTCCCTTTGTCTTTATCTTTTGTAGTAAAGAATGGCTCGAATATAGCTTCGGCATTCTCAGGTACAAATCCCACCCCCGTATCACGAAACTCTACAACCGCGGTATTATCTGCTGACAAGCGGGTGGAAATGCTCAGCTCGCCCCCCTCCGGCATTGCCTCCACCGCATTCTTTACAAGGTTGCAGAACACCTGGAACAAATTGCCGCTTCTAACTTTTGGCGCGTCGGGAGCATAGTTCCGCAATATACGGACATTCGAACCTTCCGACCTTACATCCATCGTCTTCATCGCGTCCTCGATAATCCGTTCAACTTTGGCTGCTTCAAATGGCGTATAAGTGCTGCGCGAAAACTCCAGCAGCTCACTCACGATACGAACCATCCTCATAAGTCCCTGCCGACACTGGCCAAGATACTCTTTGGGCTTGGCGAGGTTCTCCTGCTCAAGGATTCTTAACGTCAGATTAATGTATCGCAGTATCCCATCAATAGGATTGTTCAACTCATGGGCCACTTTAGAAGCGAGCTTCCCAACGGTCGCGAGTTTTTCGACATCGGCCAGCTGCCTTTGGATATTGACCTTTTCAGTTACATCTTCGATGCTGACTGTACCGCCAAAAACTCTTTTTGTCTTAGCTTCTTTCAGCGGCATACAGGCGATTCGCAACAGTTTCGTCTTGCCGTTTAACGTATAGGTTACCCTGTCGAACCTAAATGTTTTCCCCATCGACACAACCAATCCGAACTGTCCGGTCCAGTCCGGGTTTGCCGTGTCAGCGCCGTCGGTGCCCTTGCTCAACGATTTATCGATTGTGTCATCTAACTCGATGAGCCTCGCTGCTTCCGGATTGGCCTCGACTATCCTCAGTTCTGAATCGAAAGTCACAACTCCTATTGGCAGCGATTCCATAATCGATTTGCCAACCAGCCCAATACCTAAGCGGCCTTCACTCTGGGCCGATCGACCGCTGTCGGTTGCGTTTAACTTATCGGACTGTGCTTCCTGCTTCTCTGCCATACCACCAAATAATAAACCTTGCGTTCACATTGTCAAGTATGAATGTTGCAAAAAAGCAACATACCTGTTCTTTTTTCGGATTGAAGGATATCCTTGTTTAGCCAGAAACGTAACTTTTTGCAAAATAAGCAACTAAGGGGCCATTTCCCACACCGATACCTTAGTAGACTAAGTTCCTGGTGTTGTTATTCCGCAACGCTACACGCACTCTTGTTGCAGTCTCTGCCCACGTCAAGCCCACAATTCCGCTTAACCCTGTACTGAATAAGCAGTTGCAAAAGTAAGAATAGGGTATTTGCTCAATTTCGACTTTGGTATCGTTTTTGCACAACTCAGGATGGTCACCGAAAGGAATGAGTGCAAGAATGCAGGGAGGCAAATGATGACTGGGCTCGAAAAACGAAAGCATAGGCGGCTGGCGATAAAGCTTGATTTGTCATGCCGTAAAATCAGCCCGCCTGCGGAGCAAACATATACCGGCCACACACTTAATGTAAGTCCCGGCGGTTTGTATCTCCAGACTGATGCCGACGCTTTCAAGGCAGGCAACCTGTTGAAAGTAAAGTTCTCAATACCCCCAACTGCGGGCCTGCTTGAATCCGGCGGCAATATCTCAGGCTTCGCCAAGGTCTTGAGGACAAATAGCGCTCGCACCGACACTAATTTACCCGCGGGCAGATACGGTATAGCAGCAGAATTTTGCCGCTCTCCAAAGCTCTGCACATAAGCATCAATTCTCCGGCCAAACGCCTTCGAACACTTCCACCGCTGGGCCGGTCATATAGACACAGTTGTCCTCTTCGCACCAGTTCAAATCCAAGTCTCCGCCCGGCAAATGCGCAGTGCACACTCGTTCTCCTCGGCCGGTAACCACGCCAGCCACACAGACCGCACATGCGCCGGTTCCGCATGCCATTGTAATTCCACTGCCACGCTCCCATGTCCGCATTGTAAATTCCGTCGGTTTTTCTATCTGCACAAAATGCACATTGACTCGGTTTGGAAAGATGCTGTGGTTTTCGATCACAGGCCCAATTTTCTCCAACCTAATTGTTGCAAGGTCGTCGCGGAAAAAGACAGCGTGTGGATTGCCCATTGACACACACGTCATCACGAATGCCCGACTTTGAAATCGAATTGGTTGTCCAATTACTTTTTTGACGGGTAGTTTGACCGGTATATCCTCGGCTGCCAATTTCGGTTGGCCCATATTCACACAGACCTTTTGAACCTTGTTATCGGCATCAAATATAAGCCCAACGGTTAAGACTCCATTGCCGGTTTCTATATTCAGTGAGCCTGCGCAGGGCTCTTGGCCGGGCACAGCAAACGACTCACCGGCTTTGCATAGCTTGTGCTCAAAAGCATATTTGGCAACGCATCGGATTCCATTGCCGCACATCTCTGCCTCTGAGCCGTCAGCGTTGAAGATACGCATTCGCACATCGGCTACTTGCGACGGACAGATAAGAATCAGCCCATCACCGCCAATGCCCTTGTGCCGGTCGCTGACAACTTGAGCCAGGCACGCCGGCTCCTCAACTTTTTCCTCGAAGCAATTTATGTAGACGTAGTCATTCCCACAGCCGTGCATCTTCGTAAATCTCATTCTATTTCTCCTTGCAAAAACCGCTTTACTATATGCGTACAGGAAGATAAAATCAAGCTTGCGCTGCAAAATCCAGCTATGTTTGAGGAATATACAGGACTATATAATTCTGGAGAAACAACGCAGGTGAAATTATTCAGCGGTTTGCTTTCATGGTTCTCGCAGGAACAGCGACTTCACCGTGCCTGCCAAGCAGCGGAATCTTCCGTTATTGACGCTCTAGCAGAACTCACTGCATGTGTTGCGCAAGAAGCTGCCCTCAAGTCGGGAGAGAAATGGATATTCAACCCCTCTGTGGCAAAGATAGAGCATCTCGGCGACGTGATGTCATTTGCACTTGTCGAACTAGGAATTGTAAAGGCTAAGAACGCAAAGCAGCTTGACAAGAGTGTTCTGTCGCGAGATGATCCAGATGCAGTACGAGATTTAGCAATTGTTAACCATATTCAGGACACTAAGCTCATTCGGCTCGCAGGAGGAGCTGTGTTCCTTTTTAGATATCTAGACTCAAATAAGACAGACGGTGCTTTGCTTGAACGTGCACGCGTGCTTGCAGGCCGAGAATGGATCGACAACGCCTTGGCGACAATGGATGGTACTGCGAAGCTTGTCAAGTATCTGGCAGCCGTGATCATAGACAGATTGAAAAAAGCGAAAAAGACAGTTGATGACCAGAATCTTGAATTGAGGAAGCAAGCCGATAACTACTAAACAAGAGGGATGTTCAACAAATTGTTCGAACATGTGGGTCAATTCTGGGGTCACGGAACGCGCGCTCCCCGACAGCATCTCACGAAAACAGATAGATTTATGTGACTGGCGGATGTGAGCGACCAGGCACGAGTCACGACCTATATTGAAAACTCTTTCCTCCGGCTGTTCATCTGGGCTTTCAGCCGTTGGATAATGGACGAGTGCATTTGCGAAACGCGGGACTCCGACAAATCCAGCGTCGCCCCGATTTCCTTCATCGTCATCTCTTCGTAATAGTACAGAACAACAATCAGCTGCTCAGCCCGTGTAAATCCTTTCGTCAGCAAGCTCTTCAGGTCCCGCTTTTGGGCCTCAGTTAGGGGGTCTTGACTCTTTCCGTCCTTAATTACATCTATTTCGCGAACATCTTTGTCGCTGTCCCCGTCGCTGTACCTGGTATCCAGCGAAACCACACTGACCGCATTGGCGTCACGCCGGAGCCTGTTAAACTCCTCCATATCCATATCCAATTCTCTGGCCGTCTCTTTTTCAGTGGGCTTGCGCCCAAGATGCGTCTCCAGCGACTGCATCACTCTCGTCAACTGGTGAGCGCGGGCGCGTACCAATCGCGGCACCCAGTCCATACTCCGCAGCTCATCAAGAATGGAACCTTTAATACGAGGCGAGCAATATGTCTCGAACTTCACACCCCTCCCAGGGTCATACGCGTCAATCGCATCCATCAACCCGAAAATACCCGCACTGATAAGGTCATCCAGCTCAACTTTGTCCGGCAGCTTGCTGTACAGGCGCTCAGCAGCATATTTCACCAGATACGTATAATGTTCCATAAGTATATTGCGAAACTCATCTCTGTGGGTCCTATGCAATTGCTCCCACACTTGCTCGATATCAACCTGCTGACTGGTTTTCATTTTTCCTCCGTGAAATTTCAAGTTTCCAATAGCTTTTCAAAAAAGAGATTTAGGTCCTATAAACAACAGGTGCTTGCTCTTGCTCGCGTTCTCTGAACGTGCATATCGCACACATCACAAATCTTTATCGACCTCTTCGCCGGCAACTTTAGCACAACACATGCAACTACTCGTAAAAAGCTCATATCCTCAGATTGCGCAGCCAAACCCCGGCTTAGGTTCGCCGCCAGAGCAGTAAAAAATGGAATATCCCCGAATTCGAGACAAGCCAAATGACCAGCTTTTGCAGGACGCATCCAACTGCACACCATTTGCTGCAGGCCAAGTGATATGCTTGCGACTTGCTCCGTCAAAAACATCCGTAACGTCCTTGTTCTTAAAGACTTAATACCTTGTTGGTTAAACCGAAGTTATTCGAAAATCGAAACCATCCCCTGTTTCTGTCTAAGCAATTCTGCTGCTGCCCTTTGGTTAAGCGAATTTTCCATAAGCTTATCCATTTGAAACTCGAGATACTCATCTCGATTTTCTTCAAAAAGCCCCTTGGCATATTCATCGACCACTGGTTTGGCCTCGAAGCTGCCGCTGAACCCGAACTTGATATTCTCCGTGTCGCGCAGAATAAGACGTTGCCTCCGGATATGTTCTTCGATGGCCTCAGTAAGCGATTCGGAAAACTCATCCACCGCCAAGTCCTTCGGCACAAACCCGGAAGTGTGGAGATTATTCATGTTCCGACTGAGGACTTTTTGACGAGCGCGTGTGAACTCGACAATCTTGACGAGAAGCTCTGTTATGTTGTCTGTTACCAATGACCACAAATTCATACGCAGCCCCTGTTCTTGAAGTTAGGCCCGAAAAGCTCATAAAATGTGCAGCGAGACCCCGCGCGTGAAAAACAGGCATGATAATTCGTCAAAAGCCGACTACCATTCCTCATCCTTGGTCCTTTCGTCCCTTCCTTGGGCCCCCAAAAACAATCTCTATGTCTCACCAAACGCAGCGAAGTAATCTCAAAGAAGTCATATCGTTTTTACTTCACCTTTTTCCTCTATCCAGCTTCCGACTATGCTCAATCGCCCAATTCAACTCTGCTATGCTAACGATGCTTCGACTACCGTATCTTCTTTTTTTAGAATCTGCCTTATTTCGCAAAGAGTTTTAGTCGTCCTGAGTTCGATTATCTTCGACAGTGTTTGGAATACGGACTCGTCATACAATCGATGTCCGCCTTCGGTCCACTCTACCTCACGAATAAGTCCCATTATCGTATAGTTGTGAATAGTCTGCCGAGAAAACGGCGTGTAGCGAACCAGCTCGCCAATTCGATATCGCTTGGCAGGTATTTGGAGGGTACGGTCTTTAACTTCCAGTGACACTACTGAGAACCTTTCCTTTTACAGTATCCTATTAACACATCAAAAAACTAAGCGCAGAAGATATTCAGAGCTATGCAACTCCGTTATTGTTTCTCGCTTCTCGTCCTCTCATACCTCTGTTCCGAACAACAACAAAACTCCGATGCAACCCAATAGTTCTGTTTCATAGTCACGCACCCGGCTGGCGATACAAGGCCAATTGACTTTTACGTTTTGCAAAATGTAAAAGGCATCCGCCACTTTGTCAAAACCTTTTTTTGAATTTTTTTGAATTTTTTGAAAAATTTTTTTCGCCCGATATTCCCCGCTCACAGGCCTCTTGAGTACGTTTCCAGCCGGTGACGCAACTTGGAAACAGCCCTCCCAAAAACTTGAAATGTAAGCCCCCCCCACCGCTAAGATCACCGCCGCACTACTATCCTCGGCGGTCAATAAACAGATACTGGTACGGCCTGTAACAAAAATTCGTAATCAACATTTCGGCTCGCGGAGTTGCCGTTTTAAGAAGCGCGGTCGAGGCGGACGACAAGAGAAAAACGCAGTGAAAAAAGCTCAGAAATGCCCGATAACGTCTTGATTATGATGCCATAATTTTGTATACTTCAATTCTGCTGCGATGTCGCAGCAAACAAGGAGTCTACCGGTGAGAAACCTATTATTGGGCTTGTTTTTCATTTCAGCCCTGCTGCTCTGGCTTGCCCCTCCGTCGGTTGCGGCACAGACAATCTACGTTGATGACGATGCTTTTGTCAGGGGTAACGGGCAGAGCTGGGTGACAGCGTACAAGTATCTTCAGGATGCTCTGGACAACGCCGGATCGGGCGACAAGATTTGGGTGGCTAAGGGAGTTTATAAGCCTGATGAAGATATCCTACATCCTAGCGGGACAGGCAATCGAGCAGCCACTTTTCAACTTGTCAATGGTGTGGCTGTCTATGGGGGCTTTGCCGGCGGCGAGACGCGTCTCGACCAAAGGGATTGGGAGGATCATAGAACCGTCCTCAGTGGAGACCTGAACGGCGACGACGTACAGTCGGGCCCCGGAAACGCTGTAGCCGCAGACAACTGTACTGATGCCGAGCCGATATATCCAGGAATGAAGTACAAGGGTACGACTGCTGGGGCAACGAGGGACGGACCAACGGATCGTGGCGAGCCGAATAATCCTGACATCTGGTATGTGTATACGGCAGAAGCCGATGGGATTGTTTGTATTTCCGTGGGGGGAGGGGATACGGACTGGCTAGTTGCAATGCACAGCAGCTGTCCCGGTACGAAGGCAAATGAGTTAGTACGTGACCAGAGGTACGGTGAAGTCAGGCTTAAAGTCAAAAAGGGTGAGAAGTACTACGTCAGGGTCACTTCGTTCATGAAGAGAACCAGTGAATTTGTGCTGACAGTAGACACAACCAAGGATAACAGTTGGCATGTTGTTACCGGAAGGGGGACGGACCGAACTGCTGTTCTGGATGGCTTCGTCATTGCTGGGGGCAACGCCGAATATGGTGGGGGCGGTATGCATAATATTAATGGAAGTCCTCGCGTAGCCAACTGCATCTTTGAAAGGAACTATACCCAGTGGAGAGGGGCCGGAATGTATAATGAAGACAACAGCAACCCCACCTTGACAAACTGTGCCTTCGTTGGAAATGTTGCAAACGGTCCAGGGGGAGGCATGTTAAACATCAACAGCAGCCCCACGTTGAAGAACTGCACTTTCCGTCAGAACTCGACAAAGGAACGCGGCGGCGGCATGGAGAATTGGCACAACAGTGCTCCGGTTCTGATGAACTGCGTATTTGATGAGAATAAGGCTCGGTACAATGGTGGCGGCATTAGCAACGGTGATGGCAGCAGTCCCAAGGTGGTCAATTGTACATTCACCGCGAACTCAGCAGATTCAGGAGGGGCCATAATGAATTCACACAATAGCCACCCGCAGATAAGCAATTGCACGTTCACAGGTAATATGTGCACCGGCATACGGGGGAGGGGCGGAGGTGTATACAACGAAGAGAGCAATGCCACGATTGACAATTGTGCGTTTAGCAAGAATATATCGGAAAATGACGGCGGGGCAATATACAACTTCAGGGGAAAACCAACAATCGCAGATTGTGTTTTCAGACACAACATAGCTAAGTCTTTCGGAGGCGCAATTAGAAACTGGGCGCACAGTGCACCAACTATTGTTAATTGCAAATTTACCGGAAACTCTGCTGGGGCCAGAGGCGGTGGGATGGAAAACAGTTACAGCAGCACGCCAAAAGTCGCCAATTGTATCTTCGAGGGCAACTCGGCATCCAGATATGGCGGAGGAGGAATGGCTAATGACCATGCTGGTCCGAAGGTAACAAACTGTGTTTTTAGGAAAAATTCGGCACCGAGCGGCGGCGGCATGGAAAACGACCGCGGCGATCCTGAGGTAGTTGGCTGTAGATTCACTGAGAATTCAGCCGACCGCGGTGCCGGAATGCTGAACGAATATGGCAAATTGAACATCGTGAATTGTATATTCACGGGAAATACAGCCGAATCGGCTGGCGGGGGAATGTGTAACCACCTTGCCAGCCCAACAGTCATCAATTGCACTTTCAGTGGCAATTTGACAAGGAAAAACGGTGGAGCAATATATAACTCAGAGTGGGGCCATGGTGGTGGTAAGCCTACTTTGGTAAACTGTACCATCAGCACAAATCAAGCCCATTGCGGTGGCGGAATGGACAGCCGTGGCGGGGACCCGAAACTCATCAACTGTATTCTGTGGGGAAACCAAGACAGTAGCGGCAAAGGTGAATCAAGTCAGATCCGCAAGGAGTATGGTACCCTTGCTCTTGACTACTGTTGTGTGCAAAGATGGACTGGGAAGCTAGGTGGAACCGGCAATATTGGGGCCGATCCAATGTTTGTTCGTAATCCGAATGATGGCGGTGACGGCTGGGGTGTCGGTGACAACGATGACTTTGGCGACCTGCGGCTGCTTCTTGGATCTCCCTGCATCGACGCGGGCGACAGCAACTCAGTGCCGGATGATAGCCTCAATCTCGATGCCGATGATAACACAGTAGAACCGATGCCATTTGATCGCGACAGAAATCCACGTATTGCGGGGGCTAAAGTTGATATGGGTGCCTACGAGTTTCGGCGGGATGAGTAGCTCGCTGAAAATACAACTTCGAATAGAAGCCACCGACGAAAGCAATGGCTCACCAAGTAGAAGCTCAAAGAATAATTACTCCCTATCAATTTCAAAGACCTGCAGATAACCGACGCCGGCCTTTCGTTTGCGTAAAACCTCATTTTTCAACGCGGCTGTCTGAAAGCCGGCAAAATAACGGCAAATCCCAGAAGCAAATTATCGATACTTTTTACCAAATCACCCCACTCAAATATCCGATACAAGGATACGCGAGCTCACAAGAGTACATTGAAACTGTATGCGCTGTATGCGCGAAGCAAAGCCGTATGCGTTAAGACTATGGGACCAGGCAACAAAAACTCCGAAAATGCCGACAACGGCCTTGGCGACATCTCGTTGCTTGGGCAGGTGACCCCGCTGGCCCGGCAGATAAACTGCCTCGACATCGAACGAATAGCCGACATCTGCATCACGAACATTCCGAACCTGGTCGGCGTAAAATTTGCTTCGCTATACATACTTGATGAAACAAACACTATTTTGCACCTGCAGAAACACAATCACCCGTTTTTCATAAACAAAATAGTCTCGCTCAGCAAAAATCCGCCTTCCCCTATGGTCATGGCTGTGCAAAGCAAAGAACCCATCCTCGTGGAAGATATAGACACTCACAAAAAGCCCGTAATCAGAAAATCACAGCGCGCCTTTGCTGAAAATTACAAGACCGGGAACTGCGTTATCGCACCTCTCATCTGCCAGGAACGGGTAGTAGGCGTACTCAACTTAGCGGATAAGATACAAGGCGAGCGCTTTAACCGTGAAGATATCGCACTTATAGAACTACTTAGCCAATTGGTCGGTGCGTCCGTCGGCAACATAAAGTTGTTCGAGAAAATGCAGCGTCAGGCTACGACAGACGGCCTGACCAACTTGGCCAACCACAAAAGATTTTACGAAATCCTCGAAAGGGAACTATGGCGCTCCCGTCGATACGGCGGGCAAATCTCTCTAATTATGATTGACATCGACAATCTCAAGAACATAAACGACGCTTATGGTCACCGTGCAGGTGACAATGTTATCAGGCAAATCAGTAGAAAAATAAGGGAATGTATCCGACAAATCGATACAGCGGCCCGTTACGGCGGCGACGAGTTCGCCATTATCCTGCCCAACACTTCGCTAAGTGACGCCACGGTCGCTGCTGAGCGTATGCTTAACGCCGTTTCCAATTCTCCAATTACCTGGAAAAAAGAGCAAATAGAGGTCTCTATCAGTGTTGGGCTGGGCCAATATGACGTTGACACGAGTCCCGAGGATATAACAAGCCGGTCGGACCAGGCACTATACACGGCCAAGCAGGCGGGCAAAAACACGGTCCGCATATTCGAGCCGGCTAAGAAACACTAAACCCCGCAATTATTCGCACCTGCCGATTCTCCGCAGGTCACTTCATCGTTCGATATTGGATATTCATCTGCTTGCCCCGCACGAAACCTGTCCTGAGTGTAATCGAAGGATAGACTCCTGCCGCCTGCCCCGCACGAATTGAGTGCCAACTCACGTCTAATTAGTGCGGGGGCATTTCGAGCGCAGCAACTCCCTCACTGTCATTCCGCACTTGCTTGCCCTCGACTACGATTGGGGGATGCGGAATCCAGGATATTTGCCCTCCCAATTCATTTCCTGCCTTTTTCGCTTGGTACACGCGAAAATAATTACAAAATCCCAAAAAACTTTCTTGACAAACAATCCCCTATGCAGTATATAATTCACCGTTCGCTTTATATCGGCGCCGGGTGGCAGCCTCAAGCGCAGCTTGGGGATGGCTCTGCCGCCAAAAACTTCTTCTTAGAGGAGTGGTCAAATGCACCCGTGCTTCCAAAATGGAGATTATCCTGCCGACGCGGAAAATCCCTATCAAACAAGCGTAATTTCGCACACTCTTAAAATACAATCAATAACACCTTCTAACAAAAAGTCTGTCATTGCGAGCGAGCCGCAGGTTCGCGTGGCAATCTCTTCCCTTCAACAACAAAATTCGGGTCACGGGGCACGTGCCCCGGGTAACGATTGCCCTCCCCGCGGCCCACCACCCTTTATTCAGCTAATCAATCGTATTCTGTTGCGAAATATTAACAATTTTTTAGGAGGCACAGAAAATGGAAACTAAGAAAATGTCCTTATTGGCAATACTTTTGGTTGCGAGTCTGGTTCCTGTGTGTAAGGCAGTTCCACTTGAATGGGTGCGCCAATCAGAATCACCTGTTTTGGACACAGGGGGACCATCCCCTTACGAAAGCTACCATGTTCTGAATCCATCTGTATTGATCCAGGACGGAATTTACAAAATGTGGTACTCTGGTTACCGTGCAAGCCCGTCTCCTCGTCTTGGTATATGTTATGCAACTTCTACGGACAAGGGATTAACGTGGACAAAACATGGTACTGTGCTTGAGGTAACAGAAGAATGGGAGCGGGGGGATCTTCCGCCCGAATCATGGCAGGTTGCGTATCCCTCCGTCATTTATGACAAGGACATGGAAATGTATCAAATGTGGTACTATTCTACTGGCGGTTCTCTTGGCTATGCAACGAGTACCGATGGTATTAACTGGGGCAATAAGACCCAGCAGTTAGGTCTTGGATATTATGGTGATCCTGAAGTTGTTAAGGGGCCGAGCGACTACAAATTGTACTATAATAAACCAGGTATAGATATCTACGTTATGGAGTCAAACGACGGCGGCGTATCTGATCCATGGGAAGTCGCTAATCAAGACAACCCTGTATTGGAACTTGGTAACGCAGGAGAATGGGATAACCGTAGGGTTTACACATCGAATGTGCGATATGAACCTGGAACAGGGAAATTTCAGATGTGGTATGCTGGAGACTCAACAACTAGTGCCCCTTGTATTGGTTTTGCACTTTCTGACGATGGCTTAACGTGGGAAAAAGATATTACTAATCCTGTCCTTGAGCCAGTTCCGGGAACTTGGGAAAGAGACGAGGTTTCACCTGGTTCTGTCGTGTTCGATTCCAGTGATAGCATGTATAGGATGTTTTACGGCGGGTACCATCATGACCATTGGGCCATCGGCCTAGCAATAGCAGTTCCCGAACCAGTTGAAGTTGAGATGGAATGGGTAACTATATCAGAGGCAGGCTTTGCAGGCCAAATGAGCAAGTATGAAACAACTAATGCTCAGTATTGCCAGTTCCTGAATGCCGCATTGGACAATGGGCTTATAAGCGTACTTGATGATAATGTTGTTTATGCCACAAGCGACACCAGTTATTCTAAGCCTTTTTTTAATACTAACAATGGCGACTCACACAGTCAAATTACTTACAACGGAGATAATTTCACTGTCAATCCCCCCAGAAACGGATATGACATGAATGAGCACCCGGTTGTGGAAGTAAGTTTTTACGGAGCGGAAGCTTTCTGTGACTATTATGGCTACAGGTTGCCGACTGAGGATGAATGGGAGGCTGTGGCTGACTATGACGGTAGTTTTATTTATGGTTGCGGGACGACGATAGACCACAGCAAAGCGAACTATGACGACTATAACCCGCTTGGCCTGTCCAGTCATCCCTATACGTCCCAAGTTGGCTATTACGAAGCCTATGGTTACGCCCTTTATGATATGTCGGGTAATGCTAAGGAGTGGACAACATCTTATTGGGGGGAAGGTTTCGAAGACCGTCAAATTCTTCGCGGCGGAAGCTGGGGCCACGCCGTCACTGGTTGTACTGTCTCGTCCCGAGACTGGCAATACAAAAGCGACAGACACTACAACACAGGTTTTCGTGTCGTGCATACCGCCGAACCGCCAGAACCAAATATTTCCGTTTCTCCCCTCAGTCACGACTTCGGAGATGTGGAGTTAGGAACATCACGCACGGTTATTGTCACCATCTCTAACACAGGCACTGGCGACCTTACTGTAAGTGGTATAGCCCTTGAGACGGATTTTGCCATTACATCAGCACCGGCCGCGGCAATAGTTGTCAAGCCGAATAACACCGTAGATGTGGAAATCACCTACATGCCATCGGCGCTTGGCCACAACTCTGCTATCCTGAAGATTAACAGTGATGACCCGGATCAACCCGTAGTAGAGGTGACATTGGCTGCTGTAGGTATAGAGATACCGTCTCCTCCCTCGGAGCAAATAGCCAATATCCTCGCTTTCTTTGACGCATCTGTTGAGGAAGGCACTTTATTGGGAGACGGGCCAGGCAACTCGGCCGAGAAGCGATTAAATGCCCTGCGTAACATGATTGAGGCCGCAGGCGACCTTATCGAGCGCGAGTTGCCTGAAGAAGCCTGCCAGCAGTTGCTGGATGCCTGTAGACGAATGGATGGCCAACCCGCACCCCCGGACTTTGTAAAAGGAGAGGCGCTCCCGGAATTGATGGGTATGATCCAGAAGCTGATGACAACCTTAGGATGCGAATGAGCTGCAGATGGATTATGACAAAGGGCTGTGAGCACAACGCTCCCAGCCCTTTCTTTTCTTCACAACCCCAAATTTTGTCCTGAGCGAATTTATACTGAGTGAAATCGAAGTAGTCGAACGGATTAGGATTTTGGATTCATGCAAGCCACGAACAAACTTTGTGCCTCAGTGCCTTTGTGGCAAAAAACCATGACCCTTAAAGCACTACATTAGTATATATGCATATACTTATATACTTCTATCTCCGTACAAAAAAAACTCCGTGCCTTGGTGTCTTAGTGGCAAAGAAATCTGTGTAATCTGTTTACCCCGTTAGAAACGTGCCTTTTTCTTATGGGGCGTTCTCAGCGATTAGTTTTGAACATTCGTATTTCGGTAATTCGAATTTTTTTAGAATTTAGTGCTTAGAACTTAGAATTTTTCACTAAATCCGTGAAATCTGTGGCTAATTTTCTTCGTGGTCTTCGTGTTCTTCGTGGTTAGCATAATTTCTTTATAATCCGCGAAACTTGTGCCTATGGAATCGGGTATCCGTGGTTACTTTTGAACTTTTTTGTATCTTTTTGGTCAATTTTTTCATTTTACTTTGTATTTTTGCGCTTTTATCTTTGATTTTTACAATAAAAAAGCCCCGCGTCTATCCC